>Ga0209913_1000178_pt1 | contig 64785 bp, 63 predicted proteins | sample PersoiDNA2013203_FD_185805 | JGI IMG/M metagenome (GOLD analysis project Ga0209913, IMG submission 185805) | Permafrost soil microbial communities from the Arctic, to analyse light accelerated degradation of dissolved organic matter (DOM) -... | ecosystem: Environmental > Terrestrial > Soil >...
TGGGGCAATTTCCGGATTTTCTCGCCTGCTTACAATATTTCTACCTTTATTTCTTCCAAAAATATTTCCGAGTCTTGACTCTTAAATTAGGGCATTTAATGTTGGACAGGATGTCACCTGCCGGCCAAGAGCGGACCTCTAGAGAAAACTAAGATTGCCCCTTAATATCCTTTGCTTATCAATTGAGACGGGTCAGATGAGATTGTTTAAAAGATACAGTGAGCCGAGGATTAACGCGATAAAGCTTTACTGTATCGGCGAACCTGTAAACAGAGAAGCGCTGCTATCTCGTATCCTAACTTCCCTGCAAACCACGTTTGGCACATTGCCCGACGAATACGACATAGGTGGCCCCTATGGCGTAAAAAAGGGGAGCACTATCGGATATCAGTCCTTCCAGAATAAGCTCACAAGAAAGGGACATGAGAAGTACTACGCTTTGAGTGGCGAGACAGGTGGCCAATTCGGATTTCGACTTCTGCTTGGCGCACACATCGATGGGCTCGTTTATTCAGAGCTGATACTCTGGTATGCGTCAGGAACCTATACCGTGAATTTTCTTAATTTGGTAGAGCCTTTGCTGGGACCTCTGAACGCTTCATGCGGATTCGATATTGACATCCCCGACGGTTATTCAGTATTTACTGAAACCAAAATAAAAAGGAGCATTTTTGGCTCGATTTCTATCAAGGTAAATTTCGAACATTTGAAGTGGTTGTCGTCTATTGGCGAAGGAGGGGTTCGAGGGCTCTTCAGAAATAACATAGTCAATAACCAGCAACTTTCCCTTCTAGGTTCCGCGCAATTGCTGCGGCCCATACCGCTATCTAACGGATTGTATTACATCTGTTCGCCAACTCATCGCACATCTCATTAGTCGGAGCGGGATTTTCCACTAGGCGGCTGGAAGTCTTGATTTTCGCTTGCCAAAACCTTTGCTATTAAGTGAATGTGGGCATGATAGCCAACGTCCGCTTTGGGGCGGAAGCTGCCGGTCGTCAGTCGAGCAACGTGTATCAGGTCAAGAATGAATTAGTACAGTTTAGGGAACGCTACAGTCAGTCATGGAATAACGTCAATGTCTGCTCCGCGGTTATCGCCCAGCCATCCAACGATCAAAATTAATCGTTTCTACTGAAATTTATTTTGTTCAAGAAAATCAATTGCTCAAGTTAGTTGGTGGTTTTCAATGCCAACGAGTGGCTTATTTGAATTGCGAATAGGGGGCTGTCTTGCAATGCTAATCGGTGACTTATTTCGTGCTAATACGCACGTTCACCCATTGGACTCGCGAGCTGTTCACCAATGTCGTCCAGGGGCGCAAATTTTCGTTCAACATTCGATTCTAACTTGTAGATAATTAAATTTATTGCAATATTAGATCTATCGTGCGCAAGGTACGTTTTCCTTGCGCACCTTCTGCGCACTTTCAGCTGCGCACCTTCAAAATTCAAACAAATTCATCAACATGAATTGAATGCATGAAGCCATGCAGCACAAACAACACGTGAAATTTCAGACTATCGCTGAGTCTTGCTTTGAAGTGATTTGGATCTTGAGTAGCATTGTTTATCTGGTTTAACTGCAGAAGTCATGATTCCGACAAAAGTTTGCTTTCTTGGCTTAGACCGTTTCTTATGTTTTGTCGCGTTGACCAGGCCAGCGAGCGGGTAGGGATTGCCAGCGATGGCAGCGACGAGTACATTTTTAATCCTTACGTCCTTCAACAGCTCAGGATTGGTAACGATTGTATTAATCGTATCTGATGCGATGACAGTAGCTTCAGCAACATCCAGCTTGTCTCGTTTCGTTAAATCCATCCCGTATTTTTTGCCAACAGCCTCGAAACAACTCTCACGCATTTTGTTAATTTGACTCCGATTTCCCATCACGACATGTCCTTGTAGCCTACCATCGATTAATGGCAGCAGAATCACGTGGATATGTGGAGTTGATTCGTCCCAATGTGCTACAGCCGAGAGAATAGGGATGCTGGGGAAGTACGACTCTACCCACAACACAAAGTCTTCAAAGCATGCATTACCATCGAACGGAAATCGATTTGGCAATGACAAAACCAATTCAATACCTCGGATGTTATCAACTCTTTTCACCTTTGCATTTGCCTCGAACATCAATCGATTATTATCACTCACCACTCCTAAAGCTGTACTTTTGCCACGTAATATCTGGTTATGGTGACTCAGCTTCGAGTTGATGTGGTTTGTTGAATCAGGGTGCAACTCTGCGGTGATTTCACGTAAATTGTGCTTTGCTGCTTTAAGCAGAATATCTGGGTCGTTTTTGATCCGATAGTCCCTGCCAAGTTTTTGCATCATTAGTACGAGCGTTGTTCGCATAGATTGAGCCATTACGCACCCCTTCCCAATTGGAGCATCCATGCATCAATCTCGTGCTCATAAAACCCCATCGCGCGTGCGCCTAGCCTAACCCTTTGCGGAAATTTTCCTTCTTTGATGAGGTTATAGATCGTACTTCGTGAAAGCCCGACCTTGTCGATGACCTTATCAATGCGTATAACACGCAGTCGAACCCCCTTTGACGATAGCGGATCTTTGGAAGCGACGCTTGATTCAGTCAATACCTTCAATCCTGTCATGCCAACTGCGCCAGCATGCGAAAACATTCCATTCGAGATGGTGAGTGTCGTTATCTCTTTTGTGCGCTCAGATAAACCGTGACGCTTATGACGCGGAGTCATAGCGCAGTCGAGCATGTAGGAAAGATAAGATGTGCGAGAAGCTTCAAGAGTCATCATTTAACAACTGTCGTCAATTACAACCAACAAAACAGAGCGCCACTGTGGCTACCTGCTGTGATCTGGAAAACAGTGTAAAAGCGCTTTTTTAAAAACTTAGATTTTAGATTTTGTCGTAATTTAACCAATCTGAATTTCAAGTTTTCTTAGAAGTAGTGCTTGGCGCTTGTTGGAATGTGCGCGTTGCAATGTGTGTTTTTCTCCGGCGCAACCCAACAAAGGATTGAATTTTTCTGCTTTAGGTTGAATGCTGGCGCTGATTTCTTGGCCTGTACGTCGGCGGGGGTGTGGAAATGGCTCAACCAAATTTCCCCTTTAGCACTCATTAACTTTCTAAATGCATTTCGAATATGTTGGAACGAGCATTATTTTGGCGACCGCTAACAGAGCATAGCGGTTGATCATTTGGGCGATCTGATTCCCAGCGCGAGTAATGGGAATTTTTACGGCAATAAACGCTCCTCAAACTGATTGAGTGCTGCAAAAAAGCCCATCGCGATCTTCAAGGGAAATGATTCAAACGGTATCTCGCACAAAACATTCACTCGCTCGTTTGAACGACAAGAGGCTACCTAACGTACGTTGAGGGGTAAATTCTAGTAAAGAAAACTGTAGGGGTAAATGTTGGGGTAAATCCCCCAAGAAGCAAAAAGGCCAATCTACTGATTGGCCTAAGTCCTTGATTTTATTGGTCGGGACGGTGTGATTCGAACACACGACCCCATGCACCCCATGCATGTACGCTACCAGGCTGCGCTACGCCCCGACGAGCGAAATATTATAGTGCATTAAAGCTATTTTTACCATGCCTCTGGTTTGAACATTCAGTTAGATGTCATTTATGAAAAAATACCATATTATATTTTTAAAAACGTGACTAAAATATTTTCATATTTCATCAAAAGCGGTGAAAATACAGATTCAAGGTCGTAATGCGCAATGGAGGCTAATAGGGGTCAATTGTGGTTGCGGTAAGAATAAAACTGGGCTTGTACAATACTTTTTTCTGTTTTCAGAACAGCGCGTTTGTGTCGGTCGTTAGGCGATGCCGTCGCGTCATTATAGAAAAATTTTGTATGTCCTCTGAAAAAACATTAGATACTATGACAATTAAAATCAGCCAAAATTTTGATGCTGGCGCCATCGATGTTGTTAAAGCAGAGCGGGCGGGGGAAATTGAACTGAATCTGCGTAAGGATTCCCACGCAGATATCTGGCAGTGGTTTCATTTTCGGTTGCAAGGTGCGCGTGGTGAGCAGGCGGTAATGCGCATTTTGAATGCGGGTAAAGCCACGTATGCCAAAGGATGGGAAAACTATCGCGCTGTCGCAAGCTATGACAGAGAAACTTGGTTCCGCGTTGAGACGGAATTTGATGGTAACGTGATGACAATTCGTCATACGCCGGAATGCGATAGCGTGTACTACGCCTATTTTGAGCCATACAGCTGGGAACGTCATCTGGCATTGCTGGGCAGTGTCGAGCATTCGCCGCTGGCGCGTGTGGTCGATCTGGGTAATACCGTCGATGGTCGGGACTTGAACATGGTGGTTGTTGGCGATCCCGATGCTGAAAAGAAAGTCTGGATTATCGCTCGTCAACATCCCGGAGAAACCATGGCCGAGTGGTTGGTCGAAGGTTTGTTGGATGCGTTACTTGATCCATCTAATCCAATTGCGCGCCGTATTTTAGACAATGCCGTTTTATATGTTGTCCCAAACATGAATCCGGATGGTTCCTACCGCGGCAATTTAAGAACAAATGCTGCTGGCGCCAATCTGAACCGCGAGTGGATGACACCTTCCCTGGAAACCAGCCCTGAAGTGTTCCATGTAAAAAATAAAATTCACGAAACTGGTTGTGATCTTTTCTTGGATATCCATGGTGATGAAGCATTGCCATATGTCTTTGTTGCGGGCAGCGAAATGCTGGCTGGGTTTACGGAGCAACAAGCACGTGAACAGCAGAGTTTTGTCGACAGTTTCTGTGCTGCCAGCCCAGATTTCCAGACTGAAATTGGTTATGCCGCATCGAAATACAATGAAGATGTCTTAAAATTGGCCTCCAAATACATCGGGCATACGTTTAAATGTGTTTCACTGACGCTGGAATTGCCATTTAAAGACAATGATAATTTGCCAGATGCAGAAGTCGGCTGGAATGGAGCGCGCAGTGCAAAATTAGGAGAAGCGATGTTGCAACCGATGTTGACATCGTTAATTTCTAAATAACATCCGCTTGCAACGAGAGATCGGGGGGTATTCTGCGATCTGAAGCTTTCAATTTTGAGGGTGCTGATGATGTCAGCACCCTTTTTATTTATGCCTGAAGCGGTCCACATGATTGAAGCTTGATGGCGACTATCGGATACTTGCACAACAAAAAACAATAAAGGAAAAAGCAATGGGCATTGAGATTGAACGGAAGTTTTTAGTCGTCAATAATGACTGGAAAGTCGACGCAATCGGTAGCTATTTAAAGCAGGGGTATATTAGCTCGACACCAGGACGTATTGTGCGCGTCCGGATTGAAGGTGACGCAGCTACCTTAACGATTAAAGGGCTATCGATTGGGATTACTTGTGGGGAGTGGAATTACCCGATTCCACTGAGCGAAGCGCAAGAATTATTGGATACCGTTTGCCAACAACCGTTGATAGAAAAATACCGCTACCGGCTGCCAATGGATGGCTTGACCTGGGAAATTGATGCTTTTTTAGGGGCAAATGCTGGTTTGGTGGTGGCCGAAATTGAATTGCCTTCGGATGACGTTGAGTTTAACCATCCTCACTGGCTAGGGGAAGACGTCAGTCACGACCGACGCTACGCCAATGCGAATTTATTGACGCATCCATTTAAGGATTGGTGAATTCATCAAGTTACTGCGGGGTTAATTGCAACGAGATCTGCCTTTCATGAAGAAAGCAGATCTCGTGTTCTATTTCAGCGTCTCATTGAGCTAATTAAACCGCGCTGACACCACGATTGGCCGCTTTGCGGTACAAAATTAAGGTAGCAATCAGACCGCAGATTGCCGCAAATGACATCCACAAACCAGGTGCCGCCTTGTCATTAGTCACCTCAATCAACCAGGTAGCGATCGCTGGGGTGAATCCACCAAAAATGGCAGTCGCAAGACTATAGGCTAACGAGAACCCAGCTGTCCGTACTTCCACCGGCATCACTTCTGTCAGCGCAACGACCATGGCGCCGTTGTAACTGGCATACAAGAAGGAAAGCCACAGTTCAGCGATGAGCATTCTCTCGAATGAAGGGCTACCAGTCAGCCAGCTCACGACAGGGTAAGCAGTTAATATCGTCAAGGTAGTAAATGCAAGTAACAGTGGCTTACGACCGATCTTATCAGACAAACTGCCCATCACTGGAAGCCAGAAAAAGTTGGAGACACCAATGCACAGCGTAACGATAAGGCTATCGGTAGTAGATAACTTCAAAACGCTTTTACCGAAGGTTGGTGTATAGACGGTGATAAGATAAAACGACACGGTCGTCATCGATACCAACAACATGCCGCAGATCACTAGGCCCCAGTTTTTGAGCATTGATTGAAAAATTTCACGCGCATCGGGACGGTGTTTTCTTTGCATAAACTCTTCAGTCTCTTGCAGAGAGCGACGAATCACAAAGAGTACCGGAACAATCATACAGCCAATAAAAAACGGAATACGCCAACCCCATTGAGCCACTTCTTCTGTCGGCAATATTTTATTGAGTGCATAACCAATCGCCGCAGCAAAGATAATCGCTACTTGCTGACTGGCAGATTGCCAACTGACATAAAATCCTTTGCGACCAAGTGTCGCCATTTCAGCCAGATACACTGATACGCCACCCAGTTCTACACCAGCTGAAAAACCTTGAAGCAAACGACCCACCAACACTAGGAATGGCGCCAGATAACCGATGGTACTAAATCCCGGTACGCAAGCAATCAGGACAGTCCCTAGTGCCATGAGTGCCAGCGTCACGATCAACCCCTGACGACGTCCAACCCTGTCAACATAAGCACCTAAAAAAATCGCGCCCAAGGGACGCATCAGAAATCCAGCGCCGAAAGTCATAAAAGTCAGCATCAGAGATGCAAACTCATCACCAGCAGGAAAAAATGCTTTAGAAATATACGTGGCATAGAAGCCGAACAGAAAAAAATCAAACATCTCCATGAAATTGCCACTGGTGACCCGCAATACAGTGGCTAATTTGGAGCTGGGTTGAGCTGAGGAGATCGTCATAGTTGTCATTGTTAATGATGATGAAAACGGAGCAGTCAATGGTCAGCGCCGATTGAAACGCGGTATTGAACACTCTTTATTGTCGCTACTATCGCAAGAGGTCGGTGATAAAATAACACCATGACACTAGCGTTGCCAAAGTATATAGATTCCTGTGCATCTGAATGTATCAACTCATAACGCAATATCACAAGTTGCTGTGCAAAAAAATGGGCTGACTTACTAAACAAACGGTTTAACCGAGGGAGAGGGTAGGCACTTCCATAAAAAAAAAGCATAGCGATCTTGTAGATTTCGCTATGCCATGATGTGATGCTCATGTGTCAGTTCAATTTCAGCCAATCAATAGCAGCGAGAGACAGACTCAGCGACACAAACTGGTTTTTCGGCGCCTTCACGTTCAATAGTCACTTCCCAGGTCATTTGCGCACCATCCTTGATATCTTCAACGCTTAAGAGTTTCATGTGCGCTCTCAGGCGGCTGCCGACGAGTACGGGGGAGGGGAATCTGACCTTGTTGAGGCCATAGTTCACCCCCATTTTGACGTATGTCAGGTGCATTGCTTTTTGCATCAATGCAGGCAGCAATGATAATGTCAAAAAACCATGAGCGATCGGCGCACCAAATGGCGACTCTTTACGCGCACGTTCGACATCAATATGGATCCATTGATGGTCTCCCGTCGCTTCAGCAAACATGTTGACGCGCTCTTGGCTGATTTCAATCCAGTCAGAGGAGGCAACATGCTGACCAATGAGATCTTTGAGTTCTTGCAGGCTATGAATTTCACGCATCATCATTCCTTAAGCTTGTGGGCGACGACCAAACATGCCCATACCATGAATGGTACACACGACTTGACCATGTTGGTTGACTGCCTTCCAGAGCGTGTTGATCACACCGCGATCTGGTTTAGACGTCGAAGGTTTGCTGCCGGTTGTTTCCGCTGTCACCGTCAGAGTATCGCCTGGTCTGACGGGCAGAAGCCATCGCACTTCATCCAAGCCCGGTGAACCCATGCTCGAAGAATCCGCTAAAAAACCGTCAACAACCATACGCATAATCATGCTGCATGTATGCCATCCGCTGGCGATGACGTTGCCAAAGATTGAGTTTTTGGCTGCTTCTTTATCGATATGAAACGATTGTGGATCAAACTGGGTGGCAAACGTAATGATTTCTTCTTCAGTGACGGTGCGCTGTCCTAGCTGGATGACCTGACCAGGAACAAAATCTTCGAAGTACCACGTAAATTTTTTTTCTGTCATAACGACGTCCAATCAAAAAAAATCCCGGAAAATTGAACATTTTGCCGGGATAGAAATAAGTGACTTAAGCGCTGACTTTAAAGTCTGGTTGTGCGACAAATCGCGCCAAATGGTGATCAGTGTCACCAAATGACAACTCGATGGTTGTCAGACGTTTAAACATGTGCGCAACGGGAAGCTCATTTGTAACACCCATGCCACCATGTAATTGAACTGCTTGCTGACCGATATAGCGTGCAGCTTGTCCGATACGTGCTTTAGCGGCAGATAAAGTACGTCTTCTTTCTTCTGTATTCGGGGAAGATACTTTTACTGCAGCAAGCGTCGCCATCGAACGTGCCTGTTCCATTTCCATAAACATGTCAGCCATGCGATGCTGAAGAACCTGGAACTTACCAATCGGCACACCAAATTGTTGGCGTGTTTTCAAATAATCGAGGGTGGCAGCATTAATAGCCTCCATCAGCCCGATCGCTTCTGAGCAAAGAAGTGAAACGCCATAGTCGCCCGTCGCATCAAGGAGATCCCAGCCCTTATTTTCGTCGCCCAAGAGATTAATCGGTGCAACTTGTACCTTGTCAAAACGGATATCAGCAGCCCTATAACCATCAATCGTACGATAATCAGTCCTATGGACACCGGCGCTTTTTGCATCAACCAGAAATAAATGAATCCCAGATTTATCACGTTGATTACCACTCGACCGCGCTGAAACGATCAACATATCTGCCTGTGCACCATGGAGTACGACGGTCTTCGTTCCGTTGATGACAAAACCATCCTGATTGGCTGTGGCTGTCGTGGTGATATCGAACAAATCGTAGCGGGACTGTTTTTCGCCCAAAGCAACGGCTAATTGTTTTTCGCCGGCAGCAACTTGCTCAAGGACATCGAAGTGTGCTTTAGATTGTTTTAAACACTCCGCTGCAACCATCGTCGCGAAATAGGGCTCAATGACCAGACTACGCCCCAGTTCCTGCATAACGACCATCATGTCTACGGCAGAACCATTAAAACCACCTTGATCTTCTGGAATCGGTAGGGCAGTAGCGCCGAGTTCAGCTAATTCAGACCACGCTTTTTTTGAAACGCCTTCGGCTGAAGAAATAATATGTTTGCGCTGCTCGAAGCCATAATCTTTTTCAGCCCAACGGCGAATAGCTTCAGCGAATTGTTGTTGTTCTTGCGTTAAATTGAAGTCCATTGCCTTTTCCTCACAGTCCTAAAATCATTTGGGTAATGATATTTTTTTGAATCTCATTTGAACCACCGTAAATAGATGTTTTACGGTAGTTGAAGTAATACGACGCCAACGCAGCTGCGTCATCGTCACTCACGAGACTATGTTCTGTTTCACCTTCAAGGAAATCAGGATCAAACGGCAAACCGTAAGGTCCAACGGCTTCCAACATCAGCTCGGTTAAGCGTTGTTGGATTTCAGTGCCTTTGATTTTGAGTAAGGAAGCTTCAGGACCTGGTCGACCACTATCCTGCGAGATCACGCGTAACACAGTGATTTCCAATGCCATCAATTCAATTTCTAAGCTAGCGACTTTATGCGCAAAGATCGTGTCGTCAATCATTGGCTTACCATTTTTTTGATGCTCGCCAGCGATGCGTTTTAAAAATAACAATTCGCGCTTGGCACGGCCAACCGCCGCAATGTTAGTACGCTCGTGACCCAAGAGATACTTGGCGTACGTCCAGCCTTTATTCTCTTCACCAATCAGGTTCTGAACTGGCACCTTCACATTATCGAAGAAGACTTCATTCACTTCATGGTCTTCATCAAGCATGATAATCGGACGTACTGTGATGCCCGGCGTTTTCATGTCAATGAGCAAAAATGAGATGCCTTCTTGCTTACGCGCAGCCGGATCTGTACGCACCAGACAGAAAATCATATCTGCGTGCTGGGCGAGCGTCGTCCAAGTTTTTTGGCCGTTAACGATGTAAAAGTCACCCTGACGTTCAGCACGTGTTTTGAGTGATGCCAAATCTGAGCCTGAGCCTGGTTCAGAGTAACCTTGGCACCACCAGTCTTCGCAGCTAAGAATACGCGGCAAGTAGTAGTCTTTTTGCGCCTGATTACCGAAAGCCATAATGACAGGGGCGACCATGTTGACGCCAAATGGCAAGATCGGCGGTGTGCCCGCGCGAGCGCATTCTTCTTCGAAAATATGTCTTTGGGTCGGGGTCCAGCCTGTACCGCCATAGGTGGTTGGCCAGCCAGTGGCAACCCAACCTTGTTTGGCAAGAATTTTGTGCCAGCGAACAAAATCTTCGCGAGACATTCTCTTATGGTTACGCACCTTGTGCTGCAGATCAGCGGGCAGGTGGGTCTCCAGATAATTACGTACGTGATCGCGGAATGTTAAGTCTTCCGCTGTGTAGTTCAAATCCATATTGTCTCCTGAAATATACGCCTGTTGGTTGGCAACTTGAGAGAAACATAGCTAGGCGATGAAGCCATTCCTGCTTATTTTTTTGGTTTCTCACAAGAGTAAAACTAAAAAAGCACGACCGTTCAGAACTATTGTACAACGAATTTTCAATTTGGGGAGATTCATCTTCATTGGTGATGCACACAGTTCATAAAAAAGTCTCGTGAGGACTGTTAATGGGTCATCACGAGACTTTGTTTTGAATTTCAACCTATTTCAACCTATTTCAATCCATTTCAACTGATTGAAAATCTAATGAAAATGCGCTGTACCAGGACTTAACACATCCTCTGGCATTTCAGCATGAACCAATTCCGCCTCACGGTCGGCAAATAGCGGTGTGCCACAGTCATCACAGAACTCCATCGCGAAGATTTCTTCTAATGGTGTGATGCTCGTGATACCACATTCCAACAAAATTTCAGTGATATCACCATTCATTTTGCCGTTTTCATCGACACCGAGTGCCGCAATCTGATCTTCTGCCTGATAAAGTGGCCAAACTACCCCGTAGATAACTTCAGGCGCGTCAAGTAAGCAGAAGCTGATCCGGAATTCATCGATTTGTCCTGGTGTTTCTTGCACTCCACATGCCGCGATGACAACCTCAATGTCGGCTGCTTCCTTACCCAGACTTTGGGTCAGATAAAAAACCGCCGAACGGATAGATGCGGGCCGAATTCTTATATCTGCTTCGCGGCAGGCGGTGTAATACGCCTCGGGTAGCAATAAATCAATACCGCAACCAGGCAGAAGATGTTTAAGTAAGGGCTCGGCCTGGCGTTGCCATTCTTCAAGCGCTGCATTTTTCGCCTTGGAACAATCATAGGGTGCGTCCAGAATCTGCCATTGAAATAGTGGCGCATTGATTGGAACAGTGACTACACCGAGTAGATAACGAATATCGGCAAGAAAAGGCACCGTTTGCGCACGCTCTGCCTCAACTGGAGGTGGTCCATTTTTTAATAACGCCAATGCCTGGCGCTCCAGCAATGCAAACGTCTCGCTATGGTTGCGCGGGAGCTGATCGATAGAATATAAACTTGGTAGCAACCGCAATTGCGTATCATTCGCCAGCAAGCTAGTTACTGCGTGCTCGGTGAGAGTCGATAAAGTTTCAGCAGGAATAGCACCTGAGGCGATTTCAAAGCGCGTCCACGCAAGGATTGGTGCCGCAATTAGGAGTGCGCAAAATTGTTTCCCTTGAATCTCAAAGGTCGCACAAGTGCTAATGGTTTCCAGTGTTTCGACCAGTACCTCGTAGCCATTGGGATGCGCAGCAAACAGGTTCTCAGCAGCAGCATCCAAGATCTCCTGGTGATGTTGCTTGAGGTTTTTTGAAACATAGACATCTAACTTGTCTTGCCAAGACAAGTCTTCAACACGACTTGCGGATTGTGCGACGGCCAGCGAGAGATTAACCAGTCGTTGACTTTCTGCCGCCAGCTTTAATCGATTACGTTTGAGAGGTCGGCGCATAAAGTTCTCTGTCAAGTGTTGATGAACGATAAAAAACGAACAATTGTCCGATGCTTTGATACCTAAAAGGTGAGGTTAATCGCTTCAGCAGCATGCCTCACCTAGACCGAGCGACGTCTGGGCGCGGTCTGTACTTTATCTTTTTTGATATTGACTGCTCCCAAACAGAATGTCTTTTGCTTTATCATCAGTGAGTGGTTTGCGCAAATCAGCTAACACTTTCACACCGCGCTCCACCGCAGGGCGGGAACTGATTTCGTCAAACCAGCGTTTAGCATTAGGGAAATCTGCCCAGTCAATGCCTTGGTTCGCAAATGAGCGGGTCCATGGAAAGGTCGCGATATCGGCAATCGTATATTCATCACCGGCCAGATAGGGAGTTTTGGCAAGTTGGCGGTCAATCACACCATAAAGACGTTTTGCCTCATTGGTATAGCGATCAACGGCATAGTCAATCTTGGTCGGTGCGTAAATACGGAAATGATGTGCCTGACCGAGCATTGGTCCCACGCCCCCCATTTGGAACATAAGCCACTGCAAGGTATTGAATTTTTCACGATCTGAATTGCCGAGAAATAAGCCTGTTTTACCAGCGAGATAGATCAAAATTGCGCCAGACTCGAACAAGGAGATTGGTTTGCCGTCTGGACCATCGGAATCAACGATCGCCGGAATCTTATTATTAGGAGAAATCGATAAAAATTCTGAGGTGAACTGATCACCAGCACCGATATCAATTGGAATCGCACGATAATCCAGACCACATTCTTCGAGCATAATGTGTACTTTGTGACCATTTGGGGTAGGCCAGGAATAGACGTCGATCATTACGGTCCTCTTCAAAAGGTGAATAAAAATACGAAATCTCATTATGCAGAGATTTCAACAATTTTGCAGGGTTTCCTTAAATCTTAAAATCATTTTCTTGTCGCTTTTCAAGCTACTCAAGTTACCATAGGCCTGTCACGACAATTTTTTATCAATTATGGTGTCATCACGTTTGCGTTCTTTTGTCGCCTTGCATCTTGCGGTACTGCTATTTGGTGCCGCGGGTGTATTTGGAAAATATATTGCATTGACGTCCCTCAGCCTTGTATTTGGGCGCACTTTTTTTGCTGCACTGAGCCTACTCCCCTTCGTACACTGGAAGGATCTCAGATTGTCGGATAACTGGCTGGGATTGTTGCTTAGTGGCGGATTGTTGGCTGTTCATTGGCTGACTTTTTTTGCCTCGCTTACCTATGCGTCTGTGGCATTTGGCTTGATGGGGTTTGCGACCTTTCCTGTTTTTGTCGCGATTTTAGAACCGTGGTTTTTCAAGCAAAGACGCCAGCGGAGGGATCTTCTGATTGCATTTCTGGTTGTTGTCGGTCTGATCGTGATGGTCAGTGATGCGACCTGGCAAGATGGCTCTTTGAGAGCGATAGCAATGGGGGCGCTTTCTGGATTGTCCTTTGCGTTGCTGACTTTAAGTAATCGTGGTCAATCCCGAAGGGCTTCTTCGATGCAGATCGCTTTTGTGCAAAACAGTGCCGCCTGTCTATTATTAACGCCTTTGGTTTTGTATCAACAAGAACTGGCCAGCGTCAGTTTATTGACTTGGCTCCTGCTTGCTACCCTAGGCATCGTTTTCACTGCGCTATCGCACAGCTTGTTTGCCTTTAGTCTCAAGCAGCTCTCTGCAAGCTTGGTTAGTGTCACTGCAGCATTGGAGCCAGTCTATGGGATGGTGTTGGCTTATGTTGTTCTGGGAGAGCATGTGTCTATGCAAAACATCGCTGGTGCAGCGATCGTCTTGCTGACTACAACGTTTGCTGGTTATCTCGGCTCACAACATTCGTCAGATCTGCTGAATTAATAACTAATCATCTAGCTAAAATAAAAAAACGGTGAAACATCACCGTTTTTTTAAGTTGTCATTACATACGCAACGTAAAGATCAGAAACGACGAGTTAAGAACGCGTAATAGGCAAGCCTAAATCTTCGTTCAGACTGATATGTTTAGCCAGCTCTAATTTAGCGATTGCGTTACGATGCACTTCATCCGGACCGTCAGCCAAACGCAACGTGCGATTGCCTGCCCATTGTGCTGCCAGCGGGAAGTCGCCAGAAACACCACCCGCGCCATGTGCCTGAATTGCCCAATCCAACACCTGCTGGGTTACATTTGGTGCCAGCACTTTGATCATGGCGATTTCGGCTTGTGCATGTTTGTTGCCGACGGTATCCATCATGTACGCCGCTTTGAGTGTCAACAAACGGGCGGTATCGATCTGAATCCGTGATTCGGCAATACGCTCGCGCCAGATACTTTGTTCAGAAATTTTCTTACCAAACGCAGTGCGACTGTTGAGGCGTTTGCACATTAATTCCAACGCGCGTTCTGCAACACCGATAGCACGCATGCAGTGATGGATGCGGCCAGGCCCGAGACGACCTTGAGCAATTTCAAACCCGCGACCTTCACCGAGTAAAATATTGCTAGCTGGGACACGCACATTTTCAAACAAGATTTCGCAATGGCCATGCGGCGCATCGTCATAACCAAAGACGGGCAGGGGACGTTTAATGGTGATGCCAGGCGTTTTCGCATCGACCAATATCATCGACTGTTGCGAATGACGGGCTGCATTGAAATCCGTTTTACCCATCAGGATATAGACGGCACAACGTGGATCACCCGCGCCAGAAATCCACCATTTATGCCCGTTAATCACATAATGATCACCATCGCGGTCAATTCTGGTTTCAATATTGGTGGCGTCAGAGGAGGCGACACCTGGTTCTGTCATCGCAAACGCAGAGCGGATTTCACCGCGCAATAACGGCTCCAGCCATTGTTTCTTGTGTTCTTCGGCACCGTAACGCTCTATCGTCTCCATGTTGCCTGTGTCAGGCGCAGAGCAATTAAACACTTCTGGCGCCCAACTAACGCGCCCCATGATTTCGCATAAGGGGGCGTAATCAAGATTAGATAAGCCCTCTGGTGCGCGCACTGATTTTGGTAAAAAAAGATTCCACAAACCTTGTTCACGCGCTTTAGGTTTCAGATCTTCAATAATCTGTGTCGCCAGCCAACGGTTTCCTTTATCGGTACCGTTACGGTCAATTTCTTCTTTGTAGGCTTTTTCATTTGGATAAATATGCTCATCCATAAAGCGTAATAATTTTGCCTGTAAAGCCTTGCAGCGTTCTGAGTATTCGAATTCCATATTGTCTCCGGTAAGGTGTTCAGATCTTTAATGATCTTTTTTTGAAAAACGATGAAAATAAAACAGCGACTAGCAATAGAAATATTCTTTTAGAATGCGTAAAGTCCTAAGCGTTAGCGCATTGTTTTGTTGACGTAACTCCAACCAAGTTCCGCCATCGGTCTGGCTGCTTCGCCTGATTTTTTTGCTTGCGCACTTGAGGCTGTGCCATCAACGTAGCGCTTCATGATTCCTTGCAAAATACCAGCCATACGGAACATGTTATATGCCAAGTAAAAATTGAAATCTTCAGGGCGAATCGTTTTGCCAGTGCGTTGACAATACTTAGCGATATACTCTTCTTCGCTCGGGATCCCTAAGGCTTTGTAGTCAATGCCCTTAATGCCGCGGAATTGCCCCGGGGTGACATGCCAGCTCATGCAATGATAAGAAAAATCAGCTAGCGGATGCCCCAGCGTCGATAATTCCCAGTCCAAAACCGCCAGAATACGCGGCTCAGTTGGGTGAAACATCATATTATCAAGGCGGTAATCACCATGAACAATGCTTGTATCGTCACCCTCCGGAATATGGTGTGGCAACCATGCAATCAGATTATCCATCGCTTCAATTTTTTCAGTCTCGGAAGCGCGATACTGCTTCGTCCAGCGATCAATCTGCCGAGCAAAATAATTACCCGGTTTGCCATAATCTGCCAAACCGATCGCAGCGTAGTCAATCGTGTGTAACTGAGCGATAACGCGATTCATTTCATCATAAATGTCAGCACGTTCACTTGGCGTCATTCCCGGTAACGACTGATCCCATAAAACACGGCCATCGACGAATTCCATGATGTAAAAAGCGCGACCGATGACATCTTCATTGGCACATAAAGCGTACTGTTTTGCTGCAGGAAAGCCCGCTTTATTTAACGCATCCATGACCTTGAATTCGCGTTCGATCGCGTGGGCGGATTGCAATAGTTTAGCGACCGGACCTGGTTTAGCACGCATCACGTAATGCTGGTCTCCAGCACTGAGTTTGAATGTTGGATTAGATTGACCGCCTTTAAACTGCGTCACCACCAGTTTGTCGGCCATGGCCGCTTCAAAACCTTCGACATGCTGTCGCATATAATCGGCCAGCGTGCCAAGATCAAATTTCTGACGTTCTGCAACCGGCATGGTCCCCATAAATTCTTCAAACATCGATGTCTCCTCGCTTTTTGCGTATGGTGTGTGATAGTACCCTCAGTGCCAGAGGTGAGGGCATTTGAACTATTTTAACTCATATAATCGAACGTCCGTACTATTTTATTTGATTGGGGTTATAGATGAAAAAATGGCTACCGGACATCATCGGGTAGCCATTTTCTTCATTAATGAAAGGATTACATCTTGGTTTATCGTCACAAAGACACTACTGCATCAAATTGAGAACGCCGTCGAGCCCCACAAAGTTCAAGGCGACATGCGCTTGCGCCCTGACAACCGGCTTCGCTCTGAAGGCGACAGACAACCCAGATATTTGCATCATTTTGAGATCATTGGCACCATCACCCATGACGATTGCCTGGCGTGGTGAAATCCCAAGTTCAGCACAGACACGCTCGACGGTCCTTTGTTTCTCTGTAGCGTCAACAATGGTACCAATCACTTTACCAGTTAATTTACCATTTTCAATTTCAAGGACGTTTGAATGGCTGTAATCCAGATTCAACATCGATTTCATACGGTCCGTAAAGAATGTAAATCCACCAGATACTAACAATGTTTTCAAGCCCGCAGCCTGAACTGCCTTGAGCATCGTCGCGGCACCTAATGAGAGCTCTAACCTCTCTTCAAATACGCGTTCAAGCGCACTGGCATCTAGGCCTTTAAGTAGTGCAACGCGGCGTATCAGACTTTCCTGAAACTCCAGCTCGCCGCGCATCGCAGCTTCTGTAATCTCTGCGACCTCAGGTTTGAGACCCTGCATGTCGGCAATCTCATCAATACATTCGATGGTAATCAGGGTGGAATCCATGTCCATAGCGACAAGCTTAAAATCGCTCAATGACAACGGCGAGGACAATGCGGTTAGATCCCATTGCGCCCCAAAACAGACGCGTTGCATCTGTTCCAAAGCCTCAGCGGAGCGCGTCACACCCTCGAGCTTGAGCACTTGCCCGTTGATTTGTGTGACACTATCGCATTGACTTAATGCCATTAGTTGTTGAAAGTCAGGGTGCTGCTGATCAATCTGATGTAGAGATTGTATGATGATCTGTTGAGTAGTCATGGGTTATTCATGGTGTTCAATTACGGTTAAGCTTGGGCTAAATAAGTATCGAATTACTGTAATGCTTTTAATGTGGATTTTATCTGCAAAACCCGACTGGCCAGATCTGGCATAGTCGCAGTGATACGCAATTTATCTTGGCCATTAAGTCTGATATGTTTATTTTTTTGCACTAGTTCAATAATGCGCATAGCATCAATCGGTGGTTTGGGCTCAAATTGCAGGCTAGCGGCCTCACTATGTACGTCAATTTTTATAATTCCTAGCGGTTTCGCCGCGACACGCAGACGGTGGGTTTCCAATAATGACTGGACTTGTTCAGGCAGCTTACCAAAACGATCAATCATTTCTTCTTGCATATCATCAATAGCACTGGCTTTCGAGCAATTCGCCAGACGCTTATAAATAGAAAGCCGCTCGTGAACATCACCGCAGAAATCATTGGGCAATAATGCCGGAATGTGGAGATTAATCTCTGTGGTCGATGACAATGGTGCCGCTAAATCAGGCTCTTTGCCATTTTTCAGGGCTCGCACCGCTTCGTTGAGCATATCAGAGTACATCTGGAAGCCGATTTCGTGCATTTCACCAGATTGATTATCGCCCAACACCTCGCCAGCACCGCGAATTTCGAGATCGTGCATCGCCAGATAGAAGCCACTACCCAATTCTTCCATTTGCTGAATTGCTTCCAGACGTCGGTTTGCTTGTTTAGTCAGACCCTGGACATCATGTACAAGCAGATAGGCATAAGCCTGATGATGAGAACGTCCAACCCGGCCGCGCAACTGATGTAACTGTGCCAATCCAAACTTATCAGCTCTATGCATGATGATTGTGTTGGCAGTAGGGACGTCAATACCGGTTTCAATAATCGTTGTACAGAGTAAGATGTTATGCCGTTGAGCCACAAAATCACGCATCACTTTTTCAAGATCTCGTTCATGCATCTGACCATGAGCCACCACGACGCGTGCTTCAGGTAGTAAGGCCTCTAACATTGCCTTACGGTTTTCAATCGTTTCCACCTCGTTGTGCAGGAAATACACTTGTCCACCGCGTTTCAGTTCACGCAGACACGCTTCGCGGATGACAGAGTTATCTTCACTGCGAACAAAGGTCTTAATTGCCAGACGTTTCTGTGGTGCAGTAGCGATGATAGAGAAATCGCGCAAGCCTTCTAACGCCATACCTAAGGTACGAGGGATCGGGGTTGCCGTTAAAGTTAGAACATCAACCTCGGCACGCAGGGACTTCAGTGCTTCTTTCTGGCGAACACCAAAACGATGTTCTTCGTCGATAATCACCAGACCAAGACGCGAAAATTTAACGTCATCCGATAACAGCTTATGTGTGCCGATAACAATATCAACAGTACCGTCACCCATGCCTTTGATCGCCAGATTGATTTCTTTGCCTGAACGGAAACGGGATAACTCAGCGATTTTTACTGGCCAGTTGGCGAAACGATCAGCGAAAGTTTGCGCATGTTGCTCAGCGAGGAGGGTGGTTGGCGCCAAGATGGCGACTTGTTTGCCGCCCATCACAGCAACGAACGCAGCACGTAAAGCGACTTCGGTTTTACCAAAACCAACGTCGCCGCAAATCAAACGGTCCATTGGTTTGCCAGAGGTCATGTCGCCGATCACTGCAGTGATTGCAGCAGCCTGATCTGGGGTCTCTTCAAAACCAAAACTTTCTGCAAACGCCTCATAATCCTTAGACGAATATTCAAAGGCATGCCCTTGTCGTGCAGCGCGGCGTGCATAAAGATTGAGCAGCTCAGCGGCTGTATCCCGAATTTGTTGTGCAGCTTTTTTCTTGGCTTTTTCCCACTGACCAGAACCAAGTGAATGCAATGGTGCATCCTCCGGTGATGCACCGGAATAGCGTGATATCACGTGCAACTGCGATACGGGTACGTAAAGTTTCGTCTCTTTTGCATATTCAAGATGCAAAAATTCCGTATCACCTTCACCCAGATCCATACTGATGAGGCCCATGTAGCGACCGATACCATGATTGCTGTGTACGACAGGGTCACCAATTTTGAGCTCTGACAGATCACGCACCATGTGCTCGACTTGCGTGACAGCTTCCTGCTTTTTACGACCAATACGTTTGCCACTTCCAGCATAAAGCTCTGCTTCAGTAACGAACGCGATCCCATCATCAAGGATAAACCCTGCATGTAAGGGCGCAACACCAAGCATTAACTTAGCACTGGCAGTCACAAAATCTGTGTAACCATCGCACAGCGTTAACGAAATCGTATATTCATTAAAATACTGTTGTAAGGTTTCACGCCGTCCGAGGGTTTCAGCGCAAATCATGACGCGTTTATCTGTCTGCAACAAAAAGGAGCGCAGATGAGTAAGCGGATCGTCAGCGCGACGATTGACCGCAATATCGGGTAAAAAACTCGACACCTCAGAGGCCCCGGTCGCCTTATCAGCATTGGCGATCACCCAGCGCGCCTGCGATTTAAGTGCAGAAAAGAAGTCTTCGTCGCGCAAAAATACGGTTTCTGGCGGCAAAACTGGGCGTTCTCTGTCGGCTTTCAGGAATTGATAGCGAGAACGGGTATCGACCCAGAACCGCTGGATTGTTTCTTCAATATTACCCACCAACGCAAAATGCGGATTCTTAGGAAGGTAGTCAAACAACGTTGCTGCTTGCTCGAAAAATAACGGCAGATAGTATTCAATACCTGCTGACGCGATACCATTGCCAATATCCTTATAAATCGAAGAGCGGGATGGATCACCTTCAAACGTCTCGCGCCAACGACTCCGAAAAGCGACACGTGCAGGCTCATCCATAGGAAATTCACGCCCTGGCAGCAAGCGGACCTCAGGAACAGGATAGAGCGAGCGCTGGGTATCGGCATCAAAAGTACGGATAGTTTCAATGGTATCGCCAAACAAATCCAAGCGATATGGCAATGCTGAACCCATCGGAAACAAGTCAATCAAGCCACCGCGTACCGAATATTCACCGGGTGACATGACTTGACTCACATGACTGTAACCAGCAAGCGTCAATTGCGATTTGAGTTTTGCCTCATCAAGCGTGTCTCCTTTTTTAAAGAAGAACGTATAGGCGGCTAAAAATGAGGGTGGTGCCATCCGCAACAAAGCGGTCGTTGCTGGAGCTAACAGCACATCACAATTGCCATTCTGGATTTCATGCAAACTCGCCAACCGTTCCGAGACCAAGTCCTGATGCGGGGAAAACGCGTCATAAGGCAAGGTTTCCCAATCGGGCAACAGGTGGCAACGCAGTTCTGGGTTAAACCAGGGAATCTCGTCGCGTAATCTTTGCGCATCACCCGGACTGGCGACGAAAACCGTCAACATCCGCTTATCAGCTTTGAGTTCTGTGGCTGCCTGGGCAAGCGCAAAAGCGTCTGCGGAACCATGTAAGGTCGGTAGAACCAGTCTATGACCAGGTTTTGCTAAAGATTTCTTGAAATCGAATGACATCGCTGCTGAAAATTGAAGATACCGTAAAACCAGCTGAAGGAACCGCGTACAGATTGAAATACACGGTTAAAATGAGAGCTTATTATAAACGAATGGCCTGTTCTCATCAGGACGCCTGAAAAAGATGTATGCAAGAAAATACTGAACAAGCGTTACACACGCCACGTTATATTGCGCTTATTCCTGCCGCGGGTGTTGGCAGTCGCATGGGAAGTAGTGCACCAAAGCAATATTTAACAATCAATGGACAATCCCTTTTACAGCATACAGTGAATGCATTTCTGAATTTTTCAGCGATAGCACACACATACGTCGTTGTGAGCCATGAGGATGGATTTGTAGATGACTTTTTGCTAAAAGCCCCTGGATTAACCGTCCTAAAGTGTGGCGGCGCAACAAGACGTGACACGGTCCGGCAAGGATTGGAAGCCATTTCATCTCATTCAGATCATCAAGACTGGGTGTTAGTTCATGATGCTGCGCGCCCTGGGCTAACCGCTGAACTACTCCAGAAACTCCTCTCTAAAGTAGGCCGGCATGAGATCGGTGGTCTACTCGCAATGCCCGTCGTCGACACGGTGAAGAGAGTCATTGACGGTAAAGTGCAGACTATTTCTCGCGATGGCTTATGGCTGGCTCAGACGCCGCAAATGTTTCGTTTCAAGATGCTATGTGATGCATTAGACGCTGCGGATCAGGTGACTGATGAAGCCAGTGCAATTGAAGCTGCCGGACACAGTCCACTGTTAATAGAAGGCCATGCTTGTAATTTAAAGGTAACGCTTCCAGCAGACCTCGAACAGGCAAAGCGCTATCTGACGGCAACAAAATAAACATACGTTAAGACCCATCAAAAATACTCAAAAACATACAAAATAAGACGAAAGAAAACGATGAAGAATAAGATCCCGCCATTCAGAATTGGACAAGGTTACGACTGCCACGCGCTGGTATCAGGGCGTAAGCTCATAATCGGTGGTGTTGATATTCCCCACACAACAGGATTATTAGGTCATTCTGATGCCGACGTGTTATTACACGCGATTACTGACGCGATTTTTGGCTCTGCAGCACTTGGAGACATTGGACGTCATTTTCCAGATACAGACGTCCGTTTTTCTGGCGCAGATTCCAGAGTATTGCTACGCGAAGCAGCAAAGCGCTTGGGTGAAGCTGGCTATGCAATCGGTAATTTGGACGCAACGATTATTGCGCAGGCGCCAAAGATGGCACCGCATATTCCAAAGATGGTGCAACATATCGCTGAAGATCTGCAAATTGACGCATCACAAGTTAACATCAAGGCAAAAACCAATGAAAAACTTGGTTATCTGGGAAGGGAAGAGGGGATCGCGGCAGAAGCAGTCGTGCTTGTGTTCAAGATTGAGGCTTAAGGTTCAAGGAGATCGGCGAAATCGTGGCAGAAGACAATGCATTTCAGTGCCACTTTAATGTCTTCATCGCTATGATGTACCGCGATCCGATATATTCCGAGACGTCTTATAATTTACGATAATTGATATTTAACAACAATACAATCTGGTTTTGAACCTATACTTTTAATCAGGAAATTGATATCGTCATATCAATTAGCAAAGGGATACCATGAACCAAGAACACGTTAAGCAATTGTTGACGCAGTTACATACCGAATTAGCAGGTGCAGGCGAAGTCGACGGCGAGTTAAAAAGTCTTCTTCACAATTTAAATAAAGACATTCATCAAGTGTTATCGTCCGATCAGGAGCATGATGATCCGGTCTACGCCGCATTAAGCGAGCGGTCTGTGTCCCTGTCTGCAAAATTTGCAGCGGAACATCCAAAATTAGAACCCGTCTTACGCGAACTTGCTTCAATGCTGGCAAAAATTGGTGTCTAATAGTCAGGGCATCATGTCATGGAACACCTCGCTTAAATCCGAGGTGGCCAAGTTTATTTTTGATCTGAGCCATTGATCACATAGCCTTGAGGTGCTCGATGCCCAATTATCGTTTCCGACTGAAAAATATCTTTTTTTTTGCAGGACTAGTAGTGCTACAGTCCTTTGTATTCATTCGTGATTCTCAGTCCCAAGTGTATAAATGTACGGCTCAGAATGGAAAAATTTCATTCAGCGATGTCCCTTGCGCATTCGCCGGCCAAAAAGAACAAACACTACAATTAAAGATAAAACCCACCTTATCTATCGCAGAGCCAAAAGATTGGGCAAAAGAAAACGAGGCCTTTAAACAAAGGCAGCGTGAGCGGGAACAAACTGCACAACTTCAGCTGAACCGGCAAACATCTTCATCCGCCTCCAATACAAAGAATCCTGCCTATACCAAGCAACTCATCGCCAATTGCGAAGCGAATCATGGCATTGACTGCAGCAATCCCAACTCGGTTGCACAGCTTCAACGCCAAAATATACCTCTCACTACACAAGAACTTCAGCAGGCCATTGGGGAAAGACGCGCCATGCAACGTGAGGCTGAAGAGTACCGATTTTCAAATCGATAAAGTTGAATCCATCTCTTAACTTTATTGCTATTTCTTAGAAGATGTTCTGCTGAACGACGCGCTTCTGCAAGCGGATATCAATCGAAGTACCAGTGACGAACAATTGATCGCCCCCCAAAAAAAGTGAAAGCGAAGAAACTCCACGCTAAGAATGTAAGTTTCCTCGATCAATGAACACCATTTAACTGTTCATCATGCAGTCGTATTCACCACATTTCCTGAACTACCTGCACTCTGAAGGTCACTTTGCAGCGATTGCAGAAAGTTCGTCAGCGTAGCACTGCTACTACTACTACTCGAAATACCCAAGGAACTTAGCAACGTCTGAAAATTCTGTTTAAGAGATGCCTCAGTTGAGCTACTAGAGGTTGCAGACGTTGATGCCGTTGTCGATGTTGATGAGTTGGAGGAGTCAGCATTGGACAACTCCTGAATCAGACTCTTTAGATCTGCTTCCAGTTTTCCAGGGCCGCCATGATTTCCATAGCCCGTCGTTGAGGTACTAGATGTAGCAGAACTACTTGAAGTGGAAGATACCGTGCTGCTATTGCTATTCGATGAATCTGATTGACCATTAGTCGATTGCGATGTCTGAGAATGCAGGGCAGACATTAAGCTCTGCATAAAGGTCGCCAGGGCCTGCACTGGATCGGCTGTCGTCGTACTGGAAGTACCATCAGTGGAAGAGTCTGAGCTAGTGCTAGCGCTTGTCCCAGACGTCGAACTTGATTGACTTGACGCACCAATTTGCGACAAGGCCTTAGCGACTGCATCCAAGAAACCACCTCCTGACGACGGCGGTGGCATGCCTTCAACGTCACTGCTTGATGACGTGCTACTCGACTGTCCGCTGGAGCTCAAATGCCCCAGATGTGCAATAGAAAAGCTATTGCTTGAAATAGAGCTGATGCTCATTTTTAACCTCCTAAAATGATTCGATAAAAGTCAGATTCATAACAAAAAAATAACAAGAAAACACAAAGTGCTAGGGTCAACTATTTCCAAAATGGTCTTGGAGAAGCTATTCTTATGCGGCAACTTGTAAAGAAGGGTTATGAATAAGTAAATTTAGGTAAAGAGTCGTTCATAAAACATCCAGATATCCTTTATTTGAATTGGCGCATTTTATGAGCGCAAGAATAGAGGGCAAAAAATAGGCTTATTCATCGAATTAAAATTAAAAAGGGCGGCAGGCGCGCCTCACTACCCAGTTCATCGCGTTACATGGATAACTGATTTCGAATGCTAAACCCTCGACTAAACACCTTATTGGATAAGTAGTGCATTGAATAAACGAGAGCGAAGGAGATTACTACTTTCAACTAGTTACAATTTTTTCATGCGAAAAATCGGGCTACTTATACTAAAACTCGTTCATTAGCACCCATTTCAAGAAAAATATCCCTCCAAAAGACTTTTAATATTTCCACGTGGAAATATTAAATTGTTAATTTAGGCAAATTGCCTCCTGAATAAGATTTTCTAAAATATACTGTGATTTATCTCGACAAAATACGAGATGAAAACAGACCGATTTGGTCTGTCCTTTTTGTGATTAAGATCATTTGATTGGAGCGGATTATGGGATTTGGTTTGGGAAATTTGTTACAAGAAGTTATTGGTGGGGCTAATCCCGTTGAACATCAGTTCGATCAAATAGCGCAAGGCTCTCCTGCAGAGTTACTTAGCCAAGGCTTAGCCACAATGTTTCACTCTGATCAGACAGCGCCTTTCGCTCAAATGGCGGGGCAGCTCTTCGGACAAGGAAACGCTGACCAGCAAGCAGGGATGCTGAATCACTTGCTAAGTAGCATGGGGCCTCAGGTATTAAGTGCGATAGAAGGGGGCGCTGGCGGAAGCGCTTTAAGTAACCTATTAACGCAACTTGGCGGTGCAACTACGTCAGTGACGCCAGAACAAGCAGCGCAAATTTCGCCAGAGCAAGTACAACAACTTGCAGAACACGCTCATCAGCAGGATGTGGGGATTGTAGAACACATGAGCGATTTTTACGCCCAGCATTCAGGATTGATTAAGACGCTCGGCGGAGCGGCTTTAACAATTGCGTTGTCCAAAATGGCCGATGCACAAAAAGGCAGTTAGTTTTTAACCCAAAAAGAGAGAGTGTGAAAATGAAAATCAAATCAATGATGTTGGCATGCGTTTTTTCTGTTGCTGGTTCTGCAGCGTTTATTAACGTAGCGATGGCTGCTGATGCTGCGACAACCGTCTCAGCGACTTGTAACGATGGCACAGCTTATTCTGGCGCAAGTAAAAAAGGCGCGTGTTCTGGACACAAAGGTGTAAAACAATGGGCCGCTGCTGAAGCACCAGCGGCTGCACCTGTCGCTCCTGTTGCAGCCGCAAAAGCAGTCGCTCCGTCAGCTCCAGTAGCCGCAGCTGCAGGTGGCGGTGCAGGCAAAGTGTGGGTGAACACTAAAACGAAGGTATACCATTGCGAAGGTACTGCATTTTATGGCAAAACCAAAGAAGGCTCTTACATGACTGAAGCCGAAGCCAAAGCTGCCGGCAGCCACGCTGACCACGGAAAAGCTTGCGTTAAGTAATAAACTTGCGATTAATAATCGCGGTATGCCGTAATAATGGACACCTGTAGGTGTCCATTATTTTTTGATCGATTCTTATTTCATGGGTATGAAGATGTATAGTTTCTTATCTCAACTAAATCATACTATTATTTCGCATAATTTATATTATGTAAAATTAAGGATTTCATTTTAGACTGAGAAACAGGCGTCAAATCTAAAGGCTGACCTCGCAAAATGCCATTAACAACATCATACAGACGTACTTTTGTCTGTATTTTAGGAAAAATACGACTTCGGAAACACACCAGTAATTCGAGATATACATCAACAAACTAGTGTGCTGTATGAATCATACTATTATATTTTTTTACCTAAAAAAATTAGGCCATTATCTCTTGTCGCATTGATCGCAAGGCCAAACAGTTGGGATGTAGTGGCTTGGTAGAAAACAACTCCAGTTACCGTGCCACCAGGTGTTGCACAAGGTGAAGGGCCGTACTGAAGTGTTAAATTATAGACATTCCCTTTTTTATGAGGACTGATTGTTCCTGATGATTTGCAGCCACTGGTTCCTGTGGACTGGAAATTTCCATTTGCGTCGACAGATGCAACACCAGCTTCAGTTCCCGCTTTTACCGCTGAAACACCACTGTAGTTTCCAACAAGCAAGGCCAGATTTGGCGTCGTTTCGTAACTTGCATCATAGGTTGATGTAAATGTAAGATTACCAGCGCTTGGATAGCTTACCGTGCCAGTTAAAGTTTGTTTTGGCGTGTAACTTGCAGAAACTGTGGCCGTGCGGACTCCGGCGCCCTCCAAGTTAAAATCAACTGAGTTTGTGCTAGTGAATGAGCCATTGTTGGAGACGCCGTTTCCTTCAATAGCACCGGCAATCAACTGATTGTTTGTCGCGCTGGTGTAGATGAACCACGTAGTTCCGTCATCCAATACTAAGCCAGATATGCTTCTGCCAGTATTTGTTGTGCCAGACCAAAAACCTTCAGCCGTTGCTGTTGATTGCGGATTGTTTGGCGTTGCCGGTGTACTCGTTGAACTGCTAGAACCACCACAAGCTGATAAAGAAAATGCCAAGACAATGGATGCTACGTGTATTTTTTTCATAAAATTCCCTCGTGAGAATTTATTTTATCATTTTAACTATTCTTTTTTACATGTAAGTGATAAAAATATATTGCCAGCTTCATTCAATAACCGTTAAGTGTTCGGGATAATTGATGTTTCAATGGAATCGTCGTAAACATAACCCTATGCATGCCAGATGAGCCCCCTCCTCCTCGCTTACCCCCCAATTTTCTAGTAGAAAGAAAAAGCGATCTCGGCGCAAAACTAGGCGCAAGCACTAAAGAACAATCTGTATCAATAGCGATTCGGCGCACCATTGAGGAGATTGCGTGCACATACGCCTGCTTACGATATGCGCCAGTCGTCCTATCGAAAAGCCCACCCACTGCGGACACCTCCTCTGACCAGATTTGGTGATAGTTCTCGTTATCAAGCAAAACATATCTGTATCCGTTGTTGCTGAGGTCAAGATACAGTTGTTTGATAACGATTTCGGTGTCTTCCAGAAACTCTGCTGTGTTTGTCTCGATTGGAAGAGTCACAATTCGTTTTGCTTTGTCCGGAAGATGGAAATCGGGAGCAACGATATTATCAGGCGTGGGTATTGGTGCTACCTCTGCGCAAGAAACCAGAGAAATAGAAAGAAAATAAATTATCAGAGCACGCATTGGTCGATGATCTTGCGCGCCGAAATCACTGTAAGAGATTGAAAGCCCAAGTAGCAATATTATGCGCGTTAATAGTTAAATAATTATGATGGCAGAACAGCACATATTTTATTGACTTCGCACATCGCTTTCTGGCGAATAAGTTCGGCGATTTACAACACGTTTTTTTTGACTTAGTTGGTAATTTCTTGCACCTGCATTTCCAGTACGTTACGGTATGACACTTAACGACGTGAAATCAAGCTATAAATATCGTTACAGCATTGTATTTTTGCATAGTTAAACGACCAAAAATACTGACGTTATCTGAGCGCAAATAACAATCAGCAGCAAAGGTACAACGTCAGACCTCCGCACAACGGCAGACTCTTATTCGAGGAAATTTTTTATGGCAAGTACTCTTGATTACAGTAATAAAGAATTCGAATCAATCCTACAAAAGACAAATTCAATCATCCTGAATCAATACGCAAAGAATAAAGAACAACCTGGTTTTTGTAGTGCAAAACAAAAAGAAATAGAAGCATGGTTCAATGAGCCTTTACCCCAACATGGGATGGATCCGATCAAACTGCTTGACGACGTGAAAGAGAAAGTATTAGAAAACGCTAACGGCAATTTCGGTCCGAACATGTATGGCTATGTGGTGTCAGGCGGGAACCAAATATCGACAGTTGCTGATTTTCTGGCATCAACCATCAATCAAAATGTCACTAAGTGGCACATGTCTCCTGTGATGACGGAGATCGAAAAACGGGTCGTTAAATGGACCACAGAAATGGTGGGCTTCACTCCAGATGCCGGTGGAGTGATGGTCAGCGGTGGCTCTGCAGCGACTCTTGCTGGCCTCACTGTTGCCCGAAATATTTTCTTTAGAAAGCAAAATATTAATAAATATGGGCTTTTTGGAGTTACACCTTTCACCGTTTACTGTTCCACTGAAACCCATAATTGCACAGACAAAAGCGTTGCGATATTGGGTATCGGTTCAAATCATTTACGTCGAGTTCGCGTCAACGACGATTTTACGATTAATCTGGTTGCACTGGAGGAGAAAATTCTCGCAGACATCGCATTAGGCTTTAAACCGTTTTGTATCGTAGGCAATGCAGGCACGGTAAATACTGGGGCGATCGATGACCTGACGGGACTCTCGGTTCTCGCAAAAAAATACGACATGTGGTTCCATATCGATGGTGCATATGGGGGACTAGTTGCCTCCCTGCCCGATCTGAAAGATAAATATGCCGGCATGCAGCTTGCTGATTCGATTGGGGTTGATTATCACAAATGGTTATACCAACCGTTTGAAGTTGGTTGTACGCTAGTACGCAACTGGGACCTATTACGCGAAGCGTATTTTAAACAAGCGGATTACCTCGATACTTCTTTTGAAAAAAAAGACGATCGGGTTGAATTTAATGAACATTATTTTCAATTATCGAGAAATGCAAAAGCATTTAAAGTATGGATGTCGCTGAAAGCCTATGGCTTCGAACAGATGCAAGCCATGATGCAGAAAGATATTAATCTCGCTCGTTACCTTGAAAAACTAATCAATGAATCTGATGATTTTGAACTAAAATCAAAAAGTGATTTAGGGATTGTTTGCTTCCGCTATATTGGCGTTAACCTGACTGCCAATGCGATTACTGAGATTAATCAGAATCTGATCGTAGCTTTAGAAGCGGATGGGAGAATATTTATTACAGGCACCAAACTTAACGATGAATTTGTTTTGCGGGCCTGCATCATTAACCACCGTAAATGTGAGGCATCAATTGAATATCTCCTTGCAACCATTCGTGAGGTTGCTCAAAGTCTGGTAGAGCTAGATAACCCAGTCTGCTACGCTTAAGCAGTTTGCTCGTTGGGTATTCATTCACTCTATAAATTGAACTGGACCTATTTAGCCCAGCGCTGGCGTAGTTAAGGTTCTGATAAACAGATAACGGCGTACATTAGCTATGCTTGCAAAAAAGAGGTCACTTCTGAAGTGACCTCTTTTTTATCTTAGTTTATCCATCCTGTTCAACCATTGTATGAAGTCTGAACAAGCGAAAGAGCTAAATCATATTCCTAGCCTGATACTTTGCCCAACAGAAGGTACCCCGTTACTGTCAATCACAAAAAGCCAGTAGAAACCTGGTGGCGCGACATTAGCATTAGTCGGCATTTTCACTGAAAGTTTTCCGTTTGTAGTTGAAAAAGCTAATTCAATGAAGCGCTGATCAACGTTCCACGACTGGGTACTTGCAGTATTACGTACTATCGTAATCCGTTGCAATGGCTGTCCTGATGCGACTTCAATACTAAGATTGCTATCCCATGAGACTTTCGTCGATATCGGTTGAGAACTAATTAAAGGACGTGGCGCTAACTTTCCATTGCCATTTTTCTGAAACGAATAGTAAGGAGAATAAGCTTGAGCGTTAGTGTTAACCAAGGGCCCAGGAGCACCTCCCCCTTTAGAAACAACCCGTCCATCCGGCAATAAAAATGTATTATTGTGATAAAGCCGTGGTAAATCTTCTTTTGCGGCTAAGCGCCACAGTCCGGCAAGACAAATATCCGTGGATAATAACGACCAATCAGATCAGGCCCTGTTAACCCGCTTAATGTTGCCCATTTCCCTGTGACTGGGTCGAAAATTTCCGAAGAGTTGGAGGGATTTTTGTTTTCATCTTCTCCAGCAACACTTAGGACTCGTCCGTCAGGGAGTGTGACTTGAGTGTTGTACCACCGCGCTGAAGACATCGACGCTTGCTTAGTCAATTGATTGCTGACAGGGTCAAAAATATTAACATCTCTGGTACCGCTATTGTAGGTGCCTGTATATCGATTATCACCACCAGAAAGAAGTACTTAACCAATGCCTGGTAAAATCGACTGTGCGCCACAAAACAAATCGGTGGTCGTTGAATTTGGTAAAAACTGATGACTAGAAACCAATGAGTTGCCATTTGCAGGGTTCCAGACGTCGTCATTCCAACGACCGCTTTGCGTACAAGCACCATCTGTACCATAACTCAGTACACGTCCATCGCTTAACACGATTGTATGAACAGGAATGATGTGCCAGTCTTGAAGGCTGTCCCACCAGCCATCATTGATTGCAGATGCCGTTGGGGCTGACCGGATAATGGGTGTGATTAGCGCTGTATTCGTTGAAAAATCGATTTGATTAAGGACTGATGCGCTTTGCAAACCAGAGAACCCATAGAATCCAGAACTATTGGGATTATCAATCACAAAATTCGGCATCCGCGATATGTTGCCCCATGGCCCGAGTTGTCGTCCAGTGTTAGCAATAAAGCCAAGCTGATCAATCGTCCAGTATGCGCCCCCCCGAAAATGCGTGTCACATGCTCACCTGGATTGAGGGCGGTATAAGTACAGGTTCCCATTCCGCTACCATACATCGGCAGCGAGCTTTTGTCGGTGATTGTCTTGATGCCAGTCACTAATGTTATCCCGTTCCAGAAACTGAGATTATTTAAGGCGACAGAACCAGTACAAACTTGGAATCCAAGTACTTGACCACCACTAATAGCCTGATCATTAAATGAAACAGTGTTGTCTATCCCGCCTTCACCGCCAGCGATTGTATCAACCAAGTGAATATGATCAATGTACCATCCAGTCCCACCAAAGAGCCCTCTGAATGTACTTCCTCGTTTTAGTGTTTCTTGAAAACCAGTGCAGGTTGCACCCGCCTGATTGCAGCTCACCGCATTAAAACTGGTCGCGTTTTCAAAGGGACCATAAGTATTACCCTGATCTGTAACAAATCCAGTTAATAACAACTTTGTGAAGTTTAGTTAATTAAGCGCCTTAACGAGGTATACACAGGATTTGACGCGCAGAGGAGCGATATTTGCAAACATCTGATTCGAATTACCAGCAAGCAATAAACATCTTTCAGATGTTTATTGCTTGCTGTAGAAAAGAATAAAGCGAGATCGTCAAACTAACGATCTCGCTTTATTTTGTGCTATCTATTCATGATCGCCGACGCATTACGTCATCAACGGTAATGAAAGAAATATTGAAGACTTACTTACTTACTTACTTACTGACAGCTGCCAGTTTTTGCCATGTGTCAATAACTGAATCAGGATTGAGAGAAATTGACTCAATGCCTTCTTTCATCAGCCATTCTGCAAAATCAGGGTGATCCGAAGGACCCTGACCGCAAATACCAACGTACTTGTTCAACTTCGTGCAAGCGGCGATAACTTTGGACAACAACGCGCGCACAGCTGGATCGCGTTCATCAAAGTCTGCTGCCAGCAATTCCATACCTGAGTCACGGTCCAGACCCAGCGTCAGCTGTGTCAGATCGTTAGAGCCGATAGAAAAACCGTCGAAGTGTTGCAAGAATTCTTCAGCCAAAATTGCATTGGATGGCACTTCGCACATCATAATCAGACGTAAGCCGTTTTCGCCACGTTTCAGTCCATTTTTAGCCAGCAGGTTAACGACTTTTTCTGCCTGGCCCAGCGTACGAACGAACGGCACCATGATTTCAACGTTAGTCAGCCCCATGTCGTTACGGACACGTTTCATTGCCTGGCATTCCATTTCAAAGGATTCCGCAAAATCTGCTGCCAGATAACGCGCCGCGCCTCGGAAGCCTAGCATTGGATTTTCTTCATCTGGTTCGTAGCGTGAACCACCAATCAGTTTTTTGTATTCGTTAGATTTAAAATCAGACAATCGAACGATGACTTTTTTCGGCCAGAATGCGGCTGCAATCGTTGCTATGCCTTCAGCTAATTTGTCAACGTAGAAAGCGCGTGGAGATGCATGACCACGCGCAACAGACTCAACTGCTTTTTTCAGATCTGGGTCAATATTTGGATATTCTAAAATCGCTTTTGGATGTACGCCAATATTATTATTGATAATGAATTCCAGACGGGCCAGACCAACACCTTCGTTTGGTACAGATTGGAAATCAAATGCTAACTGAGGATTGCCCACGTTGAGCATAATCTTCAATGGTAATTTTGGCAGTTCGCCACGAACTTCTTCTGTGACTTCAGTTTCTAACAAGCCATCATAGATCTTACCTTCGTCACCTTCTGCGCAAGAAACCGTAACCAATGTGCCGTCTTTCAGAAGATCGGTTGCATCACCGCAGCCAACAACAGCTGGCACACCTAACTCACGCGCGATAATTGCAGCGTGGCAAGTACGGCCACCGCGGTTTGTGACAATAGCTGCTGCGCGTTTCATGACTGGTTCCCAGTTAGGGTCAGTCATATCTGCGACCAGAACATCACCTGGTTGTACGCGCTCCATTTCTGATGGATCGTTAATGACACGCACACGACCTGCACCGATTTTTTGACCGATAGCGCGGCCAGATGTTAAAACGGTGCCACTACCTTTGAGTTTGAAACGTTGTTGTGCATCAGTCGCTTTTTGTTGTGATTTAACTGTTTCTGGACGTGCTTGCAGAATGTACAGCTTACCATCGCGACCATCTTTGCCCCATTCGATATCCATTGGACGGCCATAATGCTTTTCAATGATGACAGCATATTTAGCCAGTTCAACGACTTCGGTATCAGTCAACGAGTAACGATTACGCATTTCGACTGGCACATCCACGGTCTTAACTGAACGACCTGCTTTGGCTTCGCCAGTAAATTCCATCTTGATCAGTTTTGAACCGATGTTACGGCGGATGACAGGTAATTTGCCGAGCTCCAACATTGGCTTGTGAACGTAGAATTCGTCAGGATTCACAGCGCCCTGCACCACTGTCTCACCAAGACCGTAGCTGGAGGTGATGAATACCACATCCTTGAAGCCAGATTCTGTATCGATCGTGAACATCACACCTGCAGCGCCCAGATCAGAACGAACCATGCGTTGAACGCCAGCGGACAAAGCCACTTCTGCATGTGTGAAGCCTTTGTGAACGCGATAGGAAATAGCGCGATCATTGTAAAGAGAAGCAAACACGTGCTTCATGGCTTCAAGAACATTATCAATACCAACAACGTTCAGGAAAGTTTCTTGCTGACCAGCAAACGATGCATCAGGCAAGTCTTCTGCCGTTGCTGAAGAACGAACCGCAAATGACATTTCTGCTGTAGAGTCTGCAACCAGTTTGTTATAAAACTCTTCAATTTCTTTTTGCAAGCGTGACTGAAATGGCGTGTCGATGATCCATTGACGAATTTCTGCACCGGCTCTCGCCAGTTCTTTCACGTCGTCAATATCCAAGTTTACCAGACGATCAGCGATACGCTGTGCTAACGACAAGCCACCATTTTCACTATGCGCTAAAAAGTCGCGAAACGCTTGTGCTGTGGTAGCAAAGCCACCAGGAACACGAACGCCTGCAGTAGCGAGCTGACTAATCATTTCGCCTAAAGATGCATTCTTTCCGCCGACGGATTCAACATCCGTCATTCGTAGATGCTCAAATGATGCAACGTAAGTTGCTTCAGTATTTGCTGCGTTGGACATAACAACCTCTTTTTGATGGTAAGAAATCTGTACTAATCACTGCTTACTGCTTCGTCTATCACTATTTTTTTGTTATTCTTGATGCGAACCGACGCGTGCCGTGCTGTTGCAGCATTTTACATTGTGTCATGCATAATTTATCTATGTGCGAGAAGAATTTAACTTCTTTTTTATTTCATCTATATGAAAAAATCTTTCACCTGAAAGCCTGTTAATTATCTGCAAATAAATATTATAGTGAGCCCTAGCGAAAAATCGCGGTTGTAGCGTGTTTGCTACACTCGCTAAGACCCATCACCCGTCTTGCTGATCGCAGTTCCTAGCTTGGACGAAACTGTATTGCCCAAATTCTTATCGTGACAAACCAGATGTCGTGAATAATACGTCGATCCTCATGCAATTTTCATCCATTTCTTTTTTACATAGTTAACAAATAAACATGCCAGACTCTCTTGCACCAGCGCTACCTAAAGCCAATCGTACCGTGTTCTTTGTCTCAGATGGCACAGGAATTACGGCAGAAACTTTCGGGCATTCTGTATTAACCCAATTTGATCTGAAATTCAGGCAAATCCGTCTGCCATTTATCGACACGGTAGATAAGGCACACGACGCTGTTCGTCGAATAAATGATGCATTTGTGCAAGATGGCGCGCGACCAATTGTGTTTTCAACACTAGTTAAAACAGAATTGGCATCGATTGTGTTTAAGTCCAAAGGTCTTCATATGGATTTAATCCAAACATTTGTTGCGCCGTTGGAACAGGAATTAGGCGTTAAATCAACGCATACGATAGGTCGCAGTCACAACATTGCTGATTCAGAAGAATATAAAAACCGGATTGAAGCGATCAACTTCTCATTAGCTCATGATGACGGCCAATCCAATAAAAATCTCTCAACCGCCGATGTGATTCTGGTTGGTGTTTCCCGATCAGGAAAAACACCAACAAGCTTATATCTTGCCATGCAGTACGGCATTAAGGCTGCTAACTACCCACTGATTCCCGATGACTTTGAACGTGGAAAATTACCCTCCGTACTTCCCGAGTTTAGAAGCAAGATGTTTGGCCTGAGCATTGCGCCTGAGCGTTTGTCCGAAATTAGGAATGAGCGTCGCCCTGGAAGTAAATACGCATCAATAGAAAACTGTCGCTACGAAGTCAATGAGGCGGAAGCAATGATGAAACGCGAGGGAATACGCTGGTTGTCATCAACAGCGAAGTCAATCGAAGAGATTTCTACGACGATTCTGCAAGAGATTAAAGCGGATATTAAAATCTATTAATCCAGAGATTATCCGACACCTTGACCAATTGCTTTCTAAGGTCAAACAAGACGTTTGCGTAAAAAAGGATGAGGAAAATACTCCTCATCCTGGTGATCATTGGCTGTTAATGGACGAAGCTGTGTTTAATTGTTGGCGTACTTGCTCAAAAAAACAAATCGCAGCACTTGCGGCAACATTCAACGACTCAATAGCGGCTTGTTGCGGAATCGTTACCGTTTCCGTCGCGAGTGACATCAACTCATCAGAAACACCCTGCCCCTCATGACCAAATAACCAAATAACAGAGTCGCTCAGATCTGACTGATAAATCGTTCTGGTGGTGTGTGAGCTTGTGGCTAGAATAGGGACTTTGCCATCTTTGAGCACTTTAGCTAGATCAACGTTTTCATAAATATTCAACAGAAAATGTGCCCCCATGCCAGCACGCATCACTTTCGGTGACCAAGCCAGTACCGTTCCTGAACTACAAAACACATTTTTCACCCCTGCAGCGGCCGCACTTCGCAAGATAGACCCAAGGTTACCTGGATCTTGCAAATTATCAAGTGCAACTGAGGTTTCAGTGATGTGTGCTGGTAGCATGGGCGTAGGCGTAGCGATCAAAAACAAGATACCAACACCATTCTCGACCTGACTGACGGTCTGATATAAGTTATCTGGCAAGCTGATGCAAAGCACTGCACGTTGTTCGCATTGTGCAATTAATGCGTTGACCTCATGATCAGTTGTCGCTGATTCAGAAACGATACACATTTCAGGCTCACCGATATGCTGAAAGAAGGCTTGACATAAATGAACGCCATCAAGCAAGGTACGACCAGACTTGCGCCTCACTTGGGAGCTGGTCGCAAGTTGTTTCAGTTCTTTGTATTGTGCGTTATCACGCGATGTAATTAATTTCATTTTAACAAGGCCTTTACAGGCGCATAGGTCTTACGGTGAAATGGCGCAACGCCATGCTCCCGCAAGCGTTCCAGATGGAGCGCGGTTGGATATCCTTTATGTTGATCCAATGCATATTGCGGATACTGACGATGCAGTTCGTAAAGTGCATGATCACGCGCGGTTTTCGCCAGAATTGAGGCAGCTGAGATCGCTGCAACCTTATCATCGCCTTTCACAATCGCCTCTGAGCGTACCGACATAATTGGGCAACGATTACCATCGATGAGGGCTAAGGTCGGCGTGACTGATAACGCCTCTACGGCACGACGCATAGCAAGCATCGTTGCCTGGAGAATATTTAATTCGTCAATCTCTTGCTCTGAACACTGTGCGATAGCCCAAGCAAGCGCATGGTGCTTGATTTCAATTGCCAGTGCTTCGCGTTTTGCTTCTGATAATTTTTTGGAGTCGCGCAAACCTATTATTGGTCTCTTAGGATCAAGAATGACTGCGGCGGCCATTACTGGACCCGCGAGTGGCCCTCTTCCGGCCTCGTCGACGCCACAGATAATTTCACCATCGTAATCAAACAAACTCAAACTTTCTTGCATATCAACCCTGAAAAAATGCCTTCAAGGCAATTGGATCTAAAAAATAATGACAGATTTTTTGCTCGGGCTGCCCCTGTTTTTTGCCAATCAATACGGGAACCAATTCGTCGTATAGATTTATTAATTCGGTATCAGCATCGACATCAATCATTTCGACAGTAAATTGAAAATCTGAGGTATAAGCCTGAAGTTGCTCAAGCATGTCATCACACAGGTGGCAGTAACTCCGCGAGTAAAGCGTAAATGCAATCATAATGAATGCCTTTATAAATAAGGCGCCAATTATAAGTCCTGCGCACAACTCTTAAATCATAAGCCAAATAAAAAAGCTGCGCCAGAGTTACATACCCTGGCGCAGCCGTCGTCAGATTTTAGCCGAAATGAAGGCGCAGATTATTGCGCTTGTGGTTTAACCAAAATAAACTGTGAAATCTCACCGCGACGTACCAACAATGCAACCGCTTTTTTTCCGTCTAATTTTGCAACCATAGCGGTAAATTGTTTAACGTCTTTGACGTCAACGTTATTAAGTGTCAGAATCACATCCCCCGCCAGTAAACCAACCGCTGCTGCTGGACCATCGACAGACTCAATGACCACACCACCGCCCGGCAATTCTTTTTTCTGCGCATCATTGAGATCGTTAGCATAAATACCCAACACATTAGACTGTTTGGCTTTTTTATCTGCTTTTGGTGCATTTTTTTCGGTTTCCATCTCAGCGACAGAAATTGGCAATTCACGCAACGCACCTTTACGCCAGATTGTAATCACGGCTTTAGAACCAGGTTTGATCGCACCAACGATTCTTGGCAAATCGGAAGATTTAGAAATTGCTTGGCCATTGAACTTCAGAATAACGTCACCATCCTGAATGCCCGCCTTTTCTGCAGGGGAACCTGGTTCGATCCGGACAACAGCAGCGCCTTCTGCTTTTGCCAGACCAATGGATTCAGCAACTTCTTTAGATACTTCACCAATCTGAACGCCAATACGACCACGTGTAACTTTACCTGCTGATTTTAATTGATCTGCAACACGCATCGCTTCGTCGATAGGTACAGCAAAGGAAATACCCATGTAGCCGCCAGATCGGCTGTAGATCTGAGAATTAATACCGATCACTTCGCCTCTCATATTGATCAGCGGGCCGCCAGAGTTACCGGGATTGACAGCAACATCGGTCTGAATTAACGGTAGGTATTCACCCGTATCACGTGCTTTTGCCGAAATAATCCCAGCCGTCACCGTATTTTCAAGTTCAAAAGGTGAACCAATTGCGATGACCCATTCACCTGCTCGGATTTTGTCGGAATCACCAATCGTTGCTTTTGGTAATTTAGCTCCTTCAATTTTAATTAAAGCAACGTCCGTGCGTTTATCAATGCCAATAACCTTGGCTTTAAACTCGCGTTTATCGGTTAATTTGACATAGATATCTGATGCGCCATCAACAACGTGAGCATTGGTAAGAACGTATCCGTCTTGAGAAATAATGAATCCAGAGCCAACACCACGAGGGATCTCTTCTTGTTGCTGAGGTACTGATTTACGATTTTTCGGCGCTGGCGCCTGACGCGGCATCGGCATACCAAAGAAACGCTGAAAGAACTCTTGCATTTGCTGATCGTCAGAACCCGCGTCGGCCTGGGATTGTTGTGCCTTTTCTGTCGTACGAATATTGACAACAGATGGCCCTACTTTATCAACTAGATCTGTAAAATCCGGCAAACCCGCGACAACTGGAGCCGCCTGCGCCACAGGGTTCGCGCCAACTGCACCCGAGGTAGAAATAGCGACACAGACACCAAGGATTAAACTGCTCAATATTTTTTTGGAGGGAAAATATTCTATTTTTTTCATGGTCTTACTCACTTTTATTACCTGAAATGTTACGTGGATATTTTATTTAGGCTTAAATTCAATGGAATTCACTACTTGTCGAATCGCGTTTGCCGGCACTTCCCCAACAACTGTTAGCCAATAATCACCCTGACGCTTTGTCATTATCGTCATTGCACCTTGCTGCAGACTACCCTCTGAGTGCTGCTCCATATTTGGTTCAATAAATACGGAGATCGCCGCCATACCGTCGGAGAAAATCATCTGAATTACCTGGTGCGAGTTCGGTGGCTTTCTGCCAGAAGGAATTGAAGGTGGCGCACTGATCACGCGCTTCAATTCCTTGGTTTTGACAAATCCCGCCGGCAGTGATTTGACGATCCAACCTGAACTGATATTGGATTGCACCGTAAGATTTTCAATGTGCCACTGAGATAAATTTTGAAAACTTGGCTTGATTTTATTTTTGTCTATGTCGCCTAATTTCAACTGCGTAAAAGCTATCTGCTCAATGACTTCATCATGGTTATTGACAGTTTGTGCGCGCAATAACAGACCGGACTGTTTTTCAACACACAATCGGTAGCCGTAACGAGCGCCATCTCTTGGCGACATAACATAAGTCTGACACTCCAAACCAGCGACGCGACTGACCTCACCTTTTTTGAAAGTATAAAAGTCGGGTAACTGGGTTGCATTCCGCGCCAAGAGCGCTGGAAAAACTTCTTGCGTCACATCTTTTTCTACCTGAACGGTTTTACTGTCTGGCAAATAGCAAGAAACCTCATCATTCTTGCGAACATATTCTCGGGAGTTGCCGTCGAGTATTTCTAATTTTTCTAGCTCACCATTAGCATCGACATGATGCGTTATTTTCGATGTTCGGATTTGACTGGCTTGTTGATAGACGAATGTGCCAGAATAGTTCAATTTTTGTGGTGCCGATTGAATCATCTTTATCAGACTTTGCACTTCCAGCTTCTCGTCTGTCGTGTTACTTGGCCCGCTTGCAAATGCAGAGATATTGCCGATGCCAAGATACATCACTAAAAATGAGAGTTGAAAACGATTAACCTGCATAATTCTTATTTCCCTGACGCGGTCGTTGCAGTATTTGCCTGCGTCACATATTGAGCGGCATTGCTAATTGCTGGAGAAAAACGTTGGTGGGCAATTAAATAACTATCAATACGCGGATCTCGCATCATTTCGATGGCCGCCTCTTTGGCAGGTGTGTTCATCTGAACTTTCTCGTCTGTTGATGAATCCTCTGCGGTTGCGAGCAACGTGTTGTCAGTGGCGTTTGATGCCGAAACTAACTGAACCTCGGATTGCATCACAGGCGCTTTACTTAGCTGGGTCGAGACATATTTATCTTGGCCAAATTGTGAAACTAGTGGTCCGAACATGAAGGCAAATACAGCCGCCGCTGCAACACTGGCAACTGTCAGGTAGGTACGCAAATACTGGCGAACTCTCTGTGCTGAGGATTTTTCAGGAAAAACTTTCACATGTTTTTCGGGCATCAACAATAGCGGTTCAGCAGCAAACTTCTCTGCGAAACGTTGTGTAAAGCCTGAGCTTAACGGCGCAGCTAGGTCGTCAGAACGTACCACATCACCAATCAAGTGATAGGTATTCCACACATCATCTTCCTTATCAAACAGGAGTTGCTTCAGTACCAGTTCTAGTTCGCCGTTATTCAGTTCACCATCAACTAATGCTGATATGTTTTCGCGCTTCAAGGTATCGTTCATCATTTTGTTTGCCATGGGTACTGCGAGTTTTGTTCAATATGTTTATATCAGGTGCTTCACCAGCGGTGTTCTGAGGAAGTTCCCAAAATAGGTCGTAACCGTTCTGCAATGGCCTCTCGTGCCCGGAATATTCTGCTTCTAACCGTACCAATCGGGCACAACATTACTTCTGCAATTTCGTCATAACTCAGACCCTCAATCTCTCTCAGGGTAATGGCGTTACGTAATTCTTCCGGCAAAGCTGACATCGCCGCATTAACTGTTGCTGCAATCTGCTTGCTCGCCAGCAGTGACTCTGGCGTATTAATATCTCTAAGACCGTCAGCATCAGAAAAACCTTCCGCCTCTTCCACATCATTTTCCGTTGACGTCGGTGCTCTTCTGCCCTGGGTAACGAGATAATTTTTTGCGGTATTAATCCCAATACGATAAAGCCAAGTATAAAAAGCCGCTTCACCGCGAAAATTTGGTAATGCGCGATAGGCTTTTATAAACGCCTCTTGAACAACATCCTCTGCCTCAGCTTGATCGTAGACGAGCCGAGACACGAGCCTCATCAGTTTCCGTTGATATTTGGAAACCAGAAGCTCGAATGCCTTTTTATCACCACGCTGCACGCGTTCGACCAATATTTGATCTATCTCGCGCTCTGTCGTCACTCAATCATCCTGTTTTTTGCCAAAACGCTATTTTATAAAGTTATTCCGAGGTTAAAATGCAAAAAATCATCATTCACCTACAAGGTAGAGTGATTTGTTTAATTTAAGTTCCCACCAAGCTCTTTTTTCTTCAATCCACTGCTCATTTGGTGTCGGCGCAACCAAAGAAGGCTGACGCGCAAGCGTTGGAAGCTAGATGGAATTGTGCTATCAGGTAACAACACGAAAGAAATTTTCGTATTGTCTCTAGTGAGAAAATGCAAAACCATCATGACAGGCCATATTACAGCCCCCTCACCCAACCTAATTTCTTCACTTTTGGTCGTGTGACGAGCAATCCGCTGACGCAAAATCAAGTTACCATCAGCAGCAATATCAAGACTTGTAATGGAAAATTTCTTCCAACGCCAAATGCATACAAAAATCAAGCAACATAAGCAGATCAAACTCAGCGTTAGCGCTACTTGCGGATTGATCTCCTCCCTCAACATCGTATCGAGAAAAACCCAGACGGCATAGCTTGCCAAGAATGCCATCGCCAATGTAGCAACAAGCAATAGTTTGGAGGCTCTTAGTGTGACCGACAACGTAATCATTGTAAAAAAATAAAGGCACTTCGCTTCAAAAGAAACGAAGTGCCTTCTTTTTGCATACTATTCTAGACTTGCTTATACCTTAGCAAAAATCAGAGTGCCATTCGTTCCGCCGAAACCAAACGAATTTTTCATAGCAAAATCAATCTTCATGTCTCGGGCTGTGTTTGCGCAGTAGTCCAAATCACACTCAGGATCTTGATTGAAAATATTAATCGTTGGAGGAGAAACCTGATTATACACAGCCAATACTGTGAACAGAGATTCTAATCCACCTGCACCACCTAATAAATGCCCAGTCATCGACTTGGTCGAATTAACTGTTAACTTGTATGCGACATCACCGAATGCAGCTTTGATCGCATCAGTCTCATTTTTATCACCAAGTGGCGTGGACGTGCCGTGTGCGTTCAGATAATTGATCTGATCAGCATTGATTCCTGCATTTTTCAATGCATTCACCATAGAACGACGTGGTCCATCCATACTTGGAGACGTAATATGATAAGCGTCGCCGCTCATGCCAAAACCAGTAATTTCAGCATAAATCTTTGCGCCGCGTGCTTTTGCGTGCTCATACTCTTCAAGGACCATTACGCCAGCCCCTTCACCGAGTACAAAACCGTCGCGATCTTTGTCCCAAGGACGGGATGCCGTAGTCGGATCATCGTTTCTGGAAGACAAAGCACGTGCAGAAGCAAAGCCACCCAATCCCAATGGAGAGATCGTTGACTCAGCACCGCCGGCAATCATCACGTCGGCATCACCGTACTCGATCATACGAGCAGCTGATCCTAGGCAATGCAAGCCAGTGGTACACGCAGTCACAATCGCCAAGTTTGGGCCTTTTAGCCCAAATTTGATCGACAAGTGACCGGAAATCATATTGATAATAGATGCTGGCACAAAGAAAGGACTGATACGGCGTGGGCCACGCTCAATCAGAGTTTCTTTCGTTGCCTCGATTAGTGGCAAGCCACCAATCCCGGAACCAACGATAACGCCGATACGCTCGGAATTTTCTTCGGTAACGGTTAAGCCGCTATCCTGAAACGCCTGCACCCCAGCAGCAATACCGTAGTGGATGAAGGTATCCATGTTACGGGCTTCTTTTGCCGGAATGTATTCCTCGACATTGAACCCCTTCACTTCTCCAGCAAAGTGCGTGGAGAAAGGAGTTGCATCAAATTTGGTGATCGTAGCTATACCAGACTGTCCGGCTTTAATTGCTTCCCAAGCGGTGGCAACGGTATTGCCGACTGGCGAGATGCAACCCAATCCGGTTACGACGACACGACGTTTAAGCGAACTACTCAAGCGTTTCTCCTGGATTTGAAAACGAGGTAACTGAATTATGCCTTAACGTGTGCAGTAGCGTAATCGATAGCTAATTGCACAGTGGTGATTTTTTCAGCCTGATCATCAGGAATTTCCATTTCGAATTCGTCTTCGAGGGCCATTACCAACTCAACTGTGTCTAAGGAATCTGCACCTAAATCATCGACGAAAGAGGATTCAGCTTTGATGTCTGCTTCAGCAACACCCAGTTGTTCAGCAACAATTTTCTTAACGCGTTGTTCGATATCGGACATTTGTATCTCCAGTGAAAAAATCAAAAATAAGGGCCTACAGAAAGTGCGCGCATTTTAGCAGGTTTGTACCTAAAAAAAGCAAGCACTCATTTTGCAGCAATAACTCCGGCTAATTTCGGTGAAATTGCGTGCAATTAACAACAAAAAAACTACACCAAATACATGCCACCATTTACATGGAGCGTCGCACCAGTAATATAACCTGCATCCGGAGATGCTAAAAATACCGTTGCCGCAGCAATATCCTCAGGCCGACCCAACTTAGCCATTGGGATTTGCACCAAAATAGCGGCCTTCTGCTCTTCAGTCAGCGCCTTCGTCATATCGGTATCGATGAAACCGGGGGCGATACAGTTAACAGTAATATTGCGACTGCCAATTTCTCTGGCTAAAGCACGGCTCATGCCAGCCACACCAGCTTTTGCTGCTGCATAATTCATTTGACCCGGGTTGCCGGAGGAGCCGACAACGGACGTGATATTGATAATACGCCCATGTTTCGCCTTCATCATGCCACGCAACACTGCGCGTGATAAGCGAGCAACAGAATTCAGGTTGGTAGAAATAACATTATCCCAATCATCTTCTTTCATGCGCATTGCAAGCTGATCCTGCGTAATGCCGGCATTATTAACAAGAATAGACAAGCTACCGAACTCTTTCTGAATTTCTTCGACCAACGTACCGCAACGCTCAACATCGTTGACATTAAATGCAATGCCTTTACCTGCATCTGCACCAACTTCCGCCAGATAGGCAGAAATCGCTTCTGCCCCTCCCTCCGTGGTCGCGGTACCGATTACTTTTGCACCTGCTGCAGCTAATGCCACAGCGATAGCCTTACCAATGCCACGTGACGCGCCAGTAACAAGGGCAACTTGATTTGCTAATGGTTTATTCATTTCAAGAGTTCCAATACTTTATCTAAGCTTGCTGTATCAAATAAGGCCTCACCAATCAAATCACCATGGATTCGTTTAGTTAAACCAGCCAAGACTTTGCCTGGGCCACACTCAATCACGTGAGTGATACCAGTTGCTTGTATTTCGCGGATTGTTTCAACCCATCGAACAGGGCTAGCTGCCTGCCGCACTAAAGCATCCTTAATTGACGCTGGATCCAGAGCAATTGCGACATCGACGTTATTAATTAAAGGAATAGCTGGCGCCGAAAACGAAACGCCAGCGAGATACTCACGCAATCGATCTGATGCTGGCTTGAGTAACGAAGAGTGGAACGGCGCAGATACCGGCAGTATCAGGGCGCGCTTTGCACCTTTAGCCTTCGCTATTTCGCAAGCGCGTTCCACGGCCGCCTTGGCTCCGGCGATAACAACTTGTGATGGCGCGTTGAAATTAACCGCTTCGACAACACCTTCAGTTGACGCTTCACGACAAGCTGCAGCAACATCTTCATCAGACAAACCTAAAATAGCAGCCATACCACCCTGCCCGACTGGCACCGCTTCCTGCATTGCCTGCGCACGGAAGCGAACCAGTGGCACCGCATCTTTAAAAGCGATGACGCCAGCTGCAACGAGCGCTGAATATTCACCTAAACTATGACCTGCTACAACTTTAGGTGCCGCACCACCTGCAGCGATCCATGCGCGATAACAAGCAACGGCCGCCGTCAACATGACTGGCTGCGTATTGGTTGTCAGGTCCAACTCTTCTTTTGGGCCTTCAGAAATCAACTTGGCCAGATCAAAATGCAGCGCGTCTGATGCTTCTGCAACTGTTTGTTGAACGATCGCATTATCAGCGAAACCATTAAGCATCCCGATGGCCTGGGAACCCTGGCCGGGAAAAACAAATGCAAATTGGGTCATGTTTTTATATCTCTCTTGGGTTATTTCAGTTTACATTTGAACGATAGCGGCACCCCAGGTAAATCCGCCACCAACACCTTCTAATAAAATCTTATGCCCAGCCTGAACCCGACCATCACGAACGGCTTGATCTAACGCCAACGGAATAGAAGCCGCCGAAGTATTGCCGTGGTGATCGACTGTCACAACCAGCTTTTCCATAGGTAAACGCATTTTCTTTGCCGTGCTTTGCATGATGCGAATATTGGCCTGATGCGGAATCAGCCAGTCGATCTCTTCAGCCCGCAAACCAGCTATTTCCAATGCTTCATTTGCGACTTTTTCAAGAACAGATACCGCCAACTTGAAAACTGCCTGTCCATCCATATGCAGAAATCCGCTTCCTGCAATTGCATTGTTCTGCACTTGGCCTGGTACACACAAAATATCTGCATAACTACCGTCCGCGTGCAACTTTGTGGCCAAAACGCCTGGGGTTTCCGAGCGCGACATGACAACAGCACCCGCACCATCACCAAATAACACGCAGGTTGTACGATCTTCAAAATTCAGAATGCGTGAAAATACTTCCGCACCAATCACCAGCACATTTTTATGTGAGCCGGACTTAATCATGCTGTCAGCAATTGACATGGCGTAGATAAATCCACTGCAAACAGCTTGCACATCCATCGCAGCCGCACCATTTTTGACCTCAAGCTTATTTTGAACAATACAAGCAGTACTAGGAAATCCACCGATAAAATCAGGGGTCGATGTCGCCAGAATGATCATATCGATATCATTCGGCTGCATCTTCGCTGCACTCAAAGCCTGTTTGGCAGCGGCAACAGCAAGATCGCTGGAATTGACACCTTCGTCCACATAATGACGGAATGAAATCCCACTGCGAGAGACAATCCACTCGTCAGAGGTTTCGATCCCTTTTGCAGCGAGTTGATTAGCGAGGTCTTGGTTACTTACTTTTCTGGGAGGCAGATAACTGCCAGTACCTATAATTTTGCTAAAAAAAGTCATGCGATCTTCTGTGCTGTTTGGTCATTGTGATTTGGCGCAACCGTGTCTGCCACTGGCATCAAAATCGCCATCGAAGTTGAAATCCGCTTTAACACGTCATTTTTTGCAGCATCAAAGGCGCGCTGGATCGCCCATTCGTAGCTGTATTTGTCTGCGCCGCCATGACTCTTAAAGACAATTCCCCGCAAACCAAGCAAGCTACCGCCGTTGTAGTTAGAAGGATTCATGGTGCGTGAAATAGACTTGAGTGCACCTCGAGCAATAATGGCACCGAGCATGTTTAGGGGGCTGCTCTTAAACGCTTCCGTGAGCGTCGTCTTAACAAAGCGCCCCATGCCTTCGGCTGCTTTTAGGGTAACGTTGCCAACGAAGCCATCGCAAACGACGATATCTGTCGTCCCCTTAAAAATATCATTTCCCTCGACATTCCCGTAAAAATTTAACAGGCCACGCTCATGATCGGCACGCAACAATTGTGCTGTACGTTTAACGACATCATTTCCTTTAATGTCTTCTTCACCGACGTTCAATAAACCAATACTTGGCTTTTCTCTTCCTTCAAGCGCAGAAACCAGTACCGAACCCATAATTGCAAATTGATGAAGATGCACCGGCTCACAGTCAACGTTAGCGCCTAAGTCGAGCATATAGGTTGGTTTGTTTTTTTGATTCGGCAACATACCGAAAATCGCTGGGCGATCGACGCCATGCATTGTCTTGAGCACATAACGGGACACCGCCATTAAGGCCCCAGTATTACCTGCGGATACGCATGCCTGCGCATGACCATCCTTGACTTGCGTAACCGCAACGCGCATCGACGAATCTTTTTTGCGGCGCAGAGCAACCTCGAGAGGATCATCCATCTCCACCACCTCGGAGGCGTGAATGATTTTTATTCTTGGGTGCTGGCTAGCATGATTTTTTTTCAGTTCAACTTGGATTTGATCCTCAAGCCCTACCAATAGAAATTCGACATCCGGCTCACGATTTGCGAAGGCAACCGCCGCCGCCACGGTAACTGCTGGTCCGTGATCGCCGCCCATGCAGTCTATGGAAATTTTTATTGTCATGTGGTGTTACGAAACTTCTATACGAAACAGCTAGTGTACCAAATTAGAGGAGTTTTTCAGTTATTTTCATTGCTATTAAGTAATGAAATTAGAAAAAAACTGCGTTTTTATCGATTCAGATCAAAAAATCAACATGAAACTTCATCCGCAAAACTCTAAAGACGCTTACCTCTTCAAAATTGCAGGCGTAAAAAAAGCGGCGTCAAGTCAAAGACTTACAACGCCGCTTTTTTACTAAAAAACGAGATTACTCGTCGTTTTTAGTTTTCAATACTTTACGACCACGGTAAAAGCCATTTGGGCTGATGTGGTGACGCAGATGTGTTTCACCAGTTGTTGGCTCGATACCTAACTGTGGTGCAGTGAGGAAATCGTGGGAACGGTGCATGCCACGCTTGGATGGGGATTTTTTGTTTTGCTGAACTGCCATGATAACTCCTAATACTTCAAAAAATGTTTCTAAAAATTTACACACCTGGCTGAAGAGTGCGAACATCACCAACCAAGAATCCCTAACAATACTTCGACCTGAGTGTTTTTTCAGAATAATGCCACTAGGTACGCCCACTTATCTTCTTCAGCACAGCAAAAGGAGATACTTTTTCACTGCTTTCTGCGTCAACCCGTGCAGTAGAATCTGCTGAAGCCAATGGTACATCTGGGCATACTGCATGTTTGGGCGATTGGGGTATTGCGAGTAGCGCCTCATCCTCGATCAAAGCTATGACGTCGAATGTTTTACTACCTACTACAACATCGATCTCGTCATCTTCGAGCAATGCGTCAATTTCGTCGGCATTTTCTTCGTTTTTGGCGAGTATCAATACTGATTCTGAGTCAATCTCAAATGCAAATGGTGTAAGGCAACGCTGACACATCAAATTTACGCTGCCAGCCACCGTCAATCTTAGCTCTGCGTGACCAAACTTGTCTTTCCCACCAGTCAACGCCCAGTTCAACACACCTTCTGTGTTGGCACTTTCTTCTGAAAGACGGGACAAATCTGCTACCGGAATGCTACCGGAACGCTGCTCTTCGAGACGACAAAAGGTGAAGGCATCAATCACAAAAGCTTGCATAGGATTATTTGAACCCAGAAAACCTGCGATAATAACAGCACTCGCCCTTGTTAGTCAAAGGCTTAGGCGCACTTTTTAGACGAAAACAAGTCAAAAACGCAATTTACAGCAAAATTACCACCCCGATCAAGCCTTTATCTATGACGAATAACAATCCGGACATTATTTTAGCATCCAGTTCCACCTATCGCGCTGAGCTACTTCGCCGTCTGCAACTACCCTTTTCTTCGATCTCACCCGATATTGATGAGTCGCCGCTTCAAGGGGAAACCCCACCTGCAACCGCGTTGCGACTAGCACGTCTAAAAGCAGAGGCAATCGCTTCTAGCCATGCAAAACGGATGCCAGCGTTGATCATTGGTTCCGACCAGGTTGCCACCCTTGACAAGCTACAGATAGGCAAGCCAGGCAACCATGAAAATGCATTGAGACAGTTACAGTTGATGCGTGGCCGAGAGGTAATTTTTCATACCGCATTGTGTTTACTGGATACGCGACCACATGCTGCCCGCCCAATCCAGATTCAGGAAGTCAGAACCGTCGTCCGCTTCCGCGATTTGTGTGATGCTGAGCTAGACGCTTATTTACGCATTGAACAGCCCTACGATTGTGCTGGTAGCGCAAAAAATGAAGCATTAGGGATCACTATTTTATCGTCCATTGAAAGTACTGACCCAACGGCATTGACTGGATTACCACTCATCGCATTGACGGATATGCTTCGTAATGCGGGCATCAGTTTTTTCAATTGATAGGGGCATGTGATTTTTTACGCGTGCACCTTCCGCCTATCGTGAGAAAATAGCAACCAACAACTCATACACCACCCAGTATTTAAGATTAAAACAATGACTACCGGCACACTTTTCCTTATTCCCAACACCCTCGGTTACTACGAAGGACAGCAAGAGGGCTTGCTGGCAAAAATCATTCCCGACACAGTGCAATCGATGTCGGCACAATTAAGCTATTTCGTGGCAGAGAATGCCAAGACAACGCGCGCTTATTTAAAGTTTCTGGGTCAGCATCACCCACTTAAACTTGCGATGCAAGAAATCCAGATCAGTGAGCTAAACATTAACACGCCGGAAAAGGCTCTTGAAGGATTGCTGCAACCGCTTCTGCAAGGGCATGACGTTGGGCTCATTTCAGAAGCTGGCGTTCCGGCAGTCGCTGATCCCGGGGCCAACCTCGTGCGTCTAGCGCACCAAAAAGGCATCACAGTGCGCCCATTAGTGGGGCCGTCATCGTTGCTGCTTGGCTTGATGGGTAGCGGCTTGAATGGTCAGAGTTTTGCTTTTCATGGCTACTTGCCGACAGACGCAGTGCAGAGAGCTAAACGAATCAAAGAGCTGGAGGACCGCTCCAGAAAAGAGAAACAAACCCAATTATTGATCGAAACTCCGTATCGCAATACTGCAATGCTGGAGGCGCTAGCCAATCACTGCAATCCTGGTACGCTGATTTGTGTTGCAACCGACCTTAGCCTTCCAAGCGAGTCTATCCAGACACGGACAGCCAACGAATGGAAAAAACGTATTACTACCAATCAGCTTCCAGATTTCCACAAAAAACCAACGGTGTTCTTGTTCCTAGGCCATTAATTCTGACTTCTTGATGAAACTTTCAAAAAACATCATTTTTCGAACGGTCGGTTAGTTTTTTAAATTTCAGCTACTATGTATTTTTTGGAGGAAAATACATATGCTGAATTTTGATTTTTATAATCCTACACACATCCTGTTTGGCCAAGGTCGTATTGCTGACTTGAACAAAGTAATTCCAGAAAATGCCAAGGTGTTATTGCTTTATGGCGGTGGTAGCATCAAGCAAAACGGTGTTTTTGATGAAGTTATTACAGCATTAGGAACGCGTTCGGTGACAGAATTTACTGGTATCGAACCAAATCCAAGCTACGAAACACTTATGCAGGCCGTTGAGGTCATCAAACAAGGACAAATCGACTTCCTACTAGCTGTAGGTGGTGGGTCGGTCATCGATGGTACGAAGTTTATCGCGGCCGCAGCGCTATTTGAAGGCGATGATCCGTGGGCTATTCTTGAAAAACGTGGCAGCAACGTTAAGAAAGCGATGCCATTCGGTAGCGTGCTGACTTTACCAGCAACAGGCTCCGAGATGAATTCAGGCGCAGTTGTGACACGTAAATCAATCAAGGCAAAAATGGCTTTCTCCAGCCCTCATTGCTACCCAAAATTCTCAGTCTTGGACCCGACGAAAACATACACCTTACCCGTCCGGCAAATCGGTAACGGTGCCGTCGATGCCTTTGTTCACGTGATGGAGCAGTATATGACCTATCCGGTCAACTCGCCCGTTCAGGACAGATTTGCCGAAGGCTTGTTGCGAACGCTGATCGAAGAAGGTCCAAAAGCACTGAAGAATCCTCAGGACTACGATGTTCGCGCCAATTTAATGTGGTGCGCAACGATGGCACTCAACGGCCTGATTTCCGTCGGCGTACCACAGGATTGGGCAACGCACATGATCGGTCATGAGCTAACGGCTTTACATGGCATCGATCATGCCCAAACACTTGCTATCGTCTTACCTAGCATGTTGCGCGTCCGTAAAGAGTCAAAGCGTGCAAAACTACTGCAATACGCTGAGCGCGTTTGGGATTTGCACGACGGTGATGAAGATGCACGTATTGAACTGGCGATTAGCCGCACACAAGACTTCTTTGAGCAGATGGGAGTCAAAACCCGCTTGAGTGACTACGCACTCAACGCCAGCAGCATTGACCCTATTCTTGCTGCGCTAGAAACCCATCGCATGGTAGCCCTCGGTGAAAAACGCGATGTAACTTTAGATGTGAGCCGACGAGTATTAGAACTCAGCCTGTAATCATCGTCATTCAACGTAGCACCCAAAAATCCGGCTCACTATTTGCCGGATTTTTTATTGCTCCCTCATCAGTCCAAGTAGCGTACTTTTTGTGAATTTGTCGCTTACTTGTCATTTACTTGACAGTAGGCTTCTGCACATGACAGTGCAACGCAAGAAAACGCATCGCGCCACTATAGGTTGTGTCCCAATCATCTAACAGATAGGTATTAGCTTCTTCAACGAAATTAACCCAATCTTCTAATAAACCCTCTTGCTTTTCATGTGGGGCCGCTTCCTTAATCCAATTAGTGGCAAGATCTGGAGTAAAACCATCTTTTCTAAACTGTTTGACGATACTCTTTGCGATTTTTTCAGTCATGGTTGTTTTCGGTGGCACGCCAGCACAGATGCACAAAAATAGAGTCATCAGCGAATCAACATCGGTCTTACCCTTCGTCAGACGACTCCACTCTTTTGACACTAAGGCATCATATTCCGACGTATCCTCGATCTCATGATCACCCAGATAATATTTGTCTTTCAGGCTAAACACTAAGCGATCCAAAGATAATTTCTTATCTTGCAACACTGGCATGTCGTGCTCTTTCATCTCACTGACAATCCGCTCAACAAGGGACAAAAATTTCTCAGGGATGTCTGATAAATCGATGCTCTCAATCGCCTTATTACGTTTTATCGCAGGCATGGTACGCACAGATTCCAAGAGTGTCGCAAATTCAAGCTGATTTGCCAGATTGTCTTCAGGACCTCCGAATATCATCACAAGCAACGCTGAGCGGATCACGGCCACCGCTTCTGCATCTTCCTCTTTGAGACTTTCTGTTGATATTCCAAGATAGTCGCCAAACCAATACCCCGCTTCGATTTCGAGGGCATTGAGCTGTCGGTGCTCAAGCGTATTCCTATACTCATGCGGTTTTTCTTTTAGCGACCACGCTTCCAAAAAATCCTCTACCCGCCCTTTTGCCTCGCGACCGAGTAGTGCATATTCAGGCAAAGAGAATAAAGTTTTAAGCAGACCTGAGCCGCCTCGGGAGAGAGTCAGGAACGTGTTATCTCGAATCAATTTGGCAGCGACATCCAGATCACCGCGTGATGTCTCGATCAGGTACAGGCTAGCCAAGTTCACGATACGTTTGCGCGCCGCTTCGATCTCTGGACGCAAATATTTACTACCAAAGGTGTCTGCGATCTGCACCATGCCTTTGGGCGCTTCCGCTTCAATGGCTGCAATCTTACTACTAGGAATAATCGCCCTTTGCACACCATGGCGCAAAGCAGTTTCAAAAAAGGGACGGTTATCGATCAGGGCAATATCGTATTGGGATTCGGACATAGGACCTCTACTCGTATAAAATTTTCAGCGACAACAAATAAAAAATGCAGAACGCAACGAACGCTCTGCATCTCTTTAGCACAGCGGCAATAACTTATAAGGCGGACTCTTCGTCATCATCCTTATCGTCGCCATCGTCATTATTTTTTGGACGTTCTTCTTCCTCTGCCTCTGATTCACCGCCCTCTAAATCGTCAGATTGCAAGTTAGCCAGGTAGGCTTTATAGCGTGCACGCAGCTTCATTAGCACTTCGCGGAAAATCTCTGGTAGCTCATAACGCAAAATATACGTCACCTGCATCCAGTCATGATCTTCCAGGTTTGCCATATCAAGCGGCGAAGCGAGACTTTCCGTATCGCGATCTAGGTTCATCAAATCATCTTCTTGCGCCTGAGTACGGGCATCACCGTATTCATACAGATCAAATGTAGCGTAGCGATAGAAATGCTCAACCATCTGCGTACGATCAAGAAGGTAGTCAACCAACGCATCATAGCCACCGTCGACCTCTGCAATCTCGTACAAAAATTCCGCTGGATCAGCCCCCTCCCGAAAAATCACCGAGTTGACCATGCCACGCAGTTGCTCGTGCGTTTGATCACCATAACGGCGTTCCAGAACAACCGCTTGAGCAAACTGTTCTGGCGTTACCAATAAATTGACAAGGGATTCTTTTGAGGCGTCGTATTCACGAATGATCGCCAGTAAATCCTTTGATGGAAAATCATCCAATGCAGCGACCAGCGCCTTATCGCCCTGCGTCTCAGCAATATTCGCCAGAGCAAATTCTGCACCAGCGATATCTCCAGCCAAAATCAGATTTTGCGCTTCAATTAATGCAGGTAAAGTCATAATTTTCCTTAATCTTTGCGGTCGAAGCCTTGTTCAGCGAGCCAATCGGCACCAGCCTCATCAAGATCATAATCATCGCCATCATCCCCATCATCGCGACCATGACGTCCATAATTGCCATCAAGATCGCCGCTTTCTCTGAGTTCTTCGGCTTCTTCATTCGCATCAGTATCTTCGTCATCTTCCAACGTGTTTGTCGCACTATGTTTGCGCGCTTGTAGGCCACGATTCAAATATTCAAGAGCAGCAGCAATCACCATAAACCGCTCACCACCTTCAGCATTGAGTACGATTTTACTCAATGGTTCAGCCCACGGTTCGAGCTTCACCCCTGCTTGCAAGCTTTTCCAAGAAGGCAGCTTGAGCTCTTCTTTCGTACTCAGGGTTTCCATGACCAACGGGTTCATGAAGATAAATCCCGAATGAAACGCTGAAGCCAGCATCTCAGGGTTACTACTCATCATAGGCAATAACAGCGGCAATTGTTCTGCTTTTTCCCGCAATCTGGCCTTGAGGATATTTTTACCTTCTGAATCAGATTTCAAATCTTCAATTTCGGCATTGTAAACCGAAGTCAAGTCTTCAAAAAAACGTGACAATTTCACTTCAATACTCCTGATAAATAATGCTTCCAGATCTCTGTCGCTGTTTCCAACGGCGAATCTAGTAAATTCCTACGACGATTTTCGTCGTAGGCAGTGCGAGCCGCATCGTCTGACAAAATGTCATAGGCTTCTTTCACTGCATGAAACTTTTCCGGTGCCAGTTCCGATGTATTTCGATCTGGATGGAACTCGGCAGCTTTCTGACGAAAGGCTTTCTTAATATCGGCTAAGGTCGCATTTGGCGCGATACCCAGAATGACGTAGTAATCTTTCATAGACTCTTTGAAAAAATTAACGGAATTCTGCGCTGCATTAACGCATTTGCCGCAAGTACCGCATGAGTTGAAAGAATAACAACCACTTCAACAATCAATATCAGCTTTATGCATTAAGCGTTATACAGCGATATTTTTTGACATCACCTGATCGTCGGCATAGAAGTGATTGCTTCACTTCTACCATGTAACCACCAACTGATCAGGCGAAAAATGGCAATATTAATGCTGATGCCCATGCTCGCCATGGACGTGACCGTGGACGACCTCTTCGTCACTCGCTTCACGAATTTCTAATACTTCTGCATCAAAACGAATTGTCATGCCTGCCAATGGATGATTGCCATCGACTGTCACAACACCAGCATCAATTGCAGTTACGCGGAATTGCATCGTTTCTTCCGTTTCTGGATCACGTGTTTCAAACATCATCCCTACTTCGATATCTGGCGGGAACAATCCTACGTCTTCCTGGCGAACGAATTGTGGATCAAATTCACCAAAGCCTTCTTCTGGTGTCAATGTTACCGAGACTTTATCGCCGACAGATTTGCCATCAAGAGCTGCTTCTACCGCTGGCAAGATATTGTCGTAACCACCATGCAAATAAACGATAGGGTCTTGGTTCCGATCAATAACGTCACCTTCGGCATTAAACATTGCGTAGTTAAGGCTGACAACTGAATTTGGTGTGATTTGCATAATGATAGATAAAATTAAAATTGGGTTATTGAAAGTGATTGATATTGCACAACGCGCAAAGGTCTACAAAAATGGCTTCTTTCCTATCTGAAAAAAAATTCCAGCAAGAGGCCAAAGCTTATTTCCTATAGATATTCGTTAATGTAATGCTAATTACAACACCGTCACATTCAGAACTTGGGCTGCTATTGTAGCAGACACACACATTTCTCTCATCTTCGCGCTACAAACCAGAAAAAAAGAAACAAATAATCTCCCAAACAAGGTATATTCCGCAACCTTCAATTCAATGGCCAGACAGGAACAGACAATGCTCATCATTACAATTAAACAAGGTAAAGAAAAAGCGATTCTGGCTGGACAGCCCTGGATTTACCTTTCTGCCATTGCTAGAATCGATGGAAAATTCGAAGAACGAATCAAGATTGGCGGGACTGCAATGATTCGCTCATCTTCAGGCCAATTTCTCGCCAGGGCCGCCTGGAGTCCAAAGTCGCAGATCCGAGCCAGAGTGTGGACATTGGATGAAAAGGAAGCAGTTGACCATGCAATGATAAAACGTCGGATTAAGATGGCACTAGCAAAGCCACGGGCGAAACCATGCACCCCCAAAGCCCCACAGAGATTGATTAATAGTGAGGTAGATCAACTGCCAGGTCTAGTTGTTGACTATGTTGGCAGTAACCCCGGTTATCTGGTATGCCAATTTCAAGCAGCCGGAGTTGATGCATGGAAGGTTACCATTGTCAAAGCGTTGATGGCAGAAACCGGATGTCCAAATGTATATGAGCATGCGGATCCACTGGTACGAGCAGGAGAAGGTTTGCCAGCACACTCTTCGGCCCTCGCGGGGGATGAACCGCCATTAGAGTTTGAATTGAGCTAAAAAACAGACATAAAAAACGCTATCTAATGATAGCGTTTTTTATATCCTAAACAAATCTACCAACATCCAACCGAGGTTGCAATCGCCCCTGATGAGTTGAAATTAGACTGGGCGCCCAAATAATCGAGGACATAAGTTCCGCAAGCGTCACTCGTCTGAGTGCCAGTAGGCGCAACATTAATTGTGTAGGTGGTCGTGGTTTGAGCGGGAATTGACATCGTGTAATAACTCGTATTACCAGAAGCCACAGTCACTGAAGTAGACCCTACCGTCGCATTCAAGCCCAGTTTGCTCATATCATTTGTATAAGCATTATTGGTCGCAAAGTATTTCTCTTCACGAGCCGACAGATCAAGTGCCGCATTTTTTGCATCAATACGACGTCCCTTCATAATTGAATTATTATAAGAAGGAAGTGCCACGGCAGCTAGGATGCCTACAACTGCGACTGCTATAAGCAACTCAATTAAACTGAAACCCAAGTTTTTTTTATATTTTAAATTTAAGTCCATCATTAGCCTTTAATTTTTAATTTTTAATTAACGCAATTTAATCCAAGTCATCCGTTTTCCAGAAGCTGATCCAGCTTGGTCGTTCGGAGTGACAGTACCAGTACCTGAGTTATTCTGGTTAATCATATATTGCTGACTGATCGATCCCGTACTACCTGTACCACCCGAATTACTTGACTTACCGGTGGTTGTTACGAAAGTCGGTGTACCTGTACCACTTAGACCCAACCCTGCAATGACCGATCCTGCTGGCGCAGAAATACCTGCATTAAGTGCAGCTGTCGCAAAATAGGAGGATACAGGCGCCCCCCCTGTATCAGGCGCAAGTGCCATTGTGAAACCTGAAGCAGGTTGAGTGACGCAGCTCAATACCTGATTGACTGCTGGAATTGTCGTATTCACAAACAAGCCGCCATTCTGAATAACAGGGCTATATATAATTTGTTCACCAGAGGTCGGTAACGACATTTGCCATCCGAACTGACTATTCGTTCCAGAACACGTCTTCGACCCCGACCAGCATACTGCATTCTGCGTTACTGTCCGATATCCCGAAACAGAACCCGTACCACCGCTGTAACTTGTAATTGTCTGAGTGGCTAAATTGCTGGTTGTAATGGTTTGCGGTGCAGACAAAGTAGCATAATCGATGGAGCTTAATGCATTCCACGCGGTCATATCCCAGTCCCAGATACCGTATAGCGACTGCGTTCCCGACGCGTACGTCGCACCACTGGTCAACGTCTGAGGAAATTGAACACCGGTACCAAAATTGAGAACCAATCTCGAATTTCCTTTGGATTGCTGAACTGAACTCACCAAGACTTTAGTCGTAATTGGCTGTCCACTCGGCGTGGTAAAAATCGGCTTACTTCCCATAACCCATTTTGTCGGATCATTACTGGTTAAATCGAGACGCCACAATTGTCCGTAAGCATCTCCGGCATAAACGTAATCTACAACACCGTCAACATCTAAATCTGCTGGCGTGATGAAATCAATCCAGTTAATGTTGCTTGTAGACCCTGATTTGGTATCAAAGTAATTAAACTTAATTGCACCTGTTCCTGCATTAATAGACATCACAAAAATGCCAGCGGTGCCATTTGCACTATTGCGGCCGTTACCAAATATCACAGCCCAATTGCCATCATGAAGGAGACGAACTACCGGCGTACCGAAAATATTGCCCAGCTTTGACTTACATGTAGAGTCATTGGAACAGGTAATGGTTGATGACGACCATTCACCAATTACCAGTTTAGCGGCATTACTTTCCTGGAAAGATGAAGGATCCGTAATATCGAGCGCATATAGAACACCATTACCAACACTATTGACCGTGTTGATCGTGCCGTTTTGATTCCCACCTGCACCTAAACCTCCGACCAACCACGTATGCCACGCGTTGGCGTAGTACAAACTCCCAACACCCGGAGTGGCATCGACATAGGCATTGTGTGAATAACTTGGTGACGTATAATCAAGAGAAGTATTAGAGCTATGAATGCTATTGACAACCGCATTTGGGATATACGCCAACACTTCTTTGCCATCATTTGGATTACTTGCACGGAAGCCATGCAACATACCATCATTAGCGCCAGCATAGACAACATTAGTTCTTGACGCGTAGCTCTTCGCGAATGCAAGGTAAGAGCTGTACCCAGTGAGGGCCTTGCCAGTCAATGAATCGTTTATCGGCAGGACAGTGGGAACCGTTGGCCCCCCAACCCAAACTGGGCTAGAGTTAACGATGTCGCCAAGCACGCCAGTACGAGCGCGGTACGGTCCAACACCCGAAGAATTAATCTCATTAGTACGATCACCGCGTAAATAGGCAATACGATTTGCTGGCGTATCAGAACCAGAACCAGGAGAGCCAAGTGCATTGAGCTGAGCTGTATTGAGACTACCAGATTGAAAAGGGATGCCAGTAAGTGAAGTGGGACTCCATGAAATAATTGAACGCGCATTTGCTCCTTCAGCAGTTGCTGCAGTAGACCCTGAAGAGCACCCAGTCAAGACACAATTCCCATCCCAACTAGCATTAGTGGCAATAGTGACATTACCAGAGGAATCAGTTTGAAGCCCTGTTGCCGTTAGCTGCCCCCACGAGTTAAGAATGTGATAAAAAGCCAAATAAATCTGAGATGTCGTTTGCAAGATTGACGCTTGCTGCGCGTTTGAACCAGCAGAGTCACCTGCATTATTGATCTGCGCAGCTTTAAAGCAAGTAATCTCATGAACGTTAGTGCCGCCTCCAGTACCGGCAGTAAAACCGAACAGCAGTGTCTGCGGTACCGAACCATTATTTGCAGTAATACTTTGACTAGAAATAACAGATGTGGTCGAGCCGCCGTTCACGCTGTAAGAGAGACTTAATAAGCCATCTTGCGTAATTTTAAGTGCATAAGTAATTGGTGTTGCCGCGCCACGGGTTGAACTATTTGAGGTACTACTTTCCTGGCTATAAATCGGCGAATTCATAGCCGTTGGTCCAGTGATGATCTTGTAGTCAGGTGCAGGAACTGTTGTCTTGGTCCAAGAACCGTATACATCACTGCCATAATTTTGAGTCCAGTGATGATAAAACCCAGTTTGACAAGTCATATACACGCCAGCTTGTTGCTGACTATACGTGTATTGATTAGTAGGGTCTTTTACCCCATTGGTCTGCCAATAATATGAAGAAGGCGTCGATGATACAGACGATGGGTAATATGGCAAATTTGTGTTTGCACTATTACTTGAGCCACTATATAAACTGCTTAAAGATGGGTAATAAACACTGCCTGCACCCCGTACAACAATACTCCCGGGACGCTGTCCAGGACCATCGGCGGTTGCATCTCCTGGATTAGAAAAGTTACCAAACTCATCAATCGCTACCGCAAGATATCCACCGTACGTTCCTGCATTGTAATACTTATTATTTGAGCAACTATAACCCAAACTACCACCAAATGCCCCCAGAGAAATATTGTTGACAGTCTTACCATCCACTAGAAAAAAGGCTAATCCATCAGCACCAGATGGCTTTCCATCACTATTGCCGTAAGCGTTACCCCCATAGGTCACGGTCGTAAAGGTAACCTGAACCCCCTGTGAGGTATTGAATGGACTGGTGGTAACGATTTGCCCCGTCCTGTTAGTGTCGTTCGTACCACCGTTCGTCAACCTTAATGCTCCTTTACCAATTTGATCTGGCAGCGATCCATTGACCCCTCCAACGTGAGCTTTGCCCGTGTTAACATTTGTTGAAGTACACGCAGGAATGGTACTGCTCGATCCGTCGCCTGCGGTCAGGCAAGTATCGCCAAAAGTTTTCCAAGCCTGAGAAGAGGAAGCACCAGTCAATGTATCACTGATCACCACCTGGGCATTCGCACTATTCGCGGCATAGAACAGTACTACTCCAGAAATACAAAGTTTGATTAAATGTTGAAACTTCATGATAAGTCACCTGGCTGTCAATTATTGATCGGATCGATACTGAGGGATTGAATATTCCCACCTACTGTCACCGAATAAACACTTTGCACAACGGATGCAGCATTACTGCTACCGCCAAAACCAACCGCTGTTACTGTGTAAACATTTGTGGTGTTTCCCCGAGAATCAATCACGCGGTTCTGGAAATTGACATAAATTCCGGGGGCCTGACTATAATTAATATCTGAATTGTTGAATGCGTCTTTTGTCGTTCCACCACCGGATTTCACAATCATTGGCGGGGGAGTATAGGTTAACAATGAAGGCCAAGTCGTTGGATCATTTGGTGTCGTCAGTGGATTTGAACAAACAAACATGACTGATTGTGTTGTAACTGCTGCTGATTGAGATTTGCTGCAGGCTGAACCAGATCCAGGCCTTGTTGTCCCCTGAGTACCATTCACTAGCCACCACTCACCGAACGCAAGCGCATTTTGAGCTGCCTGAAAGGCTCTTTCTTTTTCGCGAGTGTTACCGGCAATTTTTTGTTGTAGACCAAAGCCACGAAACATTGTCAAACCGAGCAACGTCAAAACTAGCAAGATCACCAAGGCAGTCACTAGCGCGATCCCACTCTCTTTTTTAATAGACATCGGGACCTGATAATCTGATAAGCCGCCTGTCAATTTAACGTATCTATTCACGTTTATGTCACATTCATCATATATATCGTATGCACGATTGGTTTAAGCGTAACGGTTGGAGATCCCGTTGTCTGGACGACGGTATTCACAAAAGTTAGTGTGATCTGGACTGATTGCACATACATCCAATTAATAGGAGTGACGGCACCAAGCATCCAGCAAGATTGCGCAGTCTGGGGGGCATTTAAACCTGATGCGTCAATATAAGCATCAACATTAAGCGGCGGTGATTGCTGCGGACCAATGCATGCTGGCACTTGTGTCTGAAGCCCATAGACAATCTTCATTGAAGATACATTATCTGCAAGAATCGTCGGCGTCCCTGGCGCCTTGCCATTCACACTCACGGTGCAAACCAATTGACTAGACGCATTGATCGAAAGACTACTTGTCCAGATAATCGAAGCGGCCGTTTTATTTAAATCGCCCTGACAGTTTGTGATGCTCCCATTACTCGGTGCGATCACCCTAACATTGACGGTATCGCTTCCTCCTGCCTGAGTCGCCCCGGAAATTACCTGACCAGCAGCAAAGGTTGTACCGTCAGGATTTGCAACCGTCGTTGCAGGATACGCGTTTATCTGTCCATCTGCTTGCGTGTAGAACTGCACGCCGCTTGGGGTTGTATAGGTCTCTGCACCAGGAAAGTAACCAGCGTTTCTGATTGTAGAATCCAAAACAGAGAGAGAAAATCGTTCATTCTCTTGAATCTGAGTCAATGCATCCTGCGTTGAAAAACTTTTTGTTAAGCTCACGATCATCCCAACAATACCCGCCACCAGCACTAAGGTTATCGTGATCGCGATCATGAGCTCAACTAGAGTAAAACCTCTCTGCTGAATATGATTATGCGTACAACCAACAGAGGAAAAATCACCAACTGATAAACGTTTCATGGCTTGACGTACACACTATATGACTGGGTGGATATTTGAGTGGCCGAACCCGTTGCAGTAGTCGCATTCACGGCTAGCTGCTTTTCGGTCCATGTCACATTAATAGAGCAATCTATCGCCGCTGGCGCAGTAGAGGTAGGAGTAATCTGAACTTGAGCAGCAGCACTACAGGTAACTGTCGCGCCGTAAGTGGGAAACTGGTTATTCATATCATTAACCCAATTATTCACATCTACAGCAGCAATTTGAACTGGAGTACAAGTAGCGGGGGCAACACAGCCGTTCGCGGGTACAGCAGACAATTGACCGGTTGCATCAGTAATTTTCGTCCCGCTCGCCGTAAAAGTTAGAACCGAGCCGGATTTCCAGAAAGCGCGGTTTGCATGCATCATCGACGCGAGACTCTCCATTTGAACTGCAATCAAGGACCTCGAGCCTGCATTTTGAGTTGTTGATACGGCGAGCGCGGCCATTTTTGCGAGACCTAATAGACCAATCGCACAAACAACAACGGCCACAAGTACTTCAAACAGGGTGAACCCAGCTGCCGCCCTGAATACATTCATTTCTTTGTTCATTATGGGCAATTTCCTGTTCCTGATTTCTGCATCACATGGCGCCCAGCGATATTAATCGCAACACATTGGGTTAACGATGTGGTGACCGGCGCTGTTTGCAAAGTAAATGTCACTGGATTTGCTGGCAAAGACATCGTAAAACCTTCGCTTGAAAAATTAATAGAAGAAGTAGCGTTATCTGCTTTCAATGTATCATTAGAAGTGAATGCTATTTGCTTTCGCAAAGCAACAATCGTCGTATTGGCTAGGTTTGGGTTGGAATAAATAATCCAGCCATTTTGCCAGGCGTTTGTCCCCGAACATGTTGCACCGTCGCTCGAGGCACAGATCGTTACTGCCACCCCTTCCTTTATAGCTTCGGCTCTTGCAAAACCGAGGTCACCAACAAAAGCGTTAATTTCGCGCGTTGTTGTAGCAGTCTGGACCGCAGATCTAAAACTAGGTACGACGATCGCGATCAATACTGCAGCAATAGCCATGACCATCATCAACTCTATCGCCGTAAGACCAGCGCTACGCATCAATTGATTTCTATATAACATTATTAACCATCATAAAAAACAGACAACGAAATGTGAGCAAAAGATCTATCAACCATGCAGCCCAGATCTTTCACCGCATAAAATCGCAGAGAGAAAAATCAATACTTTAGATGCAAGACCTAACCAAAAAGTAATCGCAATTGGCTTCATTATTGTGATTTAGCAATAACTTAAGGATGATTATCAAAGTTTATTTCTTTAACACAACTTACTCAAGTAAACATTCAATCTATTGATTAATAAGCGAATTGAGTAGTTGGTCAACCGACCGATATTTCAGGTGTATCGACAAACATACCGCCTACCAATACGGTTAGTAGTAATTTAAACTACTGTACATTCCTTGAGCAACGCCTCAAATCATCTACCACCTAATTTCATTGCTTCTATGAATAATTTTAATACTCAGGCCTAGAAATATCTTCTTACACTTAATTAACATGAATAAACCAAATTTTGACAAATAAACGACATTTACCAATCTCAATCGAATAATTTCCCTCGCAAAGTATTCGACGTTGATCAATAACAAATCAAGTCTAATTACTTTTAGCCTGAAGTAAGCCCTTCACAGCACTTTCAGAAAACTGGTCCGCATCATCAATGTATCCTTGTACAGTACCATCAAACCGCCACCCGCCCTGACGTTTAATATCGCGGAAACTTGCACCCGCCCGATAGGCGCTGGTCGCCATTCCACGCCGCAAACTATGACTACTCACCTTTGTCAAATGCTCAATTCCGGCACGCTCAGCCCAATCTGCCAATATGACATTGACACTCGCTGCGTTGATGGCGCCATCCGAGACCTTGCCCCATTTATTAACGCTTTTAAATATGGAGCCATTATGGATTTTTGCAGAATGAATCCAACTTTTTAACGCTGAAACGGGACAACACACGCCATCACCGTACGGAATTGCTTTACTGATCCCCTTCCCCGTCTGGTCTGTCTTTGATCGCGGCAATTGAATCACCAAGCCTTCTTTTTGCCATGTCAGATACTCTATTTGCAGACTGACCAATTCTGAACGACGAAAGCCACCAAAAAAACCAATTTGCAACAAGGCGCAATCGCGCAGCCCTTTCAGCGAAGAATCTCGCAGCTGCGCCTCAACGATTTTTTCCATATCAGCCAACAACAAAGCAGACGCTTTATTTGTTGGTCGTCCGCGGGACCTGGAAATGCCTAGTAATACTTTTCTGACATGCGGCGTCGCACACGGATCAGCAAAACCCTGATGACGATGCCATTGTGAGAGCGCGGTCATTTTCAAACTCAATGTACGTGGATTGAGTGAATCAGAGAAAGCCAACAAATAATTGACGATCATTGACTCATCTGAAGGCAGTCTTCCTCCCCATGCTAAAAAATGACGCACTGCAGAGCGATAGGCGCGCCGCGTATTTTCTGATGTCGCGGCGGTAATGAATTCCCGTTGCAAGGTCATCACGTCCACAACCGGTAAATACACATTCGCTGGATTACTAAGTTCCACTACCTCTGCAACTAGATGATTATCTGTGTTTTTTTCAATCAATGATTTCATCATTACTCATTACTAACAACTTTGCCATTTTTGGCGAATTCTAAGTGCAGCGCTTTAAATGTGTTCTCTTAAAAGCCGCTATTAAGCGACCGCCTATTTTATCGACTGAGCACCAATCGTAACGTCGAGCAATTCATGCAGCGTTTAATGCATTATAACCGTCGATAATATACATTATCGAATGTTATAAAATTAAATTTTAAATTTTATTAAAATTAGTTTTTAATGTAATATTACGTAATACGTAATTAATAATCTTATTTGAGGCAATGATGGCAAGAGCAGGAATTCTTTACTCTGATGTTGTGAGAGCTGCAGAACAAATTCGTCAATCTGGGGAAATGCC
>Ga0209913_1000179_pt1 | contig 64726 bp, 45 predicted proteins | sample PersoiDNA2013203_FD_185805 | JGI IMG/M metagenome (GOLD analysis project Ga0209913, IMG submission 185805) | Permafrost soil microbial communities from the Arctic, to analyse light accelerated degradation of dissolved organic matter (DOM) -... | ecosystem: Environmental > Terrestrial > Soil >...
CGCCATCGTCAACCTGTGCGTCGAGCCGGGCACGGCCTGCATGGCCAAGCAGATGCACGATGACCAGAACCGCAATGCGGCCGCCGCGGCGCAGCGCAAGGCTGAACATCAAGCCAGCAAGAATGGCAACGTCGGCGACATCGCCAAGGTTGCCCAATTGGGTGCAGAGGTATGCACGACCGCCGACAAGCCCACCATTTCCATGAAGAGTAACAATGCAAGCGTATCCAACTGAAACTGATCCGATCTTCGGCAGGCTGAGCTGGGAAGCGATTCCGTTCCACGAACCGATCCTGCTCGCCACCTTCGCTGCCGTCGTCATCGGCGGCGGCGCACTCCTGGCCGCGCTGACGTATTTCCGTGTGTGGGGCCACCTGTGGAAGAACTGGTTCACCAGTATCGACCACAAGAAAATCGGCATCATGTACATGATCCTGGGTCTCGTCATGCTGCTGCGCGGCTTCGCCGACGCGCTGATGATGCGTGCCCAGCAGGCCGTCGCCTTCGGCGACAGTGCCGGCTTCCTGCCGCCGCACCACTACGACCAGGTCTTCACCGCCCACGGCGTCATCATGATCTTCTTCGTGGCGATGCCCCTGGTGACGGGCCTGATGAACTATGTGGTGCCGCTGCAGATCGGCGCGCGCGACGTGGCCTTCCCGTTCCTGAACAACTTCAGCTTCTGGATGACGACGATGGGTGCCGTGCTCGTCATGGCTTCGCTGTTCGTCGGTGAATTTGCCCGTACCGGCTGGCTGGCCTATCCGCCGCTGTCCGGCATTCTGGCTTCGCCCGACGTCGGGGTGGACTACTACATCTGGTCATTGCAGATCGCCGGTGTCGGCACCTTGCTGTCCGGCGTGAACCTGATCGTCACCATCATAAAGATGCGCGCGCCCGGCATGGAAATGATGAAGATGCCAGTCTTCACGTGGACCGCGCTGTGCACCAACATCCTGATCGTCGCCGCCTTCCCGGTCCTGACGGCCGTGCTGGGCATGCTGTCGATGGACCGCCTGCTGGGCACCCACTTCTTCACGAACGAAATGGGCGGCAACGCCATGATGTACGTGAACCTGATCTGGATCTGGGGTCACCCGGAGGTCTACATCCTGATCCTGCCGTGCTTCGGCATCTTCTCGGAAGTGGTGTCGACGTTCTGCTCGAAGCGCCTGTTCGGCTACACCTCGATGGTGTACGCGACCTGCGTCATCATGATCCTGTCCTACCTGGTCTGGCTGCACCACTTCTTCACGATGGGCTCCGGCGCATCGGTGAACTCGTTCTTCGGCATCACGACGATGATCATCTCGATCCCGACCGGCGCGAAGCTGTTCAACTGGCTGTTCACCATGTACCGCGGCCGTATCCGCTTCGAACTGCCAATGATGTGGACCATCGCCTTCATGGTGACCTTCACCATTGGCGGCATGACCGGCGTCATGCTGGCGATCCCGCCAGCCGACTTCGTGCTGCACAACTCGCTGTTCCTGATCGCCCACTTCCACAACGTCATCATCGGCGGCGTGCTGTTCGGCCTGTTCGCCGGCATCAACTACTGGTTCCCGAAAGCGTTCGGCTTCAAGCTGGACGACTTCTGGGGCAAGATCTCGTTCTGGTGCTGGGTGATCGGCTTCTACATCGCCTGGATGCCGGTGTACGCGCTGGGCTTCATGGGCGTGACGCGTCGCATCAGCCATATCGAGGATCCTTCGCTGCAGCCGTACTTCGTCGTCGCCTTCATCGGCGTGCTTCTGATCGCGGCCGGTATCGGCGCGATGCTGATGCAGTTCGTCGTCTCGTTCGTGCGCCGCAAGAAGCTGCGCGACATCACGGGCGACCCGTGGGATGGCCGTACGCTGGAATGGGCGACGTCGTCGCCACCGCCGGACTACAACTTCGCGTTCACCCCGGTCGTGCATGACAACGACACGTGGGCAGACATGAAGAAGAACGGCTATGCCCGTCCGCTGAAGGACTTCGTGGCGATCCACATGCCGGCCAATACCGGTGCGGGCTTCATCATCGCGGCGCTGTCGGCACTGGTGGGCTTCGCGACGATCTGGCACATGTGGGCAGTCGCTGCCGTGGCCTTCGTTGCCATGGTCGTCGTCATCATCGTCCACACGTTCAACTACAAGCGCGATTACTACATCTCGGCGGAAGAAGTCACCCGTACCGAGGAACGCCACACCGCTTTGCTGGGAAGCCATGTCTGATATTCACGTAACCTCCGCCGGCGCGATGAGCGCCGACCCGAGCTCGCGCTACCTGGTGCGCGAGCACCATCCGGAACACGGCACCATGCTGGGTTTCTGGATCTACCTGATGAGCGATTGCCTGATCTTCGCCTGCCTGTTCGCGACCTATGCCGTATTGGGTCGCAACTACGCCGGCGGTCCGACGGGCGCCGAACTGTTCGACCTGAAGCTGATCGCGCTGAACACGGCGTTCCTGCTGTTCTCGTCGATCACCTACGGCTTCGCCATGCTGTCCGCGAAGGTGAAGAACAAGGGCGGCACCTTGCTGTGGCTGGGCATCACGGGCCTGTTCGGCCTGGCCTTCCTCGGCGTCGAGATCTACGAGTTCCAGCACCTGATCCACGAAGGTGCCGGTCCGCAGCGCAGCGGCTTCCTGACGGCGTTCTTCGCGCTGGTCGGTACCCACGGCCTGCACGTCACCTTCGGCGCCATCTGGCTCGTCACCTTGATGGTGCAGATCTCGAAGCACGGCCTGCATGCTGCCAATATGCGCCGCCTGAACTGCCTGTCGCTGTTCTGGCACTTCCTGGACGTGGTCTGGATCGGCGTGTTCACCTTTGTCTACCTGATGGGAGTGCTGCCATGAGCGACCACAATCACAACCACGCCCACGGCCACGACCACGGTCACGACGACCACGGCCACGGCGATCATTCGGACGGCTCGCACGTGCACGGCTCGATGAAGGATTACGTGATCGGCTTCGTGCTGGCCGTGATCCTGACGGCGATCCCGTTCTGGCTCGTGATGAACCACGTGATCGAAGACCCGGCCACCACCGGCTTCGTGCTGCTCGGCTTCGCCGCCGTGCAGATGGTGGTGCACATGGTGTACTTCCTGCACATGAACTCGAAGTCCGAAGGCGGCTGGAACATGCTGGCCCTGATCTTCACGGTCATCATCGTCGTCATCACCCTGGCCGGCTCGCTGTGGGTCATGTACCACATGAACCACAACATGATGCCGACCATGGAAGGCCACACGCCGCAGCAGATGCACGACATGCCATGATGGCGGCACCGCGAGGAAGCGGGGCGCCCCGGCGCCCACGGACAGGCAGGGTTTTCCTGCCTGTCCTGGCTCTCCTCGCGGTGCTTTTTTTCGCCATGTTCGCCGCACTCGGTACATGGCAGCTGAAACGCCTGCAATGGAAGCTCGACCTGATCGAGCGCATTGACCAGCGCGTGAACGCGGCACCCGTGGCACCGCCGGCCCCCGACAAGTGGGCCGGTGTCACCGCCGCATCGGACGAATACCGCAAGGTGCGGGTGTCCGGCAAATTCCTCTACGAACTCACCACCCGCGTCCAGACCACGACGGCCAAGGGCATCGGCTTCTGGCTGATGACGCCCCTGTGCACGGGCGACGGCACCATCGTCTTCATCAACCGCGGCTTCGTGCCGATGCAGTCGGGCGACCTGGCCCGGCCGGCGCCGCCGAAAGCGGGCGCCGAACCGTGCGCCGGCGCATTCGGGCCCGCCGTCGAGATCACGGGCCTGCTCCGCATGCCCGAGCCGAAGGGACGCATCCTCCGCGAAAACGATCCGGCCAACGAGCGCTGGTACGTGCGCGACGTGCCCGTCATTGCCGCCGCCCGAGGATTGGACAATGCGGCGCGTAAGGAGCTCCCACTGGTCGCTCCTTACTTCATCGACGCCCCTGCCGGCCAGGAATACCCGCAGGACGCCACCGAAAAGCCCACCGGCGGCCTGACGGTGATCGCCTTCCCGAACAACCACCTGGTGTACGCCCTGACGTGGTTCGCCCTGGCGGCAATGGTCGCGGGCGGCTATTATCTCGTGCTGCGCTTCGAGCGCCGCAAGACGAGAGACCAGGATGACGCGCAACACTGAAGACGCAGAACGACGCCTAGGCTCGCACCAGCAGGTGCGGGTCGCGGCGGCCGGCGTCGAATACACGGCCGGCCACAAGAACATGATGCAGCTGATCCAGCTGCGCTGGTTCGCCGTCATCGGCCAGCTCACCACCATCGCCGGGGCCAACCTGGTGTACGACATCCGGTTGCCGCTGGTGCCGATGCTGCAGGTGCTGGCCTGCCTGATCGCCTTCAACGTGGCCAGCCACCTGCGCTGGCACGAAGTGCGCTACGTGCGCAATACCGAACTGTTCATGGCGCTGCTGGTGGACGTGGCCATCCTGACGTCCCAGCTGTATCTGTCCGGCGGCGCCACCAATCCCTTTGCCTTCCTGTTCCTGCTGCAGGTGATCCTGTCGGCCGTGCTGCTGCGCCCCGCGTACGCGTGGACGTTCGTGCTAATCACGGCCAGCTGCCTGGCTGGCCTGTCGCGCCACTACCTGCCGCTGCCGCTGGCGCTGGATCACGAACGGGGCATCGAATCGCTGTACGTGCAGGGCCTCCTGATCTGCTTCATGCTGAACGCGGCGCTGCTGGTGTTCTTCATCACCCGCATCACGGCCAACCTGCGCGCCGGCGACGCCCAGCTGGCCAACCTGCGCCAGCGCGCCGCCGAGGAGGAGCACGTGGTGCGCATGGGGCTGCTGGCATCGGGCGCGGCCCATGAACTGGGCACGCCGCTGGCGACGCTGTCCGTCATCCTGGGCGACTGGAAGCGCATGCCCGAATTCTCGCGCAATCCCGAGCTGCTCGAGGAGATCGGCGAGATGCAGGTGCAACTGAAGCGCTGCAAGGCCATCGTCAGCGGCATCCTGCTGTCGGCCGGCGAGGCGCGCGGCGAGTCGTCCGTGAAGACGACCATCCGCACCTTCCTCGACGAGCTGGCGCGCGAGTGGCAGGGCAGCCGCCCGGTGGTCACCTTCGCCTACCAGAACGCCATCGGCGCCGACCTGCCCGTCGTGTTCGACGAAACCTTGAAGCAGATGGTCTGCAATGTGCTCGACAACGCGCTGGAGGCGTCGCCCGACTGGGTCGGCCTGGAAGCCATGCGCGAGGACGGCTACCTGATCCTGCGCGTGACCGACCGGGGCCCCGGCTTCGACGCCACCGTGCTGGCCCAGCTGGGCAAACCGTATAATTCGACCAAGGGGCGCCCCGGCAGCGGCCTGGGCCTGTTCCTCGTCGTGAACGTGGCACGCACCCTGGGCGGCACCGTGGCCGCCCGCAACCGCGACGATGGAAAAGGCAATGGCGGCGGCGCGGAAGTGACGATCCGGCTGCCGCTGTCGTCGATCGCGCTGGACAAGAATTCCCTGAACGAACCGAATTGAGGATTGCATGACCGAGGCCGCGCCCGCGCGCACCCTGTTGATTGTCGAGGACGATGAAGCGTTTGCCCGCACCCTGGGGCGCTCGTTCGAACGGCGCGGCTACCGCGTGCTGCACGCGGCCAATGTGGACGAGGCCAGCGCGCTGCTCGACACGGCCGACCTGGCTGCCGGCGAGCCGGGCTACGCCGTCGTCGACCTGAAGCTCAAGGGCAATTCGTCCGGCCTGGCCTGCGTGCAGATGCTGCACGACTACGATCCGGCCATGCTGATCGTCGTGCTGACCGGCTATGCCAGCATCAACACGGCGGTGGAGGCGGTCAAGCTGGGCGCCTGCCAGTACCTGGCCAAGCCGTCCAACACGGACGATATCGAGGCCGCATTCGAGCACGTGGCCGGCAACGCCGAAGTGGAGCTGACCAACCGCGCCACCTCCGTCAAGACGCTGGAATGGGAGCACATCCACGCGGTGCTGGCGGAAACGGAATTCAATATCTCCGAGGCGGCGCGGCGCCTCGGCATGCACCGGCGCACCCTGGCGCGCAAGCTGGAGAAGCAGCGGGTCAAATAGGGAAGGCAAGCGGGCCGGGTTTGATCTGTATCAATCTTTTGAACAGGACGCTTCGCTAAGCTCGCGGCATCGTCCACAGGAGACACGATGACCATCCGCAATCTGCAGTACCTGTTCCAGCCCGCCTCCATCGCCGTCATCGGTGCTTCCAGCCGGCCCCACAGCGTCGGTGCCACCGTCTACGCCAATGTCCTGGATGGCGGCTTCCATGGCGCCATCTACGCCGTCAACCCGAAGCACGCCAGCCTGGCCGGCCGGCCCGTCTATCCGGACGTGGCCAGCCTGCCGGCGCCGCCCGACCTGGCCGTCATCTGCACGCCGGCGGCCACCGTGCCCGGCCTGGTTCACCAGCTCGGCGCGGCCGGTACGCGCGCCGTCACCGTGCTCAGTGCCGGCCTGGATGGCGCCGCGCCGGACGGCGGTACCTTGCGCCAGGCCATGCTGACGGCCGCGCGTCCGTGGCTGCTGCGCATCCTGGGGCCGAACTGCCTGGGCCTGCTGGTGCCGGGGATCGGCCTGAACGCCAGCTTCGCCCCGGTTGGCGCGTTGCCGGGCCGGCTGGCGTTCGTGTCGCAGTCCGGCGCGCTGGTGACGACGGTGCTGGACTGGGCGCGCACGCGCGGCATCGGCTTTTCCAGTTTCGTGTCGCTGGGCGACGGCAGCGACGTGGACGTCGGCGACCTGCTAGACTACCTGGCGGGCGACCCCGGCACGGACGCCATCCTGCTCTATGTCGAAAGCGTGCGCCATGCGCGCAAGTTCATGTCGGCCGCGCGCAGCGCAGCCCGCGGCAAGCCGACCCTGATCGTCAAGGCCGGCCGCTCGCAGGACGCGGCCAGGGCCGCCTTCAGCCACACGGGCGCGCTGGCAGGCACGGACCTGGTCTACGACGCGGCGCTGCGCCGGGCCGGCATGCTGCGCGTGCTCAGCACGGAAGCACTGTTCGACGCGGTGGCGATATTGGCCAGGCCGCGGCCCCTGCATGGCGAACGTCTGGCCATTCTCACCAACGGCGGTGGCGCCGGCGTGATGGCCGTCGATGCGCTGGCCGCCGCCGGGGGCCTTCTGGCGACCCTGTCGTCGCACACGCTCGCGGCGCTGTCGCAAGTGTTGCCGGCCACCTGGTCGCATGGGAATCCCGTCGACATCATCGGCGACGCGCCGCCGGAGCGCTATCGTGACGCGCTGGCCGTGCTGCAGGGCGCGCCGGAAGTGGACGCCGTGCTGCTGCTGCATGCGCCCACCGCCATCGTGCCCAGCGCGGCCATCGCCACCCAGCTGCTGCCGCTGCTGCGAAACGGCTCCCGGCCCGTGCTGACCTGCTGGCTGGGCGGCGATAGCGTGGCGCCGGCGCGGCGCTTGTGCCTGGACGCGGGCCTGCCCGTTTTCGACACGCCCGAGGGGGCCGTGCAAGGTTTCGGCCAACTGGTGCAATACCGGCGCAACCAGGCCTTGCTGATGCAGGTGCCGGCCGCGCTGGCCGGCGCCGAGGCGGATCGCGGCGCCGCCCGGGCCCGCATCGCGGCACTGGTGGCAGCCGGCACCTTGCGGGTGGGCGAGGCGGACAGCAAGGCGATCCTGGCTGCCTACGGTATTCCCGTCGCGCGCACCGTCGTTGTCACCACGGCCGAGGAAGCCGTGGTGGCGGCGGCCGACATCGGATACCCCATCGCCGTCAAGCTGCTTTCGCCCGACCTCGTGCACAAGTCGGACGTGGGCGGCGTCGTGCTCGACATCGACCATCCCGACGCGCTGCGCGCGGCCCTGGCCGACATCCCCCGCCGCCTGGCGCAGCACCGGCCGGACGCCCGTATCGACGGCTACACGGTGCAGCAGATGGTACGGCGCCCGCGCGCCGTGGAGCTGATCGTCGGCATCTCGACCGATCCCGTGTTCGGGCCCGTGGTGCTGTTCGGCCAGGGCGGCATCGCCGTGGAAGTGGTGGCCGACCAGGCCATCGCGCTGCCGCCGCTGAACCGGGTACTGGCGGCCGACCTGATAAGCCGCACACGGGTGGCGAAGCTGCTGGCGGGCTACCGCGACCGTCCCGCCGTCGATTTCGATGCGCTGTGCGACGCGCTGGTACGGATCGGCCAGATGGCCTGCGACCTGCCGGAGCTGGCCGAACTGGACATCAACCCGCTGCTGGCCGACAGCGCCGGCGTGGTGGCGCTCGATGCGCGCATGCGCCTGGCCCCGGTGGCGCCTGGCAGCGACCCGTTGGCGCGGCTGGCGATCCTGCCTTACCCGGACCAGCTGGAACAGCGCCTGCCGTGGGGCGACGGCACCGTGACGATCCGGCCCGTGCGCCCCGAGGATGGGCCGGCCCACCAGGCCTTCTTCGCGGCGCTGTCCGCCGAGGACATCCACTTCCGCCTGTTCGCCGCGCTGCGCGAGCTGTCGCCGGCCCAGCTGGCTCGCTTCACGCAGATCGACTATGCGCGCGAGATGGCCTTTATCGCCACCCGCGAGGACGCCGCCGGCCACCCCGAAACCTTTGGTGTGGCAAGAGTGGTGACCGACCCGGACAATGTGCGCGGCGAATTCGCCGTCACCGTGCGCACCGACCTGAAGACGCGCGGCCTGGGTTATCTCCTGATGACACGGCTGATCGACTACTGCCGCGCGCGCGGCCTGGCCGAACTTGTCGGCACGGTGCTGCCCGATAATGTACGCATGCTGGCCCTGGCGCAGGCCCTGGGCTTCACGGCGCGGCGGGCCGACGACGTCATCGAGCTGCGGCTGGCACTGGGGCCGCCGGTGCAGCGGTAGCGTGGGTGTTGGCAGCGGGCCGCCCGCAGGGTATGCTCCGGCGGCATCCCGACCATCCTCACGAAAGAACAATATGAAACATCTGCTTTCCTCCTGCGCCGTTGGCCTGCTGTTGACCGTCGGCCTGTCCGCCTGCGACCGTGCCAAGACGCCGCCACCGGCGCCAAGCGAGGCCACGCCGGCGGCGGCCTTCCAGAAGACCGACGCCGTCGTCGGCACGGGCAAGGAAGCCACGGCCGGAACGACGGCCGTGGTCCACTACACGGGCTGGCTGTACGCCCCGGCCGCGCCCCAGCAGCACGGCGAGAAATTCGACTCCTCCGTCGGGCGCGGCCCGTTCAGCTTCCAGCTGGGCGCCGGCCAGGTCATCAAGGGATGGGACGAAGGCGTGCAGGGCATGAAGGTGGGCGGCAAGCGTACCCTGATCGTACCGGCCGCGATGGGGTATGGCGAGGGCGGCGCGGGCCCGATCCCGCCGAACGCCACCCTGATCTTCGACGTGGAGCTGCTGGAAGTACGCTGACCGGGCGGCGGGAAACGGGATACAGGTTTCCCGCCGATTTCACCGCGATTTCACCGATCCGGCGGCATGCTGGGGCTCGTTCACCTTCGCGAGTCCCATGTGAGAATCTTCGCCTGCCTGCTGCTCTTGCTGTCATTCGCCGCGCCGGTGCGCGCGGCCCCGGACCTGGCGGAGGCCATGTCGGCCCTGCTGGTCGAGGAGAAGCTCGATGGCGCCGTGTGGACGACGCTGGACCGGGAAGGGGCGACAGGCGCCAGCGATGCCGGACGCCGCACGCCGATGCGCGCGGACAGCCGCGTGCACGTGGGCTCGATCGCCAAGGCAGTGCTGGCCCTCGGCGTGCTGCGCCTTGCCAGCGAAGGGCGGCTGGACCTGGACACGCCCGTGGCGCTGCTCCTTCCCGCGCTGGATCTCGACAATCCGTGGCGTGCCGTCGAGCCCGTGCGTATCCGCCACCTGCTCGACCACACGGCGGGCCTGGACGACGCGCGCCTGTGGCAAATCCTCAGCACCAGGGCCGATCCCGACGCGCCGCTGGCCGCTGCCTTTCCCGCCGGCCGCAGCCTGCTGCGGGTGCGTACCCGGCCGGGCACGCGCTTTTCCTACTCGAACATGGGCTACACGGTGCTCGGCATGGCGATCGAGACGACGGTGGGCCAGCGCTACGAGCGCTACCTGGATCGCGCGCTGCTGGCGCCCCTGGGCATGCGCGACAGTACCTTCGGCTTCGTGTCGCAATCGCAGGATGCGCGCCTGGCGATGGGCCACTTCGAGGACGGCGTGGCGCAGGCCGCGCTGCCGTCCTTCCTGCGCCCGGCCGGCCAGTTCACGACGACGGCGGCCGACATGGCCCGTTTCGCCCGCTTCCTGATGGGCGACGGCAGCCTCGCCGGCCGGCCCTTCGTCGACCCTGCCCTGCTGCGGGCGATGGGACAGGGCGCCGGCACCGAGGCGGCACGGGCCGGCCTGCGGGTCGGCCACGGCCTCGGCCTGCGTACGGTCGACCGCCATGGCGCCGTGGCCCGCTGCCATGGCGGCAATGGCATCGGCTTCCGGGCGATGCTGTGCCTGTTCCCGGAGCGGCGGCAGGCCTTCTTCGTTGCCTTCAACACGGACAGCGAAACGGCTGACTACCGGCGCTTCGATGCGCTGCTGACGCGGGTGCTGGTGCCGGTCGCTGTCAGGCCGGTGCCGCCGCCGTCCCAGGCGCCCGCCTTCGACAGCGGCCCATGGCAGGGCTTCTATATTCCCGCCCCGAACCGCTTCGACACGATGCGCCTGGTGGACACGGCCTTCGGTTTCGTGCGCGTGCACGGCGATGGCGCGCGGCTGGTGGTCAAACCCTTCCAGGGCACGTCGGTCGAGCTGGTGCATGAAGGCGGCGGCCTGTTTCGTGCGAACGGCAAGTTGCTGGCCTCGCATGCGCTGCTGACGGCGGCGGACGGCAGCCGCCTCGTCACCACGGGCACGCAGAGCTACGCCCGCGTCGCACTGCCGGCTCTGTTGTCCCTGTGGGCCAGCCTGGGGGCGGGGGCGCTGGGGCTGACGGTCATCGTGCTGCGGGCCGGCACGCGCATCGTCCGGGGGCGCTTCGTGCCTGCCGATCCGCTTGCCGTGCCCCTGGCCGGCATCGTCGCGCTGCTGCTGCCCCTGCCGTTCTTCTACGGGCAGTCGCCGATGCGCCTGGGCGAGCCGACCGTGGCCAGCGCGCTGATGGCCGTCGTCACGGGCATGCTGCCGCTGGCAATGGTCGCCGGGTTTGCCAGGGCGCTGCGCGCAAGGGCAGGCGTGGACGGGGCGGCAAGCTTGGCGGTTTTGCAAGCATGTGCCGTGCTGGCGGCAGGGGGGCTGCTGCCGCTGCGGCTGTGGCTCTAGCGCCACGGCACGCCCCGGTCGCAAGGCTGACGACGTGCTGCCGCTCGGAATGTTTGTTTCCGTAGTACAATGCCCGGACACGCTTTCCCCGGCCGTCGCCCCGCCGTCCGCATTATTCCCGGTGCCCCATTCCCGCATCGCAATCCCGGCGCTCACCGCCCCGTTCCGATACCCCCATGACCGTCCACAATGAAACCGCGCGCCTGGCGGCGCTGCACAGGCTCGAACTGCTCGACACGCCGTCCAGCGAAGCGTTCGACCGCATCACGCGCATGGCGGCGCGCCTGTTCGACCTGCCCATCGCGGCCGTGTCGCTGACGGACGCGGACCGTCAGTGGTTCAAGTCGCGGGTCGGGGTCGAGCATTGGGCGATTCCCCGGCTGGGCGCGCCATGCGCGGCCGTATGCGACGGCGACGACATTCTCGTCGTGCCGGACCTGCTGGAAGACGAACATTTCCGCGACAGCCCGCTGGCCGCCTCCGGCGTGCGCTTCTACGCCGGCGCGCCGTTGACGGACCGGGAAGGGCACACCCTGGGCGCCATGTGCGTGCTCGGCACGGCGCCGCGCCAGATCACGGCGGCAGAGCGCGACGTGCTGACCGACCTGGCGGCGATGGTGATGGCCCAGATCGAACTGCAGCACACGATGGGGCGCATCGATCCCATCAGCCGCCTGCCGAACCGCAACCAGTTCCTCGACGATTTCGCCGACCTGCCGAAGGCGCGGCCCCACGGCGCGCCCGCGCTGGCCGTGCTGCTGCACCTGGCCAGCCCGGCGCAGCTGGCCAACGCGGCGCGCGTGATGAGTTCCTGCTACCTGGACGCGATGGTCAACGAAGCGGTGCGCTCGCTGTCGATGCGGCTGGGCGGTACCACCCGCATGTACCAGCTGGGGCCGACGCAGGTGGCCCTGATCGCGCCGGACGGCGCCAGCGTCGCCACCTGCCGGGCGGCGCTGGCCAGCTGGGTCGACGAGCGCGACCTGTGGTCGACGTCCCGCTTCGTGACGACGCCGGCGGCGGGGATCGCGCCCTTCACGGTGGGCCAGACGGCGGCCCTGGACGTGCTGCGCTTTGCCGAAAGCGCCGTGCAGGACGCCTTTGCCGCCGGTACCGCCGTGGCCGTGTATTCGTCGGCCCAGGACGCCGCCTACCTGCGCCGCTTCACCTTGCTCAACGAGTTCGGCCGCGCGCTGGCCCAGCCGGACCAGTTGCGCCTCGTGTTCCAGCCCCGCGTCGACCTGGCGAGCGGCGCCTGCGTGGGCGCCGAGGCGCTGCTGCGCTGGCGTCACCCGCAGCTGGGCGACATCTCGCCGGGCGAATTCATGCCCATCGTCGAGCAGACCTCGATGGCCCGGCCCACCACGGCCTGGGTCGTCGACGCGACGCTGCGGCAGATGGCGGCCTGGCGTGCGCTGGGGTTGCACCTGCCGCTGTCGGTCAACGTGTCGGCGCCGAACCTGCTGGAAGCCGATTTTGCCGGCCGCGTGCTGGCGCTGCTGCGCCGGCACGACATCGAACCGGGCCAGCTGGAACTGGAAGTGACGGAAAGCGCGGCGATGGAAAACCTGGCCACGGCCCACGCGACCTTGGCGCAGCTGCACGGGGCCGGCGTGCGTGTGGCGATCGACGACTTTGGTACCGGCTACAGCAGCCTGGCCTATCTGCAGTCGATTCCGGCGCACGTCGTCAAGATCGACCAGAGCTTCGTGCGCGGCATGGCGGACGACCCGCGCAAATGCTCGCTGGTGACGGCCATGATCGGTCTGTCGCACGACCTGGGCTACCGCGTCGTCGCCGAAGGGGTGGAGTCGGACCAGGCCAGGGTGCTGCTGCAGGCGGCGGCCTGCGACGAGGCCCAGGGATACTTCTTTGCCCGTCCGCTGGAGCCCGTGGCCCTGTGCGCATGGCTGCGCGAACGCTCGCCCGGCCAGGAAGCCGAACAGGAGGCGGCGCTGCTAGAATAGGGCAGCGGCATGTGCCGGCCCGACCAGGAACCGATCGATGCAAGAACCCGCCCAGCACGATGCCCTGCGCATCGCCCTGTTCAGCAGCCAGCCTTACGACCGCCGCTTCTTCGAGGAGGCCCGCGCAGCCCGCAACGACGCCGTCGAGATCCACTACCACGCCAGCGCGCTCGATCGCGAGACGGCGGTGCTGGCACAGGGCTGCACGGCCGTCTGCGTCTTCGTCAACGACGTGCTCGATGCGCCCACGCTGGACGTGCTGCATGGCCTGGGTGTACGCGCCTTGCTGCTGCGCTGCGCCGGTTTCAATAACGTCGACCTGCACGCCGCGGCCCGTCTTGGCATGTTCGCCGCGCGGGTGCCGGCCTATTCGCCCGAAGCGGTGGCCGAACATGCGCTGGCGCTGATCCAGACCCTGAACCGGCACACGCACCGGGCCTACGCGCGCGTGCGGGAAGGGAACTTCGCGCTGGAAGGCCTGCTCGGCATGACCCTGCACGGCAAGACGGCCGGCATCGTCGGCACGGGCAAGATCGGCCTGGCCACGGCGCGTATCCTGAACGGCTTCGGCTGCCGCGTGCTGGGCTTCGACCCGTTCCCGACGCCCGCCTTCGCGCCGCTGGGAACGATGGTGCCGCTGGCCCAGCTGCTGGCCGAGTCGGACATCGTGTCGCTGCATTGCCCGCTGACGGACACCACCCGCCACCTGATCGACGCCGCGACCCTGGCCGCGATGAAGCCGGGCGCGATGCTGGTCAACACCTCGCGCGGCGGCCTGATCGACACGGCCGCCGTCATCGATGCGCTCAAGTCGCGCCAGCTGGGCGCCCTGGCCATCGACGTCTACGAGCAGGAAAGCGCGCTGTTCTTCCACGACCATTCCGGCGACATCCTGACGGACGACATCTTCGGCCGGCTGCTGACGTTCCCGAACGTGCTGATCACGGGCCACCAGGGCTTCTTCACGATCGAGGCACTGCGCGAGATCGCCGCCATTACCTTCGACAACTTCGACTGCTTCCGGCGCGGCGGCCAGTGCGCCAACCTGCTGCCGGCGCCAGGCTGACTCAGGCTGCGCGCCAGCAGCTAGTTGCGGGTGCGCAGCCGTGCCGGCAGCGCACGCGCCAGTTGCAGTCCCGCCAGGATGGCCAGGCCGACGCCGACGGCCAGGGCCAGCTGCACGCCCGCCAGCGGGGCGAAATGGAACAGCCTCGACAGCAGCGGTACATACAGCGCAGCCGCCAGCATCGCCAGGGCCGTGCCAGCGACGCCCCAGAACAGCGGGTTCGATGCCGCCAGCGCGCGCAGGCCGCTGCCCCGCACGCGGTGCGACAGCAGCAGCCCCAGGTTGGCCAGTACCAGGCTGGCGAAGCCGAAGGCGCGCGCCACGTCGGCCGGCCAGTGGGAAGCCGCCGCGCCGTAGCACAGGGCGAGCACCACCAGCACGGCGGCGCCTTCGCCCAGCGCACGCAGGATGGCTCGGGTGCCGAACAGGGGCATGTCGCGCGGGCGGGGCAGGCGGCGCATCAGGTCCCGTTCCGCCGGCTCGTTCTCGAACACGAGGGCGCAGGCCGGGTCGATCACCAGTTCCAGGAACACGATATGGGCCGGATACAACATGGCCGGCCAGCCCAGCAGCGCGGGAAGCAGCGCCATGCCGGCGATCGGCACGTGGATTGCCACGATATAGGCCATCGACTTGCGCATATTGTCGAAAATGCGGCGGCCCGCCTCGACTGCGTCGACGATCGAGGCGAAGCGGTCGTCCAGCAAGGTGAGCTGGGCCGCCTCGCGCGCCACGTCGGTGCCGCGCAGCCCCATTGCCACGCCCACGTCGGCCGCGCGCAGGGCCGGTGCGTCGTTGACGCCATCGCCCGTCATCGCCACCACCGCGCCGCCCTGCTGCATGGCGCGGACGATGCGCAGCTTCTGCTCGGGCACGATGCGGGCGCAGACGGCGGCCCTGGCCAGGCACGTGGCCAACGCCGCGTCGTCCAGGGCGTCCAAGGCGGCGCCGTGGACGACGTCGCCCGGTCCGATGCCCGCCTGGCGCGCGATGGCTTCGGCCGTGGCGGGGTGGTCGCCCGTGATCATGACGACGCGCAGTCCGGCCGCCCGGCACGCCGCCACGGCATCGGGAATGTCGGTACGGAGGGGGTCGGCCAGCGCGCACAGGCCGAGAAAGCCGAAGGGCAGGGCGGCGGGATCTTGCGGCCACGGACCGTCATGGGTGGCACCGGCAACGGCCAGCACGCGCAGGCCCCGCGCAGCCAGGCTGGCGGCGGCCGCCAGAGCCGCGGCCCCGTCATCGCCCACCATGCGGCATAGAGCGACGATGCTCTCCGGCGCGCCCTTGGCGGCGACGATGGCGGCGCCGTGTCGGCCTTGCCATGCGAGGATCAGGGCGCGCCGCGCCGCCGTCAGGCCGTATTCATGCACCTGGCGGGCGCCTGGCGGGAGGGGCGCGACACCAAGGTTGTCCGCCTGGGCCTGCAGCGCTTGTTCCATCGGATCGTGCGAGCGCTCGGGCGTGGCGAGGATGGCATGGCGCAGCAGCGCGCGGTGCGACGGCGGCAGCTCGGGCCCCGGCGCCCGTTCCATGCCGCCGCACCACAGTGTGTGCAGGGCCATGCGGTTTTCCGTCAAGGTGCCCGTCTTGTCGACGCACAGCACCGAAGTCGCACCCAGCGTTTCGATGGCGGCCAGGCGGCGGGTCAGCACGTGCGCCCGCGCAAGCCGCCACGCACCCAGGGCGGGAAATACGGTCAGCACGACGGTGAATTCCTCCGGCAGCATCGAGATCGACAGGGCGATGCCGGCCAGCAGGGCCTCCAGCCAGCTGCCGCCGCGCAGGCCCAGCACGAGCACCAGCAGCGCGCTGGCGGCCACGCCCAGCACGGCGAAGCGGCGCGCCAGCAGGGCGCTTTGCCGCTGCAGCGGCGAAGGCGGCGGCGCCAGCTGGCGTAGCGAATCGCCGATGCGCCCGATTTCGCTGCGCGGCCCCGTCGCTGTCACGACGGCACTGCCATGGCCCTGCACGACCAGGGTGCCGGAATAGACCCATGGCAGGTCTTCGCCGCCGGGCCGCACCGGTGGCACGGCACCGCTTGCGGCAACCTTGCGCACGGGGACGGATTCGCCCGTCAGCAGCGCCTCGTCCACCAGCAGGCCATCGGCCACGAACAGCCGCGCATCGGCCGGCACGCGCGCGCCCTCGGCCAGCAGGATGACGTCGCCCGCCACCAGGGCGCCGCCGGCCACGCGCTGGGCCACGCCGTCGCGCAGCACCAGCGCCTGCGGGCTGCCCAGCTGGCGGAGGGCCCGTAGCGCGTGCTCGGTCTTGCCTTCCTGGTACAACGTCATGCCGACCGTGACGGCCACCATCAGCAGCAGGAAGCCGCCTTCCAGCGCAGAGCCCAGCAGCAGGTACAGCAGGGCCGCGCCGCACAGCAGCAGGAACATGGGTTCGCGCGCGGCGTCGCAGGCGATGCGGCGCCACGTGCGCCGTTCCGGCTCGGGCAGGGTGTTGGGGCCGTCCAGTTGCAGGCGGCATGCCGCTTCGGTCGAAGTCAGCCCGTCGTCATCCGTGCCCGCCGCCGTGTCGCCGGTCCGCTCGCCGCGCGCCACCGCCGCGGGTGGCGCGCTCACGGCTGCAGCACGTAGCTGCCGGGCGCGGGTCCCAGGCCGGCCACGGGCTGCGGGGCCGCCACCATCGGGCCGGCATGGCGGGCCAGCCATGCTTCCCAGGCCGGCCACCACGAGCCTTCATGCACGGGCACGCAGGCGTGCCACCGGTCCGGGTCGATGTAGGCGGCGTCGCAGCGGTGCTCGGCCATCTGCCACGTGCGGCCGCTGTCGCCGGGCGGCGCCACGACGCCCGCGTTGTGGCCGCCCGACGTCAGCAGGAACGTCACGTCCGTATCGGCCAGCAGCACGATCTTGTACACGGAGCGCCACGGCGCCACGTGGTCCGTCAAGGTGCCGACGGCGAACACGGGTGCCTCGATGTCGGTCAGCGCCACCGGCCGCCGGCCCACCAGGTAGCGGCCGTTGGCCAGGTCGTTCTGCAGGAACAGCTGGCGCAGGTATTCCGAGTGCATGCGGTAAGGCATGCGCGTGGCATCGGCGTTCCAGGCCATCAGGTCCGTGGCCCGGTCCGGCACGTTGAGCAGGTAGTGTTTCAGCCGGCGCGACCAGATCAGGTCGTTCGAGCGCAGCAGCTGGAAGGCCCCCGCCATCTGGCGCGTGTCGAGGTAACCCTGGCTCCACATGGCCGCTTCCAGGAAGCTTACTTCGCTTTCGTCGATGAACAGGGACAGCTCGCCCGGCTCCGTGAAGTCGACCTGGGCCGCCAGCAGGCTCATGCTGGCCAGACGTTCGTCGCCGTCGCGCGCCATCGCCGCCGCCGCGATCGACAGCAAGGTGCCGCCCAGGCAGTAGCCGCAGGCGTTGATGCGGCCCGGACCGCCAAGCGCCGTGATGGCATCCAGGGCCGCCATCACGCCAAGCCGGCGGTAGTCCTCCATCGACAGGTCGCGCTCGGCCGCGCTGGGGTTCTTCCACGAGATCATGTAGACCGTGTGCCCACGCGCCACCAGGTAGCGCACCAGCGAATTGTGGGGCGACAGGTCGAGGATGTAGTACTTCATGATCCAGGCCGGCACGATCAGCAGCGGCACGGCGTGGACGTCGCGCGTGACAGGCTCGTAGCGCAGCAGCTCGATCAGTTCGTTGCGTAGCACCACGGTGCCCGGCGTGACGGCCAGGTTGCGGCCGGGCGCGTAGTCGTGCGCCGCGTCGCCCTCGCGGGCGCCGGCCAGCTGGCGCGCGCTGTCGGCGGCGGCGCGCATCGCGCCGAACAGCAGGTTGCTGCCGCCATGGCGCAAGGTGGCAGCCTGCACGACGGGGTTGGTCAGCACGAAATTGGACGGTGCCAGGCAGTCCAGCAACTGGCGCGCCGTGAACGTGACGACCTCGCCATGGTGGTGGCCGACACCGCGCACGCCCATCGTGGCACGGTGCCACCACTGCTGCTGCAGCAGGAAGCCCTGCGACAGCACGTTATACGGCCACTGGCGCCAGCCGGGATCGACGAAGCGGCGGTCCTGCGCCAGCGGCACGATGCAGGGTTCCGGGCCGCTGTCGGCATCTTCGTCGGCGCCGTGCGGGCGGCCCGCGTCGAGCGCGGCCTGGCCGGCGTAGCGCAGCCAGCGCGCCATGCTGTCGGCGGCCTGCACCAGCAGTTGCTGCTGCTTGGCCGGGGACAGTAGCAGGTGGCTGGTCCAGTCGAACCATGCCACGGCGAGCGCGGCCGGCGACACCGACCCGGTGAGCCGGGCCAGCGCGCCGTTGAGCAGCAGGTCGGGCGTGATGCTCGTGTTGGCGGCCTCGGGATCGCGGTGCAGCGCGCCACCTTGCCAGGCGCTGCCTTCGCGCTGCAGGTCGCAGGACGGAAAGGCGGGAACGCGCGTCATGGCGCACCTCCGGCCATCGGCGGTGCCCGGCGCTGGGACGGGCAGCCCATCAGTGCGCCATCATCAGCGGCAGGGTCATCCGGTCCAGCAGGCTGCGCGTGACGCCGCCGGCCACCCATTCGCGATAGCGGCTGTGGCCGTAGGCGCCCGCCACCAGCAGGTCGGCGCCGCTGTCCCGCGCCAGACCCAGCAGCGCCGGCGCCGTGCCGGCATCGCTGCGTTCGCGCACGATGTCGACATTGACGCCGTGCCGCGCCAGGTACAGGGCCATGTCGCCGCCGGGCTGTTCGCCGTGGCGTTCCATCAGGCCTTCCGGATTGATCAGGGCCAGCAGCACGGAGCGGGCCAGTTTCAGCTGGGGCAGGGCGGCCGTCACGGCGCGCGTCGCCTCCATGCTGGCGTTCCAGCCGATGACGATGGTGCTGCCCACGACATCCTGGGGATAGTCGTCCGGTACGATCAGCACGGGCCGGCTGCCGTGCAGGGCCACGTACTCCGGCAGGTCGGTGGACAGGCGCAGGCGCGAGCGCGACGGCACGCCCCTGCTCAGCACGACCAGGTCGGCATAGCGCGATTCCAGCACCAGCGCATGCTCGGCATCGTCCTCGACGATGCGCTGCTCCCAGGACGCCACGCCGAGCCGCTCCATCTGGCCGGCAAAGCGCATCAGCTGGGCGCTGGCCCGTTCGCGCAGCACCTCGAATTCATTGTCCGGCAGGGCCGCCATGGGCGAGGCACCCAGGGTGAGGAAGTCGCTCTGCGAAATCCCCGTCACGGCGCTGCCCACCAGGTGCCCTTCATGCTGGCGGGCCAGGCCCGCCGCCACGCGCAGGCGCGACTCCAGTTGGTGGCTGTCGTCCACGTGCACGACGATGGTGTTGTACATGACGCTGTCCTCCTACGTGACTGCATGCCGCTGCGGCGGCGTTACTTGCAGTGTAGGAGACGCCTGGACGTGCGTCAGTGGGGTTATTTGATGCAGGTCAAAAATGTACGAGAAAAAACGGGGCAGGCCGGCGCAATTGCCGAGTCCGTGTCGACTTTCGTGCCTGACCCCGATGTTGCCACCCCTGTCGCCACGGGGCGGCGGGCTACATGCTGTACACGGCCTGCACGGACAGGCTGCGCGGGGCCATCGGCAGGTCGTGCGGCAGGGCCAGGCCGGGGGCCAGGCTGGGTTCGCGCACGTCGGCATCGAAGACGTTGTGCAGGGCGGCCGTGACGTTCCAGCCGGGGCCGGCGTGCCGGGTGCCGAGGGTCAGGTCCACCGTCGTGTAGCCTTCCAGCGGGGCGCGGACGTCGCCCGGGGCCCGGCGGCGCTGGCCGATCCGGTTCACCTGGGCGCTGGCCAGCATGGCCCGGTTGGGCTGCCAGTCGGCGCGGGCATTGATGTGATGCCGCGGCGCGTAGCCGGCGTCGCGCGCCGTGGCCCGGTCGATGCTGCGCTGGTAGGCGTAGTTGCCCACCAGGCGCAGCCCGTGCGGGCCTTCCGAGCTGCCTTCCAGCTCCAGGCCGCGGCCGTCCTGGTCGCCCGTGTTGGCATAGGTCGCACCCGTGTTGGGCACGAGGTTCGGCACCGTGCGGATGATGTCGCTCATGGCGTAGCGGAACAGCGTGGCCGTCACGTGCGCGTCCGCGCGGGCCTGCCAGGCGAACGATGCTTCCACCGTGCTGTTGCGTTCCGGCCGCAACGCTGGATTGCCCAGCGCGACCGGGTTGGTGATGCTGTAGCTCTCGTTGAACGACGGCGCCCGGAAGGCCCGGCCGGCCAGCAGCTTGACCGTCAGGTCGTAGCTGGCGTCCCATACGACGGCCACGCGCGGGTTGGTGGCGGCGCCGAAGTCGGAGTAGCGGTCATGGCGCAGTCCGGCTGTCACGTTCCAGTCGCGGCCTGCGTGCCACTCGTCCTGCAGGAATACATAATCGACCCGGCGGCGCTGCGGGCGGATAAAGGGATCGGTGGTGCCGAAGTCCGTCACGGCCGGTTGCGGCAGCGGCGCGCCATTGGCGGCGTAACGGAAATTGCGGCGTTCGCGGGTGCGGTACATGTCCAGGTCGTCATGGCCGGCACCGCCGCGCAGTGCGTGGTCGGCCCAGCCGGCGTAATCGGCCCACGCGGACAGGCGCACGATGCGCTCCCACACGTCCGGCCCACCCCGCATCCCTTCGTGGAACGCGCCGCTGGGCAAGGTGGCGCCGGCCGGCAGCAAGGTGAACTCGACGGGAACGCGCTGGCGATAATCCTGCAGGTTGACGGCGGCGCCCACGCCCCAGTCGCGCCGCCATTGCGGGTCGGCCCACGTCAGGCCGGCCGTGACGCGGGCGCTGCGCTGGCGGGCATCCGGGTCGAGCGCCGAGGCGATGCCGGCACCCGTGCCGAGGTCGTCGCGCAGCTTGTAGCCCAGCCGCGCCGTCCAGTTCGCATGGACCAGTTCCAGGTTGGCGTCGGTCGCCGTGTAGCCCACGTTGACGGGGCCCGGCGCCAGGCTGGCGGCGGTGCCGTACAAGCGGTCGTTGCGGCTTTGGGCATCCGCCTCGATCACGCTCTTGAAGCCATCGCTGCGGCCGTGGCGCAGGTAGGCCGCGACCTGGAACGGGCCCAGCGTGCCGCCGTGTTGGAGCCAGCCATCACGCGAGTGGAACGAGCCGGCCCGTATGCCGACGCTGGTGCCGGGCGTGTCGGCGGCCGAGCGGGTGATCAGGTTGATGACGCCCGAGAAGGCGTCCGAGCCGTACAGGGCCGAGCCGGGTCCGCGCATCACTTCGATGCGGGCGATGTGCTCGACGGGATAGCCGCCCCACAGGTTGCCCTTGTTGCCGACGAAGGCTGTCGTGATGGGCACGCCGTCCTGCAGGACGAGGAGCTGGGGCGTAAACTGGCTGACGATGCCGCGCACGACGTACAGGGGCGCGTAGTTGTTGGCGCTGCGGTTCACGTGCAGGCCCGGCACCGTTTCCAGCACCTGGTCCAGGTCGGTGGCACCCATGGCGGCGATATCGGCCGCCGTGATCACCGTCGCCACCGCGGGCGCGCGCCGCAGGTTCCGGCTGTTGCCGGTAGCGATGCTGACGCTGTCCCTGTCGCCATAGACGAGGCTCAGGTCCTCCTCGTCCGCGACCTGTTGCGCCGCCGCCGGTAGCGCGACCGCGGCCCCCAGTGCGACCGCCAGAATCCTCGATGCCAACCGATGCGACGTCGCCAAATAAGCCCCCGATGCGTGACGGTGACTATTGCTGCAAGTCACCGATTATTGTTCTGTCGGAGCATTGTAACTGCGGCAAGTTTGCTGTCAAACCAAAAACACCACAGTGGGGACTTGTGGGCGCCGCGGCGTGATGCTAGCCGAATCGGGAAGGGATCCGACTGAATATCAAGCCCGCCGCCGCCCCGCCAGCGCCTGCCGCTCCAGCACCAGTTGCGCGAACTGGGCAGCCGGTACGGGTGGGCTGACCAGGTAGCCTTGCAGCAGGTCGCAGTCGAGGGCGTGCAGGAAGCGGCGCTGGGCGGCCGTTTCGACCCCTTCGGCCACCACTTCCAGCCGCAGGCTGTGGGCCAGCGCGAGGATGGCCGTGACAATGGCGGCGTCGTCGGCATCCTGGGGGATGTCGCGCACGAAGGAGCGGTCGATCTTGATGATGTCGACGGGGAAGCGCTTCAGGTAGGACAGCGACGAGTAGCCCGTGCCGAAGTCGTCGATCGACAGGCGCACGCCCAGTTCGCGCAAGGTGTGCAGCGCCGCCAGTGTGTCCTGGGCGTTTTCCATCAGGGTGCTTTCCGTGATCTCCAGTTCCAGCAGGTGCGGCGGCAGCCCCGTCTCGGCCAGCACGCCCCGCACGGTGGCGGCGTAATCGGTTTGCAGCAGCTGGCGCACGGACAGGTTGACGGCCACCCGCAGCGGCGGCAGGCCCTGGTCGATCCAGGCCTGCAGCTGCGTGCACGCGGCGCGCAGTACCCAGTCGCCCAGGCGGGTGATCAGCCCCGTCTCCTCGGCCAGCGGAATGAATTCGGCCGGTGGTACCAGGCCCCGGGTCGGGTGGCGCCAGCGCACCAGCGCTTCCATCGCGACGATGCGGTCGTCGCCGAACGCCACCTGCGGCTGGTAGAACACTTCCAGCTGGTCCTGGTCGAGGGCGCGCCGCAGATCGCTTTCGCGCCGCACGTGTTCGCCCGTCGTCATTTCCATCGACGCCTCGTAGAACTTGTAGCCGCTGTTGGTGCGCTTGGCGCGGTACATGGCGCTGTCGGCGTGCTTGACCAGGGTGGCCACGTCCAGGCCGTCGCGCGGGTACATGGCGATGCCGACGCTGCTCGTGACGAAAATATCGTGGCCGTCGATCTGGAACGGCGCGGCGAGGGCGCGGCAGATATCGTGCGCCGCGGTGGCCGCCCGGTCCGGGCCGTCCAGGTCCGTCAGCACGACGGTGAACTCGTCGCCGCCCAGGCGCGCCACGGCGTCCACGCCCCGCACGGTGGCGCGTACCCGCTGCGCCACGCCGAGCAGCAATCGGTCGCCGACGCCGTGACCGAGGTTGTCGTTGACATACTTGAAGCGGTCCAGGTCCATGAACAGCACGGCCAGCTCGCTGTTGGCACGGGCGGCGTGCTCGATGCCTTCGCCGAGCAGCTCGAAGAACAGGGTCCGGTTCGGCAGGCCCGTCAGCACGTCGTTGTAGGCCAGCTGGCGGATCTTCTTCTCGGCGCGGTTGGCCTCGATGATGCGGCGCACCCGTTGCGACAGCACGGCGTAGTGGATCGGCTTCGGAATATAGTCGCTGGCGCCGGCCGCGAAAGCCCGCTCGACCGAGGTATTGTCCTGCAGCGCCGTGATCATCAGTACGGGGATGCTGGCGCCGCCCGGCAGTTCCTGCAGCCGCGCGCAGGCGGTGAAGCCGTCCATCACGGGCATCACGGCGTCCATCAGGATCACGTCCGGCTGGCAGCGCAGCAGCATCGCCAGCGCGGCGGCGCCGTCGGCCGCTTCGTCGACGCGGAAGCCGTCGCGCTGCAGCGTGTGGCGCAAGGTGGTGCGGGTGCTGCGGTCGTCGTCGACGATCAGCACGTGGGCCTGGTGCGCGCCGGGCAGCTCGGCGTCGGCGGCGGGACCATGCACCTGCTCGTGCAGCAGCGCGGCGACGTCGGCATGGGCCGCGCGCAGCCTGGGCAGCAGGGCGCCGATGGCCGATGTGCGGCCGGCGTGGGCCAGCTGTTCGGCCTCCTGCGCCAGCGCCGCCAGCAGCGTGGCGCCCAGGTTGCCGGCCGCGCCCTTCAGTGCATGGGCACGCGCGCGGGCCGTGGCCTGGTCGTGCGCGGCCACCGCCTGTTCCAGCTGCAGCAGGTAGACGGGCGCGTCTTCCAGGAAGGGCGTGACGGCGTGGGGCAGGGCGGGGCCGAGGATCTCGCGCAGCTTGTCGAAGACGGTGGCGTCGATCGGCGGGCCGCCGTCATGGCGCTGGCCGGTCGCCGGCAGCCACCGTTCCAGTTTGCGGCGCAGTTCGACCAGCGTGATCGGCTTGGCGAGGTAGTCGTCCATGCCGGCGGCCAGGCACTTCTCGGCGTCGCCCAGCTGGGTGTTGGCCGTCATCGCGACGATCGGCGTGTGCCGTCCCAACTCGCGTTCCAGTGCGCGGATCTGCGCCGTGGCCTCGTAGCCGTCCATTTCCGGCATGCTGCAGTCCATCAGCACCAGGTCGTAGCGTTCGCGTGCCAGCGCGGCCACGGCTTCGCGGCCGTTGGCGGCGAACTCGCACACGCAGCCCTGCATCGACAGCATGCCGGCCGCCACCATCTGGTTGGTACGGTTGTCCTCGGCCACCAGCACGCGCATGCCGGCCACGGGCTGCGGTGCCGGCAGCATTGCTGGCACCGCAGCGGTGGCGTCCACTTGCGCGGGCGCGGCCACCTCGGCCGGCGCGCAGCGCACCGTGAAGACGAAGCTGGTGCCTTCGCCCGGCGCGCTGGTCACGTCGATGGTGCCGCCCATCAAGGTGACCAGCTGGCGGCAGATGGCCAGCCCCAGGCCCGTCCCGCCGTAGCGGCGCGTGGCCGAGGGATCGGGCTGCACGTACGATTCGAACAGGTGGCGCTGCACGTCCGCGCTCATGCCGATGCCCGTGTCGCGCACTTCGAAGCGCAGGCCGGCCGCGCCGCCCACGGTGGCGCCGGTGACGAGCACCAGTGCCTCGCCGTGGTCGGTGAACTTGACGGCATTGCCCAGGAGGTTGATGAGGATCTGGCGCAGGCGCAGCGCGTCGGCGTGGATCGCGGCCGGCACGCCGGGGGCCAGGTCGAAGCCCAGCGCCACGCCCTTCTGGCGCGCCGCGCCGGCCAGCAGTTCCGTCACGTCGGCCAGCAGCCGCGCCAGGTCGAAGTCGCTCTCCTGCAGCGCCAGCTTGCCCGCCTCCATCTTCGAGAAGTCGAGAATATTGTTGATCAATTCGATCAAGGTACGCGACGCGTTCCACGCCACGTCCACGCACTCGCGCTGGTCTGACTTCAAGGGCATTTCCCGCAGCATGTCGAGCATGCCGACGACGCCGTTCAGGGGCGTGCGCACTTCATGGCTGACGGTGGCGGCGAAGCGTGCCTTGGTCTGCGCCATGTCGACGGCGGCGTCGCGCGAGTCCTTCAGTTCGGCCTCGCGCAGTTCCAGCACCGTCATCATCTGGTTGAAGGCATGGGCCATCTCGATCAGTTCGCGCGGCCCGGCCGCCGCCGCGCGCAGCCGCGCCTCGCCGCCCCGGGCCCGCCGCATCAGGTGCGACAGGGCGCGCAGCGGGTCCGTCATGCGCCGCGTCAGCAGGCGTACCAGCACCAGCAGGATCACGGCGAAGGACAAGGTGATGCCAAGGTTGCCCAGCATGAGCGACCAGGTCAGCCGGTTCAAGGTGCCCTTGCTGACCTGGACGTGCACATAGCCCAGCAGCTGCGGCGCGTGTTCCTGCATCTCGAACGGCGAAGCCTCCGATTGGCCGCTCAGCACGGGCGCGGCGAACAGCCAGGCGGCGCCGTTCTCGGCCAGCAGCATGGCCTCGGCGGGCGCCGCCCCCGCATCCGGCTTGATCATCCAGTTGCCGCCGTGGGCCTGGGCCAGCAGCACCTGGTGGCGCGCGTCGCTGATCTGCACCCCCGTCACGTCGGGGAAGGCAAGCGTGCTGACGACGACGTCGCGGGCGTTCTCGGGCGAATGGAACAGCAGCGCCAGGGTGCTCTGGCGGGCGAAATTGTCGGCGATGCGCTGGCCCTGTCCGAGGAAGTAGTCGCGCATGCGGCTGCTGGCCTGGATCGAATTCATCAGCGACGAAAACAGCGCCAGGCCCAGGATGGCGGCCGACAGGATGGCCGTCAGTTGCCAGTTGAAGCTGGTACGGCGCAGCAAGCGGTCGAACACGCGTGCGAGCATGCGGGTGCCTGGCGCCATCACGGTTGCGGGAAGACGAAATCGAAGCCGCGCTGGCGCTGCTCGCCCAGCTGCACGCCGACGTGGCTGGCCGTGCGCAGGTTGATCGCCGTCTGCAGGGTGCGCGAGGGCGCCAGGCTGCGCGCGCGGGTGCCGCCGGTCAGCATGCTGAGGGCGGAACTGGCCAGCGTGCGGCCCATTTCGACGTTGTTCGGCACCATGGCGAACAGGGCGCCCTTCTTCACGTGCAGCACGTTACTGGAAAACAGGGGCACGCCGCCGTTCCACGTCTCGCGCAGCACCAGGGGCAGGATCGTGCCTTCCTCGACGGTGGTGGCGTCGTGCGGCAGCCAGACGGCATCGCGCCGGCCGTCGGCGGCGGCGATCAGTTGCGGATACAGCTGCACCGCGCGGGCCATGTCGCCGGCGACGAAGGCGGCCAGTTCCAGTCCTTGGGCGCGGGCGGCCTCGCGGGCCAGGCGGATCAGCCATTCGCTGTTCTTCGGGTTGTAGACGACGATCACGCGGCGCAGCTCTGGCAGCAGCTCGTGCAGCCGCGCGAACAGCAGGGCCGGATCGGGGGTCAGGCTGATGCCGGCCAGGTTGTCGCTGTCGGAGAGCAGCAGCACGCCGCCGACCAGCACGGAAATGTCGCGGTCCAGGCCCGCCGTGGCGGCCAGGCCCTGGCGGCCCAGCGCGATGACGATGCGGGTGCCGTTCTGGCGCAGCATCGCGTTCAGGTCGGTCGGGTCGGCCCGGGTCTCGACGGCATAGCTGCGCACGGGCAGGTTGGTACGTTCCTGGATGCCCCGGATCATGCTGGTGAAGGCGGCGCGGAAGGGCTGTTCGACGTTCGGGTACAGCACGGCGATCGTGCCCTTGCCGATCGAGGCGCGCACTTCGGGGCGGCGCAGCTGGTCCTCCAGCTGCGACAGGGTGACGGGCACATAGGTGACGGGAACGTCCGTGGCACCGGGCATTGATGCCGGGCCGCCGTCGATGGTCTGGAACAGGGCGCCCACGCTGTCCCTGGCCTGGGCGGGTACGCCGGGCAGTTCGAACGTGGGGGCGGCGCCGGCAGTGGCCAGCACGCACCAGGCCCCCAGGGCGGCCAGCGCCCCTGTGAATCGGGTAAGGATCATGGATGTTCTTTCGCTGCAGGCGTGCACCAGCTTGCCTGGATGACAGGCGCTAGTATATTCGCTACATTAGCCAAAAAGAAATAAATTTACTGAAAGCATCATCCGGATGGCGCTTTTACGGGAAAATCGCGTCGAATGGATGTTGTACGGTATCGACATCGAGCCCCAGGTGACCGGCCGTGCGGGTGTTGAAGGCCATGCGCACGGCCCGCAGCGGTTGCAGGCCAAGCGCTTGCAGGTTCGATGGCGGCGGCGGGACCGGCGGCGCGGCCACGGGGGGCTGGGCCAGCGCGGCCAGTTCACGCCCCAGTGCGACATTGTCCGGATACAGCGCGAACAGTACGCCTCTCTTGACGTGCAGCATGCTGGTCGAGAAGACCGGCAGGTTGCGGTGCCAGGACTCGCGCAGCACCAGCGGCAGGATCGTGCTTTCATCGACGGTGACGGCATCCTGCGGCAGCCACAAGGCATCGCGGCGGCCGTCGGCCAGGGCGAACAGGGCCTCGTAGCGGCGCACGGCGCTGGCCAGGTCGCTGGCCTCGAAGGTCGCCAGCTCCAGGCCCTGCGCCCGGGCGGCCTCGCGCGCCAGGCGCACCGCCATCGCGCTCTGCACGGGATGGTGCACCACCAGCACCCGTTTCACGCCCGGCACGAGCGCCTTGAGCCAGGAGAACAGCAGGGCCGGGTCGGGCATCAGGCTGATGCCGCGCCACCGTTCCGGTTCCGGCAGCGCGCTGATGCCGCCCACCACGACCTGCAGCGAGCCATCCAGGCTGCCCGCCATCTTCAGGCCCTGGCGCCCCAGCGCGATGACGCTGCGGCTGCCGGCGCGCCTGAGCCGGGCCTGCAGCTCGCCCGCCTCCATGCCCGGCGCCAGCGCGATCGCACTGACCTTGCCCGGCGCCTGCTGTTCGACACCGGCGACGATTTCCAGGAAGACCTTGCGGTAGGGCGCACCGACATCGGGAAACAGCACGGCAATCGTGTCGCCGGACGGCGCCGGCTGCTCGTCGGCGCGGGCGGCCGGCGACAGGCCGAGCAGTATGCTCAGCAGCAGCGCGGCCAGGGCGCGCGTATGGATCGACAGGTTCGACAGCATCGTCGGGATTTTCCAAAAACAATGTTGCTGGGAGTCTAACGCTAGCGCTGCCGTTTGCACACTGCTTTATTAGACAGTGCGTAGACAGTGCGCAGACAGTGAGCGCCGGTGCTTTGCCGGCAGACATTGCGCAGGCGCGCTACAGTGAGGTTTTTCACAAGGGAGAAGCGCATGCACATCGATCTGAACGGAAAAACGGCCATCGTCACCGGTTCCACGCGGGGCATCGGCTTCGCCATCGCACAAGGGCTGGCCCGGGCCGGTGCCGCCGTCGTCGTCACGGGGCGCAAGCAGGCCGACGTCGACACTGCCCTGGCCCGGCTGGCGGCCGAGGCGCCGGGCGCCACGGTCCGGGGCCACGCCGTCGACCTGTCCGGGGCGGAAGGTTTCGCGCAATTGCAGGCGGCCGAGCCGGATTGCGACATCCTCGTCAACAACGTCGGCGTGTTCGGTCCCCAGCCCTTCGCCGACATTCCCGACGCGGAGTGGACGCGCTTTTTCGAGATCAACGTGATGTCCGGCGTGCGTGCCAGTCGCGCCTGGCTGCCAGGCATGCAGCAGCGCAACTGGGGGCGTATCGTCTTCATCTCGTCCGAATCGGCCATCAATATTCCCGCCGACATGATCCACTACGGTTTCACCAAGACGGCCAACCTGGCCGTGGCGCGGGGACTGGCGAAAAGCCTGGCCGGCACGGGCATCACCGTCAACAGCGTGCTGCCGGGGCCGACACTTTCCGAAGGCGTGCAGGAGATGGTGGCACCGGGCGAAAGCGCCGACGTGGCGCTGGCGCGGGCCAATGCGTTCGTGCGCGAACACCGGCCCAGCTCGATCCTGCAGCGGGTGGCCTTGCCGGAGGAAGTGGCGAACATGGTGGTCTACGTGTGCTCGCCTCAGGCTTCGGCCACGACGGGTGCGGCGCTTCGGGTGGACGGCGGCACGGCCGACACCATCTGAGGCCATGAAAAATGCCGGGCGAACCCGGCATTTTTTGGTACTGCTTACACGGCCTGCAGATTACCAGCCGATGTCATGCAGCAGCGGCAAGGTCAGGTCCTTCGGCGGCGTCACTTCGTGCGTCAGGTCGCTGTTGATCGCCGGTTCCATCAGCTGGTTCGGGCGGGCGGCCGTCGTGTAGTGCGACACGGACGAACCTGGCTGGAACGTCGTCGGCGTGTACATCAGGATGCGCTTCTGGCTGTCCGCGCCGGCCAGTTTCGAGCTGTCACCTTTGAAGGTGGCCACGATGCCGGACTGGGTACGATTACGGTAAGCCAGGCGTGCACGCAGCGCTTCGCCGGCGGCCTGCGTGATGCGTACCGACGGGATCGTCACAGCCGGATTGTCGCCGCTCATGCCGGCCGGGTCGCCCGGAGCATTGTCGACGACGATCATGCCGATCGCGCCGGCCGCCTGGACATTGGCGGCCTTGATGACGAAGGAGCAGGTGCCGCGGTCGACCATGGCGATATTGCCACGGACGGCCTTGGCGTTGACCGCGCTCAGCGGTTCGCAGGCCAGGCCCTTGCCCGTTGCCTGGTCCACCACGGGCATCAGCTGGCCGGTCACCGTGCTGCTGCCGATGACGGCGCCGAAGCTCGCTTCGCCGAACTGGTAGTTGCCGGCCGTCGCACCGGCGGTCGGGCCGCCGATATTGACCACGCCCATCGCGCCCAGCACTTCCGGCACGTAGGACGTCACTTCCGGACCGCCCCACGACATGCCGTCGCCGCTGACGGCATTGGCAACACGCTCGGCCGGGGTCATCTCCGTCCACACCTTGTTGGTCTTGTTATCGGTCATGAAGTGATCCCAGATCGACGGCGTGTTCAGGTAGTACTCACCCGTTTCTTCGTCCGAGAAGCTCTGGAAGCCCAGGCCATGGCCGATTTCGTGCAGCAGCACGGCGACCAGGTCGGTGGCCGCGCCGTGGTTGCCGTCGATGCCCAGGTAGAACGGCGAGCCCGGCAGGCAGTCGTTGAACAGGCCCAGGCGCGAGTTGAAGCGCGCGCGGATGTCCGGGGTTTCCGGGTCCTGGTCGACACCGGACAGCTTGTTGGCCAGTGCGCCCGGATACCAGGTATTGGCCTTCGGTGCGCCAGGGAAGTCGGAGAATACCTGCAGCGTGCCGGCCGAGCCCAGCGTGGCCGAATTGGCCGTGCAGTTCAGCGGTTCGAAGCTGGCCTGGATACGGATCGGCACGGTGCTGTTCAGTTGCGCACCCCAGATATTGGCGGCGTGCGTGAAGGCGATCAGGCGCTGTTCGCCCAGGGTCGTGCCGGTGTTGCCACCGATCGGTTCGGCAGGGGTGGTGTCGTTGAAGCCGACACCTGGCGCGTTGGCGTTGACGATGACGATCGGCGCGCTAGCCTGGGCGGAGCCGATGGCGCCGAAGGCAACGGCGAGGGCGGCGATGATGCTCTTCATATTATTGCGCTTCATAGTTGCGCTCCTTGGCTTGCGCGGTGCGCAGGTTGTTCGTGGCTGCCGGTGCAGCGTGTTCGTCGGTGACGCAGGCTTCGCTCAGGCTGCCATCGGCATTGCGGGTCACGACCGAGTAGACGGTCTTGCTGCTGGCGCTGGCCACGCGGGTGCCATTGTTGCGCACCAGGACGGCGGGCGACTTGACGACGCCGGAGACGGCTTCGGAGCTCTTGATCGGCTTGCCTAGCAGGGCTTTGTGCTCGGCCGCGGTCGGTGCGCGCAGCTGACCGGACTCGGCGTCGCGCACGACAACCATGCCTTGCTGGTCGGCAGCCACGGCGCCCTGGGACATGCCCAGTGCGGCCAGTGCCAGGCCGGCGCCAGCGGCGGCACGGCGGCTGCGGCGGGCCACCAGGCCGACACCGGCCAGGCCCAGGCCCAGCATCATCCACGTGGACGGCTCCGGCACGGCCGAAATGGTCAGGCTGTCGATGCCGATGTAGCTGCTGCTGTCGTAGTCACCCGTGTAGTGGAAGGCGAAACGGCCCGTGCCGCTGCCCGTGAAATCGACGGTGTACTTGGTCCAGTCGCCAGGGTAGGCGGTGCTGTCGACGGACAGCAGGCTGGTCTTGAAGCCCGTGATGGCGCTGTCCGCGCCGGCGCTGAACAGCAGGCCCAGCGTGTCGTTGTCGAAACCTTCCTCGGCACTATTGCGGGTGTAGAACGTTACGCGGGTGGTGCCCGCCAGGGTCAGTTCCGGCGTGATCAGCCAGTTGTCGATGGCGCCGCCGAACGGGGTACCCGCGTTGAAGTTGGCGGCCACATAGGAGCCGGCCGCGCCGGCTTGCGCCGCGAAGACGCCGGTGTTCCCCTGGAACCACGAGGTCGATCCCGCATTGACGTTATTGATAACCCAGCCGCTCAGCGAACCAACGCTGTCGAAGCCCTCGGTAAGGGAGGTTGGCGGCGTCTCTGCGTGGGCACAGGCCGATAGTGTCAGCGCTGCCGAAGCAAAAAGTGTGAGGAAAGTTTTCATTAGTTCACTTTCGATTTAACGATAGAGGAGAGTGCAATGTTTTTGAAATTGCAAGTCCAGTATAGGGTTAAAAAATGTTTCCATGCCACTGCTTTTTTACAATTTGTAATGCTTTCCTTGATTCGTATCCAAATCACAACGGCTCACTTGACGCTGCCATATGGCGCCTGTAACGGCGGGCTTTCTCGCCAATTTATGTACTAATTTCCTCTTGGAACGTGTGACTTCCACAAGGAAAGTAATGCCCATTTGTGTAACAAAATGTGAGGATTGTTACAGCGGCGAGTTCGTGTTCCACGGGCGTCGTGAAGGCAATTCGAGCGTCGGCACTTGCGCGGCGCGCCACCGCTTCGTTCCCCGAAGTGGCCCGGTTACAATGCTGCCTTTACTCTTTTCCTGGCCGATCACGTGCAAAGCCGACCACTGTATTCCCGCCTGCTCCTGCAATTCACGCCCTACGGCGGTGTGCTGGGCGCCACCCTGGTGGCCGTTGCCATCGCTTCGCTGACGGACGTGCTCCTGATCCGCCAGCTGCAGAACGTGGTCGACGCCCTGCGCCCGCAAGGCATCACCCATGGCGCCGAAGTGGCGGGCGGCGTGCTGACGGCCGTGGGGCACTGGATCGACCGCCTGCTGCCCGTCACGCCGGCACAGGCCGCGCTGTGGACGATCCCGGCCATCATCATGGCGCTGGCCTTCCTGCGCATGGTCAGCAGCTTCGCCGGCGACTACGGTTCCGCGTGGCTCAGCAACCGGGTCCAGGCCGATCTGCGCGGCAAGATGTTCCACCGCATCCTGCGCCTGCCGAACGGCTACTTCGATGCTTCCTCGACCGGCACCACGCTGTCGCGCGTGACCTTCGACGCCAACCAGGTGTCGCAGGCGGGCCTGAACGTCGTCAACGTGGCTGTGCGCGACAGCGTCGCCACGGCCGGCTACCTGGTGTCGCTGTTTACGATCGACTGGCAGCTCGCCGTGTTCTGCCTGGCCCTGCTGCCGCTGGTGGCCCTGGTCGTCATCTTCGCGGGCCGGCGCATGCGCCGCCTGTCCGAAAGCGCCCAGAACGCGATGGGCGAACTGACACGGGTGCTGGACGAAAGCATCGGCGGCCAGCGCGTCGTCAAGATCTTCGGCGGCCAGGACTACGAGCAGCACCGTTTCGACGAGGTGGTGAAACTGAACCGCCAGCTGGCCGTGAAGCACGCTGCCACGGCGGCGATGAATTCGGGGATCATCATGATGCTGATCGGCGCGACCTTGTCGGCCGTGATCTATTTCGCGCTGCTGCGGGCCCAGGCCAACGCGCTCACGCCGGGCGCCTTCGTCGCCTTCATGGGCTCCCTGATGGCGATGCAGTCGCCCATCAAGAACCTCACCAAGATCAACGAGCCGCTGCAACGTGGCCTGGCCGCGGCCAAATCCGTGTTCGGCCTGATCGATGCGCCGATCGAGACCGACACCGGCTCGCGCCCGTTGACGCGCGCGGCCGGCCACCTGGAACTGCAGCAGGTCGGCTTCCGTTACGACGCCGGCGACGTCGACGCCGCGCCGGCGCTGCGCGAGGTGTCACTCGACATCGCCGCCGGCGAAACAGTGGCCCTCGTGGGCGGCTCGGGCAGCGGCAAGACCACCTTGGCCAGCCTGCTGCCGCGCTTCTACGACGTCACGTCCGGTCGCATCATGCTCGATGGCGTCGACGTGCGCGACTATCGCCTGTCCGACCTGCGCGGCCAGATCGCCCTGGTCAGCCAGGACGTGGTGCTGTTCAACGACACGCTGGCGGCCAATATCGCCTATGGCGACCCGGCGCCGGACCAGGCCAGGATCGAAGCGGCGGCACGCGCCGCCTACGCGCACGAATTCATCGAGCGCCAGCCGAAGGGTTATGCCACCGAAGTGGGCGAGAACGGCCTGCGCCTGTCGGGCGGACAGCGCCAGCGGCTGGCCATCGCCCGCGCCCTGTACAAGGACGCGCCGATCCTTATCCTGGACGAAGCCACCAGCGCGCTGGACACCGAGTCCGAGCGCCAGGTGCAGGCCGCGCTGGAGCGGCTGATGAAGGGCCGCACCACGGTCGTCATCGCGCACCGGCTGTCCACCATCGAGAACGCCGACCGTATCGTCGTCATGAATTCGGGCGGCATCGCCGAGGCGGGCACGCATGAGGCGCTGCTGGCCCAGGGCGGCCTGTATGCGCGGCTGTACCAGACCCAGAAGCAGCTGACTTCCTGACCTCCTGAGGTTCGCCGGCGCCTAGTCGCCGGGCGTTTGCCGCAATGTCAGGAGGTAGGCCGCCATGTCGCGTGCATCGCGCTCGTTCACGCCCAAGGTGGGCATGGTCGTCTGTGGATCGACCTTGGCTGGGGCGACGATCCAGCGCGTCAGGTTGTCCGCGCTGGTGGGCAGCAGGCCGGCGATATAGCGGCGCTGTGCCAGGCCGTGCAGGGGCGGGCCGACGAAGGTCTCCGGTCCCGTCACGCCCGGAATCAGGTGGCAGGCCTGGCAGGCATACTGGGTCAGCACCGTGCGGCCCCGCTCCGCGTTCGGCAAGGGCAGGGCGGCCAACGCAAGCACCGGTGGCGCCGCGGCCAGCGGCTGCTCAGGCATCGCGGCCTGGTACTGCGCCGCCGTCAGCCCTGGCATGCGCCACAAGAAGCTCACCACATCCCACAACTCGTTTTCCGTCATGCGCACGCTCCACGCGGGCATGCCGCTCATCTTGATGCCATGGCGCGTGATCCAGTACAGCTCACGGGGGCGCCAGCGTCGCGCCGCGTCCGCCAGCGGCCCGGGGACCGGCTGCATGCTCTGCGCGAAAGGCTGCTGGGCGACACCCGGGCCGCCGTGGCACTGCTCGCAATTTTTCCGGTACAGTGCCGCGCCGCGCAGCATGGCCGGCGTGCCGCCCACGGGCGGTTCGACGACGTCGCGGGCGTGGAAGCGCACGGATTCGCGCATGCCCTGTTCCAGCAAGGTGTGTACGGCCTGCCAGTGCTGGCGCGTGGCCGTGATGTCGTACCAGCCCCCTTCCAGCACGGCAAAACCCGCCGCGGCGGCCGCGATGCCGGCGACGACGAGGGTGACGGCGGCGGCGTTCAGTGCGGTGCGGGTGGTCTTGGAAGGCATGGTCGTCCGTGCGTGCGCACTGTTGGAACGCACTGTTGAAGATTCGTTATGATGTCTTTCTTGTATTATATGGATTCCCCCGCTTTCTGCAGGAACCGTGCGTGCGCGCAAGATCCCGTCTTTTCTTCCCCATGCCTGGTTGGCTGACCGGCCCGCTGCTGGCCGGCCTGCTGCTGGCCGGCTGCGGTGAGCGGGAACACGCGCCGCTGGCCGTGCCCGGGGGCGACGTGGACCAGGGCCGCCGGCTGCTGGCCCAGTTCCAGTGCGGCGCCTGCCACAGTATTCCCGGCGTCGAGGCCGCGCGCGGCACGGCCGGCCCGCCGCTGTCCACCTTCGGCCGACAAAGCTACGTGGCCGGGCGCCTGCCCAACTACCCCGATTCGCTGGTGCGGTGGATCGTCGATCCGCCCGCCGTCAAGCCCGGCACGGCCATGCCGGCCCAGGGCGTGACGCCGGACGACGCGCGCCACATGGCAGCCTACCTGTACACGCTGCGATGACGGCCTCGGTGCTCGATCCGGCCAGCCCGGACGCCATCGTCATCGGCCGCCTGGCCTGGGCCATGTTCGCTGCCGCCACCGTCATCCTGGCCGCGCTGACATGGCTGGCCCTGGCCGCGCTGCGTGGCAGGCGCCGGCCCGTGCCCACGCGCTGGTGGATCGCCGGTGGCGGCCTGGCCTTTCCCGTCATCGGCCTGACGGTGCTGCTGGCCTGGAGCAGCATCAGTACGGCGCGCCTGGCCCAGGTCACGTCGCAGGCGCCGCTGCGCATCGCCGTCACGGGCAAGATGTGGTGGTGGGAGATCCGCTATACCGACCCCGCCACCGGCCGTGACATCGCCGTGGCCAACGAGCTGCATATCCCCGTCGGCCAGCCGGTGTACCTGTCGCTGGGTTCGAGCGACGTGATCCACGCCTTCTGGGTGCCGGCGCTGGCGGGCAAGGTCGACATGGTGCCGGGCCGCCTGCATGGCCTGATGCTTCATGCGCTGCGGGCGGGCGTGTACCGGGGCCAGTGCGCCGAGTACTGCGGCGAACAGCATGCGCGCATGGCGCTGGACGTGGTGGCGCGCCCGCCTGGGGAGTTCGCCCGCTGGCTGGCGGCGCAGGCCCGGCCCGCTGTCCAGACGACGGGCGCGGCGAACGGCGCCACGCTGACGCGGGGGCGCGAGGTATTCCTGGCCCAGCGCTGCAATGCCTGCCACGCTGTGCGCGGCGTGACCGACGGCGCCGGCATGGCGGCGCCCACCACAACGGGCCCGGACCTGACCCACGTGGGCAGCCGCCGCCGCATCGGCGCGGGCACCTTGCCGAATCACGTCGGCACCCTGGCCGGCTGGGTGGCCGACCCGCAGGCCAGCAAGCCGGGCGCGCGCATGCCGGCCACGCGGGGCCTGTCCGGCGCGGACCTGCGCGCGCTGGCGGCCTGGCTGGAGGCGCTGAAATGAACCGGGCCGGCGCGCCGCACGTGGACAGGCTGCCCAGCGAGCTGCCACGCCCGGAGGGCGAACTCGATCGCCTGAAGGCGGTGTGGCGCACGCCTGCCGGCTGGCGCATCTTCACGGCCGTGAACAACACCACGGTGGGCCTGCTGTACATCGGCACGGCCCTGCTGTTCTTCCTGCTGGCGGGGGTGCTGGGCCTGATGATGCGCTTGCAGCTGGCCGTGCCGGAAAACACCTTGCTGTCGGCTGCCACGTACAACCAGGTCTTCACGATGCACGGCAGCGTGATGATGTTCCTGTTCGCCATCCCCATCGTCGAGGCGCTGGCCGTCTACCTGCTGCCCGGCATGCTGGGCGCGCGCGACCTGCCGTTCCCCCGCCTGTCGGCCTATGCCTTCTGGGCGTATGCCATCGGCGGCCTGGGGTTCTTCTGCACGCTGTTCGTCGGCCTGGCGCCGGACGGCGGCTGGTTCATGTATCCGCCGCTGACAGGCAAGGCTTACTCTCCCGGCCTGAACGCGGACTTCTGGCTGCTGGGGATCGGTTTCATCGAAATCTCCGCCATCGCCGGCGCCATCGAACTGATCGTCGGTATCCTGTTTACCCGCGCCCCCGGCATGACGCTCGCGCGCATGCCGGTATATGCGTGGTCGATGCTGGTGGTCGGCGTGATGATCGTGTTTGCCTTCCCCGCCGTGATCGCCGGCACCGCCCTGCTGGAACTGGAGCGGGCCTACGACTGGCCCTTCTTCATCGCCGAGCGGGGCGGCGACCCGATCCTGTGGCAGCACCTGTTCTGGTTCTTCGGCCACCCCGAGGTCTACATCATCTTCCTGCCCGCGGCCGGCATGGTGTCGACGATGATCCCCACCATCGCCGGCACGCCGCTGGTGGGCAGGCGCGCCGTCATCGTCGCACTGGTCGGCGTGGCCTTCTTCAGCTTCGGCCTGTGGGCCCACCACATGTTCACGGCCGGCCTGGGCGTCCTGGAGTCGGGCATCGTGTCGGCCGCCAGCATGGCCGTGGCCGTGCCGACGGCCGTGCAGGTCTTCGCGTGGATCGGCACGCTCTGGCGCGGCACCGTCAAGGTCACGGCGCCGGCGCTGTTCCTGCTGGGCTTCATGTTCATCTTCGTGCTGGGCGGGCTGACCGGCGTGATGGTGGCCGTGGTGCCGTTCGACTGGCAGGTGCACGACACCTATTTCATCGTCGCCCACTTCCATTACGTGCTGATCGGCGGCATGGTCTTCCCCGTGTTCGCCGGCATCTACTACTGGCTGCCGCTGGTGCGCGGCCATGCGCTGAACGAGCGGCTGGGGCGGTGGATCTTCGGCCTGATGTTCGGCGGCTTCCACCTGGCCTTCTTCCCGATGCATGTCAGCGGGCTGCTGGGTATGCCGCGCCGCGTCTACACCTATCCTTCCGGCCTGGGGCTCGACGGCCTGAACCTGGTATCGACGATCGGCTCCTTCGTGCTCGCGGCCGGCGTCGTGCTGTTCCTCGTCGACCTGGTGCGCACCTTGATGAAACCGGCGCGCGAGCCGGGCAACCCGTGGGGCGCGGCCACGCTGGAATGGCTACCGGCCGACTGCTACGCCGTGCGCAGCATTCCGCAGGTGGACAGCGAAAACCCGCTGTGGGACCGCCCGGGCCTGGCGCGCGAGGTGGAGGCGGGCGGGCACTGGCTGCCCGGCACCGCCACGGGCCTGCGCGAAACCGTCGTCACCAGTCCCGTGCGGGCGCGCCCCCTGTACCTGCTGGTGCTGCCGACGGACGGCTGGGCGCCGTTCCTGGCCGCCGCGGGCACGGCCGGCTTCTTCCTGTTGATGACGATGAAGCTGACGGTGCCGGCATGGGCCTGCGGCCTGGGCGCGATTGCCGCTGTCGTCACGTGGCTGTGGCGGCGGGACCAGCCGCCGCCGCAAGCCACGGCCCGCGTGGCCGACAACATGGGTGCGGACAACGTGCTGCCGGTTGGCGCAACCGGCACCGCCAGCGTATCGTGGTGGGCCACCGTCATCATGCTGGTGGTCGACGCAGGCGTCTTCATCGCCTTCCTGTTTACGTACGTGCATATCTCGATGCGGCTCGACATCTGCCCGCCGCCGGGTGCCCGGCTGGCGGCGCCCTTGTTGCCGGCCTTGTCCTGCGCGCTGCTGCTGGCCAGTTCCGGCGCCGTCGAGCTGGCGCGGCGGCGACCCCTGGCCGGACCACGCCAGGCGCTGCTGCGCTGGCTGCTCGTCATCGGCGCGCTGTGCATGCTGGGCGCCTTCGGCATCGAGTTCGCCGGCCAGGTCGAGGCGCGACTCGATCCGGTGGCCCACGCCTGGGGCGCCAGCGTGGCGGGCCTGCTGGCCTACCAGGGCCTGCACGTGGCCCTGCTGGCCCTCGTGGCGCCGTTCATGCTGGCCCGCTCGATGGCCCGGCGCCTGACGCCGGGCAGCCGCGCCACCCTGGATAACGGCGCCCTGATCTGGCACTACACGGTGGGGCAGGGGCTCGTCATGGCGGCCGCGCTGCACCTGCTGCCGCGAGCGATGGGGTGACGATGGACAAGCTGTGGCCGAAGACGATGGCAGGCGTGGCCCCGCTGCTGGTATGGGCGGCGCACTTCACGTTCTGCTACCTGTTCGCCGCGGCCTTGTGCACGCCGGGCGGTGGAACGGACTGGCGCTGGTGGCTGCTGTGCGGGGTGACCGTGGTGGCGCTGGGCAGCGTCGCGTGGCTGCTGCGGCGGGCATGGCGGCGCGGGTGGGAAGGCTTGCTGGCGCAGGCGCGCCTTGGCAGCGCCGTGCTGGCTCTCATCGGCATCGCCTGGGCCAGCCTGCCGCTGCTGGCGGCGGGACGCTGCTTCTAGAACGAATAGACCAGGGTGACGGAAGTCTGGGTATCCGTGTTCTTCTTGTCGACCGGAACGTTGCTGTCGCTGCGGGCGCTGAAGGCGGCCTTCATCTGCATGGTGCCGTTGATCTTGGTCGACAGCGCCGTTTCGGCCACCGAGTGCACGTTCGACGTGCCCCGCTCGACGGCGACGGACTGCGTGAACAGGGCCGAGGGGCTGATCTGCCAGCGCACATTGGCCGCGCCGCGCACGGTCAGGCCGCTTTCTTCCTCGCCGGTGGCGCGCACGCCGTTGAAGTAGCCCGGGCCCAGTTCCACTTCCACGATCTTGTCCGGCGACTTGTACAGCCGCTTGGCGCGGCCGACGGACACGGACGAGTAGCGCGTGTAGGCGCCGAAGCGGTCGTTGACGTGGGAGCCGAGCAGGTAGAAGCGCTCGCCGTCCTCCATCAGTTTATACGCGCCGCGGGCGGACAGCGCGAAGCGTTCGGCCGAGCGGATCGACTGCTTGTCGCCGTCGTCGTCGGTGGTGCGGTCTTCCTTGAAGAAGCCCGTCAGGATGTACTGGTTGCTCCAGTCTTCCAGTTCCTGGCGGGCGTCGATCTTGCCCGTCACCGAGGTGCCGCTGGTGTTGCCGCTGGTGGTGATGGCGCCCAGTTCGGCGGAGGTGTTCCACGTGCGTTCCTCGATGATGTCGGCGGCCAGGGCGGTGCCGTGCAGGCAGACGGCGAGGGCGAACGAGGTGGCGGGTGTCGCGAAGCGTATGGTCATGGGCATGTACTGGCCGGCGCGGCAGCGTTGGGGCGCGCGGCGCATGGGCGGACGGATACGGTAGAGGCAGCATTGTACCCCAGGTGCGCCCGTGTGGCCTGGCGTACGGAGCGCGTCGCGCGGCGGTGGCAAACTGGACCGACGTTGCCAGGAGACTAATGATGAAACCCGAAGAAAAGAGCGCCGCCGCCGCGGACGCCCCTGCGGCCGCCCGCGCCGCCGGCCTGCGTTATGTGACCGACACGCGGCCCGGTCTGTCGCGCGAGCGCAGCGGCGACGGTTTTCGTTACCTCGACGCCAGCGGCGCCCCGGTCGACGACGAGGCCACGCTGGCGCGCATCAAGTCGCTGGCTATCCCGCCGGCCTGGCAGGACGTGTGGATCTGCGCCCAGGGCAACGGCCACCTGCAGGCGACCGGGCGCGACGCGCGCGGCCGCAAGCAGTACCGCTACCACCCGCGCTGGCGCAGCGTGCGCGACGAAGTGAAATACGAACGCATGATCGCCTTCGGCAGGGCGTTGCCGGCCATCCGCAAGGCCGTCGACGCTGCCCTGGGGCTGCCCGGGCTGCCCCGCGAGAAGGTGCTGGCCACCATCGTCTACCTGCTCGAGGCGACCATGATGCGGATCGGCAACGAGGAATACGCGAAGGAGAACAAGTCCTTCGGGCTGACGACCTTGCGCAACCGCCACGTGCGCATCGACGGCAAGGAAGTGGGATTCCGCTTCCGGGGCAAGAGCGGTGTGTGGCACGACGTCAAGGTGGAAGACCGGCGCCTGGCCCGCATCATCGCCCGGACCCGCGACCTGCCGGGCCAGGAGCTGTTCCAGTATGTCGACGATGACGGCACCACCCATGCCATCGACTCGGCCGACGTCAACGACTACCTGCGCACGATCACGGGCGAGGATTACACGGCCAAGGACTTCCGCACCTGGTCCGGCACCGTGCTGGCGGCGCTGGCGCTGCAGGAGTTCGAGAAATTCGATTCGGAGACGCAGGCCAAGAAGAACGTCGTGCGGGCCATCGAATCGGTGGCGAAGAAACTGGGCAATACGCCTTCCGTATGCCGCAAGTGCTATGTGCACCCGGCCGTGCTCGATGCCTATATGGACGGCGCGGAACTGGCGGCGCTGCGCGCCCGCGCGGAGCAGGAGCTGACGCAGGACCTGCATGCGCTGCAGCCGGAAGAGGCGGCCGTGCTGGCCTTGCTGCAGGGGCGGCTGGAACGGGAGGCGGAACTGGCGGCCAAGGCGCCGCGGAAAAAGGGCGGCACTAAGCCGGCGGCCCGCAAGCGCGCATCCCCGCGCCGCGCCGTGGCCGGCGCCACCGCCTGAAACAGCACGTTCAGGGCTCGACCGAGTGGGCCCGCTTCAGGCAGCGCAGCACGAAGGTCGAGCGGCTGTGCCGGATGCCGGGCAATTTATACAGCTTGCGGCGCAGGAATTCCTCGTAGCCGGCCGTGCCCGCCACCGCCACCTTGATCAGGTAGTCGTATTCGCCCGTCAGCAGGTAGGCCTCCATCACCTCCGGCAGCTCGGCCAGCGCCAGGCCGAATTTCTCCAGCATGTCGTCGTCGTGCCGGTCCAGCGTCACTTCGATGATGACGGTGTCCGGCAGGCCCAGCGCATGCTGGCTCAGCAGGGCCGTATAGCCTTCGATGACGCCGCCATCCTCCAGTGCCCGCACGCGATTCCAGCACGGCGTCGTCGACAGGCCCACCGCTTCGGCGAGCTTGGTGTTCGACAGCCGGCCGTCGCGCCGCAGCGCGCGCAGGATGCGTCGGTCCGTTTCATCCAGTTGTTCCATGATTTGCGTATTCGGAAGAATATTTGAGCCTATATTGTACTGACTTAGGAAGAGTGTTCTGCAAAACGACGGATTCTACCGAAACTATGGGCGCCTATTCCGCTGCCTGCGCGCTACAGTACTGGCATGGAACTGCACGAGAAAATCTTCCGCCTGCGGGTGGAGCGGGACGTGGCCACGGCCACCTTGGAAACGGTGCTGGCCGTGCTGCGGCGCGGTGGCCTGGGACTGCACAGCCTGAGCATGGCGCCGGGGCGGCACGGCGTGGACGTGCACTTGCGGGTGCAGGCCGGGGAACCGGAGCCCTTGCTGCTGTGCCGGCTACGCCTGTGCAATATCATCGGTGTGTTGAAAATACGGGAATTGCCGGCGTCGCCCGGCTGACGTCGATGCGACCCGTTCCGACCGCGTAACGCGGCGTGCTCCTACGCTCCCAGGTTCGGCGGCGTGACAGAATCATTCCATCGAACCAAAGGAGCTACGTCATGAAAACCAACGCAACCTGCCTGCTGCTTGCCATGCTCGCCTGCGGCGCGGCCTCGGCCCAGACGCAACCGGCCAGCCGAAATGGCCAGATCAATACGCAAATCAATACCCAGCACAACAGCCAGCTGAACAGCCAGGTCAACACCGGCAGCGCCGGCACGCCCAGCGTGTCCGGCGTCGGCAGCACGCGCGCCATGGCATTGCCGCCGGTCGCGCCCCTTGGCCAGACCAGCGCGACCATCGGCACGCCCGGCGTGACGACCCCGCTGGGCACGATCGGCGACCGTTCGGCGGCCACGGGCCTGAACGCCACCGGCACCACCGGCACCACGGGCATCACCAATGCCAGCGGTTCGTCGCTGTCGCAGGGCGTGACCGGTTCCTCCGCCCCCATCAATGCCGGTACCTGGGGTACCGTGAGCCCGAACAACGTCGCGCCGGTGCCGGCGCCGACCACGCCGAGCCCGCTGGCCTTGCCGGGCAGCGCACCGGCCGGCAACCCGACGGGGGCGGCGGCCGGAGCGCCGGTGGGCCGGTGAGCTTGCGCCGCTGTGAAACCCTGATCGTTGGCGGCGGCCCGGGCGGGCTGACGGCGGCGATCTACCTGCGTCGCTTCCGCCGCGACGTCATTGTCGCGGACAAGGGGCACAGCCGTCTGTCGCTGATCCCCGTGAGCCACAACTATCCCGGCTTCCCTGGTGGGATCTGCGGCAACGAACTGTTGCAGCGCCTGCACGAGCAGCTCACCTGCTACGAAGGTGCGGTGGACGACCTCGAAATCACGGCCTTGCGCAAGGACGGCGACATCTTCGTCGCCAGCCATGAAGGCGGCGAAATCCATGCCCCGGTCGTGCTGCTGGCCACCGGCGTGGCCGATGCCGGTCTGCCCGTCGAAGGCTGGCACGAGGCCGTGGCGACGGGCGCGGTGCGCCTGTGTCCCGTGTGCGACGGCTACGACATCCTCGACAAGCGCGTCGCCGTCGTGTCGCAGCCGCATAACCGCAGCGGCCATGCCCTGTTCATGCGCACCTTTTCCTGTGACGTGACCTTGTTCGAACGCGAGCCGGGCGAACCGCTGACGCCAGACGAGGCTGCGCAACTGCGCGAGGCCGGCGTACGTTATGTGACGTCGCCGCTGAAGGGTGTGACCCTGACGGACGACAAGCTGCCCGTGCTGCATACGGAAGACGGCGAGGATTACCGCTTCGACGTTTTCTATCCGATGCTGGGCGAGAAGGCCCGCTCGACGCTGGGCGTCGACATGGGCGCCACGGCGGGCGACTGCGACAAACTGGTCGTCGACAGCCACCAGCGCACCACGGTGCCGGGCCTGTACGCCATCGGCGACGTCGTCGTCGGCTTGAACCAGATCAGCGTGGCGGCGGGGCAGGCGGCCATCGCGGCCACCGCCATCCACAATGCGCTGCCCTGGCAGTTCCGGCAGCGCGTCTGACAGCGTAGACGTCCATGTAAAAACGGCAGCCCGCGGGCTGCCGTTTTGTCGTTTGCAGGGCCCGCGTCGCGGGCCCTGTGCGCTTACGCGTCCAGCTTGACGGCTGCGGCGCTGCCGCCGCTGGCCAGCATCGCGCCCACCTTCGGCACGTTGACGGGTGTGCGCAGCGGATTGACCTTGGCCGCCGCGGCCGGCACGGGAATGCTGTCGGTGACGGTATCGGCCGCGGTCAGGCGAGCGAAGTTGTGCGACGGCGTGGTGCTGTCGATCAGGGCGCGCATGCGCGACGCCGTGTTTTCCCACGAGGTGTTGGCCACGACCTTGCGCATGCGTTCGACCATCTGCGCCGTCTGCTCGGGGCTCTGCTTCAGGGCCGCTTCGCAGTGGGCCACGAATTCCTCGTAGGTGTGACCGATGGCGACGATCTCGCCATAAGGCTGTTCGACGTCGCGGATCGCCGTGGAGACGATCGGCAGTTCGGCCGCCATGTATTCCAGCACCTTGGTCGGGCTGATGAACTTGGTGGCTTCGTTCAGTGCGAACGGCATCAGGCAGACATCCCAGCCGGCCAGGAACTTCGGCAGTTCGTCGTAGGTGCGCTGGCCCAGGTAATGCAGGTTGGCGCGCTGCGGCAGCTGGGCCGGGTCGATCTTGACGACGGGACCGACCAGAACGATCTGCCAATCCGGGTTGGCGTCGGCCACCTTGGCCACCAGGTCCGTATCCAGGCGTTCGTCGATGACACCGTAGAAACCGAGGCGGGGATGGGGAATGTGGGCCTGGTCCGGGTGGCTGTCGGCGCGCTCCAGCGCATGGGCGAAGTGCTTCGCATCGACGCTGGAAGGGAAGCAATGCGCGTTGGCGTGGCGCGTGCGCTTGGCTTCGTACAGGCTCGGGCCGCCGGTAAACACCAGGTCGGCGATATTGAGCAGGGCCGATTCGCGCTGCAGCAGCTGGCGCGGCGGGTTCTTGAAGGCGGACAGTTCGTCCATGCAGTCGTACACGACGACGGAAGCGTGCAGCTTCGGCAGCAGGGGCAGGGCCATCGGCGTGTAGAACCAGACGATCGGGTCTTCACCCTCGGGCATCAGTTCGGCGATCATCGGCTGCAGGATCGGCAGCTGGTCGTCATGGAAACCGGGCTGCTGGATCGGCGTGTGCGGCTGGCAGACAGTGATGTTCGGTGCCACTTCACGGATTTTCATGAAGCTGTCGCCGTCGTGATGAATAGGTTCTTCCACCATCACGATCTTGTAATGTTTGGCCAGGCGTGTCAGCAGGTGCTGGGGGCGCTGAAAGACGAAGTCCCAGCGTAGATGGCAGAACACGATAATGGTTGACATAATTTCTCCCTTGCCCAAATGGGTCGTTGATTGTGGTGGTAAAAATACCGCGCCTTCTGTGGAGCCCCGGTTGCCCGGGGCCCGCGGTGGGCGCTAAGCAGGTTTCGGAGGTTCCGGTACAATCAGCTGGACACTTCGCGTGGCCGCACTGATCTGTTCCAGCGGAATCTTCGGCGTCCGGTCCGCGTTCAGCAGGCCGTTCGCTTCCTGGTACGTGTCGGCGAACTGCGTGTAGCAGAAGCCGGAAAACATCTGTGTTTCGTTGACCACCTTGAGCAGCTCCGTGTAATGCTGGTAGAAGCTCTCCGCCGAATTGGCACGCGAGTAACCCCACGTATCCGTTTCCGGTGCCCTGGTGTCGAAGGCAATGCCGCCAAACTCCGTCAGCACGATCGGCTGGCCCCGGTGCGGGAAACCGTCCAGGGTCAGGATCCTGCCGCCCGGACGGCGCTGATCGAACAGCGTACGGGCCGGGTCGCTTACTTCATAGCGCGCCTTGATGCGCTGCGGATCGCTGTCGTAGTCGTGGATACCCAGGATATCCGTCGCCGAAGCTTCCCAACCGTCGTTGCCGATCACGGGCCGGGTCGAATCCATCATCCGCGTCATGTGGTACAGCGCCTCGACGGCATTGCGATGTGCCTGCATCGACGTCAGGTTCGGCACGCCCCACGACTCATTAAACGGCACCCACACGATGACGCAGGGGTGGCTGTAATCGCGCTCGATTGCTTCCTGCCATTCCTTTATCAGGCGCGTCATCGAGCGCGGGCTGAACGAGTAGGCGGAAGGCATTTCTTCCCACACCAGCAGGCCCAGCTTGTCCGCCCAGTAAAGATAGCGCGGATCCTCGATCTTCTGGTGCTTGCGCACGCCGTTGAAGCCCATGGCCTTGGCCAGTTCCACATCGAGCTTCAAGGCCGCGTCGTTCGGCGCCGTGATGCCGCTGTCCGGCCAGTAACCTTGATCCAGCACCAGTTTCAGCGGATATGGCCGGCCGTTCAACATGAAGCGATCACGATTGATGGCCACCGATCGCAGCGCTGTGTACGATCTTACCGTTTCCAGCTCTTTACCGTCGCACCGCAGTGTCAATTCGACATCGAGCAAGGTCGGACGTTCCGGGCTCCACAGCAAATCGTTGCGCGAATCGTCGATGCCGGGGTCGGAAATGGCGATCTTGCGGTTTGCTTCCTGCCCCATCAGCTTGTAGTCGTCGTCGGCCAGCAGCACGTCGCCGTGCCACAGCTTCACTTCCACCGACAGGCCTTCGCGGCGCGAACCGGCGGCGATGATCTCGCAGCCGATCTCGAAGCCGTCGAAGTGGGGCGTCCAGCGCACGTTCTTCAGGTAAGTGTCGGGTACTTGCTCGACCCACACGGTCTGCCAGATGCCCGTCGTGCGGGGATACCAGATCGAGTGCGGTTCGAGCTGCCAGTCCTGCTTGCCGCGCGGTTTCTGCAGGTCGGAAGGATCGTCCTCGACGCGCAGCACGATGACCTGGCGCTCGCCTTCGACGACGGCATCGGTGATGTCGACATTGAAGGAGGTATGGCCGCCCTCGTGGGTCGTCACGAGGCGGTTGTTGACCCACACGCGGGCGTGGTAATCGACGGCGCCGAAATGCAGGATGGTGCGCCCGCCGCGTCGCTCCAGGTCGAACTCGAGGCGGTACCAGACCACGTAGTGAAAGCCGGTGTCGTGGATGCCGGACAGTTTCGTCTCCGGCGCGTAAGGCACGTTGATCTCGTGCGTCCATTCGATGCCGTCGTCGGGCGTGCAGAAGCGGCGTTCGTCGTCGTAGGCGAACTGCCATTTGCCGTTCAGGTTCTGCCAGTTGTCGCGTACCAGCTGTGGCCTTGGGTATTCGAAGTCGCTCATTATGTCCTCATGGTGTGAGTTCTTGTTGTAAGCCGCCGGTCACTGGGTGCATCCGGTGCTGCCGCATCCGTGTTGGTCTATCCATGCGCGGGAATGAGCAGCGTGGCGTTGGCGGCCGCGCCGCCGCCTTCCTTCATGCGCCGCACGGCGCGTTCGCCGGCGGCGCGGGCGCTGCCGGCAGTACACAGCGCCACGCACGCGCCGCCGAAGCCGGCACCGGTCAGGCGGGCACCAAAAACTTCCGGGTCGTCGCGCAGGGCAGCCGTCAATTCGTCCAGTGCCTCGATCGAGACCTGGTAGTCGTCACGCAGGCTGGCGTGCGACCGGTTCATCAACTCGCCGAAGCGGACCGCGTCGATGCCACCGCGTGCTTCCAGCACGCGCAGGTTTTCGCTGACGACGTGGCGCGCCCTTTCCTTCAGCGGCGTCGGCAGGCGTTCGACGTCGGCCACATCGGCCACGTCGCGCAGTGCCGGCACGCCCAACAGCCTGGCCGCGGCCTCGCATTCGGCGCGGCGTTCGTTGTACTTGCTGTCGGCCAGCTTGCGCGGCACGCCCGAGTCGATGACGATCACTTCGGCGCCCGGCGGCAGTGGCAGCACGCGGTGCTCCAGGGTGCGCGCGTCCAGGAACAGCATGTGGGCACTGTCTGCCAGGCTGGACGCCATCTGGTCCATGATGCCGCAGTTCACGCCCGCGTAGCGGATTTCGGCCTGCTGCGCCATCTGCGCCAGCGCCACGTCGTCGAGCTCGGGCTTGAGCAGCGCGCGCAGGGCGCGCAAGGTGGCCACCTCCAGCGCGGCGCTGGAGGACAGGCCGGTCCCCAGGGCCAGGTTCGAGCGCACGTACATGCGCAGCGGCGGCACTGCCACGCCGCGCGCCTGCAGCAGGCGGATGCAGCCTTCCATGTAGCGGGCAAAGCCGGCTGGTGCCGCCTCGTCGGCGCCGAATTCGACGGCCGTATCGAGCGTGGCGGAATACAGGTGGAAGCGCCCGTCGTCGCTGTGCGCGGCCATCACGTCAGTGCGCTGCGGCGTGGCGATCGGCAGCATGAAGCCGTCGTTATAGTCCGTATGTTCGCCCAGCAGGTTGACCCGGCCGGGTGCCCAGGCGTGCACCTGCGGGGGGCCGCCGAAGAATGCGGTGGGCGACAGCACGGTATTCATGCTGCTGCTCCCGCGCTGCCGTGGATTGCGTCCCATTGGGGTTTTTCCGACCCGCAGCCCAGCCCACCGCCGCGCTGGCGCGGGCATGGCTGGAGCTGTTCGAGTGGATGCATGTTGACGGGTTCCTGTCGCAGAGTGTGGCGCGAGTAGAAATCCTATCAATGAATGGCAGCTTGCCAAGGCAATTCCGCGCGGCAATTAACCGGTTTTTCGACTCAACAGTTCGTAACTAATGGTTACATCGCCGGGCGTAGCGGGGTTCCCCATAGGGGGCACTAACCTGTGGTTACTAAAACGTAGGAGAATTACTACAATGTGGAAAGGGTCAGACTGACAGAACCTTGCGCCGGTTCCGAGCCCGCGGGGGCCGGAACTGGCGGGGCAGGGGCGTTTTCAGGCGCCCAGGTAGACGTATTTGAACAGGAAGACGGCACCGATGACCCAGACGATGGGCTTGGCTTCGCGGGCGCGCCCCGTCAACAGCTTCAGCGCGCCGTAGGTGATAAAACCGAAGGCGATGCCGTGGGCGATGGAATACGTGAAAGGGATCAACAACGCGGTGATCGCGGCCGGAACACTTTCGGTCGTTTCGCCCCATTCGATATCGGCCAGGTCGCGCAGCATCAGGCAGGCCACGAACAGCAGGGCAGGCGCCGTCGCATAGGCGGGCACGACGCCGGCCAGCGGCGCGATGAACAGGCAGGCCAGGAACATCGCGGCCACGACCAGTGCCGTCAGGCCCGTGCGCCCGCCCGCCTGCACGCCGGCGGCGCTCTCGACATAGGCGGTGGTGCTGGAGGTGCCGAGGGCAGAACCGGCCACGATGGCGACGCTGTCGGCCAGCAGGGCCTTGTTCAGCCTTTCCATCTTGCCCGCCACCAGCAGGCCGGCCCGGTTCGCCACGCCCATCAGCGTGCCGGTGGCGTCGAACAGTTCCACCAGGAAGAACACCAGCACGATGTTCAGGATGCCCGTCGCCAGCGCGCCGGGCACGTCGAGCGCGCCGAAGGTCGGCGCCAGCGAAGGCGGGGCCGACACGATGCCCCGGAAAGTATTGCCGGCGAAGAAGAAACTGAGCACCGTGACGACGACGATGCCGATCAGGATGGCGCCGCGGACCTGCAACCGGTCCAGCGTGACGATCAGCAGGAAGCCCACGATGGCCAGGATGGCGCCGGGCTGGTGCAGGTCACCCACGGCCACCATCGTGGCTGGATTGGCCGTGACGATGCCGGCACTCTTCAGCGCAATCAGGGCCAGGAACAGGCCCAGGCCCACCGTGATGGCCGTGCGCAGCGAGCGGGGAATGCCGTTGACGATCATTTCGCGCAGTCCGGCCACGCTGACCAGCACGAACAGGCAGCCGGAAATGAAGACGGCGCCCAGCGCCACCGGCCACGGCACGCCCATGCCGCCCACGACGGCGTAGGCGAAATAGGCGTTCAGGCCCATGCCCGGCGCCATGCCGATCGGATAATTGGCATACAGGCCCATGATGGCCGTGCCCAGCGCGGCGGCCAGGCAGGTAGCAACGAACACGGCATCCTTCGGCATGCCGGCGTCGGCCAGGATGGTGGGGTTGACGAAAATGATATACGCCATCGTCAGGAAGGTTGTAAGCCCGGCAATGACTTCCGTGCGCACGTCCGTACCGTTTTCCTTCAGCCTGAATAATTTTTCCGCGATCGACACGATGCTGTTCCCGAGGTCAAAGACCGGCAGGATACCATCGGGCTCGGCCGGACGGCAAAATCATGGCCGGCAATCCGCCAATCCGCCATCGCTCGACCGCCCAGCCCGTGTCAACATCGGGGTCAGGCACGAATCTCGACACGAGCACGGCCGTCAGCACGCCTGTCCACTTTTGGGTCAGCCCCCGACATAGACACGGGCTCATCGGGCTATGCCACAGTGGGGCGCCGTACGCCATCATGGACGGCTTCGTCCCGCCCAGCCCGTGTCAACATCGGGGTCAGGCACAAATCTCGACACGAGCACGGCCGTCAGCACGCTTGTCCACTTTGGGGTCAGCCCCCGACATAGACACGGGTTCGTCTCCTTGCCCCCCGCTACGCCCCCAGGTAGGCACGAACTCGGCGCTAGTGCGTCTCGAGCCGCCAGCCGGAGGCGTGCCATGCCAGCGTGTGCGTGGGCGCCAGGGCGTCGAGGAAATGGCTGTCGTGCGAAACAACGGCCAGGGCACCGGGCCAGCCGCGCAGGGCTTGTTCCAGCGCGCCGATGGCGGCCAGGTCGAGGTGGTTGGTGGGTTCGTCCAGCAGCAGCAACTGGGCCGGCGTGCGGCGCCACAGGGCGCAGGCCAGCGCCGCCTTGATCCGTTCGCCCCCGGACAATTGCGCCGGCGGCGTCGTCACCCGCGCCGCGTCCAGTCCCAGCAAGGCCAGGCGCGTGCGCAATTCGCCCTGGCCCAGCGGCGTGTCGAGGGCGCCCAGCAGTTGCAGGACGTCGGTGGCGTCCGCCGTTGCCGGCAGTTGCTGGTCCAGCCAGGCAAAGGGGACGCGCGCGGCGCAGGTGCCGGCCGATGGCGCGACCGCACCGGCCAGCATTCTCAGCAGGGTGCTCTTGCCGCAGCCGTTCGGCCCCGCTATCGCCAGCCGCACCGGCCCGGCCAGCACCAGGTCCAGCGGCGCCGCGCCGGGCGGCCAGGGCGGGACGGCGCCGTCGCAGGCGATCACGGTACGGCCCGGCGGCACGGCGCTGGCGGGCAGCACGAGGGCGTTGGCATCGTCGTCCGTCACGCGCCGTGCCGCGGCCCGGACGGCGTCGTCGAGCCGTTCGCGCGTGGCCGTGTCGCGCCGAGCGGCGCGGCCGGCGCTGGCCTCGGCGGTGTTCTTGCGCTTGCCCAGCACGATGGCAGCCTGGTTGGCGGCGCGCGCGTCGCGGCCCTGGCGCGCCGTGCGGGCCTGCCTGGCTTCATGCTGCCGGTGCAAGGCGTGCACGCCGGCCTCCCGTGCCACGCGCGCGTGCTCCAGCGCCTGCCGGGCTGCCGCCGCCTCGGCATCGCGCACGCCTTGATACAGGCTGTAGTTGCCGCCGTACGCACGCACCGTGCCGCCGGCCAGTTCGACGATGCCGTCGGCCAGTGCCAGCAAGGCGCGGTCGTGGCTGACGATGACGGCGCTGCCGCGCCACTGCCGCAGCCGCGCCACCAGCCAGGCGCGACCCGCGGTGTCCAGGTGATTGGTGGGTTCGTCCAGCACCAGCGTGTCGGCCCCGGACAGGAAGGCACCGGTCAGCGCCACCCGCGCCAGCTCGCCGCCGGACAAGCCCCGCGCCGGCGCCGGCGGGTCGGTCAATGACGGCGCCAGCCCCGCATCGCGCAACGCCGCGCGCAAGTCCGCCAGCACGGTCCAGCGTCCGTCCAGCAGCGCCAGGTCCGCCGGCAGGGCGGTACCGGCGTCGAGCCGCACCTGCGCCGCTGCCACGTCGGCCAGGCCGGCGACGGCGGCGACGGTGGCATCAGGCGCGAGCACGGTGTGCTGCGCCAGGTAGCGCACCAGGCCGCGCACGGCGACAGTACCGCTGTCCGGGGCGATGTCACCCGCGAGCAGGCGCGCCATCATGGATTTTCCGGCCCCGTTGGCGCCGACCAGGCCCGTGATGCCGGGACCGAAGGCGTGGCTGACGGCGTCGAACAGCACGCGGCCCGTGGGCAGGCGCAGCGACACGTGGCGCAGTGTCAGCGAGGGATTTTCAGCGGCGGACCTGCCGCCCGTGCGGGAAGAGTCGATCATATGAGCTTTCGATGCGGTGGGACAGGCCGGCCCTGGTGGATGGGGGCGGCGTTCGCAAGGGGAGAAAGCTCAGATGGTCATTTGGGGTGGGTGCTCCAGCGGGAATGCGGCCAGTGTAGCGCACCGGCCGCATTCGCTCAAGCGCTTCAGCGCGGCAGTTTCAAGGCGGCGGCGATGTCCTCCCAGGCCACGTACTTGAAGTTCTGCGGCCCGTCCGGCAGGCGCTTGAAGCCGTCCTGCACCACCAGCATGCCGGCGTCGTACGGGCCGCCCAGATTGGCCGACGTGACGTCCAGCCCGTCCGTCTCGGAGCTGCCGTCGATGGCCGCGGCGACGTTGATGCCGATGCGGAAGGCGCCGTGCACGGCGTACGGCGGCGCCGCGTCCAGCACCACGTAGCTGTTGTTGCCCTGGCTGGAGACCACCAGGTAGCTGCCGTGCGCGCTCCGATAGAGGCCCATGCCTTCCACGTCGGCCGTCAGCACGCAGCCCACCGGCAGCACCATCTTCAACGGCGCTGCGCGGGTCGCGTCGGCCGGCGTCACCCACAGGCCGCGCTTTTCCTCGCCGACGAAGAGCGAGCCGCCGACGTCGTCGGTCACGCAGCCTTCCGGCTGGCTGGCCGTCCTGAAGGTGCGCAGCAGGGTTGCGGCGAACTTGCCATCCAGCCGCGTGATGCGGTAGTGCTGGTAGCGCCCGTCCTTGTCGTTGACAAACGCCTGCACGCCGTCGCCACCGGCAGGCAGGTACAGGCAGGCGCCGTAGATTTCGTCCAGGCCGGTCGCCAGCCGGGCCGCCTCGCTGACCTTGCCGTCGGCGTCGATGGTGAAGACGACGATGGCGTTGTCGTCGCGCCGGGTGGCCACGGCCACGTCCACCTTGTCCGCGCCGAAGCGCACGTCCTGCCGCACGTCGACGTTGTTCAGGCGTCCCGATTCCAGCAACTGCAACTGCTTGCCGGCCAGGTCGTACACCAGCAGGCCCTGCTTCTTGTTCGTGCCCAGCACGCGGGCGGCGCCCGGGTCGCGCCGGTTCAGCCAGATGGCAGGATCGTCCGCCGCGTCGCCGGCCCGGGCCACGGGGTCCGTCTGGACCCGGGGCTGGACGATCGGCAGGGCCGGGCCGGCGCCGGCTGGCGCGCGCCACGCCAGGGCGGTCGCCTGCCAGCCGGCCTTGGTGCGGGTCAGCAGGGCATTGCCGCTGGTGGCCAGGCCCTTGGCGCCGGCCGGCAGCGCGCCGCGCGGCTGCGCCACCCAGCGCCTGCCTTCGCGCCGCCACGCATACAGGCCGCCGTCATCGACGGTGGCGACGCCGCCCGGCAGCAGGGCCAGCGCACCGGGACCGCCCTTGAGCTTGCCCAGCGGGGCGGCCAGGGCCAGTGCCTGGCGCCCGCCGGGGCCTTCCGCATCGGCGCTGTAGGCCCACAGGCCGAAGTCATCCTCGGCAACGAACAGCGTGGCCGTGGCATCGTCGACGCGGCAGTGCTTGACGTGGGGCGGCAAGGCCAGGCGCCGCACCTGCCGGTGGCCGTCCGCGCCCAGCAGCCATTGTTCGGCCTGGCCGTCCTTGCCGATCATGAACAGGTGGTCGAGCGCCTGGGCGTCGCGGTACAGGCAGGCCGCCTCGATGCCGAAGCCGGGCGCGGGCAGCGGCGGCAGCTGAACCAGCTTGCCGTCGGCGATGCGCAGGGGCTGGGCGCGTTCCAGGTTGGCGTCGATGACGACAGCGAGGGTGCCGGCGGCGCTCGTGCGCACGTCGAGCTGGCGGCCCCGCAGCGGCATGCTGGCCGCTTCGCCGCCATCGGGACGCAGCAGCTTCAGGGCATGGCGGTCCAGGGCCAGCCAGCCGCCGTCGGGCAGCGCGGCCAGGTCATGCGCGTCGCGCGTGGTCGCCGGTGGCGCGGCCGCCGCGCCGGCCGCGGCCAGCATCAATGACAGGAACGTGGCTTTCATCAGAACAGGCTCGCTTTCAGGCCGATTTTATAGGTACGGCCGTATTGTTCGTACTGCACGTTGCGCCCTTTCGTGCCTTGATAGACATAGTATTTTTCGTCGTTCAGGTTGGCTGCCTCGAAGCTCAGTTGCACGCGCCTGGTCAGTTGCCACGCCAGCGAGAAGTCCAGCTGCTTCTGCGTGTCGACGATGCGGTCCTGCGATGCGTCCAGCACGTCTTCGCCCAGCTCCAGCAGGTAGGGCGACTTGTAGTTCAGGGCCAGCCGGGTCGACAGCGCGCCCCGCTCGTAGCCCACCATCAGGTTCATCACGCGGTCCGACTGCCCCGGCATGCGGATGCGGCGGCCCTGCCGCGCCGTTCCGTCGAAGCTGTCGATATCGGCCTTGGCGTCCGTGAAGGCGCCGTTGACGCCGACGAGCAGGCCGTTGAACGGCGCCGGCAGCATGCGCAGGGGCTGGTGCCAGGCCAGTTCGATGCCGCGCACGGAAGCCTTGTCGCCGTTGGCATACGAGGTCGCCGTCGTGTAACCGGTCCAGGCACCGCTGCCGGCCAGGTTGGTGGCGTAGGTGAAGTCGCGGATGGCCTTGTGGAAGACGTAGGCCGACACCGTGCCGTCGCTGCCGAGGATGCGCTCGATGCCCAGGTCAAGATTATGCGCCCGCAACGGCGCCAGCTCCGGATTGCCGATGGTGGCTTCAAGGGCGCTGTCCTGGCTGATGCCCGGTGCCAGCTGGCTGAAATTGGCGCGCACGACGGCATTGGTCCAGGCAGCCCGCACGCTGGTGTGCGCGTCGAGCTCATATCGGCCCTGCAGGGTCGGCAGCCAGTTCGTGTACGACTGCTTGCTGTGCCGGTCCGTGATGTCGTCCTCGGCCACCTGGTGGCCACTGGCCGAGAAGCGCGTGCGCTCGGCGCGGGCACCGGCCAACAGGGACCACGGGCCCCGTGCCAGGGTCGCCTGCAGGTAGACGGCATCGATATCCTCGTGCATACCATAGTCGTCCAGCGCCGATTCGGCCGCCAGCCGGGCCGCGGCACGGGGCAGGCCGGCCACGCGCGCGCGTACCAGGGCGGGATCGATGGCCGTGCCGATGCGCCCCAGCGCGTAGTCCAGTTCCTGGCCGCTGGTGAAGCCGGCCAGCGAGGTGGCGCCGGCGCCGAAGTAATTGCCGCTGGATGCCTTGCTGCTGTTGTAGGCCCACTGGTTGGTGTCGTTGTCCTTGTCGCGGCGGCTGGCTTTCACGCCCGTCTTGATGGCGCCCTGCCAGTCGGCCAGGTCGAACTTGCGGGTCAGGTCGAACCTGGCGTGCTTTTCGCGGTCGACCGAATAGCGCTGCTGCAGGGTGATGCCGTTCAGCGCGAAGCTGGCCGGATCGTACACGGAGGCGGGCGCGATCAGGTGCGGTTCGCTGCCGTTCGAGTAACCGATGCCGGCGAAGTTGGCGGTGCCACGGAAGCGGGCGTCGTTGATGCTCTCCGGCGTGTCCTCGTCGGCGCGGCTGGCGGCACCCTCCACGTGCAGCTGCCAGGCGTCCCATTGCTGGTCGGTGCTGGCCACCAGCGAGCGGATCTCCTGCGTGTACTTGCGCTGGCGCAGGCGGCGCTCGACCCGGGCCGTGTCCGTCACGCCGTCCTGCAGCGCACCCTTCTTCACATTGCTCACGGTGAGGCGGTCGCGTACTTCGTCGTCCGAGAAGCGGCTGGCGAAGCTGCGCAGCACGTAGCTGCTGCCGGCGGCGGGGCGGTAGTCCAGGTTCAGCGCGGCGGCGTAGCGCTCGCGCACGGGCAGGTAGTCGCGCAGTTCGAAGCCTGCCAGGCCGTCCTTGCTCCAGGCACCGCCCGTCTCGACGTTGTCCGAGCCGAACTTGCGCTTTTCGCCGGACAGGCCGCCGGCCACGCCCAGTTTGCCGTCCAGGAAACGCTGGGCCCACAGCAGGCCGGCCGACGGACTGGTCTTGCCGGTGTTGTCGTCATGGCTGGCGCCGGCACTGACCGACAACTGCGTGCCGGGCAGGTCGAAGGCGGAAAGGGTCTTTACTTCCACGGTGCCGCCCAGCGAATTGGCATCCTGGTCGGGCGTCAAGGTTTTCGACACTTCCAGCGTGCGGATCAGGCCTGCCGGCAGCACGTCCAGCGCCACGGCGCGGCGGCCTGCCTCGGGCGAGGGCACCAGGGCACCATTGATGGTGACGGCGTTCAGGTCCGGGCCCAGGCCCCGCACGGTGACGTAGCGGCCTTCGCCCTGGTCGCGCTGCACGGCCACGCCGGGCAGGCGGGCCAATGCCTCGGCGGCATTCTTGTCGGGCAGGCCGCCGATGTCGTCGCTGCTGACGACACTGACGATATTGTCGGCCTTTTCCTGGGCCGCGATGGCGCGCGCCAGGCTGGCGCGCTGGCCGGCGATGACGACGGCGCCCGCCAGCGACGTGTCGTCGGCGGGTGGCGCGTCGGCGGCGTGGCTGGGCAGGGCGGCCAGGATGCTGGCGGCGAGGATGGTCAGGCGAATGGCCGGATGGGTGGGTCGCATGGTCTGTGCTGGTGGTTGAAGTGGGGCGGATTCTAGGCAGGCCATATGACGTTTCCGTGACACGCTGCGCGCCTGCACGACACTTTTGCCGCGAAAAGCCGGCAAATGAGCTGAATTGACCCGGGCCGCGCTACGAGTGACGTGGACGCGGCAAGGCCTGGCGCGCCGCGCCCCGTTTTTCGGTGAGCCGTTTGCACCCGCCGGTCTTGTCATCAAGCCGTCATCCGGCGCGCATATTCTTGCCGGTTCGACCACGCCTTTATTTACCATGCCCGCTCAACGCCATGCCGTCATCGTCGCCGCCGCACTGGGCGCCTGCTTCCTGCTGTACGCCGTGTTCGGCGTGGCCAAGGCGTCGAACGAATGGCGGTTGATGGACATCGTCGGCGAAGGGGGCACGGCCTTGGTGGCGCTGGCCTGGACCCTGGTCGTGCTGACCAGCCGCCCCGGGGGCAGGGTGACGCGGCTGCTGGCACTGGGCCTGGGCGCCATCATGCTGGGCTCCTGGGCCGATTGTCTGGACGAGTTCTACCGCATCGACAAGGCGGCCCTGTGGGACAACGCGCTGGAAGCGCTGGTGCCGGCCGGGATGGCCGTGCTGACGGCCGGCCTGTTCTTCTGGCGCCAGGAGCAGGTGCGCCTGACCGAGCACCTGCAAAAGCGCGAACGCCTGTTCCGCCAGCACCGGGCCTTTGACAAGGTGACCCAGCTGGCCGACGCAGCCTACCTGCGCGAGCAGCTGCGGCGCGAACAGGCGGCCCACCCGCAAGGGCAGTGCGCGCTGGTGCTGCTCGATATCGACCGCTTCCATGCCATCAACCGGGAACACGGCCACGCCGAGGGCGACCGCGTGCTCCAGGCGGTCAGCCATATGCTGCTGCTGAACCTGCGCAACGACGATCTGTTGTGCCGCTACGCGGGCGACCGCTTCGCCGTACTGATGCCCGGGCTGGATGAAGTGGCCGCGCGCGCTGTGGCGCTGCACCTGTGCGGCATGGTCGAACGGATGCGCCATCACGCCGGCGCCGTCCGCGTGCCGTTGACCTTGCGGCACGGCTGTGCCGGCGCGTCGGCGGCGCAGACCGATGGTGCCGGCGGCGTCGATGCCGTGCTGGCAGACCTGGCACGGCGCATCGACACGGCGGCGGCATGATCGCATGGCGGCTCGCCGGCGACGCCACCATCCCGGCCCAGCTGCAGCCGGCCCAGATGCTCGACTATGCACGCAGCCGCGACGCCGATGACGCCGCACTGCTGCGCGGCACGGGGCTGGCGGAATCGATGCCGGCCGGGCTGCCGGCGCCCGGCACGCTGGTGGCGCCGGAAGGGGTGCTGCGCCTGCTGGCCAATACCTTGCGCGCGCTGGACAGTCCGGACACGAGCTTCATGCTGGGCCAGCAGCTGCTGCCGGGTCACGACGGCGCCCTGAGCCACGCGCTGCTGCAGGCGCCCAGCCTGCGCCACGCCCTTGAGACCATCTGCGCCTGGCATGCGCGCCTGACGCCGCTCCTGCGGCCGCGCCTGCAGGTGTGGAGCGAAGACGAGGGCGAGGGTGGCGGGCAGGCTGGGGTCGCGCTGGTCTGGACCGACAGCTACGGCGCCCATGGCCTGCGGGCCGCGCTGGTGGAAATGCACATGACAGCCGTGGTGGCGCTGTGCCGCTGGCTGGGCGGAAGCCGGCTGCCGTGGCGTTTCTGCTTCAACCGCGCCGCACCGCGTCACGTGGAGCAGCACGAGGTGCACCTGGGCGGCGAACTGCGTTTCGGCTGCCACCTCGATGCGATGCTGATCGATGCGCACTGGCTGGATGCGCCATGGCCGCGTGGCAGCGCGCTGGGGGCGGCGCTGGCGTTGCGCACGGTGGCGGCGGAGGGCGCGCCGGCGCCGGGACTGCTGGCCGCGCTGTACGACTACCTGCTGGAACGGGTGCGCGCCGGCCCGACCTTGGAGCAGACCGCCGCCGACTTCGGCGTCAGCCCCGCCACGCTGAAGCGCCACCTGCAGCGCCACGGCACCCACTTCCAGGCCGAGCTCGACCAGGTGCGCACCCATGTCGCCCTGTGGCTGTTCCACGCGCGCCGGGCCGGCAACGAGCAGGTGGCGCAGTACCTTGGTTTTCACGACAGCGCCAACTTCCGCCGCTCGTTCAAGCGCTGGACGGGCCAGACACCGGCACTATTGCGCGCGGCGCTCGGCGCAGCGGGCGCTGTTGTACAATAGCCCGCCGCCACCCGGCAGCTTTATCATCGTCTCGTTCCGCCAGCCGCGCCGGCCTGGCTCACACCTTGAAACTTCGCACCGTCTACCTGTTGCTGGCGTTCTCGATCGTCACGCCCGTCGCCCTGTTCTCCGGCCTCTCGTTCGGCATGCTGCTGTCCGCCCAACGTGAGACGGCCACGCGCGGCATCGAGGAAGTGGCCCGCACCACCAGCGTCGTCATCGATGCCGATATCGGCCGGGCCCGCGCCGTGCTGCGCGTGCTGGGCAATTCGCATGCGCTGGCTTCCGACGATCTGCGCAGCTTCCACGAGCAGGCGCTGGTGGCCGACGCGGGGCAGGGCGCCTGGGTGGTGCTGTACGACGGCGACGGCCATCAGTTGGTCAATACGCGCTTGCCATACGGAGCCGTCGGTGGGCCCCGCCCCGACCTGCGGGACATGCAGGCGACCGTGCGCAACGGCCATGACACCGTCTCGGGCATCCGCTGGGTTCCGTCCCTGAACAACACGGTGGTACTGGTGGACCACCCCTTCACCTTGCCGGACGGCCGGGTGCGGGTGCTGGCCCAGGCCTTCGCGCCGTCCTACCTGGCCAGGGCCATCGCGGGGCGGGCCATTCCCGCCAGCTGGCGGGTCTCCGTGATCGACCAGCACGGGAAGATCATCGCACGCAGCCACCGCAACGGCGAGTTTTCCGGGCGCGACGCCAACCCGGTCGTGCAGGCCGCACGCCTTACCGGTACCAGCGGTGCCTTCCGCCATGTGACGGTCGACGGTTTCGAAGCGTACGACTATTTCGTCCGTTCGCCCGTCTCCGGCTGGACCATCGTCGCCAGCGCGCCGGTGGCGGAAGTGGAGGCGGCCGTGTGGCAGGGCGTGTGGGTGACCCTGGCCGGGCTGCTGCTGGCGATCGCTTTCGCGCTGGCCCTGGCCATCGTGTCGGGGCGGGCCCTGGTGCGCTTCGTCGGCCGGGCCTCCGTCACGGCGCACGCGCTGGGCGAGGGCCGCGCGGCGCCACTGCTGCCGTCGGCCATCGACGAAATGGAAGAACTGAACGTGGCGCTGCGCGAGGCGGGCGGGCGGCTGGAAACGGAAATGCGGTCGCGCGCCGTGGCCGAACAGGAACGCAATGCCGCCCTGGCGCAGGAGCGCGCCGCCCGTGCCCACGCCGAACAGCAGAACGCGGCCAAGGACGAATTCCTCGCCATGCTGGGCCACGAGCTGCGCAACCCGCTGTCGGCCATTCACAGCGCCATCGCCGTCCTCGATTCGGCCCAGCCGGCCAGCGGCGCCACCGGTGCCGACCGCGCCCGCGACGTGTTGCGGCGCCAGAGCAGGCACCTGCGCGTGCTGGTGGACGACCTGCTGGAAGTGAACCGCGCGCTGATGGGCAAGCTGTCCCTGCAAAGCGTGCCTGTCGACATGGCGACCATCGCGGCAGCCAGCGTCGAGACCTTGCAGGCGGCCGGCCGCGCCGGCAACTGCCGCCTCGTCACGAACCTGGCCAGCGCGCCCGTGCTGGGCGACGCCACCCGCCTGGCGCAGGTGATCGACAACGTGCTGGATAACGCCATCAAGTACAGCCCGGAAGGCGGCACCGTGCGTATCGCCAGCGGCGTGCGCGACGGCGCCGTGCAGCTGGTGGTGGCGGACGACGGCGAGGGCATCGCCCCGGAATTGCTGCCGCAGGTGTTCACCGTCTTCGTGCAGGGCAAGCAAAGCCTGCAACGCGAGCGGGGCGGCCTGGGGATCGGCTTGACGCTGGTGCGGCGGCTGGTCGAGCTGCAAGGCGGTACCATCGTCGTCGCCAGCCCCGGCGAGGGGTTGGGGACGACGGTGACGATCCGGCTGCCGCTGCTGGCGGAAAAACCGGGGACAGTCCCCGGTTCTGAAGCAATAGTGCCTTAAAACAGGGGACTGTCCCCGGTTTCAAGGCGCGGCATTACGCCGCCTGCAGCGCCGCCTGTTCTGCGATCTTGCTGGCGCTGACGGGGTCCGATTCGCGCAGCGCTTCCACCACTTCGTTCAGCGAGGAGCCGCAGGCAAAGATCAATACGTCGCCCTGGGTGCACAGGGAGAGTCCATGGCGCAGTGCTTCGCGGCCGTTCAGGCGGCTGTGCACCATGTCGCGGGGCGCGCCGCCGGCGATGGCACCGTCCACCATCAGCTGGGCCGCCGCACCTTCCACCCGCCCGCGGTTCTGCGATTCGTAGACGACGATTTCGTCGAAACCGAGGCCGCAGGTGCGCCCCACGGCCTGCAGGTCGACGTCGCGGCGGTCGCCCGGCGCGGTGACGACGCCCAATACCCGGCCACGGCTGATCCCGTGGGCCATCTGCGTCAGCGCGGCGTAGGCGGCCGGGTTGTGGGCATAGTCGACCACCACCGTCACGCCCCGCACGTCGAACACATTGCTGCGCAGGGGATTGTTGCGCCCGTCGGAGACGAAGCTGCCCAGGCCACGGGCGATCTCGTCGTTGGCGAAGCCCGACGCCATCAGCGCGGCTGCCGTGGCGAGGCCGTTGGCGATGTTGTAGCGGGCGTGCCCGTTCATCGTGGACGGCATGTCGACGGCGCGCATCAGGGCCTGGTGGCGGTTGCCGTCGGCCAGGACCAGCACGCCGTCCTGCAGGTAGGCGGCGCGTCCGCCGTTTTCCAGGTGGCGCAGCAGCACCGGGTTGTCCGGATCGAGGGCGAAGTACAGCACCTCGACCTGCTCGCGGAGGCGTCCGGCCATGCGCACGCAGTGGCGGTCCTCGGCGTTGAGCACGACCGTGCGCGAGGCCGACGCCGCGACCACGCCCTTCACGCGGGCCAGCTGTTCCACCGTATTGACGCCTTCCAGCCCCAGGTGATCGTCGCTGATGTTCAGGACGATGGCGACGTCGCAGCGGTCGAAGGCCAGGCCACGCTTGAGGATGCCGCCGCGCGCCGTTTCCAGCACGGCGAAGTCGACATCCGGCGACGTCAGCACGGTGCGCGCGGACCAGTAGCCGCTGCAGTCGCCCTTGACGATGCGCTTGCCGTCGATATAGATGCCTTCGGTCGTCGTCACGCCCGTGCGCAAACCCGCCTGGCGCACGCAGTGGCCCGTCATCAGGGCCGTGGTGGTCTTTCCGTTCGTGCCCGTGATGGCGATGACGGGAATGCGGCCATCGCGCTCGCCGTACATGGCCTCGATGATGGCGTCGCCCGCGTCGCGCGGCGTGCCGTCGGCCGGGTACTGGTGCATGCGGATGCCGGGCGCCGCGTTCACTTCGATGACGGCGCCCTGCTGGCTGTCCAGCGGCTGGCCGATATCGCGGCACACCAGGTCGATGCCGGCCACGTCCAGGCCGATCTTGCGCGCCGCGCGCACGCAGATGTCGCGCGTCTCTTCCGGCAGCAGTTCCGTCACGTCCTCGGCGGTACCGCCGGTGGACAGGTTGGCATTGCTGCGCAAGGTGACGGGCATGCCGGCCGCTGGCACGCTGTCGAAGCCGTAGCCCTGCTTGCGCAGCTCGAAGGCGGCATGCTCGTCGAGCGCGATCTGCGTCATCACGTTGGCGTGGCCCTTGCCGCGCGCGGGGTTGAGGTTTTCCTGCGCGACCAGCTCGCGCACGCTGCGGCGGCCATCGCCGACGACGGTGGGCGGGCGCCGCAGCGAGGCTGCCGCGACCTTCTCGCCCGTGACGAGCACGCGATAATCCTGGCCTTCGATAAAGCGTTCGACGATGATGCTTCGGCTGTGCTTGCGCGCGCCCTCGAACGCCTCGGCCACTTCCTCCGGCGTCGTGCAGCGCGTCGTGACGCCCTTGCCCTGGTTGGCGTCGAGCGGCTTGATGGTGGCGGGACCGCGCAGGCGCCGGGCGGCGCGCTGGGCCTCTTCCACGGTCGTGACGACGGTGCCGTCCGGGACGGGCACGCCCGCTTCCTTCAGCAGGGCCTTGGTGAGCTGCTTGTCGCTGGCGATGCGGCAGGCGATATTGCTGGCGTCGCCCGTCATCGTCGCCTGCAGGCGCTTCTGCCGGCTGCCCCAGCCCAGCTGGAACAGGTTGCTGTTCTCGGCCACGCGGAAATACGGGATCTTGCGGCGCCGCGCCGCCTTCAGCACGGCGGCCGTGCTGGTGCCGATGGCGTGGCGTTCGGCCGTGCGGTGCAGGGCCGCCAGCGGCGCTTCCAGCTCGAAAGCCTGGCCGTGCGCCAGCGCGTCGACCAGCTCGCAGGCCAGGTCGAAGGCCTCGCAGGCCACGTGCTCGTCCTTGTAGGCGCAGACGACGCGGAACTGCCCGGGGTGCTCGCGCACGCGGCGGGTGCGGCCGAAGCCGACCGGCTGGCCCACCAGGCATTGCAGGGCAAGCGTGACGTGTTCGACGATGTGGCCCATGTAGGTGCCGTCGCGCAGGCGCTCGGCAAAGCCGCCAAAGTGGCCCGGCGAGCAGCGGTGCGCCATCAGGCTGGGCAGCATCGCCAGCAGGGCATCGGTGAAGCCGGGAACGTCGCGCGACGTCACGCCATGCAGGTCCTCCAGGTCGAGCACCGTCAGCAGGCAGGGCCTGGCGGCATACAGATTGGGGCCGCGCAGCAGGCGCTGTTCGATGGTTTTCATGACAGGGGCGTCCTCTTGGTGACATTGCGCACGAATTCCAGCAGTGCGGCGGGGGTGTTGCGGTCGTTGTTCCTGCGCAGCTGGTTCGGCTGGCCGATTTCCTCGGGCAGGGCGAAGCTGCTGCCCGAGGGCAGCAGGTGCAGGCGCACGTCGATCAGCTGGGGCGTGCCGCCGGACGGGATGTCCGCCACGTCGGACACCATGGTCCGCCCGTCGACGACGGTGACGCTGCCGGCCCCGATCACTTCGATGCCCGCGCCCCGTTCCACCACCAGGGCGGTGTCCTCGTCGATGCCGATGCCCAGCAGGTAGGGGTTCTGCGCGACGATGGTCAACAGGCGCGCCAGCCGGTGGCGTTCCGAGAAGTGCTGGTCGATGACGACACGCTGCACGAAGCCCAAGCCGGCGCCGAGGCTGACGGAGCCCTTTTCCGGCAGCAGTTCGGCCTTGCCGTCCGCCAGCATGTGGCCGCACATGGCCGAGGCGCCCGCACTGGTGCCGCCGATGCAGGCACCGTGCTGTTTCAGGGCGCTGTGCATGGCCTCGTCCATCAGGGTGCCGCCGATCATGGCCAGCAGCCGTTTCTGGTCGCCGCCCGTCATGAAGATGCCGCTGGCATTGCGCACGCGCTCGGCCAGTTCGGGATCGTTCGCGGTGGCGCGGTCCGGCAGGTCGACGCGAATCAGCTCGGCGGCGCCCATGGCCGTGAAGACTTCCTCGTAGCGGCGCCACATCTCCTCCGGCACCTTGCTGGCGGCCGTGATGATGGCGATGCTGGCCGCGTTGCCGCCGGCCAGCTCGAAGAAGCGGCTGAGGATCTCCTTGCTGTTCTCGCGGTCTTCATGGCCGCCGACGATGACCAGGTGGCCGTGTTCGCCCCGCCGGATGCTTTGTTCGCCTTCGGCGGCCTGCGCTGTCAAGTCGTTCATCTGGTTCATGCGCCCACCTGCGCGCAAGGCATTTCACGGTTGCTGTGCATGGCCGCGCCGATGCGGGTGACGGCGATGATGCCCACGTCGATCTCCTGCGGGAACAGCGCCACGCCCTGTTCGACGGCTTCGCGCACCGGCATGCCCCCGGCGATCCATCCGTAGACGGTGTAGGCCAGCAGGCGCCGCACGATATGTTCGCCGATGCCGGTGACGGCGATGGCGCCGTCCGTGCCGGCATAGAAGCCGCTGCCGATGACGGGCGTATCGCCCACGCGGCCCAGCAGCGACGGCGCCGAGCCACCGGTGGACCCGGCTACGGCGAAGCGTCCCGCGCCGTCGCGCACGACGGCACCGACCGTGTCGCAGGGCTGGAAAGTGCGCGGCGTGTCGTAGTTCCAGTAGTCGGCAAAGGCGCGGTTGGCCACGCCCGGCGTGGCCTGTTCGCCCGTGGCCAGCGTTGCCATCAGCTTGTCGTGCTTGGCGCGCTGGCGCTCGCTGATCTGGTGGTGCGGTGCGAAACCGGCCACGCGGGCGAAGCGCTCGGCGCCTTCGCCGGCCAGCAGCCAGTGCGGCGTGCGCGACACGGCCTGGGCGACGAGGACCGGGTTCTTCACGCGCTGGATGCAGGCGACGGCGCCCAGCGCGCCCGTCGAATCCATCACGGCCGCGTCCATCTCGATGCTGTGACCG
>Ga0209913_1000180_pt1 | contig 64586 bp, 63 predicted proteins | sample PersoiDNA2013203_FD_185805 | JGI IMG/M metagenome (GOLD analysis project Ga0209913, IMG submission 185805) | Permafrost soil microbial communities from the Arctic, to analyse light accelerated degradation of dissolved organic matter (DOM) -... | ecosystem: Environmental > Terrestrial > Soil >...
TGGGGCAATTTCCGGATTTTCTCGCCTGCTTACAATATTTCTACCTTTATTTCTTCCAAAAATATTTCCGAGTCTTGACTCTTAAATTAGGGCATTTAATGTTGGACAGGATGTCACCTGCCGGCCAAGAGCGGACCTCTAGAGAAAACTAAGATTGCCCCTTAATATCCTTTGCTTATCAATTGAGACGGGTCAGATGAGATTGTTTAAAAGATACAGTGAGCCGAGGATTAACGCGATAAAGCTTTACTGTATCGGCGAACCTGTAAACAGAGAAGCGCTGCTATCTCGTATCCTAACTTCCCTGCAAACCACGTTTGGCACATTGCCCGACGAATACGACATAGGTGGCCCCTATGGCGTAAAAAAGGGGAGCACTATCGGATATCAGTCCTTCCAGAATAAGCTCACAAGAAAGGGACATGAGAAGTACTACGCTTTGAGTGGCGAGACAGGTGGCCAATTCGGATTTCGACTTCTGCTTGGCGCACACATCGATGGGCTCGTTTATTCAGAGCTGATACTCTGGTATGCGTCAGGAACCTATACCGTGAATTTTCTTAATTTGGTAGAGCCTTTGCTGGGACCTCTGAACGCTTCATGCGGATTCGATATTGACATCCCCGACGGTTATTCAGTATTTACTGAAACCAAAATAAAAAGGAGCATTTTTGGCTCGATTTCTATCAAGGTAAATTTCGAACATTTGAAGTGGTTGTCGTCTATTGGCGAAGGAGGGGTTCGAGGGCTCTTCAGAAATAACATAGTCAATAACCAGCAACTTTCCCTTCTAGGTTCCGCGCAATTGCTGCGGCCCATACCGCTATCTAACGGATTGTATTACATCTGTTCGCCAACTCATCGCACATCTCATTAGTCGGAGCGGGATTTTCCACTAGGCGGCTGGAAGTCTTGATTTTCGCTTGCCAAAACCTTTGCTATTAAGTGAATGTGGGCATGATAGCCAACGTCCGCTTTGGGGCGGAAGCTGCCGGTCGTCAGTCGAGCAACGTGTATCAGGTCAAGAATGAATTAGTACAGTTTAGGGAACGCTACAGTCAGTCATGGAATAACGTCAATGTCTGCTCCGCGGTTATCGCCCAGCCATCCAACGATCAAAATTAATCGTTTCTACTGAAATTTATTTTGTTCAAGAAAATCAATTGCTCAAGTTAGTTGGTGGTTTTCAATGCCAACGAGTGGCTTATTTGAATTGCGAATAGGGGGCTGTCTTGCAATGCTAATCGGTGACTTATTTCGTGCTAATACGCACGTTCACCCATTGGACTCGCGAGCTGTTCACCAATGTCGTCCAGGGGCGCAAATTTTCGTTCAACATTCGATTCTAACTTGTAGATAATTAAATTTATTGCAATATTAGATCTATCGTGCGCAAGGTACGTTTTCCTTGCGCACCTTCTGCGCACTTTCAGCTGCGCACCTTCAAAATTCAAACAAATTCATCAACATGAATTGAATGCATGAAGCCATGCAGCACAAACAACACGTGAAATTTCAGACTATCGCTGAGTCTTGCTTTGAAGTGATTTGGATCTTGAGTAGCATTGTTTATCTGGTTTAACTGCAGAAGTCATGATTCCGACAAAAGTTTGCTTTCTTGGCTTAGACCGTTTCTTATGTTTTGTCGCGTTGACCAGGCCAGCGAGCGGGTAGGGATTGCCAGCGATGGCAGCGACGAGTACATTTTTAATCCTTACGTCCTTCAACAGCTCAGGATTGGTAACGATTGTATTAATCGTATCTGATGCGATGACAGTAGCTTCAGCAACATCCAGCTTGTCTCGTTTCGTTAAATCCATCCCGTATTTTTTGCCAACAGCCTCGAAACAACTCTCACGCATTTTGTTAATTTGACTCCGATTTCCCATCACGACATGTCCTTGTAGCCTACCATCGATTAATGGCAGCAGAATCACGTGGATATGTGGAGTTGATTCGTCCCAATGTGCTACAGCCGAGAGAATAGGGATGCTGGGGAAGTACGACTCTACCCACAACACAAAGTCTTCAAAGCATGCATTACCATCGAACGGAAATCGATTTGGCAATGACAAAACCAATTCAATACCTCGGATGTTATCAACTCTTTTCACCTTTGCATTTGCCTCGAACATCAATCGATTATTATCACTCACCACTCCTAAAGCTGTACTTTTGCCACGTAATATCTGGTTATGGTGACTCAGCTTCGAGTTGATGTGGTTTGTTGAATCAGGGTGCAACTCTGCGGTGATTTCACGTAAATTGTGCTTTGCTGCTTTAAGCAGAATATCTGGGTCGTTTTTGATCCGATAGTCCCTGCCAAGTTTTTGCATCATTAGTACGAGCGTTGTTCGCATAGATTGAGCCATTACGCACCCCTTCCCAATTGGAGCATCCATGCATCAATCTCGTGCTCATAAAACCCCATCGCGCGTGCGCCTAGCCTAACCCTTTGCGGAAATTTTCCTTCTTTGATGAGGTTATAGATCGTACTTCGTGAAAGCCCGACCTTGTCGATGACCTTATCAATGCGTATAACACGCAGTCGAACCCCCTTTGACGATAGCGGATCTTTGGAAGCGACGCTTGATTCAGTCAATACCTTCAATCCTGTCATGCCAACTGCGCCAGCATGCGAAAACATTCCATTCGAGATGGTGAGTGTCGTTATCTCTTTTGTGCGCTCAGATAAACCGTGACGCTTATGACGCGGAGTCATAGCGCAGTCGAGCATGTAGGAAAGATAAGATGTGCGAGAAGCTTCAAGAGTCATCATTTAACAACTGTCGTCAATTACAACCAACAAAACAGAGCGCCACTGTGGCTACCTGCTGTGATCTGGAAAACAGTGTAAAAGCGCTTTTTTAAAAACTTAGATTTTAGATTTTGTCGTAATTTAACCAATCTGAATTTCAAGTTTTCTTAGAAGTAGTGCTTGGCGCTTGTTGGAATGTGCGCGTTGCAATGTGTGTTTTTCTCCGGCGCAACCCAACAAAGGATTGAATTTTTCTGCTTTAGGTTGAATGCTGGCGCTGATTTCTTGGCCTGTACGTCGGCGGGGGTGTGGAAATGGCTCAACCAAATTTCCCCTTTAGCACTCATTAACTTTCTAAATGCATTTCGAATATGTTGGAACGAGCATTATTTTGGCGACCGCTAACAGAGCATAGCGGTTGATCATTTGGGCGATCTGATTCCCAGCGCGAGTAATGGGAATTTTTACGGCAATAAACGCTCCTCAAACTGATTGAGTGCTGCAAAAAAGCCCATCGCGATCTTCAAGGGAAATGATTCAAACGGTATCTCGCACAAAACATTCACTCGCTCGTTTGAACGACAAGAGGCTACCTAACGTACGTTGAGGGGTAAATTCTAGTAAAGAAAACTGTAGGGGTAAATGTTGGGGTAAATCCCCCAAGAAGCAAAAAGGCCAATCTACTGATTGGCCTAAGTCCTTGATTTTATTGGTCGGGACGGTGTGATTCGAACACACGACCCCATGCACCCCATGCATGTACGCTACCAGGCTGCGCTACGCCCCGACGAGCGAAATATTATAGTGCATTAAAGCTATTTTTACCATGCCTCTGGTTTGAACATTCAGTTAGATGTCATTTATGAAAAAATACCATATTATATTTTTAAAAACGTGACTAAAATATTTTCATATTTCATCAAAAGCGGTGAAAATACAGATTCAAGGTCGTAATGCGCAATGGAGGCTAATAGGGGTCAATTGTGGTTGCGGTAAGAATAAAACTGGGCTTGTACAATACTTTTTTCTGTTTTCAGAACAGCGCGTTTGTGTCGGTCGTTAGGCGATGCCGTCGCGTCATTATAGAAAAATTTTGTATGTCCTCTGAAAAAACATTAGATACTATGACAATTAAAATCAGCCAAAATTTTGATGCTGGCGCCATCGATGTTGTTAAAGCAGAGCGGGCGGGGGAAATTGAACTGAATCTGCGTAAGGATTCCCACGCAGATATCTGGCAGTGGTTTCATTTTCGGTTGCAAGGTGCGCGTGGTGAGCAGGCGGTAATGCGCATTTTGAATGCGGGTAAAGCCACGTATGCCAAAGGATGGGAAAACTATCGCGCTGTCGCAAGCTATGACAGAGAAACTTGGTTCCGCGTTGAGACGGAATTTGATGGTAACGTGATGACAATTCGTCATACGCCGGAATGCGATAGCGTGTACTACGCCTATTTTGAGCCATACAGCTGGGAACGTCATCTGGCATTGCTGGGCAGTGTCGAGCATTCGCCGCTGGCGCGTGTGGTCGATCTGGGTAATACCGTCGATGGTCGGGACTTGAACATGGTGGTTGTTGGCGATCCCGATGCTGAAAAGAAAGTCTGGATTATCGCTCGTCAACATCCCGGAGAAACCATGGCCGAGTGGTTGGTCGAAGGTTTGTTGGATGCGTTACTTGATCCATCTAATCCAATTGCGCGCCGTATTTTAGACAATGCCGTTTTATATGTTGTCCCAAACATGAATCCGGATGGTTCCTACCGCGGCAATTTAAGAACAAATGCTGCTGGCGCCAATCTGAACCGCGAGTGGATGACACCTTCCCTGGAAACCAGCCCTGAAGTGTTCCATGTAAAAAATAAAATTCACGAAACTGGTTGTGATCTTTTCTTGGATATCCATGGTGATGAAGCATTGCCATATGTCTTTGTTGCGGGCAGCGAAATGCTGGCTGGGTTTACGGAGCAACAAGCACGTGAACAGCAGAGTTTTGTCGACAGTTTCTGTGCTGCCAGCCCAGATTTCCAGACTGAAATTGGTTATGCCGCATCGAAATACAATGAAGATGTCTTAAAATTGGCCTCCAAATACATCGGGCATACGTTTAAATGTGTTTCACTGACGCTGGAATTGCCATTTAAAGACAATGATAATTTGCCAGATGCAGAAGTCGGCTGGAATGGAGCGCGCAGTGCAAAATTAGGAGAAGCGATGTTGCAACCGATGTTGACATCGTTAATTTCTAAATAACATCCGCTTGCAACGAGAGATCGGGGGGTATTCTGCGATCTGAAGCTTTCAATTTTGAGGGTGCTGATGATGTCAGCACCCTTTTTATTTATGCCTGAAGCGGTCCACATGATTGAAGCTTGATGGCGACTATCGGATACTTGCACAACAAAAAACAATAAAGGAAAAAGCAATGGGCATTGAGATTGAACGGAAGTTTTTAGTCGTCAATAATGACTGGAAAGTCGACGCAATCGGTAGCTATTTAAAGCAGGGGTATATTAGCTCGACACCAGGACGTATTGTGCGCGTCCGGATTGAAGGTGACGCAGCTACCTTAACGATTAAAGGGCTATCGATTGGGATTACTTGTGGGGAGTGGAATTACCCGATTCCACTGAGCGAAGCGCAAGAATTATTGGATACCGTTTGCCAACAACCGTTGATAGAAAAATACCGCTACCGGCTGCCAATGGATGGCTTGACCTGGGAAATTGATGCTTTTTTAGGGGCAAATGCTGGTTTGGTGGTGGCCGAAATTGAATTGCCTTCGGATGACGTTGAGTTTAACCATCCTCACTGGCTAGGGGAAGACGTCAGTCACGACCGACGCTACGCCAATGCGAATTTATTGACGCATCCATTTAAGGATTGGTGAATTCATCAAGTTACTGCGGGGTTAATTGCAACGAGATCTGCCTTTCATGAAGAAAGCAGATCTCGTGTTCTATTTCAGCGTCTCATTGAGCTAATTAAACCGCGCTGACACCACGATTGGCCGCTTTGCGGTACAAAATTAAGGTAGCAATCAGACCGCAGATTGCCGCAAATGACATCCACAAACCAGGTGCCGCCTTGTCATTAGTCACCTCAATCAACCAGGTAGCGATCGCTGGGGTGAATCCACCAAAAATGGCAGTCGCAAGACTATAGGCTAACGAGAACCCAGCTGTCCGTACTTCCACCGGCATCACTTCTGTCAGCGCAACGACCATGGCGCCGTTGTAACTGGCATACAAGAAGGAAAGCCACAGTTCAGCGATGAGCATTCTCTCGAATGAAGGGCTACCAGTCAGCCAGCTCACGACAGGGTAAGCAGTTAATATCGTCAAGGTAGTAAATGCAAGTAACAGTGGCTTACGACCGATCTTATCAGACAAACTGCCCATCACTGGAAGCCAGAAAAAGTTGGAGACACCAATGCACAGCGTAACGATAAGGCTATCGGTAGTAGATAACTTCAAAACGCTTTTACCGAAGGTTGGTGTATAGACGGTGATAAGATAAAACGACACGGTCGTCATCGATACCAACAACATGCCGCAGATCACTAGGCCCCAGTTTTTGAGCATTGATTGAAAAATTTCACGCGCATCGGGACGGTGTTTTCTTTGCATAAACTCTTCAGTCTCTTGCAGAGAGCGACGAATCACAAAGAGTACCGGAACAATCATACAGCCAATAAAAAACGGAATACGCCAACCCCATTGAGCCACTTCTTCTGTCGGCAATATTTTATTGAGTGCATAACCAATCGCCGCAGCAAAGATAATCGCTACTTGCTGACTGGCAGATTGCCAACTGACATAAAATCCTTTGCGACCAAGTGTCGCCATTTCAGCCAGATACACTGATACGCCACCCAGTTCTACACCAGCTGAAAAACCTTGAAGCAAACGACCCACCAACACTAGGAATGGCGCCAGATAACCGATGGTACTAAATCCCGGTACGCAAGCAATCAGGACAGTCCCTAGTGCCATGAGTGCCAGCGTCACGATCAACCCCTGACGACGTCCAACCCTGTCAACATAAGCACCTAAAAAAATCGCGCCCAAGGGACGCATCAGAAATCCAGCGCCGAAAGTCATAAAAGTCAGCATCAGAGATGCAAACTCATCACCAGCAGGAAAAAATGCTTTAGAAATATACGTGGCATAGAAGCCGAACAGAAAAAAATCAAACATCTCCATGAAATTGCCACTGGTGACCCGCAATACAGTGGCTAATTTGGAGCTGGGTTGAGCTGAGGAGATCGTCATAGTTGTCATTGTTAATGATGATGAAAACGGAGCAGTCAATGGTCAGCGCCGATTGAAACGCGGTATTGAACACTCTTTATTGTCGCTACTATCGCAAGAGGTCGGTGATAAAATAACACCATGACACTAGCGTTGCCAAAGTATATAGATTCCTGTGCATCTGAATGTATCAACTCATAACGCAATATCACAAGTTGCTGTGCAAAAAAATGGGCTGACTTACTAAACAAACGGTTTAACCGAGGGAGAGGGTAGGCACTTCCATAAAAAAAAAGCATAGCGATCTTGTAGATTTCGCTATGCCATGATGTGATGCTCATGTGTCAGTTCAATTTCAGCCAATCAATAGCAGCGAGAGACAGACTCAGCGACACAAACTGGTTTTTCGGCGCCTTCACGTTCAATAGTCACTTCCCAGGTCATTTGCGCACCATCCTTGATATCTTCAACGCTTAAGAGTTTCATGTGCGCTCTCAGGCGGCTGCCGACGAGTACGGGGGAGGGGAATCTGACCTTGTTGAGGCCATAGTTCACCCCCATTTTGACGTATGTCAGGTGCATTGCTTTTTGCATCAATGCAGGCAGCAATGATAATGTCAAAAAACCATGAGCGATCGGCGCACCAAATGGCGACTCTTTACGCGCACGTTCGACATCAATATGGATCCATTGATGGTCTCCCGTCGCTTCAGCAAACATGTTGACGCGCTCTTGGCTGATTTCAATCCAGTCAGAGGAGGCAACATGCTGACCAATGAGATCTTTGAGTTCTTGCAGGCTATGAATTTCACGCATCATCATTCCTTAAGCTTGTGGGCGACGACCAAACATGCCCATACCATGAATGGTACACACGACTTGACCATGTTGGTTGACTGCCTTCCAGAGCGTGTTGATCACACCGCGATCTGGTTTAGACGTCGAAGGTTTGCTGCCGGTTGTTTCCGCTGTCACCGTCAGAGTATCGCCTGGTCTGACGGGCAGAAGCCATCGCACTTCATCCAAGCCCGGTGAACCCATGCTCGAAGAATCCGCTAAAAAACCGTCAACAACCATACGCATAATCATGCTGCATGTATGCCATCCGCTGGCGATGACGTTGCCAAAGATTGAGTTTTTGGCTGCTTCTTTATCGATATGAAACGATTGTGGATCAAACTGGGTGGCAAACGTAATGATTTCTTCTTCAGTGACGGTGCGCTGTCCTAGCTGGATGACCTGACCAGGAACAAAATCTTCGAAGTACCACGTAAATTTTTTTTCTGTCATAACGACGTCCAATCAAAAAAAATCCCGGAAAATTGAACATTTTGCCGGGATAGAAATAAGTGACTTAAGCGCTGACTTTAAAGTCTGGTTGTGCGACAAATCGCGCCAAATGGTGATCAGTGTCACCAAATGACAACTCGATGGTTGTCAGACGTTTAAACATGTGCGCAACGGGAAGCTCATTTGTAACACCCATGCCACCATGTAATTGAACTGCTTGCTGACCGATATAGCGTGCAGCTTGTCCGATACGTGCTTTAGCGGCAGATAAAGTACGTCTTCTTTCTTCTGTATTCGGGGAAGATACTTTTACTGCAGCAAGCGTCGCCATCGAACGTGCCTGTTCCATTTCCATAAACATGTCAGCCATGCGATGCTGAAGAACCTGGAACTTACCAATCGGCACACCAAATTGTTGGCGTGTTTTCAAATAATCGAGGGTGGCAGCATTAATAGCCTCCATCAGCCCGATCGCTTCTGAGCAAAGAAGTGAAACGCCATAGTCGCCCGTCGCATCAAGGAGATCCCAGCCCTTATTTTCGTCGCCCAAGAGATTAATCGGTGCAACTTGTACCTTGTCAAAACGGATATCAGCAGCCCTATAACCATCAATCGTACGATAATCAGTCCTATGGACACCGGCGCTTTTTGCATCAACCAGAAATAAATGAATCCCAGATTTATCACGTTGATTACCACTCGACCGCGCTGAAACGATCAACATATCTGCCTGTGCACCATGGAGTACGACGGTCTTCGTTCCGTTGATGACAAAACCATCCTGATTGGCTGTGGCTGTCGTGGTGATATCGAACAAATCGTAGCGGGACTGTTTTTCGCCCAAAGCAACGGCTAATTGTTTTTCGCCGGCAGCAACTTGCTCAAGGACATCGAAGTGTGCTTTAGATTGTTTTAAACACTCCGCTGCAACCATCGTCGCGAAATAGGGCTCAATGACCAGACTACGCCCCAGTTCCTGCATAACGACCATCATGTCTACGGCAGAACCATTAAAACCACCTTGATCTTCTGGAATCGGTAGGGCAGTAGCGCCGAGTTCAGCTAATTCAGACCACGCTTTTTTTGAAACGCCTTCGGCTGAAGAAATAATATGTTTGCGCTGCTCGAAGCCATAATCTTTTTCAGCCCAACGGCGAATAGCTTCAGCGAATTGTTGTTGTTCTTGCGTTAAATTGAAGTCCATTGCCTTTTCCTCACAGTCCTAAAATCATTTGGGTAATGATATTTTTTTGAATCTCATTTGAACCACCGTAAATAGATGTTTTACGGTAGTTGAAGTAATACGACGCCAACGCAGCTGCGTCATCGTCACTCACGAGACTATGTTCTGTTTCACCTTCAAGGAAATCAGGATCAAACGGCAAACCGTAAGGTCCAACGGCTTCCAACATCAGCTCGGTTAAGCGTTGTTGGATTTCAGTGCCTTTGATTTTGAGTAAGGAAGCTTCAGGACCTGGTCGACCACTATCCTGCGAGATCACGCGTAACACAGTGATTTCCAATGCCATCAATTCAATTTCTAAGCTAGCGACTTTATGCGCAAAGATCGTGTCGTCAATCATTGGCTTACCATTTTTTTGATGCTCGCCAGCGATGCGTTTTAAAAATAACAATTCGCGCTTGGCACGGCCAACCGCCGCAATGTTAGTACGCTCGTGACCCAAGAGATACTTGGCGTACGTCCAGCCTTTATTCTCTTCACCAATCAGGTTCTGAACTGGCACCTTCACATTATCGAAGAAGACTTCATTCACTTCATGGTCTTCATCAAGCATGATAATCGGACGTACTGTGATGCCCGGCGTTTTCATGTCAATGAGCAAAAATGAGATGCCTTCTTGCTTACGCGCAGCCGGATCTGTACGCACCAGACAGAAAATCATATCTGCGTGCTGGGCGAGCGTCGTCCAAGTTTTTTGGCCGTTAACGATGTAAAAGTCACCCTGACGTTCAGCACGTGTTTTGAGTGATGCCAAATCTGAGCCTGAGCCTGGTTCAGAGTAACCTTGGCACCACCAGTCTTCGCAGCTAAGAATACGCGGCAAGTAGTAGTCTTTTTGCGCCTGATTACCGAAAGCCATAATGACAGGGGCGACCATGTTGACGCCAAATGGCAAGATCGGCGGTGTGCCCGCGCGAGCGCATTCTTCTTCGAAAATATGTCTTTGGGTCGGGGTCCAGCCTGTACCGCCATAGGTGGTTGGCCAGCCAGTGGCAACCCAACCTTGTTTGGCAAGAATTTTGTGCCAGCGAACAAAATCTTCGCGAGACATTCTCTTATGGTTACGCACCTTGTGCTGCAGATCAGCGGGCAGGTGGGTCTCCAGATAATTACGTACGTGATCGCGGAATGTTAAGTCTTCCGCTGTGTAGTTCAAATCCATATTGTCTCCTGAAATATACGCCTGTTGGTTGGCAACTTGAGAGAAACATAGCTAGGCGATGAAGCCATTCCTGCTTATTTTTTTGGTTTCTCACAAGAGTAAAACTAAAAAAGCACGACCGTTCAGAACTATTGTACAACGAATTTTCAATTTGGGGAGATTCATCTTCATTGGTGATGCACACAGTTCATAAAAAAGTCTCGTGAGGACTGTTAATGGGTCATCACGAGACTTTGTTTTGAATTTCAACCTATTTCAACCTATTTCAATCCATTTCAACTGATTGAAAATCTAATGAAAATGCGCTGTACCAGGACTTAACACATCCTCTGGCATTTCAGCATGAACCAATTCCGCCTCACGGTCGGCAAATAGCGGTGTGCCACAGTCATCACAGAACTCCATCGCGAAGATTTCTTCTAATGGTGTGATGCTCGTGATACCACATTCCAACAAAATTTCAGTGATATCACCATTCATTTTGCCGTTTTCATCGACACCGAGTGCCGCAATCTGATCTTCTGCCTGATAAAGTGGCCAAACTACCCCGTAGATAACTTCAGGCGCGTCAAGTAAGCAGAAGCTGATCCGGAATTCATCGATTTGTCCTGGTGTTTCTTGCACTCCACATGCCGCGATGACAACCTCAATGTCGGCTGCTTCCTTACCCAGACTTTGGGTCAGATAAAAAACCGCCGAACGGATAGATGCGGGCCGAATTCTTATATCTGCTTCGCGGCAGGCGGTGTAATACGCCTCGGGTAGCAATAAATCAATACCGCAACCAGGCAGAAGATGTTTAAGTAAGGGCTCGGCCTGGCGTTGCCATTCTTCAAGCGCTGCATTTTTCGCCTTGGAACAATCATAGGGTGCGTCCAGAATCTGCCATTGAAATAGTGGCGCATTGATTGGAACAGTGACTACACCGAGTAGATAACGAATATCGGCAAGAAAAGGCACCGTTTGCGCACGCTCTGCCTCAACTGGAGGTGGTCCATTTTTTAATAACGCCAATGCCTGGCGCTCCAGCAATGCAAACGTCTCGCTATGGTTGCGCGGGAGCTGATCGATAGAATATAAACTTGGTAGCAACCGCAATTGCGTATCATTCGCCAGCAAGCTAGTTACTGCGTGCTCGGTGAGAGTCGATAAAGTTTCAGCAGGAATAGCACCTGAGGCGATTTCAAAGCGCGTCCACGCAAGGATTGGTGCCGCAATTAGGAGTGCGCAAAATTGTTTCCCTTGAATCTCAAAGGTCGCACAAGTGCTAATGGTTTCCAGTGTTTCGACCAGTACCTCGTAGCCATTGGGATGCGCAGCAAACAGGTTCTCAGCAGCAGCATCCAAGATCTCCTGGTGATGTTGCTTGAGGTTTTTTGAAACATAGACATCTAACTTGTCTTGCCAAGACAAGTCTTCAACACGACTTGCGGATTGTGCGACGGCCAGCGAGAGATTAACCAGTCGTTGACTTTCTGCCGCCAGCTTTAATCGATTACGTTTGAGAGGTCGGCGCATAAAGTTCTCTGTCAAGTGTTGATGAACGATAAAAAACGAACAATTGTCCGATGCTTTGATACCTAAAAGGTGAGGTTAATCGCTTCAGCAGCATGCCTCACCTAGACCGAGCGACGTCTGGGCGCGGTCTGTACTTTATCTTTTTTGATATTGACTGCTCCCAAACAGAATGTCTTTTGCTTTATCATCAGTGAGTGGTTTGCGCAAATCAGCTAACACTTTCACACCGCGCTCCACCGCAGGGCGGGAACTGATTTCGTCAAACCAGCGTTTAGCATTAGGGAAATCTGCCCAGTCAATGCCTTGGTTCGCAAATGAGCGGGTCCATGGAAAGGTCGCGATATCGGCAATCGTATATTCATCACCGGCCAGATAGGGAGTTTTGGCAAGTTGGCGGTCAATCACACCATAAAGACGTTTTGCCTCATTGGTATAGCGATCAACGGCATAGTCAATCTTGGTCGGTGCGTAAATACGGAAATGATGTGCCTGACCGAGCATTGGTCCCACGCCCCCCATTTGGAACATAAGCCACTGCAAGGTATTGAATTTTTCACGATCTGAATTGCCGAGAAATAAGCCTGTTTTACCAGCGAGATAGATCAAAATTGCGCCAGACTCGAACAAGGAGATTGGTTTGCCGTCTGGACCATCGGAATCAACGATCGCCGGAATCTTATTATTAGGAGAAATCGATAAAAATTCTGAGGTGAACTGATCACCAGCACCGATATCAATTGGAATCGCACGATAATCCAGACCACATTCTTCGAGCATAATGTGTACTTTGTGACCATTTGGGGTAGGCCAGGAATAGACGTCGATCATTACGGTCCTCTTCAAAAGGTGAATAAAAATACGAAATCTCATTATGCAGAGATTTCAACAATTTTGCAGGGTTTCCTTAAATCTTAAAATCATTTTCTTGTCGCTTTTCAAGCTACTCAAGTTACCATAGGCCTGTCACGACAATTTTTTATCAATTATGGTGTCATCACGTTTGCGTTCTTTTGTCGCCTTGCATCTTGCGGTACTGCTATTTGGTGCCGCGGGTGTATTTGGAAAATATATTGCATTGACGTCCCTCAGCCTTGTATTTGGGCGCACTTTTTTTGCTGCACTGAGCCTACTCCCCTTCGTACACTGGAAGGATCTCAGATTGTCGGATAACTGGCTGGGATTGTTGCTTAGTGGCGGATTGTTGGCTGTTCATTGGCTGACTTTTTTTGCCTCGCTTACCTATGCGTCTGTGGCATTTGGCTTGATGGGGTTTGCGACCTTTCCTGTTTTTGTCGCGATTTTAGAACCGTGGTTTTTCAAGCAAAGACGCCAGCGGAGGGATCTTCTGATTGCATTTCTGGTTGTTGTCGGTCTGATCGTGATGGTCAGTGATGCGACCTGGCAAGATGGCTCTTTGAGAGCGATAGCAATGGGGGCGCTTTCTGGATTGTCCTTTGCGTTGCTGACTTTAAGTAATCGTGGTCAATCCCGAAGGGCTTCTTCGATGCAGATCGCTTTTGTGCAAAACAGTGCCGCCTGTCTATTATTAACGCCTTTGGTTTTGTATCAACAAGAACTGGCCAGCGTCAGTTTATTGACTTGGCTCCTGCTTGCTACCCTAGGCATCGTTTTCACTGCGCTATCGCACAGCTTGTTTGCCTTTAGTCTCAAGCAGCTCTCTGCAAGCTTGGTTAGTGTCACTGCAGCATTGGAGCCAGTCTATGGGATGGTGTTGGCTTATGTTGTTCTGGGAGAGCATGTGTCTATGCAAAACATCGCTGGTGCAGCGATCGTCTTGCTGACTACAACGTTTGCTGGTTATCTCGGCTCACAACATTCGTCAGATCTGCTGAATTAATAACTAATCATCTAGCTAAAATAAAAAAACGGTGAAACATCACCGTTTTTTTAAGTTGTCATTACATACGCAACGTAAAGATCAGAAACGACGAGTTAAGAACGCGTAATAGGCAAGCCTAAATCTTCGTTCAGACTGATATGTTTAGCCAGCTCTAATTTAGCGATTGCGTTACGATGCACTTCATCCGGACCGTCAGCCAAACGCAACGTGCGATTGCCTGCCCATTGTGCTGCCAGCGGGAAGTCGCCAGAAACACCACCCGCGCCATGTGCCTGAATTGCCCAATCCAACACCTGCTGGGTTACATTTGGTGCCAGCACTTTGATCATGGCGATTTCGGCTTGTGCATGTTTGTTGCCGACGGTATCCATCATGTACGCCGCTTTGAGTGTCAACAAACGGGCGGTATCGATCTGAATCCGTGATTCGGCAATACGCTCGCGCCAGATACTTTGTTCAGAAATTTTCTTACCAAACGCAGTGCGACTGTTGAGGCGTTTGCACATTAATTCCAACGCGCGTTCTGCAACACCGATAGCACGCATGCAGTGATGGATGCGGCCAGGCCCGAGACGACCTTGAGCAATTTCAAACCCGCGACCTTCACCGAGTAAAATATTGCTAGCTGGGACACGCACATTTTCAAACAAGATTTCGCAATGGCCATGCGGCGCATCGTCATAACCAAAGACGGGCAGGGGACGTTTAATGGTGATGCCAGGCGTTTTCGCATCGACCAATATCATCGACTGTTGCGAATGACGGGCTGCATTGAAATCCGTTTTACCCATCAGGATATAGACGGCACAACGTGGATCACCCGCGCCAGAAATCCACCATTTATGCCCGTTAATCACATAATGATCACCATCGCGGTCAATTCTGGTTTCAATATTGGTGGCGTCAGAGGAGGCGACACCTGGTTCTGTCATCGCAAACGCAGAGCGGATTTCACCGCGCAATAACGGCTCCAGCCATTGTTTCTTGTGTTCTTCGGCACCGTAACGCTCTATCGTCTCCATGTTGCCTGTGTCAGGCGCAGAGCAATTAAACACTTCTGGCGCCCAACTAACGCGCCCCATGATTTCGCATAAGGGGGCGTAATCAAGATTAGATAAGCCCTCTGGTGCGCGCACTGATTTTGGTAAAAAAAGATTCCACAAACCTTGTTCACGCGCTTTAGGTTTCAGATCTTCAATAATCTGTGTCGCCAGCCAACGGTTTCCTTTATCGGTACCGTTACGGTCAATTTCTTCTTTGTAGGCTTTTTCATTTGGATAAATATGCTCATCCATAAAGCGTAATAATTTTGCCTGTAAAGCCTTGCAGCGTTCTGAGTATTCGAATTCCATATTGTCTCCGGTAAGGTGTTCAGATCTTTAATGATCTTTTTTTGAAAAACGATGAAAATAAAACAGCGACTAGCAATAGAAATATTCTTTTAGAATGCGTAAAGTCCTAAGCGTTAGCGCATTGTTTTGTTGACGTAACTCCAACCAAGTTCCGCCATCGGTCTGGCTGCTTCGCCTGATTTTTTTGCTTGCGCACTTGAGGCTGTGCCATCAACGTAGCGCTTCATGATTCCTTGCAAAATACCAGCCATACGGAACATGTTATATGCCAAGTAAAAATTGAAATCTTCAGGGCGAATCGTTTTGCCAGTGCGTTGACAATACTTAGCGATATACTCTTCTTCGCTCGGGATCCCTAAGGCTTTGTAGTCAATGCCCTTAATGCCGCGGAATTGCCCCGGGGTGACATGCCAGCTCATGCAATGATAAGAAAAATCAGCTAGCGGATGCCCCAGCGTCGATAATTCCCAGTCCAAAACCGCCAGAATACGCGGCTCAGTTGGGTGAAACATCATATTATCAAGGCGGTAATCACCATGAACAATGCTTGTATCGTCACCCTCCGGAATATGGTGTGGCAACCATGCAATCAGATTATCCATCGCTTCAATTTTTTCAGTCTCGGAAGCGCGATACTGCTTCGTCCAGCGATCAATCTGCCGAGCAAAATAATTACCCGGTTTGCCATAATCTGCCAAACCGATCGCAGCGTAGTCAATCGTGTGTAACTGAGCGATAACGCGATTCATTTCATCATAAATGTCAGCACGTTCACTTGGCGTCATTCCCGGTAACGACTGATCCCATAAAACACGGCCATCGACGAATTCCATGATGTAAAAAGCGCGACCGATGACATCTTCATTGGCACATAAAGCGTACTGTTTTGCTGCAGGAAAGCCCGCTTTATTTAACGCATCCATGACCTTGAATTCGCGTTCGATCGCGTGGGCGGATTGCAATAGTTTAGCGACCGGACCTGGTTTAGCACGCATCACGTAATGCTGGTCTCCAGCACTGAGTTTGAATGTTGGATTAGATTGACCGCCTTTAAACTGCGTCACCACCAGTTTGTCGGCCATGGCCGCTTCAAAACCTTCGACATGCTGTCGCATATAATCGGCCAGCGTGCCAAGATCAAATTTCTGACGTTCTGCAACCGGCATGGTCCCCATAAATTCTTCAAACATCGATGTCTCCTCGCTTTTTGCGTATGGTGTGTGATAGTACCCTCAGTGCCAGAGGTGAGGGCATTTGAACTATTTTAACTCATATAATCGAACGTCCGTACTATTTTATTTGATTGGGGTTATAGATGAAAAAATGGCTACCGGACATCATCGGGTAGCCATTTTCTTCATTAATGAAAGGATTACATCTTGGTTTATCGTCACAAAGACACTACTGCATCAAATTGAGAACGCCGTCGAGCCCCACAAAGTTCAAGGCGACATGCGCTTGCGCCCTGACAACCGGCTTCGCTCTGAAGGCGACAGACAACCCAGATATTTGCATCATTTTGAGATCATTGGCACCATCACCCATGACGATTGCCTGGCGTGGTGAAATCCCAAGTTCAGCACAGACACGCTCGACGGTCCTTTGTTTCTCTGTAGCGTCAACAATGGTACCAATCACTTTACCAGTTAATTTACCATTTTCAATTTCAAGGACGTTTGAATGGCTGTAATCCAGATTCAACATCGATTTCATACGGTCCGTAAAGAATGTAAATCCACCAGATACTAACAATGTTTTCAAGCCCGCAGCCTGAACTGCCTTGAGCATCGTCGCGGCACCTAATGAGAGCTCTAACCTCTCTTCAAATACGCGTTCAAGCGCACTGGCATCTAGGCCTTTAAGTAGTGCAACGCGGCGTATCAGACTTTCCTGAAACTCCAGCTCGCCGCGCATCGCAGCTTCTGTAATCTCTGCGACCTCAGGTTTGAGACCCTGCATGTCGGCAATCTCATCAATACATTCGATGGTAATCAGGGTGGAATCCATGTCCATAGCGACAAGCTTAAAATCGCTCAATGACAACGGCGAGGACAATGCGGTTAGATCCCATTGCGCCCCAAAACAGACGCGTTGCATCTGTTCCAAAGCCTCAGCGGAGCGCGTCACACCCTCGAGCTTGAGCACTTGCCCGTTGATTTGTGTGACACTATCGCATTGACTTAATGCCATTAGTTGTTGAAAGTCAGGGTGCTGCTGATCAATCTGATGTAGAGATTGTATGATGATCTGTTGAGTAGTCATGGGTTATTCATGGTGTTCAATTACGGTTAAGCTTGGGCTAAATAAGTATCGAATTACTGTAATGCTTTTAATGTGGATTTTATCTGCAAAACCCGACTGGCCAGATCTGGCATAGTCGCAGTGATACGCAATTTATCTTGGCCATTAAGTCTGATATGTTTATTTTTTTGCACTAGTTCAATAATGCGCATAGCATCAATCGGTGGTTTGGGCTCAAATTGCAGGCTAGCGGCCTCACTATGTACGTCAATTTTTATAATTCCTAGCGGTTTCGCCGCGACACGCAGACGGTGGGTTTCCAATAATGACTGGACTTGTTCAGGCAGCTTACCAAAACGATCAATCATTTCTTCTTGCATATCATCAATAGCACTGGCTTTCGAGCAATTCGCCAGACGCTTATAAATAGAAAGCCGCTCGTGAACATCACCGCAGAAATCATTGGGCAATAATGCCGGAATGTGGAGATTAATCTCTGTGGTCGATGACAATGGTGCCGCTAAATCAGGCTCTTTGCCATTTTTCAGGGCTCGCACCGCTTCGTTGAGCATATCAGAGTACATCTGGAAGCCGATTTCGTGCATTTCACCAGATTGATTATCGCCCAACACCTCGCCAGCACCGCGAATTTCGAGATCGTGCATCGCCAGATAGAAGCCACTACCCAATTCTTCCATTTGCTGAATTGCTTCCAGACGTCGGTTTGCTTGTTTAGTCAGACCCTGGACATCATGTACAAGCAGATAGGCATAAGCCTGATGATGAGAACGTCCAACCCGGCCGCGCAACTGATGTAACTGTGCCAATCCAAACTTATCAGCTCTATGCATGATGATTGTGTTGGCAGTAGGGACGTCAATACCGGTTTCAATAATCGTTGTACAGAGTAAGATGTTATGCCGTTGAGCCACAAAATCACGCATCACTTTTTCAAGATCTCGTTCATGCATCTGACCATGAGCCACCACGACGCGTGCTTCAGGTAGTAAGGCCTCTAACATTGCCTTACGGTTTTCAATCGTTTCCACCTCGTTGTGCAGGAAATACACTTGTCCACCGCGTTTCAGTTCACGCAGACACGCTTCGCGGATGACAGAGTTATCTTCACTGCGAACAAAGGTCTTAATTGCCAGACGTTTCTGTGGTGCAGTAGCGATGATAGAGAAATCGCGCAAGCCTTCTAACGCCATACCTAAGGTACGAGGGATCGGGGTTGCCGTTAAAGTTAGAACATCAACCTCGGCACGCAGGGACTTCAGTGCTTCTTTCTGGCGAACACCAAAACGATGTTCTTCGTCGATAATCACCAGACCAAGACGCGAAAATTTAACGTCATCCGATAACAGCTTATGTGTGCCGATAACAATATCAACAGTACCGTCACCCATGCCTTTGATCGCCAGATTGATTTCTTTGCCTGAACGGAAACGGGATAACTCAGCGATTTTTACTGGCCAGTTGGCGAAACGATCAGCGAAAGTTTGCGCATGTTGCTCAGCGAGGAGGGTGGTTGGCGCCAAGATGGCGACTTGTTTGCCGCCCATCACAGCAACGAACGCAGCACGTAAAGCGACTTCGGTTTTACCAAAACCAACGTCGCCGCAAATCAAACGGTCCATTGGTTTGCCAGAGGTCATGTCGCCGATCACTGCAGTGATTGCAGCAGCCTGATCTGGGGTCTCTTCAAAACCAAAACTTTCTGCAAACGCCTCATAATCCTTAGACGAATATTCAAAGGCATGCCCTTGTCGTGCAGCGCGGCGTGCATAAAGATTGAGCAGCTCAGCGGCTGTATCCCGAATTTGTTGTGCAGCTTTTTTCTTGGCTTTTTCCCACTGACCAGAACCAAGTGAATGCAATGGTGCATCCTCCGGTGATGCACCGGAATAGCGTGATATCACGTGCAACTGCGATACGGGTACGTAAAGTTTCGTCTCTTTTGCATATTCAAGATGCAAAAATTCCGTATCACCTTCACCCAGATCCATACTGATGAGGCCCATGTAGCGACCGATACCATGATTGCTGTGTACGACAGGGTCACCAATTTTGAGCTCTGACAGATCACGCACCATGTGCTCGACTTGCGTGACAGCTTCCTGCTTTTTACGACCAATACGTTTGCCACTTCCAGCATAAAGCTCTGCTTCAGTAACGAACGCGATCCCATCATCAAGGATAAACCCTGCATGTAAGGGCGCAACACCAAGCATTAACTTAGCACTGGCAGTCACAAAATCTGTGTAACCATCGCACAGCGTTAACGAAATCGTATATTCATTAAAATACTGTTGTAAGGTTTCACGCCGTCCGAGGGTTTCAGCGCAAATCATGACGCGTTTATCTGTCTGCAACAAAAAGGAGCGCAGATGAGTAAGCGGATCGTCAGCGCGACGATTGACCGCAATATCGGGTAAAAAACTCGACACCTCAGAGGCCCCGGTCGCCTTATCAGCATTGGCGATCACCCAGCGCGCCTGCGATTTAAGTGCAGAAAAGAAGTCTTCGTCGCGCAAAAATACGGTTTCTGGCGGCAAAACTGGGCGTTCTCTGTCGGCTTTCAGGAATTGATAGCGAGAACGGGTATCGACCCAGAACCGCTGGATTGTTTCTTCAATATTACCCACCAACGCAAAATGCGGATTCTTAGGAAGGTAGTCAAACAACGTTGCTGCTTGCTCGAAAAATAACGGCAGATAGTATTCAATACCTGCTGACGCGATACCATTGCCAATATCCTTATAAATCGAAGAGCGGGATGGATCACCTTCAAACGTCTCGCGCCAACGACTCCGAAAAGCGACACGTGCAGGCTCATCCATAGGAAATTCACGCCCTGGCAGCAAGCGGACCTCAGGAACAGGATAGAGCGAGCGCTGGGTATCGGCATCAAAAGTACGGATAGTTTCAATGGTATCGCCAAACAAATCCAAGCGATATGGCAATGCTGAACCCATCGGAAACAAGTCAATCAAGCCACCGCGTACCGAATATTCACCGGGTGACATGACTTGACTCACATGACTGTAACCAGCAAGCGTCAATTGCGATTTGAGTTTTGCCTCATCAAGCGTGTCTCCTTTTTTAAAGAAGAACGTATAGGCGGCTAAAAATGAGGGTGGTGCCATCCGCAACAAAGCGGTCGTTGCTGGAGCTAACAGCACATCACAATTGCCATTCTGGATTTCATGCAAACTCGCCAACCGTTCCGAGACCAAGTCCTGATGCGGGGAAAACGCGTCATAAGGCAAGGTTTCCCAATCGGGCAACAGGTGGCAACGCAGTTCTGGGTTAAACCAGGGAATCTCGTCGCGTAATCTTTGCGCATCACCCGGACTGGCGACGAAAACCGTCAACATCCGCTTATCAGCTTTGAGTTCTGTGGCTGCCTGGGCAAGCGCAAAAGCGTCTGCGGAACCATGTAAGGTCGGTAGAACCAGTCTATGACCAGGTTTTGCTAAAGATTTCTTGAAATCGAATGACATCGCTGCTGAAAATTGAAGATACCGTAAAACCAGCTGAAGGAACCGCGTACAGATTGAAATACACGGTTAAAATGAGAGCTTATTATAAACGAATGGCCTGTTCTCATCAGGACGCCTGAAAAAGATGTATGCAAGAAAATACTGAACAAGCGTTACACACGCCACGTTATATTGCGCTTATTCCTGCCGCGGGTGTTGGCAGTCGCATGGGAAGTAGTGCACCAAAGCAATATTTAACAATCAATGGACAATCCCTTTTACAGCATACAGTGAATGCATTTCTGAATTTTTCAGCGATAGCACACACATACGTCGTTGTGAGCCATGAGGATGGATTTGTAGATGACTTTTTGCTAAAAGCCCCTGGATTAACCGTCCTAAAGTGTGGCGGCGCAACAAGACGTGACACGGTCCGGCAAGGATTGGAAGCCATTTCATCTCATTCAGATCATCAAGACTGGGTGTTAGTTCATGATGCTGCGCGCCCTGGGCTAACCGCTGAACTACTCCAGAAACTCCTCTCTAAAGTAGGCCGGCATGAGATCGGTGGTCTACTCGCAATGCCCGTCGTCGACACGGTGAAGAGAGTCATTGACGGTAAAGTGCAGACTATTTCTCGCGATGGCTTATGGCTGGCTCAGACGCCGCAAATGTTTCGTTTCAAGATGCTATGTGATGCATTAGACGCTGCGGATCAGGTGACTGATGAAGCCAGTGCAATTGAAGCTGCCGGACACAGTCCACTGTTAATAGAAGGCCATGCTTGTAATTTAAAGGTAACGCTTCCAGCAGACCTCGAACAGGCAAAGCGCTATCTGACGGCAACAAAATAAACATACGTTAAGACCCATCAAAAATACTCAAAAACATACAAAATAAGACGAAAGAAAACGATGAAGAATAAGATCCCGCCATTCAGAATTGGACAAGGTTACGACTGCCACGCGCTGGTATCAGGGCGTAAGCTCATAATCGGTGGTGTTGATATTCCCCACACAACAGGATTATTAGGTCATTCTGATGCCGACGTGTTATTACACGCGATTACTGACGCGATTTTTGGCTCTGCAGCACTTGGAGACATTGGACGTCATTTTCCAGATACAGACGTCCGTTTTTCTGGCGCAGATTCCAGAGTATTGCTACGCGAAGCAGCAAAGCGCTTGGGTGAAGCTGGCTATGCAATCGGTAATTTGGACGCAACGATTATTGCGCAGGCGCCAAAGATGGCACCGCATATTCCAAAGATGGTGCAACATATCGCTGAAGATCTGCAAATTGACGCATCACAAGTTAACATCAAGGCAAAAACCAATGAAAAACTTGGTTATCTGGGAAGGGAAGAGGGGATCGCGGCAGAAGCAGTCGTGCTTGTGTTCAAGATTGAGGCTTAAGGTTCAAGGAGATCGGCGAAATCGTGGCAGAAGACAATGCATTTCAGTGCCACTTTAATGTCTTCATCGCTATGATGTACCGCGATCCGATATATTCCGAGACGTCTTATAATTTACGATAATTGATATTTAACAACAATACAATCTGGTTTTGAACCTATACTTTTAATCAGGAAATTGATATCGTCATATCAATTAGCAAAGGGATACCATGAACCAAGAACACGTTAAGCAATTGTTGACGCAGTTACATACCGAATTAGCAGGTGCAGGCGAAGTCGACGGCGAGTTAAAAAGTCTTCTTCACAATTTAAATAAAGACATTCATCAAGTGTTATCGTCCGATCAGGAGCATGATGATCCGGTCTACGCCGCATTAAGCGAGCGGTCTGTGTCCCTGTCTGCAAAATTTGCAGCGGAACATCCAAAATTAGAACCCGTCTTACGCGAACTTGCTTCAATGCTGGCAAAAATTGGTGTCTAATAGTCAGGGCATCATGTCATGGAACACCTCGCTTAAATCCGAGGTGGCCAAGTTTATTTTTGATCTGAGCCATTGATCACATAGCCTTGAGGTGCTCGATGCCCAATTATCGTTTCCGACTGAAAAATATCTTTTTTTTTGCAGGACTAGTAGTGCTACAGTCCTTTGTATTCATTCGTGATTCTCAGTCCCAAGTGTATAAATGTACGGCTCAGAATGGAAAAATTTCATTCAGCGATGTCCCTTGCGCATTCGCCGGCCAAAAAGAACAAACACTACAATTAAAGATAAAACCCACCTTATCTATCGCAGAGCCAAAAGATTGGGCAAAAGAAAACGAGGCCTTTAAACAAAGGCAGCGTGAGCGGGAACAAACTGCACAACTTCAGCTGAACCGGCAAACATCTTCATCCGCCTCCAATACAAAGAATCCTGCCTATACCAAGCAACTCATCGCCAATTGCGAAGCGAATCATGGCATTGACTGCAGCAATCCCAACTCGGTTGCACAGCTTCAACGCCAAAATATACCTCTCACTACACAAGAACTTCAGCAGGCCATTGGGGAAAGACGCGCCATGCAACGTGAGGCTGAAGAGTACCGATTTTCAAATCGATAAAGTTGAATCCATCTCTTAACTTTATTGCTATTTCTTAGAAGATGTTCTGCTGAACGACGCGCTTCTGCAAGCGGATATCAATCGAAGTACCAGTGACGAACAATTGATCGCCCCCCAAAAAAAGTGAAAGCGAAGAAACTCCACGCTAAGAATGTAAGTTTCCTCGATCAATGAACACCATTTAACTGTTCATCATGCAGTCGTATTCACCACATTTCCTGAACTACCTGCACTCTGAAGGTCACTTTGCAGCGATTGCAGAAAGTTCGTCAGCGTAGCACTGCTACTACTACTACTCGAAATACCCAAGGAACTTAGCAACGTCTGAAAATTCTGTTTAAGAGATGCCTCAGTTGAGCTACTAGAGGTTGCAGACGTTGATGCCGTTGTCGATGTTGATGAGTTGGAGGAGTCAGCATTGGACAACTCCTGAATCAGACTCTTTAGATCTGCTTCCAGTTTTCCAGGGCCGCCATGATTTCCATAGCCCGTCGTTGAGGTACTAGATGTAGCAGAACTACTTGAAGTGGAAGATACCGTGCTGCTATTGCTATTCGATGAATCTGATTGACCATTAGTCGATTGCGATGTCTGAGAATGCAGGGCAGACATTAAGCTCTGCATAAAGGTCGCCAGGGCCTGCACTGGATCGGCTGTCGTCGTACTGGAAGTACCATCAGTGGAAGAGTCTGAGCTAGTGCTAGCGCTTGTCCCAGACGTCGAACTTGATTGACTTGACGCACCAATTTGCGACAAGGCCTTAGCGACTGCATCCAAGAAACCACCTCCTGACGACGGCGGTGGCATGCCTTCAACGTCACTGCTTGATGACGTGCTACTCGACTGTCCGCTGGAGCTCAAATGCCCCAGATGTGCAATAGAAAAGCTATTGCTTGAAATAGAGCTGATGCTCATTTTTAACCTCCTAAAATGATTCGATAAAAGTCAGATTCATAACAAAAAAATAACAAGAAAACACAAAGTGCTAGGGTCAACTATTTCCAAAATGGTCTTGGAGAAGCTATTCTTATGCGGCAACTTGTAAAGAAGGGTTATGAATAAGTAAATTTAGGTAAAGAGTCGTTCATAAAACATCCAGATATCCTTTATTTGAATTGGCGCATTTTATGAGCGCAAGAATAGAGGGCAAAAAATAGGCTTATTCATCGAATTAAAATTAAAAAGGGCGGCAGGCGCGCCTCACTACCCAGTTCATCGCGTTACATGGATAACTGATTTCGAATGCTAAACCCTCGACTAAACACCTTATTGGATAAGTAGTGCATTGAATAAACGAGAGCGAAGGAGATTACTACTTTCAACTAGTTACAATTTTTTCATGCGAAAAATCGGGCTACTTATACTAAAACTCGTTCATTAGCACCCATTTCAAGAAAAATATCCCTCCAAAAGACTTTTAATATTTCCACGTGGAAATATTAAATTGTTAATTTAGGCAAATTGCCTCCTGAATAAGATTTTCTAAAATATACTGTGATTTATCTCGACAAAATACGAGATGAAAACAGACCGATTTGGTCTGTCCTTTTTGTGATTAAGATCATTTGATTGGAGCGGATTATGGGATTTGGTTTGGGAAATTTGTTACAAGAAGTTATTGGTGGGGCTAATCCCGTTGAACATCAGTTCGATCAAATAGCGCAAGGCTCTCCTGCAGAGTTACTTAGCCAAGGCTTAGCCACAATGTTTCACTCTGATCAGACAGCGCCTTTCGCTCAAATGGCGGGGCAGCTCTTCGGACAAGGAAACGCTGACCAGCAAGCAGGGATGCTGAATCACTTGCTAAGTAGCATGGGGCCTCAGGTATTAAGTGCGATAGAAGGGGGCGCTGGCGGAAGCGCTTTAAGTAACCTATTAACGCAACTTGGCGGTGCAACTACGTCAGTGACGCCAGAACAAGCAGCGCAAATTTCGCCAGAGCAAGTACAACAACTTGCAGAACACGCTCATCAGCAGGATGTGGGGATTGTAGAACACATGAGCGATTTTTACGCCCAGCATTCAGGATTGATTAAGACGCTCGGCGGAGCGGCTTTAACAATTGCGTTGTCCAAAATGGCCGATGCACAAAAAGGCAGTTAGTTTTTAACCCAAAAAGAGAGAGTGTGAAAATGAAAATCAAATCAATGATGTTGGCATGCGTTTTTTCTGTTGCTGGTTCTGCAGCGTTTATTAACGTAGCGATGGCTGCTGATGCTGCGACAACCGTCTCAGCGACTTGTAACGATGGCACAGCTTATTCTGGCGCAAGTAAAAAAGGCGCGTGTTCTGGACACAAAGGTGTAAAACAATGGGCCGCTGCTGAAGCACCAGCGGCTGCACCTGTCGCTCCTGTTGCAGCCGCAAAAGCAGTCGCTCCGTCAGCTCCAGTAGCCGCAGCTGCAGGTGGCGGTGCAGGCAAAGTGTGGGTGAACACTAAAACGAAGGTATACCATTGCGAAGGTACTGCATTTTATGGCAAAACCAAAGAAGGCTCTTACATGACTGAAGCCGAAGCCAAAGCTGCCGGCAGCCACGCTGACCACGGAAAAGCTTGCGTTAAGTAATAAACTTGCGATTAATAATCGCGGTATGCCGTAATAATGGACACCTGTAGGTGTCCATTATTTTTTGATCGATTCTTATTTCATGGGTATGAAGATGTATAGTTTCTTATCTCAACTAAATCATACTATTATTTCGCATAATTTATATTATGTAAAATTAAGGATTTCATTTTAGACTGAGAAACAGGCGTCAAATCTAAAGGCTGACCTCGCAAAATGCCATTAACAACATCATACAGACGTACTTTTGTCTGTATTTTAGGAAAAATACGACTTCGGAAACACACCAGTAATTCGAGATATACATCAACAAACTAGTGTGCTGTATGAATCATACTATTATATTTTTTTACCTAAAAAAATTAGGCCATTATCTCTTGTCGCATTGATCGCAAGGCCAAACAGTTGGGATGTAGTGGCTTGGTAGAAAACAACTCCAGTTACCGTGCCACCAGGTGTTGCACAAGGTGAAGGGCCGTACTGAAGTGTTAAATTATAGACATTCCCTTTTTTATGAGGACTGATTGTTCCTGATGATTTGCAGCCACTGGTTCCTGTGGACTGGAAATTTCCATTTGCGTCGACAGATGCAACACCAGCTTCAGTTCCCGCTTTTACCGCTGAAACACCACTGTAGTTTCCAACAAGCAAGGCCAGATTTGGCGTCGTTTCGTAACTTGCATCATAGGTTGATGTAAATGTAAGATTACCAGCGCTTGGATAGCTTACCGTGCCAGTTAAAGTTTGTTTTGGCGTGTAACTTGCAGAAACTGTGGCCGTGCGGACTCCGGCGCCCTCCAAGTTAAAATCAACTGAGTTTGTGCTAGTGAATGAGCCATTGTTGGAGACGCCGTTTCCTTCAATAGCACCGGCAATCAACTGATTGTTTGTCGCGCTGGTGTAGATGAACCACGTAGTTCCGTCATCCAATACTAAGCCAGATATGCTTCTGCCAGTATTTGTTGTGCCAGACCAAAAACCTTCAGCCGTTGCTGTTGATTGCGGATTGTTTGGCGTTGCCGGTGTACTCGTTGAACTGCTAGAACCACCACAAGCTGATAAAGAAAATGCCAAGACAATGGATGCTACGTGTATTTTTTTCATAAAATTCCCTCGTGAGAATTTATTTTATCATTTTAACTATTCTTTTTTACATGTAAGTGATAAAAATATATTGCCAGCTTCATTCAATAACCGTTAAGTGTTCGGGATAATTGATGTTTCAATGGAATCGTCGTAAACATAACCCTATGCATGCCAGATGAGCCCCCTCCTCCTCGCTTACCCCCCAATTTTCTAGTAGAAAGAAAAAGCGATCTCGGCGCAAAACTAGGCGCAAGCACTAAAGAACAATCTGTATCAATAGCGATTCGGCGCACCATTGAGGAGATTGCGTGCACATACGCCTGCTTACGATATGCGCCAGTCGTCCTATCGAAAAGCCCACCCACTGCGGACACCTCCTCTGACCAGATTTGGTGATAGTTCTCGTTATCAAGCAAAACATATCTGTATCCGTTGTTGCTGAGGTCAAGATACAGTTGTTTGATAACGATTTCGGTGTCTTCCAGAAACTCTGCTGTGTTTGTCTCGATTGGAAGAGTCACAATTCGTTTTGCTTTGTCCGGAAGATGGAAATCGGGAGCAACGATATTATCAGGCGTGGGTATTGGTGCTACCTCTGCGCAAGAAACCAGAGAAATAGAAAGAAAATAAATTATCAGAGCACGCATTGGTCGATGATCTTGCGCGCCGAAATCACTGTAAGAGATTGAAAGCCCAAGTAGCAATATTATGCGCGTTAATAGTTAAATAATTATGATGGCAGAACAGCACATATTTTATTGACTTCGCACATCGCTTTCTGGCGAATAAGTTCGGCGATTTACAACACGTTTTTTTTGACTTAGTTGGTAATTTCTTGCACCTGCATTTCCAGTACGTTACGGTATGACACTTAACGACGTGAAATCAAGCTATAAATATCGTTACAGCATTGTATTTTTGCATAGTTAAACGACCAAAAATACTGACGTTATCTGAGCGCAAATAACAATCAGCAGCAAAGGTACAACGTCAGACCTCCGCACAACGGCAGACTCTTATTCGAGGAAATTTTTTATGGCAAGTACTCTTGATTACAGTAATAAAGAATTCGAATCAATCCTACAAAAGACAAATTCAATCATCCTGAATCAATACGCAAAGAATAAAGAACAACCTGGTTTTTGTAGTGCAAAACAAAAAGAAATAGAAGCATGGTTCAATGAGCCTTTACCCCAACATGGGATGGATCCGATCAAACTGCTTGACGACGTGAAAGAGAAAGTATTAGAAAACGCTAACGGCAATTTCGGTCCGAACATGTATGGCTATGTGGTGTCAGGCGGGAACCAAATATCGACAGTTGCTGATTTTCTGGCATCAACCATCAATCAAAATGTCACTAAGTGGCACATGTCTCCTGTGATGACGGAGATCGAAAAACGGGTCGTTAAATGGACCACAGAAATGGTGGGCTTCACTCCAGATGCCGGTGGAGTGATGGTCAGCGGTGGCTCTGCAGCGACTCTTGCTGGCCTCACTGTTGCCCGAAATATTTTCTTTAGAAAGCAAAATATTAATAAATATGGGCTTTTTGGAGTTACACCTTTCACCGTTTACTGTTCCACTGAAACCCATAATTGCACAGACAAAAGCGTTGCGATATTGGGTATCGGTTCAAATCATTTACGTCGAGTTCGCGTCAACGACGATTTTACGATTAATCTGGTTGCACTGGAGGAGAAAATTCTCGCAGACATCGCATTAGGCTTTAAACCGTTTTGTATCGTAGGCAATGCAGGCACGGTAAATACTGGGGCGATCGATGACCTGACGGGACTCTCGGTTCTCGCAAAAAAATACGACATGTGGTTCCATATCGATGGTGCATATGGGGGACTAGTTGCCTCCCTGCCCGATCTGAAAGATAAATATGCCGGCATGCAGCTTGCTGATTCGATTGGGGTTGATTATCACAAATGGTTATACCAACCGTTTGAAGTTGGTTGTACGCTAGTACGCAACTGGGACCTATTACGCGAAGCGTATTTTAAACAAGCGGATTACCTCGATACTTCTTTTGAAAAAAAAGACGATCGGGTTGAATTTAATGAACATTATTTTCAATTATCGAGAAATGCAAAAGCATTTAAAGTATGGATGTCGCTGAAAGCCTATGGCTTCGAACAGATGCAAGCCATGATGCAGAAAGATATTAATCTCGCTCGTTACCTTGAAAAACTAATCAATGAATCTGATGATTTTGAACTAAAATCAAAAAGTGATTTAGGGATTGTTTGCTTCCGCTATATTGGCGTTAACCTGACTGCCAATGCGATTACTGAGATTAATCAGAATCTGATCGTAGCTTTAGAAGCGGATGGGAGAATATTTATTACAGGCACCAAACTTAACGATGAATTTGTTTTGCGGGCCTGCATCATTAACCACCGTAAATGTGAGGCATCAATTGAATATCTCCTTGCAACCATTCGTGAGGTTGCTCAAAGTCTGGTAGAGCTAGATAACCCAGTCTGCTACGCTTAAGCAGTTTGCTCGTTGGGTATTCATTCACTCTATAAATTGAACTGGACCTATTTAGCCCAGCGCTGGCGTAGTTAAGGTTCTGATAAACAGATAACGGCGTACATTAGCTATGCTTGCAAAAAAGAGGTCACTTCTGAAGTGACCTCTTTTTTATCTTAGTTTATCCATCCTGTTCAACCATTGTATGAAGTCTGAACAAGCGAAAGAGCTAAATCATATTCCTAGCCTGATACTTTGCCCAACAGAAGGTACCCCGTTACTGTCAATCACAAAAAGCCAGTAGAAACCTGGTGGCGCGACATTAGCATTAGTCGGCATTTTCACTGAAAGTTTTCCGTTTGTAGTTGAAAAAGCTAATTCAATGAAGCGCTGATCAACGTTCCACGACTGGGTACTTGCAGTATTACGTACTATCGTAATCCGTTGCAATGGCTGTCCTGATGCGACTTCAATACTAAGATTGCTATCCCATGAGACTTTCGTCGATATCGGTTGAGAACTAATTAAAGGACGTGGCGCTAACTTTCCATTGCCATTTTTCTGAAACGAATAGTAAGGAGAATAAGCTTGAGCGTTAGTGTTAACCAAGGGCCCAGGAGCACCTCCCCCTTTAGAAACAACCCGTCCATCCGGCAATAAAAATGTATTATTGTGATAAAGCCGTGGTAAATCTTCTTTTGCGGCTAAGCGCCACAGTCCGGCAAGACAAATATCCGTGGATAATAACGACCAATCAGATCAGGCCCTGTTAACCCGCTTAATGTTGCCCATTTCCCTGTGACTGGGTCGAAAATTTCCGAAGAGTTGGAGGGATTTTTGTTTTCATCTTCTCCAGCAACACTTAGGACTCGTCCGTCAGGGAGTGTGACTTGAGTGTTGTACCACCGCGCTGAAGACATCGACGCTTGCTTAGTCAATTGATTGCTGACAGGGTCAAAAATATTAACATCTCTGGTACCGCTATTGTAGGTGCCTGTATATCGATTATCACCACCAGAAAGAAGTACTTAACCAATGCCTGGTAAAATCGACTGTGCGCCACAAAACAAATCGGTGGTCGTTGAATTTGGTAAAAACTGATGACTAGAAACCAATGAGTTGCCATTTGCAGGGTTCCAGACGTCGTCATTCCAACGACCGCTTTGCGTACAAGCACCATCTGTACCATAACTCAGTACACGTCCATCGCTTAACACGATTGTATGAACAGGAATGATGTGCCAGTCTTGAAGGCTGTCCCACCAGCCATCATTGATTGCAGATGCCGTTGGGGCTGACCGGATAATGGGTGTGATTAGCGCTGTATTCGTTGAAAAATCGATTTGATTAAGGACTGATGCGCTTTGCAAACCAGAGAACCCATAGAATCCAGAACTATTGGGATTATCAATCACAAAATTCGGCATCCGCGATATGTTGCCCCATGGCCCGAGTTGTCGTCCAGTGTTAGCAATAAAGCCAAGCTGATCAATCGTCCAGTATGCGCCCCCCCGAAAATGCGTGTCACATGCTCACCTGGATTGAGGGCGGTATAAGTACAGGTTCCCATTCCGCTACCATACATCGGCAGCGAGCTTTTGTCGGTGATTGTCTTGATGCCAGTCACTAATGTTATCCCGTTCCAGAAACTGAGATTATTTAAGGCGACAGAACCAGTACAAACTTGGAATCCAAGTACTTGACCACCACTAATAGCCTGATCATTAAATGAAACAGTGTTGTCTATCCCGCCTTCACCGCCAGCGATTGTATCAACCAAGTGAATATGATCAATGTACCATCCAGTCCCACCAAAGAGCCCTCTGAATGTACTTCCTCGTTTTAGTGTTTCTTGAAAACCAGTGCAGGTTGCACCCGCCTGATTGCAGCTCACCGCATTAAAACTGGTCGCGTTTTCAAAGGGACCATAAGTATTACCCTGATCTGTAACAAATCCAGTTAATAACAACTTTGTGAAGTTTAGTTAATTAAGCGCCTTAACGAGGTATACACAGGATTTGACGCGCAGAGGAGCGATATTTGCAAACATCTGATTCGAATTACCAGCAAGCAATAAACATCTTTCAGATGTTTATTGCTTGCTGTAGAAAAGAATAAAGCGAGATCGTCAAACTAACGATCTCGCTTTATTTTGTGCTATCTATTCATGATCGCCGACGCATTACGTCATCAACGGTAATGAAAGAAATATTGAAGACTTACTTACTTACTTACTTACTGACAGCTGCCAGTTTTTGCCATGTGTCAATAACTGAATCAGGATTGAGAGAAATTGACTCAATGCCTTCTTTCATCAGCCATTCTGCAAAATCAGGGTGATCCGAAGGACCCTGACCGCAAATACCAACGTACTTGTTCAACTTCGTGCAAGCGGCGATAACTTTGGACAACAACGCGCGCACAGCTGGATCGCGTTCATCAAAGTCTGCTGCCAGCAATTCCATACCTGAGTCACGGTCCAGACCCAGCGTCAGCTGTGTCAGATCGTTAGAGCCGATAGAAAAACCGTCGAAGTGTTGCAAGAATTCTTCAGCCAAAATTGCATTGGATGGCACTTCGCACATCATAATCAGACGTAAGCCGTTTTCGCCACGTTTCAGTCCATTTTTAGCCAGCAGGTTAACGACTTTTTCTGCCTGGCCCAGCGTACGAACGAACGGCACCATGATTTCAACGTTAGTCAGCCCCATGTCGTTACGGACACGTTTCATTGCCTGGCATTCCATTTCAAAGGATTCCGCAAAATCTGCTGCCAGATAACGCGCCGCGCCTCGGAAGCCTAGCATTGGATTTTCTTCATCTGGTTCGTAGCGTGAACCACCAATCAGTTTTTTGTATTCGTTAGATTTAAAATCAGACAATCGAACGATGACTTTTTTCGGCCAGAATGCGGCTGCAATCGTTGCTATGCCTTCAGCTAATTTGTCAACGTAGAAAGCGCGTGGAGATGCATGACCACGCGCAACAGACTCAACTGCTTTTTTCAGATCTGGGTCAATATTTGGATATTCTAAAATCGCTTTTGGATGTACGCCAATATTATTATTGATAATGAATTCCAGACGGGCCAGACCAACACCTTCGTTTGGTACAGATTGGAAATCAAATGCTAACTGAGGATTGCCCACGTTGAGCATAATCTTCAATGGTAATTTTGGCAGTTCGCCACGAACTTCTTCTGTGACTTCAGTTTCTAACAAGCCATCATAGATCTTACCTTCGTCACCTTCTGCGCAAGAAACCGTAACCAATGTGCCGTCTTTCAGAAGATCGGTTGCATCACCGCAGCCAACAACAGCTGGCACACCTAACTCACGCGCGATAATTGCAGCGTGGCAAGTACGGCCACCGCGGTTTGTGACAATAGCTGCTGCGCGTTTCATGACTGGTTCCCAGTTAGGGTCAGTCATATCTGCGACCAGAACATCACCTGGTTGTACGCGCTCCATTTCTGATGGATCGTTAATGACACGCACACGACCTGCACCGATTTTTTGACCGATAGCGCGGCCAGATGTTAAAACGGTGCCACTACCTTTGAGTTTGAAACGTTGTTGTGCATCAGTCGCTTTTTGTTGTGATTTAACTGTTTCTGGACGTGCTTGCAGAATGTACAGCTTACCATCGCGACCATCTTTGCCCCATTCGATATCCATTGGACGGCCATAATGCTTTTCAATGATGACAGCATATTTAGCCAGTTCAACGACTTCGGTATCAGTCAACGAGTAACGATTACGCATTTCGACTGGCACATCCACGGTCTTAACTGAACGACCTGCTTTGGCTTCGCCAGTAAATTCCATCTTGATCAGTTTTGAACCGATGTTACGGCGGATGACAGGTAATTTGCCGAGCTCCAACATTGGCTTGTGAACGTAGAATTCGTCAGGATTCACAGCGCCCTGCACCACTGTCTCACCAAGACCGTAGCTGGAGGTGATGAATACCACATCCTTGAAGCCAGATTCTGTATCGATCGTGAACATCACACCTGCAGCGCCCAGATCAGAACGAACCATGCGTTGAACGCCAGCGGACAAAGCCACTTCTGCATGTGTGAAGCCTTTGTGAACGCGATAGGAAATAGCGCGATCATTGTAAAGAGAAGCAAACACGTGCTTCATGGCTTCAAGAACATTATCAATACCAACAACGTTCAGGAAAGTTTCTTGCTGACCAGCAAACGATGCATCAGGCAAGTCTTCTGCCGTTGCTGAAGAACGAACCGCAAATGACATTTCTGCTGTAGAGTCTGCAACCAGTTTGTTATAAAACTCTTCAATTTCTTTTTGCAAGCGTGACTGAAATGGCGTGTCGATGATCCATTGACGAATTTCTGCACCGGCTCTCGCCAGTTCTTTCACGTCGTCAATATCCAAGTTTACCAGACGATCAGCGATACGCTGTGCTAACGACAAGCCACCATTTTCACTATGCGCTAAAAAGTCGCGAAACGCTTGTGCTGTGGTAGCAAAGCCACCAGGAACACGAACGCCTGCAGTAGCGAGCTGACTAATCATTTCGCCTAAAGATGCATTCTTTCCGCCGACGGATTCAACATCCGTCATTCGTAGATGCTCAAATGATGCAACGTAAGTTGCTTCAGTATTTGCTGCGTTGGACATAACAACCTCTTTTTGATGGTAAGAAATCTGTACTAATCACTGCTTACTGCTTCGTCTATCACTATTTTTTTGTTATTCTTGATGCGAACCGACGCGTGCCGTGCTGTTGCAGCATTTTACATTGTGTCATGCATAATTTATCTATGTGCGAGAAGAATTTAACTTCTTTTTTATTTCATCTATATGAAAAAATCTTTCACCTGAAAGCCTGTTAATTATCTGCAAATAAATATTATAGTGAGCCCTAGCGAAAAATCGCGGTTGTAGCGTGTTTGCTACACTCGCTAAGACCCATCACCCGTCTTGCTGATCGCAGTTCCTAGCTTGGACGAAACTGTATTGCCCAAATTCTTATCGTGACAAACCAGATGTCGTGAATAATACGTCGATCCTCATGCAATTTTCATCCATTTCTTTTTTACATAGTTAACAAATAAACATGCCAGACTCTCTTGCACCAGCGCTACCTAAAGCCAATCGTACCGTGTTCTTTGTCTCAGATGGCACAGGAATTACGGCAGAAACTTTCGGGCATTCTGTATTAACCCAATTTGATCTGAAATTCAGGCAAATCCGTCTGCCATTTATCGACACGGTAGATAAGGCACACGACGCTGTTCGTCGAATAAATGATGCATTTGTGCAAGATGGCGCGCGACCAATTGTGTTTTCAACACTAGTTAAAACAGAATTGGCATCGATTGTGTTTAAGTCCAAAGGTCTTCATATGGATTTAATCCAAACATTTGTTGCGCCGTTGGAACAGGAATTAGGCGTTAAATCAACGCATACGATAGGTCGCAGTCACAACATTGCTGATTCAGAAGAATATAAAAACCGGATTGAAGCGATCAACTTCTCATTAGCTCATGATGACGGCCAATCCAATAAAAATCTCTCAACCGCCGATGTGATTCTGGTTGGTGTTTCCCGATCAGGAAAAACACCAACAAGCTTATATCTTGCCATGCAGTACGGCATTAAGGCTGCTAACTACCCACTGATTCCCGATGACTTTGAACGTGGAAAATTACCCTCCGTACTTCCCGAGTTTAGAAGCAAGATGTTTGGCCTGAGCATTGCGCCTGAGCGTTTGTCCGAAATTAGGAATGAGCGTCGCCCTGGAAGTAAATACGCATCAATAGAAAACTGTCGCTACGAAGTCAATGAGGCGGAAGCAATGATGAAACGCGAGGGAATACGCTGGTTGTCATCAACAGCGAAGTCAATCGAAGAGATTTCTACGACGATTCTGCAAGAGATTAAAGCGGATATTAAAATCTATTAATCCAGAGATTATCCGACACCTTGACCAATTGCTTTCTAAGGTCAAACAAGACGTTTGCGTAAAAAAGGATGAGGAAAATACTCCTCATCCTGGTGATCATTGGCTGTTAATGGACGAAGCTGTGTTTAATTGTTGGCGTACTTGCTCAAAAAAACAAATCGCAGCACTTGCGGCAACATTCAACGACTCAATAGCGGCTTGTTGCGGAATCGTTACCGTTTCCGTCGCGAGTGACATCAACTCATCAGAAACACCCTGCCCCTCATGACCAAATAACCAAATAACAGAGTCGCTCAGATCTGACTGATAAATCGTTCTGGTGGTGTGTGAGCTTGTGGCTAGAATAGGGACTTTGCCATCTTTGAGCACTTTAGCTAGATCAACGTTTTCATAAATATTCAACAGAAAATGTGCCCCCATGCCAGCACGCATCACTTTCGGTGACCAAGCCAGTACCGTTCCTGAACTACAAAACACATTTTTCACCCCTGCAGCGGCCGCACTTCGCAAGATAGACCCAAGGTTACCTGGATCTTGCAAATTATCAAGTGCAACTGAGGTTTCAGTGATGTGTGCTGGTAGCATGGGCGTAGGCGTAGCGATCAAAAACAAGATACCAACACCATTCTCGACCTGACTGACGGTCTGATATAAGTTATCTGGCAAGCTGATGCAAAGCACTGCACGTTGTTCGCATTGTGCAATTAATGCGTTGACCTCATGATCAGTTGTCGCTGATTCAGAAACGATACACATTTCAGGCTCACCGATATGCTGAAAGAAGGCTTGACATAAATGAACGCCATCAAGCAAGGTACGACCAGACTTGCGCCTCACTTGGGAGCTGGTCGCAAGTTGTTTCAGTTCTTTGTATTGTGCGTTATCACGCGATGTAATTAATTTCATTTTAACAAGGCCTTTACAGGCGCATAGGTCTTACGGTGAAATGGCGCAACGCCATGCTCCCGCAAGCGTTCCAGATGGAGCGCGGTTGGATATCCTTTATGTTGATCCAATGCATATTGCGGATACTGACGATGCAGTTCGTAAAGTGCATGATCACGCGCGGTTTTCGCCAGAATTGAGGCAGCTGAGATCGCTGCAACCTTATCATCGCCTTTCACAATCGCCTCTGAGCGTACCGACATAATTGGGCAACGATTACCATCGATGAGGGCTAAGGTCGGCGTGACTGATAACGCCTCTACGGCACGACGCATAGCAAGCATCGTTGCCTGGAGAATATTTAATTCGTCAATCTCTTGCTCTGAACACTGTGCGATAGCCCAAGCAAGCGCATGGTGCTTGATTTCAATTGCCAGTGCTTCGCGTTTTGCTTCTGATAATTTTTTGGAGTCGCGCAAACCTATTATTGGTCTCTTAGGATCAAGAATGACTGCGGCGGCCATTACTGGACCCGCGAGTGGCCCTCTTCCGGCCTCGTCGACGCCACAGATAATTTCACCATCGTAATCAAACAAACTCAAACTTTCTTGCATATCAACCCTGAAAAAATGCCTTCAAGGCAATTGGATCTAAAAAATAATGACAGATTTTTTGCTCGGGCTGCCCCTGTTTTTTGCCAATCAATACGGGAACCAATTCGTCGTATAGATTTATTAATTCGGTATCAGCATCGACATCAATCATTTCGACAGTAAATTGAAAATCTGAGGTATAAGCCTGAAGTTGCTCAAGCATGTCATCACACAGGTGGCAGTAACTCCGCGAGTAAAGCGTAAATGCAATCATAATGAATGCCTTTATAAATAAGGCGCCAATTATAAGTCCTGCGCACAACTCTTAAATCATAAGCCAAATAAAAAAGCTGCGCCAGAGTTACATACCCTGGCGCAGCCGTCGTCAGATTTTAGCCGAAATGAAGGCGCAGATTATTGCGCTTGTGGTTTAACCAAAATAAACTGTGAAATCTCACCGCGACGTACCAACAATGCAACCGCTTTTTTTCCGTCTAATTTTGCAACCATAGCGGTAAATTGTTTAACGTCTTTGACGTCAACGTTATTAAGTGTCAGAATCACATCCCCCGCCAGTAAACCAACCGCTGCTGCTGGACCATCGACAGACTCAATGACCACACCACCGCCCGGCAATTCTTTTTTCTGCGCATCATTGAGATCGTTAGCATAAATACCCAACACATTAGACTGTTTGGCTTTTTTATCTGCTTTTGGTGCATTTTTTTCGGTTTCCATCTCAGCGACAGAAATTGGCAATTCACGCAACGCACCTTTACGCCAGATTGTAATCACGGCTTTAGAACCAGGTTTGATCGCACCAACGATTCTTGGCAAATCGGAAGATTTAGAAATTGCTTGGCCATTGAACTTCAGAATAACGTCACCATCCTGAATGCCCGCCTTTTCTGCAGGGGAACCTGGTTCGATCCGGACAACAGCAGCGCCTTCTGCTTTTGCCAGACCAATGGATTCAGCAACTTCTTTAGATACTTCACCAATCTGAACGCCAATACGACCACGTGTAACTTTACCTGCTGATTTTAATTGATCTGCAACACGCATCGCTTCGTCGATAGGTACAGCAAAGGAAATACCCATGTAGCCGCCAGATCGGCTGTAGATCTGAGAATTAATACCGATCACTTCGCCTCTCATATTGATCAGCGGGCCGCCAGAGTTACCGGGATTGACAGCAACATCGGTCTGAATTAACGGTAGGTATTCACCCGTATCACGTGCTTTTGCCGAAATAATCCCAGCCGTCACCGTATTTTCAAGTTCAAAAGGTGAACCAATTGCGATGACCCATTCACCTGCTCGGATTTTGTCGGAATCACCAATCGTTGCTTTTGGTAATTTAGCTCCTTCAATTTTAATTAAAGCAACGTCCGTGCGTTTATCAATGCCAATAACCTTGGCTTTAAACTCGCGTTTATCGGTTAATTTGACATAGATATCTGATGCGCCATCAACAACGTGAGCATTGGTAAGAACGTATCCGTCTTGAGAAATAATGAATCCAGAGCCAACACCACGAGGGATCTCTTCTTGTTGCTGAGGTACTGATTTACGATTTTTCGGCGCTGGCGCCTGACGCGGCATCGGCATACCAAAGAAACGCTGAAAGAACTCTTGCATTTGCTGATCGTCAGAACCCGCGTCGGCCTGGGATTGTTGTGCCTTTTCTGTCGTACGAATATTGACAACAGATGGCCCTACTTTATCAACTAGATCTGTAAAATCCGGCAAACCCGCGACAACTGGAGCCGCCTGCGCCACAGGGTTCGCGCCAACTGCACCCGAGGTAGAAATAGCGACACAGACACCAAGGATTAAACTGCTCAATATTTTTTTGGAGGGAAAATATTCTATTTTTTTCATGGTCTTACTCACTTTTATTACCTGAAATGTTACGTGGATATTTTATTTAGGCTTAAATTCAATGGAATTCACTACTTGTCGAATCGCGTTTGCCGGCACTTCCCCAACAACTGTTAGCCAATAATCACCCTGACGCTTTGTCATTATCGTCATTGCACCTTGCTGCAGACTACCCTCTGAGTGCTGCTCCATATTTGGTTCAATAAATACGGAGATCGCCGCCATACCGTCGGAGAAAATCATCTGAATTACCTGGTGCGAGTTCGGTGGCTTTCTGCCAGAAGGAATTGAAGGTGGCGCACTGATCACGCGCTTCAATTCCTTGGTTTTGACAAATCCCGCCGGCAGTGATTTGACGATCCAACCTGAACTGATATTGGATTGCACCGTAAGATTTTCAATGTGCCACTGAGATAAATTTTGAAAACTTGGCTTGATTTTATTTTTGTCTATGTCGCCTAATTTCAACTGCGTAAAAGCTATCTGCTCAATGACTTCATCATGGTTATTGACAGTTTGTGCGCGCAATAACAGACCGGACTGTTTTTCAACACACAATCGGTAGCCGTAACGAGCGCCATCTCTTGGCGACATAACATAAGTCTGACACTCCAAACCAGCGACGCGACTGACCTCACCTTTTTTGAAAGTATAAAAGTCGGGTAACTGGGTTGCATTCCGCGCCAAGAGCGCTGGAAAAACTTCTTGCGTCACATCTTTTTCTACCTGAACGGTTTTACTGTCTGGCAAATAGCAAGAAACCTCATCATTCTTGCGAACATATTCTCGGGAGTTGCCGTCGAGTATTTCTAATTTTTCTAGCTCACCATTAGCATCGACATGATGCGTTATTTTCGATGTTCGGATTTGACTGGCTTGTTGATAGACGAATGTGCCAGAATAGTTCAATTTTTGTGGTGCCGATTGAATCATCTTTATCAGACTTTGCACTTCCAGCTTCTCGTCTGTCGTGTTACTTGGCCCGCTTGCAAATGCAGAGATATTGCCGATGCCAAGATACATCACTAAAAATGAGAGTTGAAAACGATTAACCTGCATAATTCTTATTTCCCTGACGCGGTCGTTGCAGTATTTGCCTGCGTCACATATTGAGCGGCATTGCTAATTGCTGGAGAAAAACGTTGGTGGGCAATTAAATAACTATCAATACGCGGATCTCGCATCATTTCGATGGCCGCCTCTTTGGCAGGTGTGTTCATCTGAACTTTCTCGTCTGTTGATGAATCCTCTGCGGTTGCGAGCAACGTGTTGTCAGTGGCGTTTGATGCCGAAACTAACTGAACCTCGGATTGCATCACAGGCGCTTTACTTAGCTGGGTCGAGACATATTTATCTTGGCCAAATTGTGAAACTAGTGGTCCGAACATGAAGGCAAATACAGCCGCCGCTGCAACACTGGCAACTGTCAGGTAGGTACGCAAATACTGGCGAACTCTCTGTGCTGAGGATTTTTCAGGAAAAACTTTCACATGTTTTTCGGGCATCAACAATAGCGGTTCAGCAGCAAACTTCTCTGCGAAACGTTGTGTAAAGCCTGAGCTTAACGGCGCAGCTAGGTCGTCAGAACGTACCACATCACCAATCAAGTGATAGGTATTCCACACATCATCTTCCTTATCAAACAGGAGTTGCTTCAGTACCAGTTCTAGTTCGCCGTTATTCAGTTCACCATCAACTAATGCTGATATGTTTTCGCGCTTCAAGGTATCGTTCATCATTTTGTTTGCCATGGGTACTGCGAGTTTTGTTCAATATGTTTATATCAGGTGCTTCACCAGCGGTGTTCTGAGGAAGTTCCCAAAATAGGTCGTAACCGTTCTGCAATGGCCTCTCGTGCCCGGAATATTCTGCTTCTAACCGTACCAATCGGGCACAACATTACTTCTGCAATTTCGTCATAACTCAGACCCTCAATCTCTCTCAGGGTAATGGCGTTACGTAATTCTTCCGGCAAAGCTGACATCGCCGCATTAACTGTTGCTGCAATCTGCTTGCTCGCCAGCAGTGACTCTGGCGTATTAATATCTCTAAGACCGTCAGCATCAGAAAAACCTTCCGCCTCTTCCACATCATTTTCCGTTGACGTCGGTGCTCTTCTGCCCTGGGTAACGAGATAATTTTTTGCGGTATTAATCCCAATACGATAAAGCCAAGTATAAAAAGCCGCTTCACCGCGAAAATTTGGTAATGCGCGATAGGCTTTTATAAACGCCTCTTGAACAACATCCTCTGCCTCAGCTTGATCGTAGACGAGCCGAGACACGAGCCTCATCAGTTTCCGTTGATATTTGGAAACCAGAAGCTCGAATGCCTTTTTATCACCACGCTGCACGCGTTCGACCAATATTTGATCTATCTCGCGCTCTGTCGTCACTCAATCATCCTGTTTTTTGCCAAAACGCTATTTTATAAAGTTATTCCGAGGTTAAAATGCAAAAAATCATCATTCACCTACAAGGTAGAGTGATTTGTTTAATTTAAGTTCCCACCAAGCTCTTTTTTCTTCAATCCACTGCTCATTTGGTGTCGGCGCAACCAAAGAAGGCTGACGCGCAAGCGTTGGAAGCTAGATGGAATTGTGCTATCAGGTAACAACACGAAAGAAATTTTCGTATTGTCTCTAGTGAGAAAATGCAAAACCATCATGACAGGCCATATTACAGCCCCCTCACCCAACCTAATTTCTTCACTTTTGGTCGTGTGACGAGCAATCCGCTGACGCAAAATCAAGTTACCATCAGCAGCAATATCAAGACTTGTAATGGAAAATTTCTTCCAACGCCAAATGCATACAAAAATCAAGCAACATAAGCAGATCAAACTCAGCGTTAGCGCTACTTGCGGATTGATCTCCTCCCTCAACATCGTATCGAGAAAAACCCAGACGGCATAGCTTGCCAAGAATGCCATCGCCAATGTAGCAACAAGCAATAGTTTGGAGGCTCTTAGTGTGACCGACAACGTAATCATTGTAAAAAAATAAAGGCACTTCGCTTCAAAAGAAACGAAGTGCCTTCTTTTTGCATACTATTCTAGACTTGCTTATACCTTAGCAAAAATCAGAGTGCCATTCGTTCCGCCGAAACCAAACGAATTTTTCATAGCAAAATCAATCTTCATGTCTCGGGCTGTGTTTGCGCAGTAGTCCAAATCACACTCAGGATCTTGATTGAAAATATTAATCGTTGGAGGAGAAACCTGATTATACACAGCCAATACTGTGAACAGAGATTCTAATCCACCTGCACCACCTAATAAATGCCCAGTCATCGACTTGGTCGAATTAACTGTTAACTTGTATGCGACATCACCGAATGCAGCTTTGATCGCATCAGTCTCATTTTTATCACCAAGTGGCGTGGACGTGCCGTGTGCGTTCAGATAATTGATCTGATCAGCATTGATTCCTGCATTTTTCAATGCATTCACCATAGAACGACGTGGTCCATCCATACTTGGAGACGTAATATGATAAGCGTCGCCGCTCATGCCAAAACCAGTAATTTCAGCATAAATCTTTGCGCCGCGTGCTTTTGCGTGCTCATACTCTTCAAGGACCATTACGCCAGCCCCTTCACCGAGTACAAAACCGTCGCGATCTTTGTCCCAAGGACGGGATGCCGTAGTCGGATCATCGTTTCTGGAAGACAAAGCACGTGCAGAAGCAAAGCCACCCAATCCCAATGGAGAGATCGTTGACTCAGCACCGCCGGCAATCATCACGTCGGCATCACCGTACTCGATCATACGAGCAGCTGATCCTAGGCAATGCAAGCCAGTGGTACACGCAGTCACAATCGCCAAGTTTGGGCCTTTTAGCCCAAATTTGATCGACAAGTGACCGGAAATCATATTGATAATAGATGCTGGCACAAAGAAAGGACTGATACGGCGTGGGCCACGCTCAATCAGAGTTTCTTTCGTTGCCTCGATTAGTGGCAAGCCACCAATCCCGGAACCAACGATAACGCCGATACGCTCGGAATTTTCTTCGGTAACGGTTAAGCCGCTATCCTGAAACGCCTGCACCCCAGCAGCAATACCGTAGTGGATGAAGGTATCCATGTTACGGGCTTCTTTTGCCGGAATGTATTCCTCGACATTGAACCCCTTCACTTCTCCAGCAAAGTGCGTGGAGAAAGGAGTTGCATCAAATTTGGTGATCGTAGCTATACCAGACTGTCCGGCTTTAATTGCTTCCCAAGCGGTGGCAACGGTATTGCCGACTGGCGAGATGCAACCCAATCCGGTTACGACGACACGACGTTTAAGCGAACTACTCAAGCGTTTCTCCTGGATTTGAAAACGAGGTAACTGAATTATGCCTTAACGTGTGCAGTAGCGTAATCGATAGCTAATTGCACAGTGGTGATTTTTTCAGCCTGATCATCAGGAATTTCCATTTCGAATTCGTCTTCGAGGGCCATTACCAACTCAACTGTGTCTAAGGAATCTGCACCTAAATCATCGACGAAAGAGGATTCAGCTTTGATGTCTGCTTCAGCAACACCCAGTTGTTCAGCAACAATTTTCTTAACGCGTTGTTCGATATCGGACATTTGTATCTCCAGTGAAAAAATCAAAAATAAGGGCCTACAGAAAGTGCGCGCATTTTAGCAGGTTTGTACCTAAAAAAAGCAAGCACTCATTTTGCAGCAATAACTCCGGCTAATTTCGGTGAAATTGCGTGCAATTAACAACAAAAAAACTACACCAAATACATGCCACCATTTACATGGAGCGTCGCACCAGTAATATAACCTGCATCCGGAGATGCTAAAAATACCGTTGCCGCAGCAATATCCTCAGGCCGACCCAACTTAGCCATTGGGATTTGCACCAAAATAGCGGCCTTCTGCTCTTCAGTCAGCGCCTTCGTCATATCGGTATCGATGAAACCGGGGGCGATACAGTTAACAGTAATATTGCGACTGCCAATTTCTCTGGCTAAAGCACGGCTCATGCCAGCCACACCAGCTTTTGCTGCTGCATAATTCATTTGACCCGGGTTGCCGGAGGAGCCGACAACGGACGTGATATTGATAATACGCCCATGTTTCGCCTTCATCATGCCACGCAACACTGCGCGTGATAAGCGAGCAACAGAATTCAGGTTGGTAGAAATAACATTATCCCAATCATCTTCTTTCATGCGCATTGCAAGCTGATCCTGCGTAATGCCGGCATTATTAACAAGAATAGACAAGCTACCGAACTCTTTCTGAATTTCTTCGACCAACGTACCGCAACGCTCAACATCGTTGACATTAAATGCAATGCCTTTACCTGCATCTGCACCAACTTCCGCCAGATAGGCAGAAATCGCTTCTGCCCCTCCCTCCGTGGTCGCGGTACCGATTACTTTTGCACCTGCTGCAGCTAATGCCACAGCGATAGCCTTACCAATGCCACGTGACGCGCCAGTAACAAGGGCAACTTGATTTGCTAATGGTTTATTCATTTCAAGAGTTCCAATACTTTATCTAAGCTTGCTGTATCAAATAAGGCCTCACCAATCAAATCACCATGGATTCGTTTAGTTAAACCAGCCAAGACTTTGCCTGGGCCACACTCAATCACGTGAGTGATACCAGTTGCTTGTATTTCGCGGATTGTTTCAACCCATCGAACAGGGCTAGCTGCCTGCCGCACTAAAGCATCCTTAATTGACGCTGGATCCAGAGCAATTGCGACATCGACGTTATTAATTAAAGGAATAGCTGGCGCCGAAAACGAAACGCCAGCGAGATACTCACGCAATCGATCTGATGCTGGCTTGAGTAACGAAGAGTGGAACGGCGCAGATACCGGCAGTATCAGGGCGCGCTTTGCACCTTTAGCCTTCGCTATTTCGCAAGCGCGTTCCACGGCCGCCTTGGCTCCGGCGATAACAACTTGTGATGGCGCGTTGAAATTAACCGCTTCGACAACACCTTCAGTTGACGCTTCACGACAAGCTGCAGCAACATCTTCATCAGACAAACCTAAAATAGCAGCCATACCACCCTGCCCGACTGGCACCGCTTCCTGCATTGCCTGCGCACGGAAGCGAACCAGTGGCACCGCATCTTTAAAAGCGATGACGCCAGCTGCAACGAGCGCTGAATATTCACCTAAACTATGACCTGCTACAACTTTAGGTGCCGCACCACCTGCAGCGATCCATGCGCGATAACAAGCAACGGCCGCCGTCAACATGACTGGCTGCGTATTGGTTGTCAGGTCCAACTCTTCTTTTGGGCCTTCAGAAATCAACTTGGCCAGATCAAAATGCAGCGCGTCTGATGCTTCTGCAACTGTTTGTTGAACGATCGCATTATCAGCGAAACCATTAAGCATCCCGATGGCCTGGGAACCCTGGCCGGGAAAAACAAATGCAAATTGGGTCATGTTTTTATATCTCTCTTGGGTTATTTCAGTTTACATTTGAACGATAGCGGCACCCCAGGTAAATCCGCCACCAACACCTTCTAATAAAATCTTATGCCCAGCCTGAACCCGACCATCACGAACGGCTTGATCTAACGCCAACGGAATAGAAGCCGCCGAAGTATTGCCGTGGTGATCGACTGTCACAACCAGCTTTTCCATAGGTAAACGCATTTTCTTTGCCGTGCTTTGCATGATGCGAATATTGGCCTGATGCGGAATCAGCCAGTCGATCTCTTCAGCCCGCAAACCAGCTATTTCCAATGCTTCATTTGCGACTTTTTCAAGAACAGATACCGCCAACTTGAAAACTGCCTGTCCATCCATATGCAGAAATCCGCTTCCTGCAATTGCATTGTTCTGCACTTGGCCTGGTACACACAAAATATCTGCATAACTACCGTCCGCGTGCAACTTTGTGGCCAAAACGCCTGGGGTTTCCGAGCGCGACATGACAACAGCACCCGCACCATCACCAAATAACACGCAGGTTGTACGATCTTCAAAATTCAGAATGCGTGAAAATACTTCCGCACCAATCACCAGCACATTTTTATGTGAGCCGGACTTAATCATGCTGTCAGCAATTGACATGGCGTAGATAAATCCACTGCAAACAGCTTGCACATCCATCGCAGCCGCACCATTTTTGACCTCAAGCTTATTTTGAACAATACAAGCAGTACTAGGAAATCCACCGATAAAATCAGGGGTCGATGTCGCCAGAATGATCATATCGATATCATTCGGCTGCATCTTCGCTGCACTCAAAGCCTGTTTGGCAGCGGCAACAGCAAGATCGCTGGAATTGACACCTTCGTCCACATAATGACGGAATGAAATCCCACTGCGAGAGACAATCCACTCGTCAGAGGTTTCGATCCCTTTTGCAGCGAGTTGATTAGCGAGGTCTTGGTTACTTACTTTTCTGGGAGGCAGATAACTGCCAGTACCTATAATTTTGCTAAAAAAAGTCATGCGATCTTCTGTGCTGTTTGGTCATTGTGATTTGGCGCAACCGTGTCTGCCACTGGCATCAAAATCGCCATCGAAGTTGAAATCCGCTTTAACACGTCATTTTTTGCAGCATCAAAGGCGCGCTGGATCGCCCATTCGTAGCTGTATTTGTCTGCGCCGCCATGACTCTTAAAGACAATTCCCCGCAAACCAAGCAAGCTACCGCCGTTGTAGTTAGAAGGATTCATGGTGCGTGAAATAGACTTGAGTGCACCTCGAGCAATAATGGCACCGAGCATGTTTAGGGGGCTGCTCTTAAACGCTTCCGTGAGCGTCGTCTTAACAAAGCGCCCCATGCCTTCGGCTGCTTTTAGGGTAACGTTGCCAACGAAGCCATCGCAAACGACGATATCTGTCGTCCCCTTAAAAATATCATTTCCCTCGACATTCCCGTAAAAATTTAACAGGCCACGCTCATGATCGGCACGCAACAATTGTGCTGTACGTTTAACGACATCATTTCCTTTAATGTCTTCTTCACCGACGTTCAATAAACCAATACTTGGCTTTTCTCTTCCTTCAAGCGCAGAAACCAGTACCGAACCCATAATTGCAAATTGATGAAGATGCACCGGCTCACAGTCAACGTTAGCGCCTAAGTCGAGCATATAGGTTGGTTTGTTTTTTTGATTCGGCAACATACCGAAAATCGCTGGGCGATCGACGCCATGCATTGTCTTGAGCACATAACGGGACACCGCCATTAAGGCCCCAGTATTACCTGCGGATACGCATGCCTGCGCATGACCATCCTTGACTTGCGTAACCGCAACGCGCATCGACGAATCTTTTTTGCGGCGCAGAGCAACCTCGAGAGGATCATCCATCTCCACCACCTCGGAGGCGTGAATGATTTTTATTCTTGGGTGCTGGCTAGCATGATTTTTTTTCAGTTCAACTTGGATTTGATCCTCAAGCCCTACCAATAGAAATTCGACATCCGGCTCACGATTTGCGAAGGCAACCGCCGCCGCCACGGTAACTGCTGGTCCGTGATCGCCGCCCATGCAGTCTATGGAAATTTTTATTGTCATGTGGTGTTACGAAACTTCTATACGAAACAGCTAGTGTACCAAATTAGAGGAGTTTTTCAGTTATTTTCATTGCTATTAAGTAATGAAATTAGAAAAAAACTGCGTTTTTATCGATTCAGATCAAAAAATCAACATGAAACTTCATCCGCAAAACTCTAAAGACGCTTACCTCTTCAAAATTGCAGGCGTAAAAAAAGCGGCGTCAAGTCAAAGACTTACAACGCCGCTTTTTTACTAAAAAACGAGATTACTCGTCGTTTTTAGTTTTCAATACTTTACGACCACGGTAAAAGCCATTTGGGCTGATGTGGTGACGCAGATGTGTTTCACCAGTTGTTGGCTCGATACCTAACTGTGGTGCAGTGAGGAAATCGTGGGAACGGTGCATGCCACGCTTGGATGGGGATTTTTTGTTTTGCTGAACTGCCATGATAACTCCTAATACTTCAAAAAATGTTTCTAAAAATTTACACACCTGGCTGAAGAGTGCGAACATCACCAACCAAGAATCCCTAACAATACTTCGACCTGAGTGTTTTTTCAGAATAATGCCACTAGGTACGCCCACTTATCTTCTTCAGCACAGCAAAAGGAGATACTTTTTCACTGCTTTCTGCGTCAACCCGTGCAGTAGAATCTGCTGAAGCCAATGGTACATCTGGGCATACTGCATGTTTGGGCGATTGGGGTATTGCGAGTAGCGCCTCATCCTCGATCAAAGCTATGACGTCGAATGTTTTACTACCTACTACAACATCGATCTCGTCATCTTCGAGCAATGCGTCAATTTCGTCGGCATTTTCTTCGTTTTTGGCGAGTATCAATACTGATTCTGAGTCAATCTCAAATGCAAATGGTGTAAGGCAACGCTGACACATCAAATTTACGCTGCCAGCCACCGTCAATCTTAGCTCTGCGTGACCAAACTTGTCTTTCCCACCAGTCAACGCCCAGTTCAACACACCTTCTGTGTTGGCACTTTCTTCTGAAAGACGGGACAAATCTGCTACCGGAATGCTACCGGAACGCTGCTCTTCGAGACGACAAAAGGTGAAGGCATCAATCACAAAAGCTTGCATAGGATTATTTGAACCCAGAAAACCTGCGATAATAACAGCACTCGCCCTTGTTAGTCAAAGGCTTAGGCGCACTTTTTAGACGAAAACAAGTCAAAAACGCAATTTACAGCAAAATTACCACCCCGATCAAGCCTTTATCTATGACGAATAACAATCCGGACATTATTTTAGCATCCAGTTCCACCTATCGCGCTGAGCTACTTCGCCGTCTGCAACTACCCTTTTCTTCGATCTCACCCGATATTGATGAGTCGCCGCTTCAAGGGGAAACCCCACCTGCAACCGCGTTGCGACTAGCACGTCTAAAAGCAGAGGCAATCGCTTCTAGCCATGCAAAACGGATGCCAGCGTTGATCATTGGTTCCGACCAGGTTGCCACCCTTGACAAGCTACAGATAGGCAAGCCAGGCAACCATGAAAATGCATTGAGACAGTTACAGTTGATGCGTGGCCGAGAGGTAATTTTTCATACCGCATTGTGTTTACTGGATACGCGACCACATGCTGCCCGCCCAATCCAGATTCAGGAAGTCAGAACCGTCGTCCGCTTCCGCGATTTGTGTGATGCTGAGCTAGACGCTTATTTACGCATTGAACAGCCCTACGATTGTGCTGGTAGCGCAAAAAATGAAGCATTAGGGATCACTATTTTATCGTCCATTGAAAGTACTGACCCAACGGCATTGACTGGATTACCACTCATCGCATTGACGGATATGCTTCGTAATGCGGGCATCAGTTTTTTCAATTGATAGGGGCATGTGATTTTTTACGCGTGCACCTTCCGCCTATCGTGAGAAAATAGCAACCAACAACTCATACACCACCCAGTATTTAAGATTAAAACAATGACTACCGGCACACTTTTCCTTATTCCCAACACCCTCGGTTACTACGAAGGACAGCAAGAGGGCTTGCTGGCAAAAATCATTCCCGACACAGTGCAATCGATGTCGGCACAATTAAGCTATTTCGTGGCAGAGAATGCCAAGACAACGCGCGCTTATTTAAAGTTTCTGGGTCAGCATCACCCACTTAAACTTGCGATGCAAGAAATCCAGATCAGTGAGCTAAACATTAACACGCCGGAAAAGGCTCTTGAAGGATTGCTGCAACCGCTTCTGCAAGGGCATGACGTTGGGCTCATTTCAGAAGCTGGCGTTCCGGCAGTCGCTGATCCCGGGGCCAACCTCGTGCGTCTAGCGCACCAAAAAGGCATCACAGTGCGCCCATTAGTGGGGCCGTCATCGTTGCTGCTTGGCTTGATGGGTAGCGGCTTGAATGGTCAGAGTTTTGCTTTTCATGGCTACTTGCCGACAGACGCAGTGCAGAGAGCTAAACGAATCAAAGAGCTGGAGGACCGCTCCAGAAAAGAGAAACAAACCCAATTATTGATCGAAACTCCGTATCGCAATACTGCAATGCTGGAGGCGCTAGCCAATCACTGCAATCCTGGTACGCTGATTTGTGTTGCAACCGACCTTAGCCTTCCAAGCGAGTCTATCCAGACACGGACAGCCAACGAATGGAAAAAACGTATTACTACCAATCAGCTTCCAGATTTCCACAAAAAACCAACGGTGTTCTTGTTCCTAGGCCATTAATTCTGACTTCTTGATGAAACTTTCAAAAAACATCATTTTTCGAACGGTCGGTTAGTTTTTTAAATTTCAGCTACTATGTATTTTTTGGAGGAAAATACATATGCTGAATTTTGATTTTTATAATCCTACACACATCCTGTTTGGCCAAGGTCGTATTGCTGACTTGAACAAAGTAATTCCAGAAAATGCCAAGGTGTTATTGCTTTATGGCGGTGGTAGCATCAAGCAAAACGGTGTTTTTGATGAAGTTATTACAGCATTAGGAACGCGTTCGGTGACAGAATTTACTGGTATCGAACCAAATCCAAGCTACGAAACACTTATGCAGGCCGTTGAGGTCATCAAACAAGGACAAATCGACTTCCTACTAGCTGTAGGTGGTGGGTCGGTCATCGATGGTACGAAGTTTATCGCGGCCGCAGCGCTATTTGAAGGCGATGATCCGTGGGCTATTCTTGAAAAACGTGGCAGCAACGTTAAGAAAGCGATGCCATTCGGTAGCGTGCTGACTTTACCAGCAACAGGCTCCGAGATGAATTCAGGCGCAGTTGTGACACGTAAATCAATCAAGGCAAAAATGGCTTTCTCCAGCCCTCATTGCTACCCAAAATTCTCAGTCTTGGACCCGACGAAAACATACACCTTACCCGTCCGGCAAATCGGTAACGGTGCCGTCGATGCCTTTGTTCACGTGATGGAGCAGTATATGACCTATCCGGTCAACTCGCCCGTTCAGGACAGATTTGCCGAAGGCTTGTTGCGAACGCTGATCGAAGAAGGTCCAAAAGCACTGAAGAATCCTCAGGACTACGATGTTCGCGCCAATTTAATGTGGTGCGCAACGATGGCACTCAACGGCCTGATTTCCGTCGGCGTACCACAGGATTGGGCAACGCACATGATCGGTCATGAGCTAACGGCTTTACATGGCATCGATCATGCCCAAACACTTGCTATCGTCTTACCTAGCATGTTGCGCGTCCGTAAAGAGTCAAAGCGTGCAAAACTACTGCAATACGCTGAGCGCGTTTGGGATTTGCACGACGGTGATGAAGATGCACGTATTGAACTGGCGATTAGCCGCACACAAGACTTCTTTGAGCAGATGGGAGTCAAAACCCGCTTGAGTGACTACGCACTCAACGCCAGCAGCATTGACCCTATTCTTGCTGCGCTAGAAACCCATCGCATGGTAGCCCTCGGTGAAAAACGCGATGTAACTTTAGATGTGAGCCGACGAGTATTAGAACTCAGCCTGTAATCATCGTCATTCAACGTAGCACCCAAAAATCCGGCTCACTATTTGCCGGATTTTTTATTGCTCCCTCATCAGTCCAAGTAGCGTACTTTTTGTGAATTTGTCGCTTACTTGTCATTTACTTGACAGTAGGCTTCTGCACATGACAGTGCAACGCAAGAAAACGCATCGCGCCACTATAGGTTGTGTCCCAATCATCTAACAGATAGGTATTAGCTTCTTCAACGAAATTAACCCAATCTTCTAATAAACCCTCTTGCTTTTCATGTGGGGCCGCTTCCTTAATCCAATTAGTGGCAAGATCTGGAGTAAAACCATCTTTTCTAAACTGTTTGACGATACTCTTTGCGATTTTTTCAGTCATGGTTGTTTTCGGTGGCACGCCAGCACAGATGCACAAAAATAGAGTCATCAGCGAATCAACATCGGTCTTACCCTTCGTCAGACGACTCCACTCTTTTGACACTAAGGCATCATATTCCGACGTATCCTCGATCTCATGATCACCCAGATAATATTTGTCTTTCAGGCTAAACACTAAGCGATCCAAAGATAATTTCTTATCTTGCAACACTGGCATGTCGTGCTCTTTCATCTCACTGACAATCCGCTCAACAAGGGACAAAAATTTCTCAGGGATGTCTGATAAATCGATGCTCTCAATCGCCTTATTACGTTTTATCGCAGGCATGGTACGCACAGATTCCAAGAGTGTCGCAAATTCAAGCTGATTTGCCAGATTGTCTTCAGGACCTCCGAATATCATCACAAGCAACGCTGAGCGGATCACGGCCACCGCTTCTGCATCTTCCTCTTTGAGACTTTCTGTTGATATTCCAAGATAGTCGCCAAACCAATACCCCGCTTCGATTTCGAGGGCATTGAGCTGTCGGTGCTCAAGCGTATTCCTATACTCATGCGGTTTTTCTTTTAGCGACCACGCTTCCAAAAAATCCTCTACCCGCCCTTTTGCCTCGCGACCGAGTAGTGCATATTCAGGCAAAGAGAATAAAGTTTTAAGCAGACCTGAGCCGCCTCGGGAGAGAGTCAGGAACGTGTTATCTCGAATCAATTTGGCAGCGACATCCAGATCACCGCGTGATGTCTCGATCAGGTACAGGCTAGCCAAGTTCACGATACGTTTGCGCGCCGCTTCGATCTCTGGACGCAAATATTTACTACCAAAGGTGTCTGCGATCTGCACCATGCCTTTGGGCGCTTCCGCTTCAATGGCTGCAATCTTACTACTAGGAATAATCGCCCTTTGCACACCATGGCGCAAAGCAGTTTCAAAAAAGGGACGGTTATCGATCAGGGCAATATCGTATTGGGATTCGGACATAGGACCTCTACTCGTATAAAATTTTCAGCGACAACAAATAAAAAATGCAGAACGCAACGAACGCTCTGCATCTCTTTAGCACAGCGGCAATAACTTATAAGGCGGACTCTTCGTCATCATCCTTATCGTCGCCATCGTCATTATTTTTTGGACGTTCTTCTTCCTCTGCCTCTGATTCACCGCCCTCTAAATCGTCAGATTGCAAGTTAGCCAGGTAGGCTTTATAGCGTGCACGCAGCTTCATTAGCACTTCGCGGAAAATCTCTGGTAGCTCATAACGCAAAATATACGTCACCTGCATCCAGTCATGATCTTCCAGGTTTGCCATATCAAGCGGCGAAGCGAGACTTTCCGTATCGCGATCTAGGTTCATCAAATCATCTTCTTGCGCCTGAGTACGGGCATCACCGTATTCATACAGATCAAATGTAGCGTAGCGATAGAAATGCTCAACCATCTGCGTACGATCAAGAAGGTAGTCAACCAACGCATCATAGCCACCGTCGACCTCTGCAATCTCGTACAAAAATTCCGCTGGATCAGCCCCCTCCCGAAAAATCACCGAGTTGACCATGCCACGCAGTTGCTCGTGCGTTTGATCACCATAACGGCGTTCCAGAACAACCGCTTGAGCAAACTGTTCTGGCGTTACCAATAAATTGACAAGGGATTCTTTTGAGGCGTCGTATTCACGAATGATCGCCAGTAAATCCTTTGATGGAAAATCATCCAATGCAGCGACCAGCGCCTTATCGCCCTGCGTCTCAGCAATATTCGCCAGAGCAAATTCTGCACCAGCGATATCTCCAGCCAAAATCAGATTTTGCGCTTCAATTAATGCAGGTAAAGTCATAATTTTCCTTAATCTTTGCGGTCGAAGCCTTGTTCAGCGAGCCAATCGGCACCAGCCTCATCAAGATCATAATCATCGCCATCATCCCCATCATCGCGACCATGACGTCCATAATTGCCATCAAGATCGCCGCTTTCTCTGAGTTCTTCGGCTTCTTCATTCGCATCAGTATCTTCGTCATCTTCCAACGTGTTTGTCGCACTATGTTTGCGCGCTTGTAGGCCACGATTCAAATATTCAAGAGCAGCAGCAATCACCATAAACCGCTCACCACCTTCAGCATTGAGTACGATTTTACTCAATGGTTCAGCCCACGGTTCGAGCTTCACCCCTGCTTGCAAGCTTTTCCAAGAAGGCAGCTTGAGCTCTTCTTTCGTACTCAGGGTTTCCATGACCAACGGGTTCATGAAGATAAATCCCGAATGAAACGCTGAAGCCAGCATCTCAGGGTTACTACTCATCATAGGCAATAACAGCGGCAATTGTTCTGCTTTTTCCCGCAATCTGGCCTTGAGGATATTTTTACCTTCTGAATCAGATTTCAAATCTTCAATTTCGGCATTGTAAACCGAAGTCAAGTCTTCAAAAAAACGTGACAATTTCACTTCAATACTCCTGATAAATAATGCTTCCAGATCTCTGTCGCTGTTTCCAACGGCGAATCTAGTAAATTCCTACGACGATTTTCGTCGTAGGCAGTGCGAGCCGCATCGTCTGACAAAATGTCATAGGCTTCTTTCACTGCATGAAACTTTTCCGGTGCCAGTTCCGATGTATTTCGATCTGGATGGAACTCGGCAGCTTTCTGACGAAAGGCTTTCTTAATATCGGCTAAGGTCGCATTTGGCGCGATACCCAGAATGACGTAGTAATCTTTCATAGACTCTTTGAAAAAATTAACGGAATTCTGCGCTGCATTAACGCATTTGCCGCAAGTACCGCATGAGTTGAAAGAATAACAACCACTTCAACAATCAATATCAGCTTTATGCATTAAGCGTTATACAGCGATATTTTTTGACATCACCTGATCGTCGGCATAGAAGTGATTGCTTCACTTCTACCATGTAACCACCAACTGATCAGGCGAAAAATGGCAATATTAATGCTGATGCCCATGCTCGCCATGGACGTGACCGTGGACGACCTCTTCGTCACTCGCTTCACGAATTTCTAATACTTCTGCATCAAAACGAATTGTCATGCCTGCCAATGGATGATTGCCATCGACTGTCACAACACCAGCATCAATTGCAGTTACGCGGAATTGCATCGTTTCTTCCGTTTCTGGATCACGTGTTTCAAACATCATCCCTACTTCGATATCTGGCGGGAACAATCCTACGTCTTCCTGGCGAACGAATTGTGGATCAAATTCACCAAAGCCTTCTTCTGGTGTCAATGTTACCGAGACTTTATCGCCGACAGATTTGCCATCAAGAGCTGCTTCTACCGCTGGCAAGATATTGTCGTAACCACCATGCAAATAAACGATAGGGTCTTGGTTCCGATCAATAACGTCACCTTCGGCATTAAACATTGCGTAGTTAAGGCTGACAACTGAATTTGGTGTGATTTGCATAATGATAGATAAAATTAAAATTGGGTTATTGAAAGTGATTGATATTGCACAACGCGCAAAGGTCTACAAAAATGGCTTCTTTCCTATCTGAAAAAAAATTCCAGCAAGAGGCCAAAGCTTATTTCCTATAGATATTCGTTAATGTAATGCTAATTACAACACCGTCACATTCAGAACTTGGGCTGCTATTGTAGCAGACACACACATTTCTCTCATCTTCGCGCTACAAACCAGAAAAAAAGAAACAAATAATCTCCCAAACAAGGTATATTCCGCAACCTTCAATTCAATGGCCAGACAGGAACAGACAATGCTCATCATTACAATTAAACAAGGTAAAGAAAAAGCGATTCTGGCTGGACAGCCCTGGATTTACCTTTCTGCCATTGCTAGAATCGATGGAAAATTCGAAGAACGAATCAAGATTGGCGGGACTGCAATGATTCGCTCATCTTCAGGCCAATTTCTCGCCAGGGCCGCCTGGAGTCCAAAGTCGCAGATCCGAGCCAGAGTGTGGACATTGGATGAAAAGGAAGCAGTTGACCATGCAATGATAAAACGTCGGATTAAGATGGCACTAGCAAAGCCACAGATCGACAATAGCTCTCCAACTGAGCCTCAACGCCTCATCAATGGTGAGGCGGATCATCTACCAGGTCTAATTGTTGATTATTTTGGCGGTAGTGCTAGGTATCTGGTGTGCCAGTTTCAGGCTGCGGGTGTTGATGCGTGGAAAGTCACCATCGCCAAAGCACTGATGGCAGAGACGACATGTCCGAATGTTTACGAGTATGCTGATCCATTGATACGTGCCGGAGAAGGCTTATCAGCACATTCTTCGGCACTGGCTGGGGAAGTTCCTCCCTTCCATCTGCCATTTAATTGACCTTACCGAAAAATTGCTGTGCATTGACCACCAATCAATGACAGAAAAATTCGGTTTCGATATCAATCAAGGTTCTTGCTACCCCCAATCAATTACCAACATCCTGTTGAGGTCGCATTAAGGTTCGATTGTGTGCCTAAATAATCGACAACATACGTACCACACGTGTCGCTGGATTGCGCACCACTAGGCGCAGCATTGATTGTATAAGTGCTCGCAGTCTGCGTAGGTACACTCAGTGTGTAGTAGCTCTTATTTCCTGACATCACTGGCACAGTTGTCGCTCCCGCCGTCGAACTAACACCCAACTTGCTCAGATCATTGGTATAGGTGTTGTTTGTCGAGAAATATTTTTCCTCACGCGCGGCCAGATCAAGAACGGCATTCTTTGCATCCACGCGTCGGCCTTTCATGATTGACGTGTTATATGCAGGAAGTGCTACCGCCGAGAGGATACCAACGATGGCAACGGCTACGATAAGCTCAATTAGTGTAAAGCCTTGGTTTTGATATACATTTATTTTTTGTTTCATTGCTGTTCCAGTACATTCAAATTAAAGATCAAATTCAACGCAGCTTCACCCAAGTCAATCTCTTACCGGTGGATGAGCCTGCTTGATCAATGAGGGTTGCACTCCCAGTACCAGTCGTATTTTGCTGAACCATCGCTTGCTGCGAGACAGATCCAGTTGAACCAGTACTTCCAGAACTTCCAGATTTTCCTGTAGTGGTGACAAAGGATGGAGTTCCTGTACCACTCAAACCCAAACCGGCAATCACCGCACCTGAAGGTGCAGTAATACCAGCAGAAAGTGCAGCAGAAGCAAAATACGATGACACTGGCGCGCTACCCGTGTCAGGCGCGAGTGACATTGTAAAGCCCGAGGCGGGTTGTGTAGAGCACGTCAATACCTGATTGACTGCTGGGATCATTGTATTGACAAACAATCCACCATTTTGAATAACCGGGCTATAAATAATTTGCTCCCCACTATTTGGTAACGACATCTGCCATCCGAATTGATTATTGGTCGTACTTGAACAAGTAGTCGATCCCGCCCAGCAAACTGGATTTTGGGTCACCGTTCTATATCCAGAGACACCACCGGTACCTCCACTATAGGTTGTGATCGTTTGCTGCTGCAGATTAGTTGTCGTGATTGATTGTGGGCTTGTGAGCGTCGCATAATCATAGCCGCTGATCGAGTTCCATCCATTCATATCCCAGTCCCAAATACCATAAAGCGCCTGGGTGCCACTTGCATATGTTGCTGCACTCGTCAGCGTCTGCGGAAACTGAACACCGGTTCCAAAATTGAGAATAATACGTGCGTAACCTTTAGATTGCTGCGAAGAACTCACTAACACCCTCGTTGTAATTGGCTGCCCACTTGGGGTCGTAAAAATCGGTTTTGCACCCATAGCCCACTTGGTAGAATCATTACTAGTTAAATCTAAACGCCAGATTTGACCATAAGCATCCCCAGCATAGACATAATCCACAACGCCATCGCTATCCAAGTCTGCGGAAGTCGCGTAATCAATCCAGTTGATGTTACTAGTGCTTCCAGATTTTGTGTCGTAAAAGTTGAAGGTGATCGCGCCTGTAGTTTGATTAATGGTCATGATAAAAATACCCGCTGTACCATTGGTACTATTACGTCCATTTCCAAAAATCACTGCCCAATTTCCATCATGTAACAAGCGCACAATTGGCGTACCGTAAAGATTCCCAAGCTTCAAGTTGCATTTAGCATCATTGACGCACGCAATAGTCGACGAGGTCCACTCTCCAATAACAAGACTTGCCGCATTCGATTCCAGGAACTGACGAGGGTCCGTAATATCCAAGCCATAAATTACGCCATTACCTGAAGTCTTCGTATCACCAATCGCTCCATTCGTATTGCCGCCTGCCCCCAACCCGCCAACCAGCCACGTATGCCATGCGCCTGCGTAATACAAACTGCCAGCCCCAGGCGTCGCATCAACGTAAAAATTATGTGCATAGCTTGGCGAAGAATAGTCAAGCGCTAGGGTAGAAGAATGAATCGTATTCACGATGGCATCGGGCATATACGCGATCACTTCTTTACCATCATCCGTCGAGCCTCCCGTCCGAAAACCATGAACCATGCCATCGTTTGCTCCGACATAAACCACACTAGTGCGTGAGGCATAACTATTTGCAAATGTGGGGTATGTGCTGTACCCCGCTAAAGCGTTACTATATAACGCGTCCTTAGTCGGTAAAACGGTAGGAATGCTGGGCGCTGAGACATACACAGGGCTTGAGTTAATCACATCACCCAGCACACCTGTTCGCGCACGATAAGGACCACCTATGGTGATTTCATTTGTTCTATCTCCTCTCAGATATAAAACACGGTTTGCGCCCGTGTCCGCCCCTGACCCAGAACCACCAATTGCCGACGCCTGCGTTGAATTCAAACTTCCGAATTGGAATTTAATCCCTGCTTTAGCAGCGGGGTTCCAGCTAATGATATTTCGTGCAGTAGATAATTCAGCTGAAACAGCTGGCGACGAGCACCCTGTCAGCACACAATTGGCATCCCAGACTGGGGTTTGATTATTGATCGTTACAGTTCCATCGGCATTTGTAGTAATCGTCGAGGCGGTCAATTGACCCCACCAGTTTAATACGTGGTAATACGCCAAAAAGATTTCGGAGGTAGAAGTTACAATTGCGGCCTTCTGGCCACTTGTACCCGCAGAGTCACCCGCACTCTGGATCTGTGCCGCCTTAAAGCAGGTAATTTCATGAACATTAGAACCACCACCCGTACCTGCCGTAAAGCCGAATAACAGTGTAGATGGAACGTTGCCATTATTTGCCTGAATATTTTGGTTAGTAATGACTGGAGTAGTAACACCACCATTGTAACTATAAGATAAAGTCAAATAGCCGTCTTGCGTAATTTTTAATGCATAAGTAATCGGTGTTGCTAAACCACGTTTTGAAGTTGAGACGCTTGTTGTTTCCTGACTGTAAATAGTGACGCCTGTTGGCAGCACCGTAGGCGGATTGACGAGGAGCTTATAATCCGGTGCCGCATACGTAGACTGAGTCCATCCACCGCCGTTCCAATATTGGTAAAATCCCGATTTACACGTGTTAATCACAGCTTGCTGCTGTTGAGAAGCACTTAATCCTGAGGGGTAGTACGTAGGCAATAGCTTGTTCAACGAGGGGTAATAAACACTACCCGCACCACGAACAACAATCGCACCAGGTGTTGCATAAGTATTACCGGTAGAGGTGCTATCATTTTTATTTGAAAAGTTACCGAACTCGTCAATCGCTACTGCTAGGTATCCTCCATTTGTGCCTTGGTATGGCGCATTGCCATTTGAGCAGCTATAACCAAGACTACCACCCGGCGACCCCAAGATCATATTAGATGCGGGTGTTGTGAGATAACTACCATCAACCAGAAAAAACGCGAGACCATCTGCGCCTGATTTCTGGCTACTTGCGTTCGTATAGCCGTTACCACCATAGGTGACCGTCGTAAATGTCACTTGCACACCTTGCGTGGTACCAAACGGTGAAGTGGAAATAATTTGCCCACTACGCGTCGTATCAGCACCACCATTCGTCAGACGCAGGGCGCCCTGCCCCACAGGGTCAGGCAGAGCACCAGAAACACCTCCTACATGCGCCAATCCCGTATTCACATTCTTAGATGTACATGCGGGGATAGTACTTTTGGATCCATCACCCGCAGTTAAACAAGTGTCGCCAAATGTTTGCCACGTCATAGAAGAAGACGCACCAGTCAACGTATCACTGACAACTTGCTGGGCACTAACGCCGTTCACTACCGTTAAGCTTGTCAAGCCAAACAGGCATAATTTTAGTTGCTTATTTAACATCATCATATTTACCTGCCTATCAATTATTGATTGGGTCAGACGAAAGAGGGGTAATTTTGCCACCAACCGTGACTGAATAAACACTTTGCACAACCGAGGTAGAATTCTTACTTCCACCAAAGCCTACCGCAGTAACGGTGTAGACATTTGTCGTATTACCGCGAGAATCAATCACTCGGTTCTGAAAATTAATATAGATCCCCGGCGCTTGGTTGTAATTGATATCGGTGTTATTAAACGCATCTGTCGTTGAGCCGCCACCTGCGCTTACTATCATAGGTGGAGGCGTATAACTCAGCATAGCAGGCCACGACGTTGGGTCACTTGGCGTGGCCAACGCATTTGAGCACACAAGCATCGATGACTGGGCGTTAATTGCAGTTGATTGCGCACTTGCACATGTCGTACCAGAGCCAGGTCGCGAGGTACCTTGCGTTCCGTTGACCAACCACCACTCACCATACTCAAGCGCATTTTGTGCAGCTTGGTATGCGCGTTCTTTTTCGCGCGTATTGCCTGCAATTTTTTGTTGCAACCCAAAGCCTCGGAACATCGTCAAACCAATGAGAGTTAGCACGACAAGGATTAACAGCGCAGTAACAAGGGCAATTCCTTTATGTCTTGAGAATTGCCGTCCGACAGAAATTCTAGAGATGGTTTCTGAAAAAATAAGCGTAGTATTCACAATCAAGTCACATTCATCATATAAATAGTATGGACAATCGGCGTTAGCGTCACTGGCGTGGCTGCGCTCGGATTTGTCACAACCGTATTAACAAATGTCAACGTGACTTGAACCGACATCACATACATCCAGTTAATTGGCGTTACATAGCCAAGTGCCCAGCAAGATTGCGGAGTTTGAGGGGCCGACAACCCAGAAGCGTCAATATATGCATCAACATTAAGTGCTGGTGCTTGCTGAGGTGAACGGCAATTTGGTACTTGGGTCTGCAATCCGTAGACTATCTTCATTAATGAGACGTTATCGGCGAGTATTGTTGCCGTCCCAGGCGCGCCACCATTGGTACTCACGGTACAAACCAACTGATTGGATGCATTAATCGAAAGACTACTTGTCCACACAATCGCGGCATTCGTTGTGTTTAAGTCACCCTGACAGTTTGTAATCGTCCCACCTGCAGGCGCTACTACCCTCACGTTAATCGTATCACTGCCACCGGCATTTGTAGTGCCAACAATTAATTGCCCAGCAGAAAAAACAGTGCCGTCAGAATTCTTCACCGTCGTTGCAGGATAGGCACTTAATTGTCCTCCGGCAGGTGTACTAAATGATGCGCCGCTTGGGCTAGTAAATGTCTCAGCACCAGGAAAATAGCCCGCATTCCGAATAGTAGAGTCCAAAACAGAAAGAGAAAAACGTTCGTTTTCCTGGATCTGGGTCAGCGCATCCTGCGTGGAGAAACTATTTGTCAAACTAAAAATCATGCCGACAATACCAGCAACCAATATCAAAGTGACCGTGATTGCGATCATCAGTTCAACCAGTGTAAAGCCGCCCTGTCTCCTTTGTTTTACGGAGGAAAGATCACAAACTGAAGCTGTTGGAGATGAGTATTTCATGGGTTTATCATTGCATTGTCATGGTTTTACGTAGACGCTGTAAGACTGCGTCGTAATTTGCGCAGCAGACCCTGCGGCAGCATTCGCTTGCAAGGCAATTTGCTTCTCCGACCACGTGACATTAATTGAGCAGTCAATTACACCAGGAGCTGTTGTCGTTGAATTAATCTGTACTGCGGCAACAGTGGGGCAAGTGATTGTTGCTGTGTAGCTTGGAAATTGATTATTCATATCGGCAACCCACTTATTCACATCAACGGCAGCTAATTGCGCCGGCGTACAAGTAGTCGGCGCTACACAACCGGTAGAAGGAGGTGATGTGTACGTTCCAGTGCTGTCAGTGATCGTCGTCCCGGTCGCTTTAAAAGACGGCACCGTAGAAGATGGCAAACTAGCTGGCTGCCAAAAAGCGGGGTTGGCGTGCATCATAGAAGCGAGGCTTTCCATTTGGACTGCAATCAACGAACGAGAACCTGCATTTTGTGTTGTCGATACCGCTAACGCGGCCATTTTGGCAAGCCCGAGCAAGCCAACGGCACAAACGATCATCGCCACCAAGACTTCAAACAAGGTAAATCCTTGATTAACCATCCGACGAGACGTATTTCGACTATTCATGGGCAATTCCCCGTTCCAGATTTTTGGTTGACATGACGTCCGGCAATATTAATGGCAACGCATTTCGTCAACGACGCCGTCACTGGAGCAGTTTGCAGTATAAAAGTCACCGGATTCGCAAGTAACGACATCGTAAAACCCTCAATCGAGAAATTAATAGCAAACGTATTAGCGTTATCTGCCTTGAACGTATCAGTGGAAGTGAACGCGCCTTGCTTTCTAAGTGGGACGATCGTCTTGCTGGTCAAACCTGGATTGGGATAAATGATCCATCCAGTTTGCCAGTTATTGGCCCCCGAACATGTCGTTCCGTTAGTTGAAGCGCACATCGTCATTGGCACCCCCTCTTTAATTGCTTCCGCTCTGGCAAAGCCAAGATCACCCACAAATGCGTTAATTTCACGTGTGGTTGCAGCCGATTGAATCGCCGTTTTAAAACTTGGGACAACAATAGCAACGAGAATACCCGCGATCGCCATCACCATTACCAGCTCCATGATCGAAAAACCGACCTGACGTAAAACCTGATTTCTGTTTCGCATTAACACTGCCCACAAAATACTGAATATTGTTTATATAACTAAAAATTCCGAAGGCTCATATAGCTACAATGCCTAAAATGCTGAAACATCATCCCGAATAATTATTTTATTTACCAAAAGACAATTACCTAAAGCGCCGCTAGCTTATATTCACTTAACTTGAAAAGATATAGGTTCGGGATCAGCAGCGTAAAATTTTACAATGCTTTTAAAGTTTATTTACTTAATGCAACTTTCTCAAGTGAATATTAAAAATATGTCGAAGACTCAATTCAGTAAGTAGATTAAGGAAGCATTTTCAGAAAAACGCATGAGATCAAGTCGCATATTCAAAACACAATCATGGCAACAAAGAAGGGCGCTACCTTAGGAATGATTCAAGTCGTTTTGGTTTTAAGAAGCCCAGTCAACGCATTCTCAGTAAAGCGATCTGCATCATCAATGTAACCCTGAACCGTCCCATCGAAACGCCATCCTCCCTGACGTTTAATGTCGCGCAGACTTGCACCCGACCGATAAGCACTTGTCGCCATCCCCCGCCTTAGGCTATGGCTGCTAATTTCCGATACATGTGAGATCCCCACCCTACTTGCCCAGTGTACGAGAATTGCATTGACACTCGCAGCGTTAATTCCATCCATAGCCACAGCACCCCATCTATTAACACTCCTAAATATGGAGCCATTATGGATTTTTGCGGAATTAAGCCATTTTTTTAACGCTAAGGCAGGGCAACAAATGCCACCACCATAAGGAATCGCCTTACTGATACCGCGCCCCGTTTGATCCGTCTTCGATCTGGGCAACTGAATTAATAGACCCTCCTTCTGCCAGGCAAGATTCTCCACCTTCAAACTGACTAGCTCAGACCGCCGAAAACCGCCAAAGAAACCGATTTGCAACAAAGCACAATCGCGTAAAGCCTTGAGTGAGATATCTTGCTGCTGGAATGTTACGATTTTTTCCACATCCTCCAACAATAGAGCCGCAGCCTTTTCTGCAGGGCGACCGCGAGAACGTGAGATACCCAAAAGAACCTTCCTTACATGGGGCGCCGCACAGGGATCCGAGAATCCTTGGTGACGATGCCATTGTGAGAGCGCCGTTATTTTAAGACTCAAGGTTCTCGGATTGAGCGAATCAGAAAAACTCAAAAGGTAATTCACGATGATTGATTCATCTGCGGGAAGATTGCCACCCCAGTCCAAAAAATGCCTCACTGCGGACCGATATGCGCGGCGGGTATTTTCTGACGTGGCAGCAGAAATAAATTCCCTTTGTAACCGAATCGAATCTACCACCAAAGAACTCGGTCGCACGGCATCGGTAGTTAATTGCTCAAAATTAATCAACTGGTCGATGACAGGTTTTTTTATCAATGATTTCATGTAGCTCTACGTAATAAAGTGCGTCTCACATAGCGACTTCTTTTCTGCCGCCTCAATTTTCACCACGCCTTTGATCAATGAAGATCAGAACGCAAACAAGTATAAGTGTAATGGATAGCCGAGTAGCCAAAAGACCATCCATCATAACATTCGATAATATACATTATCGAATGTTATAAAATTAAATTTTAAATTTTATTAAAATTATTTTTTAATGTAATATTACGTAATACGTAATTAATAATCTTATTTGAGGCAATGATGGCAAGAGCAGGAATTCTTTACTCTGATGTTGTGAGAGCTGCAGAACAAATTCGTCAATCTGGGGAAATGCC
>Ga0209913_1000181_pt1 | contig 64582 bp, 59 predicted proteins | sample PersoiDNA2013203_FD_185805 | JGI IMG/M metagenome (GOLD analysis project Ga0209913, IMG submission 185805) | Permafrost soil microbial communities from the Arctic, to analyse light accelerated degradation of dissolved organic matter (DOM) -... | ecosystem: Environmental > Terrestrial > Soil >...
ATTCACGGTCTGGCGGGACAGCGACAACATCAGTCCGAGCTGTTCCTGCGAGATAGAAATCACGCGGCTGGTACGGTCAGTCCAGGCGCCATAACCTTTGGCCATACTCAACAGTCTTCGTGCTAGCCGGGTAGTAGGTGGTAAGAGAAAGATGTCCTCCATGGCAACGAAGACAGCGCGTAACTTTTGTGTCAGAAGACGGCCAAAATGCCTCCAGTAATCGGGTCGCTCTGACAACATTTTCTCCAGTGTTTGTTGTGAAACTCGGAGCAATTTCGCATCTGACTCTGCCCACGCATCATGGGTTCGCGGCTCGTTGTCAAACAAGGCAATCTCACCAAACCATTGCGGAGACTCAAGCATTGCCAAGATGGCTTCCTGGCCATTTTCAGCAATCCCCGTCACCCGGACAACACCTGTCAATACGCAGTAAATCCCGTCAGGTGCGTCACCTCGCGCAAACAGGCGTTGACCCGCTGCAATTGTTCGGATTTCAGCATTGATCAGTAGCGCTTCGCGCAACGCCTGTGGTATGGAGGCGAACCAACCCCCTGGGACAGTCAACGCGGCCAAATCAGACTTGAGATTGATGTGAGTAGACATGTTTGCGTCTTGTGTCGGGTGCCCGACATAGCGCGTCGTTGGAATGGCGGATCATAGAGGGATTATGAGAGGGGAACTCCGTGAAGACTGCTGCGCGGCAATCGCATCTGCGCATCACGGGAAAGGATTCCACGGGGTAACCCGTGCGATTTTTGACCTTGATCCGGAACGAAACGATACAGTCAATCAACAAGCTTAAACAAAGGAAGCAAACAGCAATGCAAAAAGCGATTCAATCTGACGTGCTGGTGATTGGCGGTGGCCTGGCCGGCATCGTGACGGCCATCGAGTGCCTGCGGGCCGGCAAAAGCGTAACCCTGGTGGACCGCGACACACCCGAGCGGCTGGGGGGCTTGGCCTTGTGGGCGTTCGGCGGCATGGCGCTTGTCGATACCCCGGTGCAGCGGCGCATGAAGCTCAAAGACTCGCCGGAAATTGCGCTCAAAGACTGGTTGCGCTTTGGTGAACTGGGTGAGGACGACGTGCTGCCTCGCCAGTGGGCCTCCTACTATGTGGAGCATTCCCGTGAACAGGTATACGACTGGCTGATTGAGAGCGGGCTCTCCTTCATGCCGGCGGTGAATTGGGTCGAGCGTGGCATGCAGGGCAATGGCAACACACTGCCGAGATACCACGTGGTATGGGGCACGTCGCAACGACTGACGCGGCGCATGATTGAGCTGATGCACCAGGCCGACACTGGGAACCGTTTGACCGTCCTGCATGACCACGAGGTAATGGAGTTGGAGTCGATCAATGGCGTGGCGGTTGGCGCAAATGCGATCAATCACGCGACGGGCCAAAATGTGCAAATGGCAGCGCAAACCGTCGTGCTGGCCATGGGCGGTATCAATGGCAGCCTGGAGCAAACCCGAGCCAATTGGGTCCAAGGCCGCCCCATGCCGGCAACCATGCTCAACGGTGCCCACCCGTATGCCAATGGAAAACTCCATCACCTCGTTGCAGGGCTTGGTGCGCAGATTACCCATGCTGGCGAAATGTGGAACTACGCTGCGGGTGTGCCCCATCCAAAACCCCACTTTGAAGGCCACGGCCTGTCCATCATTCCCTGCAAGTCGGCCCTGTGGCTGAACCACCGAGGGGAACGCATTGGGCCGGAACCTTTGGTGGTGGGATTTGACACGCACACACTTTGCCAGCGCGTTGCGGCGCAGGAAAAGCCCTATGTCTGGCACCTGCTGAACTGGCGCATCGCGATCAAGGAGTTGGCGTTGTCGGGTGCCGAACACAACCAGCGCATTCGCGACCACCAGACATTGATGTTCCTGAAAGAAACGTTGTTTGGCAATCACCGGTTGGTGAAACAGATGGTCTGCGAGAGCCGTCATTTTCTGGTGGACGATACTCTGGCGGGATTGACCGCCAAGATGAACGCGCTGGCCGGAACCAATGACGTTCGCGCTGACGTCCTGCAGAAAACTGTGGATGCGTTTGACGCCAACTTTGCGCTTGGCGACAAACTTTACAACGACGAGCAGATCCGCCGCATCGAACACGCACGCCATTGGGGGCCTGACAAGATGCGCACCTGCAAGCCGGCACCGCTGCAGGCGCGGGGGGCAGGTCCTTTCATGGCCATCCAGACGCAACTCATTACGCGCAAAAGTTTGGGCGGCTTGCAGACCGACTTGCAAAGCCGGGTGCTCGATGCCAGAGGTCAAGCGATGGAAGGTCTGTACTGTGTGGGCGAAGCTGCGGGCTTCGGCGGCGGCGGTGCTTGCGGAAAACGCTCTTTGGAGGGCACCTTCCTGCCCGGCTGCATCCTGACGGCACGTTCTGCCGCACGGTCCATTGTCGCCGGGCGCGGTCTGTCGTGGGCCTAACAGGCCGAAACTTTAACAATTACTTTTTTTGGAGACATCACCATGAAAAAGACTGGCGCATGGCTGGCACGTTACGCTCTGGAGCAACTGGGCATCCGCTACACCTTTGGCATCCCCGGAGTGCACAACACCGAGCTCTATGACGAGCTCAACAAGTCAGAGCTGATCACTCCCATGCTGGTGAGCCACGAAGGTGGTGCCTCCTTCATGGCCGATGGTTTGAGCCGCCTGTCGAATTCGGTGGGTACGCTGGTGGTGGTGCCGGCCGCAGGTTTGACACATGCAGCCAGTGGCATTGGCGAAGCCTTTTTGGACGGCGTGCCCATGCTGGTGATTTGTGGCGGCATTCGCACCGACATTGACTGGAAGTTCCAATTGCACGAGATGGATTTGCACCAGTTCATGAAGGGCATTACCAAAGCCACCTACAAGATTGAACACACCCGCGATGTGGTGTCCACGCTGTTTGAAGCCTATCGCGTGGCCACCACTGGAGAACCCGGCCCGGTGTTTATCGAATTGCCGATGAACGTACAAATGTTCCCCGATGACGTGGGTGAACTGCCGCGCTGGACTGCCCCGGCCTTGCCGGCACCGGCCGCAGCCAGCCAGATTGAAGCTGCCGTGGAGTTGCTGAAAAACGCCAAGAAGCCGGGCTTCTTCGTGGGCTGGGGCGCACGCGATTGTTCAGCAGAATTGATGGCCTTGGCCGACCACCTGCAAGCCCCGGTAGCCACTACCTTGCAAGGATTCTCGGTGTTCCCGGCGAGCCACCCACTGCACGCGGGGTTCAGCTTTGGGCCGTCAGCAGTGCCGGCAGCACGCAACGCGTTTGTCGATTGCGATGTGCTGCTGGCCGTCGGCACCCGGTTTGGTGAAATCGCGTCGGGAAGTTTTGGCCTGACGGTACCGCTGCAGTTGATTCACGTTGACATCTGCTCCCATGTCTTCAACGCCAACTACCCGGCCCAAGTGGCAATTGAGGGTGACGCCAGGGTGGTGGTGCCACAACTTTTGACCGCCTTGCGCAGGGTCCAGCCTGCACCGCGTGCCGACACGGGATTGGCAGGTCGCCTTGCTACCGACAAAAAAGCCTACCGCCAAACCTGGTACGACCACGACAGCCAAGGTCGTGTCAACCCGGCGCGCTTTTTTGACGCGCTGCGTGCCGCCACGCCGGCAGACGCCGTGACCGTGGTGGACGACGGCAATCACACTTACCTGACCGCTGAACTGTGGCCCATTTTGACGGCCAAGTCGGGCATCCTTCCCAGCGATTTCAACGCCATGGGCTATTCCATCCCCGCAGCCATGGGTGCCAAGCTGGCACGCCCTGACGTGCCGGTGAACTGCATCGTCGGTGACGGGTGCTTTCGCATGACCTGCATGGAAATCATCACCGCTACGCAGTACCGGCTGGGCGTGGTGTATTACGTGTTTTGCGATGGCGAGCTGTCGCAGATTTCACAGGCGCAGGAGATTCCGTACAACCGCAAACCGTGTACGGTGCTTAACACCATCGTTATTGATGGTGTGGCCCGCGCGGTGGGCGCCGGATACTTCAAGATTGCCACCGATGCCGACCTGACCGAGAAGATTGCCGCAGCAAACGCCATGGCTAAAACAGGTCAGCCGGTGATTGTGGAAGTGACCATGGATTACAGCAAACGCACGGCGTTTACCGAAGGCGTGGTCAAGACCAACTTCCAGCGCTTTACGCTCAAACAAAAAGCCCGTGCTCTGGGTCGCGCTGTGGTGCGCAAGTTAACTGGTTGAGCTTTGTGTGTGCGTGCCGGCATCGAACTGGTCAGTGATGCCGAAAGTGCTTGATCAACTGGGTAGCCCGATATCGAGCTCGCGTGGGCGAATGGGGGCTTTGGAGTGTCAGGTCCTCATAGCCCAAAGCATTTCAACGAACAAAACGCCGAACACCTGCCGGGTCTTCTTGGAATCGTCATGACCCATGTCGGTGCATAGGAGGTAAGCCGGGCTGGCTCAAAGCGATTGCCATCGCCAATCCGTTGACCTATTCGGTGGATGCCCTGCAGGAAACCATGATCGGCGGCGACCACGGTATGTACCCGCTGGTCCTGAGCTTTGGCATCATGGCAGCAGTTTTTCTATTTCTGCTGGCCAGCGCCGCCAAACTCTACCTCGCGCTGGTCCGTTGAAATTCTTCACTCCACAGCGGCGGTCTTGCCCTTTGCATTTTTCGCAATGATCGCCTGACGAATGCGTTTCGTCGTCATCGGCAACTGAGTCATGCGGACCCCGGTGGCATCAAATACCGCATTGGCAATGACCGCGCCAGTCGTCGTGATCGCAGGCTCCCCACCGCCCTGAGGGGCCAGGTCGTCGTTCTTGACCAGCACCGCCTTGATTTGAGGAGACCAGGAAAAGCGTGGGATCGCGTAGCTGTCGAAATTGTGGTCAAGAATTTCACCACCATGAAACTGCAGTTCTTCGGTCAATGTGTAGCCAAGACCCATGGTGATCCCACCTTCAATTTGCATCTTCGCGCCTTCAGGGTTCACGACGATGCCCATGTCTTGGGCGCAGACAATTCTGACGACCTTGATCTGTCCCGTGACTGAATTCACTTTCACTTCGGCCATCGTTGCCACATAGGTGCCAGCATCAACGCTGCACGCCAGGCCGAAACCGCGGCCACTGGGTGCCGCCGCCGCCTTCCAACCAAAAGCTTCGGCAACCGCAGTCAGGACTCTGTGCATTCTGAGGTCTGTGAGGTTTCTCAAGCGAAACGCGAGCGGGTCCACGCCTGCTGCGGAGGCCATGAGGTCGATTTGTGACTCACTGGCAAATACGTTCATGTTCGCGCCCGGCGCTCGCCACGGCCCAACGGCAAACGGATGAACGCTTACCCGAGCGGACTCCGAACCATATGTGGTTCCTCCGCTTGATCGAATCCTGGTGTTTGGAATATCGTAAAAAGACGTTGCACCGCGTTCGCCAGCAGCGAAGACCGAATAGTCCCAGAGTGCAATTCTTCCACCTTGATTGGTGCCCGAGACGATCTTCACCACGGCGGCCGGGTCGAATCTGTCGTAGAAGAACTCTTCCGCGCGGCTCCAAGCGACCTGTACTGGTTTTCCGCAGATTTGTGCAAGCTGCGCTGCTTCGACCGCCTGATCATCAGCACTTTTGCCACCGAACCCGCCGCCGAGGAACGGCGTAATAACGCGAACGTTTTTTTGTTCGAGTCCCAGGATCTTTGCGATTCGATCCCGCGTCGGGAACGGGGTCTGTGTAGACGCCCAAATGGTCGCCTTTCCGCCCTTGATTTCGGCCAGTGCTGCGTGCGGTTCGATTGCAGCATGGGCTACATAACCTTTCTGATAGGTCGTCTCGAACAGGCGTGTTGCAGCCGCCCGCGCGGCAACGAGATCGCCCTTATTCGCTATGTTTTTTTGATCGACCGCGTGCTTGACAATGAACTCAAAGATGCTGTCTTGGTCCACCGTCTGCTCGGGCAGGCGCCAGTCCGCCTTGATCTTCGCGAGTGCGGCCCCGGCAGCCTCGGGATCCATGTGTAACACGGCGATTAAATCGCCACGCTTGATCAGCGTGACCCCTGCCAGCTTTTCTGCGTCGGATGTGTCGATTTTCAATAACTGTGCACCGTGCATCGGCGGGCGCAAAATTCGAGCATAGACCATGCCGGGAATTCGTATGTCAGCCGCGTACTTGGCAGAACCGGTCACTTTTTCAAGCGCATCAAGACGCATCGGCGAACTGCCCATCACCCTGAATTTGGAGACTGACCGTAAAACGGCGTTCTGGTCAACCACTTGCGCAATTCGAGCGCCCTTGGACAGCGCGCCGTAGCTGAGACGTCGACTCGGTTCAGCGATGACAGAAACCACGCCGTCCTTTACGAAGAGTTCTTTCGCTGGAACCCCTAGTTTCTGGGCTGCCAGCGTCATCAAGGCCAAGCGGGCCTTGGCTGCGGCCGCACGCAGTGCGGGCCCGAACATGCGAGTGGTCAGCGAGCCAAATGTTCCCATGTCCCAAGGACATTTATCGGTGTCGCCCAGAACCATGTCAATCGCGGCCAGTTCAACGTCCAACTCCTCCGCCACCATTTGCGCCTGTGAGGTGAGGACACCCTGCCCCATCTCTATCTTGCCGGAAAACACCGTGACCCTGCCGTTGTCGCCAACGATAAGGTAGGCGTTGAAATCTTCCGGGTAAAGACGCCTGGCATCTTGCGCACGGACGATCAAAGGTTCCAGCCCGATAAAGATAACAATTCCGCCGCCCGCCAGTTTGAATAATGTGCGGCGGCTAATCCCCTCTGGGGTGCTCATGATTGGCCTTCCATTTGACCGGACGCAGCCTCAATGGCGTCAATTACTCTTTGGTGTGCTCCGCAACGGCACAGATTACGTTCCATGTGGGCCACGATGGCGTCGCGCGACGGCTTCGGATGTTCGCGCAGGAATACATAGGCATCCATCAGCATCCCCGAGGTGCAGTAGCCACACTGCAGTGCACCGTGATCGATGAAGGCCTGCTGTAGCGGGTGCAGTTTTCCATTGCGGGCAAGTCCCTCGATCGTGACGACCTCCTTGCCCGCTACCGTTTTGAGCTTGGTTGTGCAGGATCGCACGGCCTTGGCGTCGACCATCACGGTGCAGGCGCCACAAATTCCTTCGCCGCAGCCATACTTTGAGCCGGTGAGTTCAAGTTCAGTGCGCAATACCCAAAGAAGCGCCCGCTCGTCGTCAGCGTCCAGTGTGATGGGCTTGCCGTTCAGAATAAATTGAATCTCTCTTTTCATGATGACTAACGCCAGGCAAGAACTTGCGGATCTTTGCGTGCGCTTGGCGTCGTTTCCCCGCGTGGTTTCCCAACGATGATCGGCGCTATGGCGGTCACGTCAGGTGGTATACCGAGTTCGATCTTCATGTCGGGTGTGTTGAGCGCGGCGGCTGCAGAACCAATGACGCAAGTACCCAAGCCCATGGCGTGTGCTGCCAGCATCAGATTCTCGGCTGCCAGCCAGCAGTCCGCCTGTTCGAATCGACCGGTTGTTGCGGCGCAAATGACCACCAATGTTGAAGCACCATAAAAGACGTTGAACCCGGGTTGTGAGAAAAGGCCAGGCGCTTTGTGATCGGGGTGCAGTCGGGACGATTCAGCCGCAATAGTTACTTTGGCGCGATCCGACAGACGTTTAAGCTTCGCGGGATCCTGAATGACGACGAACTGCCAAGGCTCGCCGTGCATCGCGGTCGGCGCGCGCACGGCGGCAGCCAGCAGGGAATGCAAGGTCGGCTGGTCAATGATCTCAGGGGAATATTCGCGCACAGAACAACGTCCATAAATGGCGCGCCTTACCGTCATGGTGTCAAGGGCTTCGTTCATGTCTTGTTCCTTTGCAGTGACGATCTGTCAACGGCGCAAACGTTTCAACCCAGCTTGGGCCTCTCATTTTGGGTAATGTAGTCATCCGCGCGCTCATTGCGTTGATAGAAATCAATGGGCAGGGCCGACGCGGGTGCAGTATCAGCACAGGGTTGATCGGCGAACCCGGTTGAATGGGGCGCAGTGTCTTCAACGGTAGCTGGTCTTCAAGCGTGAAAAGGGTTGAGTGATGGAAAGTCTTGATCTCCGCGTCCTGAGCGACGTTCTGGTTTGGCGCGCCCACGGCCACGCTGTCACGTTGGTTACCGTGGTCGAGACCTGGGGCAGCGCACCGCGCCCGCCGGGTGCACTTCTGGCTGTGCGTGACGACGGGGTGGTGAGCGGCTCGGTGTCGGGCGGCTGCGTCGAGGACGACCTGATTGCCCGCTCCAAGGCCGGTTTCAATGAAATCGCGACAGATGAACCCGCCTTGAAAAGGCCCACGATGATCGCCTATGGGATCAGCAAAGAAGAAGCCATTCGCTTCGGTTTGCCCTGCGGCGGCACCTTGCGATTGGTGCAGGAACCCGTGCTCGACACTGCTTGGGCGGCGCAATTACTGGCCCGCACGGCCGACCATCAGTTGGTAGCGCGTACGTTGACGATGGCGACCGGTGTCGTGCAGCTCTCGAGCGCTGTGCGCGGGCAACACATCAGTTTTGATGGAAACACCTTGACCACGATTTTTGGCCCCAAATGGCGCTTGCTCCTGATCGGCGCCGGGCAGTTGTCGCAGGCGGTGGCGCAGATGGCGCTCATGCTTGATTTTGAAGTCCTGGTGTGCGACCCCCGAGAAGAATATGCCGCCACGCTGGCGACTGGCGTGCCTGGAAGCCAGCGCGTTGTGGGGATGCCCGACGATGCAGTGCGCGCACTGGTTCCCGATGCCCACACGGCCATCGTGGCCCTCACACACGACCCCAAGCTCGACGACATGGCCTTGATTGAAGCGTTGCAGTCTGCCGCCTTTTATGTCGGCGCCCTCGGGTCCCGGCGCAACCAGGCGGCCCGCAAACAACGGCTGGCCGAGCACTTCGACTTGAGCGCGCACGAATTGATTCGTTTGCATGGCCCGGTGGGCCTGGCGCTGGGGGCCAAAACACCGGCCGAAATTGCCATCTCGATCATGGCTGAAATTGTGCAGGTCAAAAACGGTGTGGCGGGTGGCGCTCTGGCCGCCAGAACAACGGTGGCCACCGCCGGCAATGCGCTGACTTGACGGGGTTGACGCCTGTGATGCCCACCGTGATTGTGCTGGCCTGCGGGCGTGGTGAACGCTTTTTAGCCTCGGGTGGCCGCACCCACAAACTGCAGGCCCCGTTGGCGGGAAAGGCGGTCCTGCAGCACACGCTGGATGCGGTGAGGAGCAGTGGTCTGCCATGGCATTTGGAAGACGGTGGGCACCCCGGCATGGGCGACTCAATTGCGGCGGCGGTGCGGGCGACCTGGTCGTCGGCCACCGAGCCAGCCTCAGAGGCCGGTGGCTGGTTGATTCTGCCGGCTGATCTCCCCCTGATCAGAGGCGACACCCTGCGTGCCGTCGCGGCGGCCTTGCGCGGCCAGGAGGTGGTGGTGCCGATCTACCGAGGCCAACGCGGACACCCGGTCGGGTTTTCCGCCCGATGCGGCGCGGCGCTGCTGAAGTTAAAGGGAAATAAGGGTGCAGCCCCCGTCAGTAAAGCGTATAGTGCTATTGAAATAATAGTGAATGATGCCGGCTGCGTGACCGACATCGACACCGTCGAAGATCTGATGGCGGTGGAGCGACTGATTCGTGGTGCTTGAGTTCGTTTCATTGAGAAAACACAAGTCACGTCCCGCGCAATCGGCCCAAAGTGTAAAAAGCCGCATGATTCTGCGAATACTTGCCTGCATTGCTTGTTCGAGTCCCGTTCAGTCCAGTGACTTGCGAAAGCGCAGAACCGCCAGCGCAAACAAGCTCAGGCCCAGCGTTGCCAGACCCGCCATCTGAGGCCAAACAACGTCGATCCCGACGCCCTTGAGATAGGTGTCGCGAATGATGATAAGAAAATAGCGTAGCGGATCGAGGTAGGTGAGCCACTGCAAGGCGTCTGGCATGCTCGAAATCGGAAAACTGAAGCCCGAGAGAATGAACATCGGATTGAGCACGAAGAAGTTTGATGCAAAAGCCTGCTGCTGCGTCTTGCACAGGGTCGAAATCAAGAGGCCGATGGCGAGCGCGCTAAGCAGGAAGAGGCTGGTTCCGAGCAGCAGTACCAGCGGATTGCCCACGAAGGGCACTTGAAACCAGAGCATGCCCACCACCGCCACGATGGACACTTCAAGCAGGCCAATGAGAAAAAATGGCAGCGTCTTACCGATGATAAATTCGATCGGCTGGATCGGTGTGACCAGAATCTGCTCCAGTGTCCCGACCTCGCGTTCGCGCACGATGGCAAAGGCGGTGAGGTTGACAATGGTAATCAGGGCCAGAGTGCCGATCAGACCGGGCACAAAGAACCAGCGGCTGTTGAGATTGGGGTTATACCAGTAGCGCTCCTGCAAGCTCACGTTCACCATTGGTCGCCCGAGCGCGCGGCCAGTGCGCTGCGCGAGGTCCAGCGCGTAAGGCTGGCCGAAGGCGCCGGCAATCTGGCCCACGTAGCCGAGCGCGATCAAGGCAGTGTTGGAATTGGTGCCATCGACCAGCACTTGCAGCGGCGCGCTCTGTCCCTTGCGCAACAGCTCAGAAAAGCCCTGCGGCACGACGATACCGACCTGAGCAGTGCTGTTCTCGACGGCATCCTGCACTTGCCTGCGCCCGGTCGCGACGGCGACGAGCTTGAAGCGGCTGCTATGGACAAAATCCGCCACCAGCGCTCGACTTTCCTGCGTCTGGTCCTGATCCAGGACGACGGTGGCCACATTGAACACTTCGAAGGTCGCGGCGTAGCCAAACAGCAGCATCTGTATCACAGGTGGCACCAACAGCCGAAAGCGTGCCGACTTGTCACGCTTGAGTTGCAGAAACTCCTTCAGCAGCAGGTGGAAGATGCGGCCAATCATGAACGCGCTCAATCTAGCGTCTTGCGAAATGCACGGGCCGCGAAAACCACCATCACCGTCGCGTACAGTGTCAGGCAAAGGATGGGCAGCACCAGCTCACTCCAGGGCGCGCCTTTGAGAAACAAGGCCTTGAGAATGGTCACGTAGTAGCGACCGCTGACCAGATAGGTAATAGCCTGCACGGCAGGGGGCATCTGATCGATGGGAAAGGAAAAACCGGAGAGCAGCGTGGTCGGCAACATCGTCGACAACAGCGCCACCTGACTGGCACCGACCTGGCTGCGAATCGACACCGAGACGTAATAGCCGATGCACAGCACCACCGTCAGGAACAATCCGGTGGTGAAGAAGAGTGCGGCCAGCGTGCCACGGAAAGGGACGTCGAACCAGAACACTGCCAATGCCAGACAGATGCACGCGTCAACCATGCCGACGACGAAATACGGCAACAGCTTGCCGAGCATCAACTCCATCGGCTGGACCGGTGTCGATATCAGCAGCTCCATCGTCCCGCGCTCCCATTCGCGGGCAATGGTGAGCGAGGACAGTTGCGAGCCGACGATGGCCATGACCAGCGCAACGACCCCAGGAATGATGAAGTTGCGGCTCACCAGATCCTCGTTGAACCACACGCGCGCGCGCACCTCCACCGCGGTCAGGGTCTGTACACTGCCACCTCTTTGCTGGACAGCATCGAGTTGCACGTCAGAAGAGTAGCCGGCGATGACGGCGCGGGCGTAGTTGGCGGCAAGAATCGCCGTGTTGGTGTCAGTGGCATCCAGCAGCGCTTGCACCACACCCTCGCCGGCATCGGCGAGCCCCTTGGAAAATCCGGCCGGGATCACGATGGCCAGACGGCAGCGGCCGGTGTCGAGGCTGCGCCCGACCTCCGCGTAGCTGCCAGCAATACCTTGCAGCGCAAAATACGGCGAGGCAGCGAAACGGTGCAACAGGGCCTGCGACGCCTGGCTACCCTCGCGGTCGTAAGCGCACAGCGGGATATGTTTGACGTCCAGACTGATGCCATAGCCAAGGAGAAACATCTGCAGCACCGGGATCAGCAGCGCAATCATCAGGCTGCGCGGGTCGCGCACGATCTGCAGGCTCTCCTTGACGACAATCGCCCTGACGCGTCGCCATCTCACGCCGAGCCCCCCGCTTGGGTCAGGCTGGCGCCGACGAGGTACACAAAGCTGTCTTCAAGCGAAGGCTCGACGTGATCTCCCTGTTCAGTCCGCGGATCGCCACCGAGTGTGCGTTGCTTCAATTCAAGCGGCGTTCCTAGGGCGATCAGGCGGCCGTGGTTGATCAGCGCGATGCGGTGGCAGTACTCGGCTTCGTCCATATAGTGCGTGCTGACCAGGACGCTAACGCCCTCTTCGCTGAGGGAATGGATCAGATCCCAGAAGCGGCGGCGCGAGCTGGGGTCGACACCGGAGGTTGGCTCATCAAGAAAGAGGATTGTTGGCCGGTGCAGGATCGCTGCACCCAGGGCGAGGCGCTGTTTCCAGCCGCCGGCCAGGGTCGCGACCAGCGCATCCTCACGCCCGGTCAGACCGGCCATGTCGACTGCAAAACGCAGTCGCGCGGCGATGTCGGCGCGCGGCACGCCGTAAATGCCACCGAAGAAGCGCAGGTTTTCGATCACACTCATATCGTTGTAAAGCGAAAATTTTTGCGACATGTAGCCGATGCGCCGGCGCACTGCCTCCGGATCCTGCGCCACGTCGATGCCCGCAACCAGTGCGCGCCCGGCACTGGGGCGCAGCAGACCGCAGAGGATACGGATCAGGGTCGATTTGCCAGCACCGTTGGGACCGATAAAACCCATGATTTCGCCGCGCGCCACGGTGAAGCTGACGTTGTCAACGGCGACGAAGGCGCCGAAGCGCTTGACCAAAGCGTCGACGATGATCTGCGCCTGGCCGTCGCCCGTCATCACGCGTGCTCCTCGACGCTCTCTTTTTCCAGCAGGGCGACGAACAAATCCTCAATGGTTGGTGCGACCACGTCAATGCGGCTCACGGCAAGGCCCGCTTGTGCCAGCGTCGCAGCAATTTGAGCCAAACGCGCTGGCCCATCCACATGGACATGCACGCCAATGCCGGCCAGCATCACGTCTCGCACCCCCGCCATCGCGCGGACCGCATCGCGCACTCGACGCGGATCGACGGCGATAATTTTTAGCATTACCCCCGGCATGCGCGCCTTCAAGCCCGCCGGTGTGTCACAGTACATCATCGCGCCCCTATGCAGCAAGGCAAGACGGTCGCAGCGCTCTGCCTCGTCGAGGTAGGCGGTTGAAATCACCATGGCGACGCCCTCGCTGCGCAAGGAGTAGAGAATTTGCCAGAACTCGCGCCTGGAGACTGGATCAACGCCGGTAGTCGGCTCATCGAGCAGCAACACCCGCGGTGTATGCACCAGCGAACAGGTGAGCCCGAGTTTTTGTTTCATGCCGCCCGATAGCTGGCCGGCCAGCCGCCTGCGAAATGGCGTCATGTCGGCGGCCGCAAGCATGGCTTCGGCGCGCGAGCGCCACACGTTTTGCGGCACTTCAAACAGATCGGCGTAAAAGCGAATGTTCTCGTCCACCGTCAGATCCTCATAGAGGCCAAAGCGCTGTGGCATGTAGCTGACATGGCGTTTGGCCTGCTCGGGCTGCGCCAGGACATCAATGCCGTCGATGGTTATGCGCCCCGCATCGGGGCGCATAACGCTGGCAAGCATACGCATGGTGGTGGTCTTGCCGGCGCCGTCGGGGCCCACAAGGCCGAAGATTTCGCCAGGGTGCACGGAAAAACTCAAGTTTTCTACTGCCGTCAGTGCGCCAAAACGCTTCGTCAGACCGTTGACTTCAATTGCTGCCGTGGCGGGAGCACTCATTACGACCCTGCGGCGAGCAGATTGACTCTCGCGTCGGCCGGCATTCCGATGACCAATTCATGGTTGGGATTGGCGATGTCGATCTTGATCCGATAGACCAGGGTCACGCGCTCGGCGTGGGTTTCCACGCTCTTGGGCGTGAACTCCGCTTTGTCGGCAATGAACGAGATGCGGCCCTGATAGTGCTTTTCGGGGTGACTGTCGGTGCTGACCGTCACCGTTTGCCCCAGCCGGACCCGGCCGAGATCAGTTTCGTTGACGTAGGCGCGCAGCCAAACGTGGTCGAGATCGGCCAGGGTCAGGACCGGCGTGCCAGGCACCACGACCTCGCCGAGCTCTGCCTTGCGCGCACTCACCACCCCGTCAAACGGTGCCGTCAAGGTGGCGTAACCGATGACGATACGCGCTAGCGCCATCGACTCTTCGCTGTTATGCACGCTTGCTTGAGCAACCTCAATATTGTTTTTGGCCACTCTCTCCAGAGATTGATCCCGTTCCAGTACGGCGCTTGCCTGTTTCAATGCGGTGTCAGATTGGTCGAGCGCGGCCCTGGACAAAAATCCCTGTTGCTGCAGATTGAGGGCCCTTTGCCGGTCGAGTTGACGTTGCTTCAGCTCAGCCTGATCGACCAGCAGTGTGCGCCCCGCCGTGTACAGGCTTTGGCGTGCGGTTTCAACCTGCCGCTGTTGCACGGCAAGGCTGGCTTGCGCGATCGCCATTTGCTGCCGATAGTCGGCGGCGTCGACGGCGGCGACTATCGTGCCCTTCGCAACCCATTGGCCCTCATTGAACGGCAGATCGATGATGCGCGACTGTACGGTCTTGAAGCTGAGGACGCTTTCATGCGCTTCGATATTGCCGGAAAGAAGCAAGACATTGGCATTGCCTGTGGCATGCCAGAACGCGAACTGCGGAATGCGAAGCGCCGTAACAATCAGTGCCGATAGCGCAATTACGGCCGCGCCTGCAAGGATGATTCTGTTCCTCGAGATCATGGCGGCATGAATGGCGCCAACTGGCGCCACGCAACAACATGAGGTTTTTTGCGCGGGCTGCTCAGGGCTTCGCCCCGCGGCTTGCCAACGATGATTGGCGCCACGACTGTCGTTTCGGGTGGAATGCCGAGTTCATGCTTGACGTCGGTATGGTTGAGCGCTGACGCCGCCGCCAAGAGGGTGCGCAAGGTCGATTGGTCTATTTGCTTGGGGGCGAAGGCGGGCACTGAAGAGCGCCCGAAAACGGCGTCCCTGACAGTCATCGTGTCAATGGATTGGGGCATAGTCACTCCCGCTTTTTAACGATTCCGTGATGAAAACGATCGGCACAGAAGCCCAACCGGGCAGGCAATGCTCAATGTAGCCCCACGAGGGAGCACTGAATTGATAAAAGACAAAGAATGGACGTCCCCAGACCAACATGACCAACACCGGGCATTCGCCGAAAGCCACCCATCTCTTACTTTGGCGCCATCCCGGATGTTTTACCGGCTGGGTTGGATGGTGGAGTTCCCGCGGTGGGAGAAGTCCTTGGATCACTCCACTCAATGGCGACCGCTGGATTCGCACTTGGGTGATCTTTCCATGTTCATATGAGCGTCACACGGCCGTCATATTGCGCGCTCATAATTTTCATATGAACACGAACATGCTCATTCGAGCAAATGACGCCCTTGCCGCAGCCGTTCCTGCGGAGGATCGTATGCGGACTATTCTGGCGATCGTTGTGGAGCAAGGATTTCAGTCGATCGATACGCTTGCCGGCCGCTTTTTCGTGAGTACGCAGACCATTCGTCGCGATGTGAACTCCCTGTGCGACCGCGGGCTGTGCCGACGCCGTCATGGTGGCATCGACGTATTGCCCAAGGGTGAGAACGTTGATTATCCATCGCGCCGCATTCTCCATCGGGAGGCGAAACGGTGCATTGCTCGTTGCGTTGCCGAGGCGGTGCCGGACGGTGCTTCTTTATTCTTCGGCATCGGCACCACGCCGCAAGAGTGTGCACAAGCGCTAAGTGACCGCAAGGGGTTGCGGGTAATGACAAACAATCTCAACGTGGCGGTGGCGCTAAGCCGGAATCCCTCGTGCGAGCTAACAATTGCTGGCGGCCGACTGCGCAATCTGGATGGCGATGTGATTGCCGGTGAGGCGCACGGGTTTTTCGCGCGCTTTTCGGTGGATATCGGTATCTATGGTGTGGGCGGTGTTGCGGAGGATGGAAGCCTGCTCGACTTCAGCCATGACGAGGTGCGAATGCGCAGCGACCTGGCCAGCCATTGCCGCAAGCGCTTTCTCGTGCTTGATCACTCCAAGTTCGGCCGCAGCGCCACGGTGCGCGGCGGACACATCACCGAAACCAGCCGTGTCTTTACTGACCAGCCACCGCCTCCGCACATCATGGCCATGCTCAATGAAGCTGGCGTCAAGCTGGTCGTTGTTCCCCGGCTGCAAGCTTCGTCCCTCCCCCCGCCCCCTTTTTTTGAAGGAGAAATCTGAGATGTATTTTTCGAACATAAGGCGCTATGCCATCGTCTCTGCGCTGGCGTTAACCGCCATCGCCACCCTGGCTCCGGCCCATGCACAGCAGCGCGCCATCTGCTACAACTGTCCGCCGGAATGGGCCGACTGGGGATCGCAACTGAAGGCCATCAACAAACATCTGGGCATTGAAGTGCCGTCGGATAACAAGAATTCCGGCCAGGCGATCGCCGCGATGATCGCCGAAAAAGCCAGCCCGGTAGCCGATGTTGTCTACCTGGGCGGCATCGCCGCCGACCCGGCGCGCGATGCCGGCGTGCTGACGCCCTATAAGCCCAAGGGCTGGGACAAGATTCCCGCCGACCTGAAAGACCCAGAAGGCCACTGGTTCAGCATCCATTCCGGCACCCTCGGCTTATTCATCAACACCGCAGCCCTTGGCAAAAGGCCAGTACCGCAGAGCTGGGCGGATCTGGTGAAGCCCGAATACAAAGGCATGGTTGGCTACCTTGATCCGACCTCGGCCGCCGTCGGCCAGCTCGGCGTCATGGCGGTCAATCTTGCGCTCGGCGGCAGTTACGAAAATCTCGATCCGGGGATCAACTTCTTCAAGGCGCTGGCTAAAAACCAGCCGATCGTGCCGAAGCAGACTTCGTATGCGCGAGTGATTTCCGGAGAGATCCCCATTCTTCTTGACTATGATTTCAACGCCTACCGCGGCCAATACACCGACAAAGTTCCGGCGCGTTTTGTCATCCCCAAGGAAGGAACACTGGTGTTCCCCTACGTCATGGGGCTGGTCAAGGGTGGGCCCAATGCCGATAACGGCCGCAAGATGCTTGATTTCGTGCTCTCGGACGAGAGCCAGGCCATGTGGGGAAATGCCTATCTGCGTCCGGTCTTTGCCGAGCGCCTGTCGGCCGAGGCCAAGGCCCGCTTCCTGCCGGACAGTGAATACGCTCGGGCCAAGCCGGTCAATCTGAAGAAACTGGCCGCCGCCCAGGCAAAAATCGTCGAGCGCTACAAGAACGAAGTCCAGTAGTCCCGTCCCAGCGGACTGGCGCCATGGGCGTCGGTCCGCGTGTCATTGAACCGGGCACCCGATCATGATCCTGTTACTTCTGCCGACCGCGCTATTCTTTGTGGCGTTTTTTGTCCTGCCCATGTGCCGACTGTTTCTGGTCGGCGGCAGCGGCGCCACCGGCTGGGCAGCCTATGCCGCGATCCTGACGAACGACGGCTATTTCAAGGCCTTGCTCGCCACCTTGGGCATCGCAAGCGCAACGACCTTGGCCACGCTGCTGATCAGCAGCATCGCCGGCGTCTTTCTGCAGCGCCACAAGTTCCCAGGCAGTGCGACGCTGGTGGCCATGCTGACGCTGCCGCTGGCTTTTCCGGGCGTCGTTATCGGCTTCATGGTCATCATGCTGGCTGGGCGCCAGGGCTTGATCGGCGCAGTCAGCGAAGCACTTTCCGGCGACCGGCTGGTGTTTGCCTATTCGTTGGCCGGCTTGTTCATGGGTTACGTTTACTTTTCCATTCCGCGCACCATCCTGACCGTGATGGCGGCCACCGAAAAACTCGATCCCCGTCTGGAGGAAGCAGCGCGTTCGCTGGGCGCCTCAAGCTGGCGCGTCGTGCGCGATGTCATCGTGCCCGGCCTCAAACCGGCCCTGATCTCGGCCGGCGCAATCTGCTTTGCCACGGCCGTTGGCGCATTCGGCACGGCTTTCACGTTGGCTACGCGGATCAATGTATTGCCGATGGTCATCTACACCGAGTTCACCCTGTCGGCCAATATCGCCATGGCGGCGGCCCTGAGTTTCATGCTTGGCGCCATGACCTGGCTGGTGCTGGCGCTGGCCCGTACGGCGGCCGGCTCTACCGTCGCTGCCGCTGGTTGAGCGGGGGGTGATATGACCAAAAAGAGAATCCTTTTCTCCCTGCAGCTCGGGTTTACGCTGGCCGTCTGCGCCTTCCTCGTCGTGCCCGTCGTGCTCTCCATCCTGGCCGGACTGACCGTCAATTACTTCGTCGGGCTGGAGAGCGGTCTGACGCTGCGCTGGATCTTCGAAGTGTGGGACGGTTACCGCGACACGATCTTCCGCTCGGTGGGCATCGCCATGGCTTGCCTGGCTGTGACCCTGCTGCTGGGCGTGCCGACAGCCTACGTGCTGGCGCGTTCGGGCAACCGTCTGGCGCGACTGGTCGAGGAGTTGCTGGTGCTGCCGATCGCGATGCCCGGCCTGGCGACGGCGCTGGCCCTGATCGCCACCTACGGTGCGCTCGGTGGTTTCCGCAGCTCGTGGGCCTTCATCCTCGTCGGGCATGTGCTGTTCACGCTGCCCTTCATGGTCCGCTCGGTGCTCGCCGTGCTGTCGGCTATCGACCTGAAAACCCTGGAGGAGGGCGCCGCTTCGCTAGGCGCGGGCTTTCGCCAGCGTTTCTTTCATGTGGTGCTGCCCAACTGCCGCAACGGCATTCTGGCCGGCTCGCTGATGGTGGTGACGCTTTCGATGGGTGAGTTCAACATGACCTGGCTGCTGCACACGCCGTTGACCAAGACCTTGCCGGTCGGGCTGGCCGATGCCTATGCCTCGCTACGCCTGGAAATCGGCAGCGCCTACACCCTGGTTTTCTTCCTCATGATCGTGCCCCTGTTGCTGGTCATGCAGACGCTGGCGCGACCGCGCCCAAGCCGCTTCATCCGTGACGATGCGGTCAACGATCCGGTTCCGGAGATACAACAATGACTTTTATTCCGCCCAAGCCCTTGTCCATCCAGCTGCAGTCCTGCGCCAAGACCTTTGCCGACGGCACCCGCGTGCTGGAACCGCTGGACTTGACGATCAACGCCGGCGAAACGCTGGTCCTGCTCGGCCCGTCGGGCTGCGGCAAGACCACGACGCTGCGCCTGATCGCCGGCCTCGAACAGCCGGATGCCGGTGGCAAGGTGCTGTTCGACGGCGAAGACGTCACGCAGCACAGTATCGAGACGCGCAACGTCGGTATGGTGTTCCAGTCCTATGCGCTGTTTCCCAACATGACGGTGGCCGAGAACGTCGGCTACGGCCTGCGTATCCGCAAGCTGCCTGCCGCCGAGCAGCGGGGGCGCGTGGCTGAGATGCTGGCCATGATGCGTATCGAGGCGCTGGCCGACCGGCATATCGACCAGCTCTCGGGCGGCCAGCGCCAGCGTGTGGCACTGGCGCGAGCATTGGCAGTGCGCCCGCGCGCACTGCTGCTCGACGAGCCGCTGACGGCCCTCGACGCCCAGCTGCGCGACGCTCTGCGCGTGGAAATCAACCTGTTGCTGCGCCGGCTCGGCATCACCACCATTTACGTCACGCATGACCAGACCGAAGCCATGACTCTGGGCGACCGCATCATCGTCATGTCGCATGGCCGCGTTGCGCAGACAGGGACGCCGCGCGAGATTTACCACCAGCCGGCGTCGGCCTTCGTGGCCAATTTCATCGGCACCATGAACCGCCTGCGCGGCGAGATGAAGGCTGGTGGTTTCGCCTGTGCCGCAGGCCTGCTGCGCTGGGCCGGGGCGCCGACCACCGCCCGCGAGCTGCTGTTCCGCCCCGAGGACGTTCGCATCGTGGCCGAGGGCGAGGCGTTCGATCTGGCAGGTACCGTTGCGGCAGCCTTTTTCCTCGGTGACCGGACGCGACTCTTCGTCGATGTCGGCGATGCGCAGCCGCTGGTCGTCGAAAGCCTGGCGCGCTGCACGTTGGAGGTTGGCCAGCCGGTGCGCCTGCAGGTCGATCCGCGCGGCTTGCTTGCCCTCTGAACATGTGACGTCTTTGACGGAAGTAGCATTGCCATGTTGATTGCCCAAATCACCGATCCTCATATCAAGATGCCGGGCAAGCTGGCCTACCAGCGCGTCGATACGGCGGCCATGCTCACGCGCTGCGTGGCCGAAGTGTGTCGGCTCGACCCGCAGCCGGACCTGGTCGTGATGACCGGCGATCTGGTCGACCTCGGTCGGCCGGAGGAATACGCCGCGCTCAAGACCTTGCTGGCGCCACTGCGCCAGCCGGTCATCGTCGTGCCGGGGAACCATGACGAGCGCGAAGCCATGCGCGCCGCTTTTGCCGGCGATGGCTACTTGCCCGCCAGCGGCTTTCTGCATTTCGCCATCGATGATCGTTATCCCTTGCGCATCGTCGGACTCGATACGCTGGTGCCGCTGGAAGGGCGTGGCGAATTGTGCGTCGAGCGTCTCGCTTGGCTGGAGGAAACCCTGGCGCGTGAGCCGTCGCTCCCGACGCTGCTGCTCATGCATCATCCCCCCTTCCTGACCGGGATCGGTCACATGGATGACATCGGGCTGACCGGCCGCGAGGCGTTTGCCGAAATCGTCTGCCGTCATCCGCAGATCGAACTGATCCTCTGCGGCCATCTGCATCGCAACATCCAGACGACGGTCGGCGGGCGACGTGTGCTGACCAGCCCGAGCCCGGCCCATCAGGTGGCGCTCGAGATCAAGGCGGATGCGCCGAGCTGTTTTCGCATGGAGCCGCCGGGTTACATGCTGCACTGGTGGAACGACGGGCGCATGATCAGCCACGCAGCGGTGATCGGTGACTATGACGGCCCGTATCCCTTCTTCGATCCGGACGGACGATTGATCGACTGAGCTGAATATCCTTTCACACCAATCAGATAACAATCTCCCCAATTGCGATTTCGACAATCGGGCACCCGAAAGAGCAATCAATAGCTATCGCTTCTGTAGTGTCCTGAGTTATTCCGTTCAAATTTGACCTTCTGCTTCATAAAACTGAATCGCATTGCGCCCTGCGTCCTTGGCTTGGTACATGGCGGCATCGGCCCACTTCAAAACCATTTCTTGTTTGGTATCTTTGCCAATGTAAACCACCACGCCGATACTGGCCGAACAACGATGCTCGACGGTGACATCTGCTTGCTCCTGGGTAGGCTGTTTGAACTTGAGCAGATAGGGTTCTGACAAACCCAGGCGGATTTTTTTAGCGACTGTTTCAGCTTGTGCCGTCGCTTCAGTGCGATCTGCGCTCAGGTTATTTAACAACACCACAAATTCATCGCCACCAAAGCGCGCTACCGTGTCAACCTCGCGCACACTGCGGCGCAAGCGATCAGCGGCTTCGATCAACAGCGAATCTCCGACTAAATGCCCATGCGTGTCATTGAGCGGCTTGAAGTTATCCAGATCAAGGATCATCAGCGCACAGTGGCCCTCTTTGCGCTGGCTGGTGGCCATGGATTGACTCAAGCGGTCGTTGAGCAAGCGGCGGTTTGGCAGTTTTGTCAAGGGGTCATAAAACGCCAGTTGACGCACCTGGTCTTCCAACTGCCTACGCTCAGTGGTTTCCCGGGTGATGCCGTGGTAACCCGTAATGGTCCCACTGGCATCACGCATCGGCTTGGATTGCACCTCGCCCCAAATCAAACGCCCGTCTTTACAGCGATGCTGTGCCTCAAAGGTGATGAAGCCATCCGGTGCACTAGCCAATGTGGGGGGGAGTTTCTCCTTTAATAACTTTTTGACCGTCGCAATACCTTCTTCGGTAAACATTTCAAAAACATGGCTGCCAATGACTTCGTCTGGAGTGAAACCGCGCAAGCGCTGATCCGCCGGACTGATGTAGGTGATGCACAGATGGCAGTCTGCCCGCCACACCACATCGGCCACGTCTTCGGTCAGCAGCCGAAAGTGCGCCTCGCTATCGCGTATTTTTTCTGCCACTTGGCTGCGTTCAATGGCAATACTGGCCAGGCGTGCAGATTGCTCAATCAGGGCCAGGTCAGAAGGCGTTGGTGTGTGCGCTTGATGGTGATAAATTGAAAAAGTCCCCAGCACCTGAGCGCTTGAGGAGTGGATAGGCTGCGACCAGCAAGCGCCCAAGTGGCACTCGGCGGCCAATTCTTTAAAAGATTCCCAATCCGGGTGGCTGGCAATATCTTCAACAATGACGCGCTCGCCCGTCAGCGCAGCGGTGCCGCATGAGCCGACACCAAGGCCAATTTCCAGACCGTCGGTGGCGGCGTTAAAAGCCTCCGGCAAACTCGGCGCAACACCTTGCCCGAGACGCTTGCCAGCGCGGTCAAGCAACAAAATGCTGCACATCATGGCTGGGTGCATCTGCTCGATGCCGAGCACAATGGCCAAAAGAATCTCAGTTAGGGGCTTGCCGCTGACCAGCAATTCGAGCGTCTTGCGGTAGAACTCCTCGTACTCGGTGGCTTGCTTACGCTCGGTGATGTTTATATAGCTGGTGACAAAGCCGCCGCTGGGGATTGGCGTGCCGCGAATTTCAAGCCAGACCCCGTTGGGGCGCAAGCGCTCGATGTCGTGGGCCTGGAAATTACGGGCGCGCGCAACCACGGCTTGCACTTGTTCTTCGACATCGCCAGGTCCGTATTCGCCCCGGTTGGCATTGAAACGCGCCAGCTCGGCAAAATCTACCCAGCCCTTGTCAAACAGGGATACCGGAAAGTCGAGCAACTCCCGGAACTGATCGTTGTAGGTGGTGAACTTCAGGTCGGTGTCACACAGGGAGATGCCGCCAGGAAAGTTATCGATAACGGTGCGCATCACATCGCGCTGGCGTGTCAACTGCGCTTCGGTGTTTCTTTGCTCGGTGATATCGGTGTAGGTGGTGACAAAACCGGCGATGGCGCCGACACATTGAAACGGGAAGCCCTCCACCAGCAGCTTACGCCCGTCGCTTACATCGCGCTCAAACTTGTGCGGCAAGAACTGGCCGGCACGCGCCACAATGCTTTGCACTTGCTGCTCTGGGTCACCCGGTCCGTATTCGCCGCGCCGGGCATTGAAGCGGATGAAATCCTCGAAACGTGCCCCTTTAAACACCATGCTTGGCGGAAACCCCAGGATTTCATAAAAACGCCGATTCCACAGCATGAGCCGCAGATCTTGGTCAATCACACTGACACCTTGCAGCATCACATCGAGTAGCGCCTGCAATTGCGCATGGGCTTGTCCATGGTCAGTTTCGACGCTGTTCGTGGAGTTATTCGATTTCACAGATTGGCCCCAGGTCGGTCGTCGATCTAGTGCAACAAGCGCTCAGTGAGTCTTGAAGTCCCGGTTCATGCGTGAGCTGTTGGCAAACATCTGGTTTGCGATTTTGTGGCAGCATGTTGGAATCATATCGACATCTGTCTTGGTCTCCATGGATGCGATACCCAATCGACCCGTTGTATTACGCTGCCATCCACCGCTTCGGCTCCAGTCTGATCACCCATGTGCATTTCCGCGCCTGTGTGGTTGATGGGGTGTTCAAGACCGTGGCGGATGACGCAAATGCAGACCCGGCAACACCACCGAACGGCATCGTTCACCCGGTCAATGGGGCATGACGACGCTGTAGTGGCCCAGTTGCAGGCAAACAATTGCGATTGAGCATCCAGAAAGATGCCGGTCGCCACCGACTCTCTGCGCTGCACAAGAGCCGCCCAGCAGCAGAAATTGGCTTCCCGTGGCGAACGACCGCTGACGGCGGCGCGGTCAGTTCTATGACTGCCATGGAGGAGCGGCGTCAATGACCGCTGTCGAGTCGTCGGCCCAAAAACAGGGTCTGAGCCGAATACCCGTACGCTGCAAAGCCGACCGTCATATGGGCGCTGCAAACTTTTTCACTTGAACGACACGTTCAGACTGATTCCGGCTGTAGCTTTATCGAAAATTCCTGCTCCATACCGGCCACTGGGTTTGCAGTTGTTTCTGGCGGCAATGTGGCGACGATTGCGTTCGCCACTGTCGGCATACCCCACATGTAAACATTTTTCAGTCAAAGTGCGTGCACTCATTGAATTTCTGGCGGCACATTTTGCTGGCCTTGGAACGTCATGGTGCCAGTGCCCACGATTAGTGAAACTTAAAATAGGAGGCGCGGCAAGATGCGGCCTCAGGACCGAGACCAAGACGGTGCTCAAATCGGCTTCGCAAACAGTCCAATAGTGAGCACCACACCAAGACAGACGACCGCCAGGCGGAGAAGCTTTTCATTGACCCGGTGCAAAGCCCAGGAACCTAATAAACCGCCAACGATGGCACCGGCACCAAGCACGCAGGCTTCGTACCAGTGAACTTGTGGTGAAGTTAAAAATAAAGCCACGGCTGAGGCGTTCATAACGCCGGCCAGCGCGTTCTTGGTGGCAGCAGCGGCACGGGTAGAAAGACCGGCCATGGACAGCGCAGCCATCATCAAGAAACCAATGCCACCGCCAAAATAGCCGCCATATATCGCAATAAGGAATTGCACCGTAGCCGCGCCGACCGGACCGAGATGAATGGTGCTTTCACCTGTTTTGCGAAAAAAACTGCCCCAAGCGAAAACGATGGTGGCAAAGAGCACCAGCCAGGGCACCAAATGAGCAAAAACATCAGATGGGGTATTGAGCAAAAGTAACCCACCCAGCGCTCCCCCGAAAATACTCACCCCAAACAAAGCCCAGAAAGACAATTTGCCCACACCTGACACGAGGCTACGTCCGGCAATGCCTGACGTCACCTGACCGGGAAAGAGTGCAACCGCTGAGGTCATATTCGCTGCCAGCGGTGACATGCCGGAAAGGATCAAGGCGGGTAAGGTTATGAATGAGCCACCGCCGGCTAATGAATTTTGAAGGCCAGCCCAAAGGCCGGCAACAAGAACAAGCGTAATCAGCATAGAAAATTTCACAAGGTTGAGCGTGGGGTGTTGCGATTCATTTCAAATAAGCCAGCAATCTACGCAGAATTGGAGGGGGCAAGCCACAGATATCGCTCACAATCACGCGTCAAGCAGGCGCTACCCTTCTAGCCAGCCTTCCAAAACTGTCTCTGCCTATTACGTCGTCATGTCCAGCAGTGCGCCAGCCATCTTGTCACTGGTCTTGATTACCGCAAGGTTGGCCAGAAACGAGTTTTTGGCTTGGAGTTGCCCCACCACATCCGTCTCCAGCGAAGACCTCTCAATGCTGGCTGTCGTCAGCGCCGAGGAAACCCCGCCGCCGCTCTTTGCGCTTTGAACGACTTCCTGGCGCCGAAAGCCAGAAGTGTTCATGTTGGCAATATTGTGAGCAGACGAATTCAACGTTGTCCGCGCTGCATTCATGCCGGATAGTGCGATGGATGATATGGAGGCCATGTATATCTCAGTTCAGCGTGCAGTATTTGATTGAAAGTGATTTGAGCACAAAGTCGAATGCGGGGGGAACGGGGCGTTGACAGGTCTAAGTGTGGTTGCCTTGGATTAGCAGGGCATGCCGGTCGTGGAACAATGAGCGTCATCATGAAAAAACCAACTTTATATTGTCTTGCTCTTGCCGGATTACTGGTTCTGGCGTCGCTGCCCGCGCTAGCGCAGTTTCCCAACGGCGACCTGATTGTTGAAATACGCGAGGTCGATGTGGGGGAGGGCGCAGTTTATACGGTGGGCTCCCAGCCAGGCAAACCGCCGCTGGCGCCGCAGCACGTACGTGTCCGCAACGGCGAAAAGGCTAGCTTGAGCGTGGGTAAGTCCATGCCAATGCAATGGGTTCAATCCGCATCGGCGCAAAGCTCGACATTGTCATCATCTGGCGTGTCGGCCAGTAGTAGCGAAGGCAGCGTGACCAATGGTTTGACATGGATGGACTCTGGGCAGCGCATTAAGGTGCAGCCGCGTTGGCCTGGCGCTGAGAAATTGGTGACAGTGGATATCGAGGTTCAATCAGTCAGCGTGGAGGCACGCACTGGCACGGAGCTGCCGGACCAGTCACGTAGTCAGTTTGCCACCACGGTTAGTGCGCCCTTGGGGAAATGGGTGTCGATTGCATTCACCGGGAAGGGTCCTCAAAGTGGCGTGTATGGAAGCGAGGCGGATAGTGACCCCCGACGCTTGCTTCAAATTCGTGTGCTGGCGCCTTGAGTCAAGGTTGTCTTGAATGCCAGGTCCAATATGACTCGTACTGTGAGAAATTGAGTAAGAACTACAAAACGTGGACTGTGGCGTGATTCTGACCCAATGTCATCATGGAGTTTTCGAAAGGCAATGCGCGGTGGTTAAAGACCGAAATATGTATCCAAAAAACGTTAAGGCGGCTGTTCGTCTGCTTCAGGGGCTGGTGCCAGAAGCTGAAAAAAAGCAAGAATAGCGTACTTGGGAGAGAGCGAGCTGGCCGCTCTTGACTTCGGGCTGGGGCAGTGGGTCAGGAACAATCTGGAACTTTGGAACGTCAATCCAGATTTGTTTGCAGATGCTGGTGAACGACATCCTGATGACGCATCTGGCGTAATCATTCGGGCATTTTGGCTGAGACTCAGGGATGAATTGCCGAAAGTGCACTGACTCTATTTTTCTGGTGTAACGAGCATATCGATGCTGACCTGATTGAAAAAAACGAAGACTAAACAAATGGCAAATTCGAAAACCGTTCTCATCACAGGATGCTCCAGTGGTATTGGAGAAGCGTTGGCCCATGAATTTCACAAGCGTGGACATCGGGTCATAGCCACTGCACGGCGCACCGAGTCGCTTCAGTCGCTGGCGGCGCTGGGCATGCATACACTTGCACTTGATGTCACCGATGCCCAAAGCATTGCAGCCATCCTCACAGCCCTGAAAAAGGATGCTCCAGCCCTCGATTTCCTGGTCAACAACGCAGGATATGGCCAGTTTGGCGCCATGATGGACGCCGAGCCCGAAGACCTCCGTCGTCAGTTTGAAACCAATGTGATTGCCCCGGTGGCGCTTTCTAGGGCATTGCTTCCACTTCTACGCATGAGGGAGGGCGGCTGCATTGCCAATATGGGCAGCATTTCAGGCATCGCGACGACACCATTTTCCGGCGTTTATTGCGCCAGCAAGGCAGCCTTGCACTCATTGTCTGATGCAATGCGCATGGAGTTGGCTCCGTTCGGAGTACGTGTGGTCACCATTCAGCCAGGCGGGATTGCTTCAAAGTTTGGTGCAACAGGTGAATCCCAAGCCCGCTTGCCTGCGGATTCACTCTATTCGCCCATCGCAAGTTTTGTTCTTGGGCGGGCCAAACTCTCACAACGTGGCGCGACACCGGTAGATGAATTTGCGGGGGAGGTTGTTGACCATCTCTTGAGTCCGGATTCCGGTGCCATCTTTCGCACGGGTGCCCAGAGTACCCGTTTGCCGATGCTCAAACGCTGGTTACCAACGCGCGTATTGGATGACAAGATGGCGAAGCTGTTTGGGTTGCATAACCTGTAGGGGCGTTGCCGTTCGTCATTTGGGTTTAACCCACTTTCACCAATCAAGTCCAGTCTAGGTCTTGAGTTCCGAAGTTCCAATAATGGCGCCTTAGCTTTCCAGGAAAAGTGGATTTCCCCAACCCAACGCCAAATAGACAAACCTTGGATGCGCCTACACAGACGTTAAACCTTCGCTCAGGATGATTTGCCAGCCAGATTTAGCCCAACGACACCCAGCACAATGAGTCCAATTGATACCAACTTGAGTGGCGGAAGCTGTTCTGAGAATACAAAATAGCCAACCAGTGCCATCAGGGCAGTCCCTGCACCGGACCAAATCGCATAGACGACACTGACCTCCATGCGCTTCAGGGTCAGCGACAGCAGATAAAACGACGCAGCGTAGCCGACGACAGTCATGCTGGCAGGCAAAGGTCGGGTGAAACCATCTGACGCTTTGAGCGATGCCGTGGCAATCAGTTCGAAAAAGATGGCAGAGCCAAGAAGCAATGCGTTTTGCATTGGGTTTCCCCCGTCAGGTTCCTGTGTCCTGTTACTTGGCCGCAGCTTTTGCTTTCTTCCTGGCTGCAGCCTTTGGGTCAACGGCAGCCTTGAATTTCGAGCCCGCAGTGAATTTAGGAACTGTGCCTGCCAGAATCTTGAGGGCAGCACCAGTGCTCGGGTTCTTGCCGATGCGGGCTGCGCGCTTCACGGACTTGAACGTTCCAAAGCCGACCAGCGTGACCGAGTCACCTTTCTTGACAGCAAGTTGGATGGTTTCAATCAAGGTGTCCAGGATGCGGCCAGCAGCGACTTTGGACAGTTCATTTTTGGAAACAATTTTTTCGATGAGTTCAACGCGATTCATTTTTTGACAGTAAACAGTTGATGGAGTGAATATGGTACAGGGTGAATGCGGCTGTCTTCAGGGGGCTGCCGTGGAGCGGCGTGCGAATTAGAACTTTTTTTGGGGATGGTGCCTCAATGTAGTGGTTACATTTAAGGCACACATGCTGTTATGACTAGTCGCCTCGGTCACTTAATGACCCAGGACCACCAACAACCTATCGAGGCCCCCATGGTTGCCCCATACAAGCCACAATTTACCCCCATCTCTTATGACGGCATTGACAGCAATACCCCTGCAGGGGTATTGCCTGAATTCTTGGACAGGCTTGAAACACGTGGTGGCTACGACCCACGTACCGGCAAGTTGACGCCTTTCAAAAATATCAGCGATGATTTTGATGAAAGTCTGATTAACGAGATGCTCGATAGCTTGACCACCGCGGTGGAAGCCGGTTTGGGAACACAAGCAACTTTTTTCAAGGACTTCTTTGCGACGGACAAAGACGTGCAAAACTTTGCAAATGCCCTTGATGAGTACGCGGATGAAGGAACATTCTGGGTCAACGACCGGCACTTCAATGCGTTTATCAATGCAACAAATGCAAACGAAGCAAATGTTGTGACTTACTCCGCTATGGCCGACCGCATCCGCGAGTTGTTCGATATTGAACGGGAACAAGCCAAGAGGGCAGCCAAACCTGTTGCCAAGAAGCCAACATAAGTGATTTCAAGGAGCACACTTTTTGGACTACTTTTTTTGCAACCTCATGGCACTCGATAACAATAAAAGGGCCGTTCTTTCAATCGCGGCACTGGCAAAACTCGTTGAGATGAAAAGAAAGACAGCTTTGGATGACGCATCAGGTCTGGGCGCCGTTGCCCTCTACCGTTGGCGTAGGGGTCACTGAGGTGACTTCGCACCGATTTGCAAACATCTTGCCACTTCTTGCCGTGTTGGGCTCCGTAACCGCACTGGGCATTGGCACATCCTTCGCTAAACAACTTTTTCCACAGGTTGGCTCACTGGGAACTACCGCCTTGCGAGTAGGCTTTTCTGCCTTGCTGCTGCTTGTGCTGTGGCGACCCTGGCGCTGGCCGCTGTCTCGCACAGATACGGTGTCCATCCTGCGCTACGGCGTGGCGCTGGGGTTCATGAACCTGCTGTTTTACATGTCGCTGCGCACCATCCCGTTTGGCGTAGCAGTAGCCATCGAGTTCTCTGGGCCGCTGATGGTAGCTATGCTTTCTTCGCGCAAGCCAATTGACTTTCTCTGGCTGGTACTGGCCGTCGTGGGACTGGGGTTGCTGTTGCCGTTCGGCCATGACGTGGCCAGTCTGGACCCGCAAGGCGTGACGTACGCACTGGCTGCTGCGGTGTGCTGGGGCGCCTACATCGTGTTAGGCAAGCGCTTGAGCCATTTGCATGCAGGTCACACAGTGGCACTGGGCCTGAGTGTGGCGGCCATCACTGTGGTTCCGTTTGGAGTCTGGCATGCAGGCAGTGCCTTGCTGGAGCCCCACATCCTGCTCTTTGGGCTTGGTGTGGCAGCTATCTCCAGCGCTGTGCCGATTTCATTGGAGATGGTGGCATTGAAAAGATTGCCGCAGGAAACCTTTGGCATCATGACCAGCATGGAACCGGCGGTCGCCGCATTGTTGGGGTTATTGATGCTCAATGAGCATCTTAGTGGTCTGCAGTGGCTGGCCATTGGCTTCATCATGCTGGCGGCAGCCGGTAGTTCGGTCACGGCGCGCCGTGACATGCCCAAAAGTGCGCTGGCAGAAGTCGTGATGTAGGGCCATGAGCGAGTGCGGTCGCCGCATAAAGTGGCGTGCTGCCATCGGCAACTATAGGTGTCCCGGGTAAGCCACGCATCGGGATTTACTTTGACGATTTGGAGAGCAGTTTTCCCGTACCGTTGTTCGGCTTGTCAAGTCACTCTCGGAGAGAGTCTTAGGCTTCGTCCAACGGGTAAGGGAAAACACGGCCGTCAGTTGTTCTGGGAATGACAAAATCGCAGGGAAGAAGTGCCTATAGTGGACAGGCGCATACCGAGCATGAGCCCTAGAACGTAAATAATGAATTTTGCATACAGTCTTTTTGTGAGGTGGGCGTAAGTACTAAACAACAAACACAACGGAGACAAGCATGCCCATATTCAACACCGTCACTATAGAAAAGGATACGAAAAATCAACGTATTGCGCGTCTTCGACTGAATCGACCAGAAAAGCTCAATGCCATCAACGGCACCATGCCCTCAGACATTCGCCATGCAGTGGAGTGGGCCGAAACTGAGGATGACGTCCATGTCATCATCGTTGAAGGTGAGGGAAGGGCTTTTTGTGCTGGCTACGATCTCAACGATTACGCCGAAGGGGGTGACCCAAGCAACATCGGAGCAGACCATCCCTGCCGGCAGGAAAAGTCGCCTTGGGACCCGATGATTGATTACGCCTTGATGAAGCGCAACACCGAGGACTTCATGGCGCTGTGGAGATGCTCCAAGCCTACTATTGCCAAAGTGCAGGGGTATGCTGTGGCAGGTGGCAGCGATATTGCGTTGTGTTGCGACATGCTCATCATGTCTGATGACGCGAAAATCGGATATATGCCCACCCGTGTCTGGGGATGCCCCACAACGGCCATGTGGACATATCGTCTGGGCGCCATTCGGGCCAAACAGCTCATGTTCACAGGCGACACAATCACCGGGACAAAAGCTGCAGAGTGGGGCCTTGCCAATCTCTCAGTGCCTGCGGAACAGCTGGACGATGCAACCGACGCCTTGGCAACTCGCATATCGGGCGTTCCGAAATCACATCTGATGATGCACAAGCTGGTCGTCAATCAGGTCTGGATGTCGATGGGCCTGGAACAGACACAAATGTTTGCCACGATATTTGACGGCATTACCCGGCACAATCCTGAAGGCATGTGGTTTCGACGGCAAGCGCAGGCAGAAGGGTTCAAGAGTGCCATTGAGTGGCGTGACAGCGGGCGCCCCATCCCCGAGGGCGATGAAGCCCGCGCACTAGTCGCAGACCTTGAAGAACGTCTTGCACAAGCTCGAGCCAAGCTTTAATCGCAATCAATCGCTCCGAATATGCATTCCTCCGAGCAATAGAAATCAGCGACAGCCTCCAATGGGAACATTCCGGTGCAACGCGACCGAGGCTTTCCGACCAGGAGCAGTCATCGAGTTGGCATTACCGACACGTGATGCCCAAATCGGCGAGCAAGGGACCATCATCACATGACACTACCTTTTGAATACCAGCGCGCTTCACAAGAGTTCGAGAAATTCATGGTCGATGCACGTGACATATCGGGTCTGGCCACCACCAACATGGCCTACAACATGGTGCAAGGCGTGCTGCAGGCATTTCGACGTCGCCTCAGTGTCAAGGACGCTGCGCTTTTTGCCAACGTGCTTCCGGCCGTCATTCGTGCCATCTTCATAGCGGATTGGAATACTGACGAACCTCAGCGAGCTTTCGAAGACCGAGCAACCATGACTAAAGAAGTTCAAGCACTGCGAGTCGCGCACAACTTCGCCCCGGATACGGCCATTCATGATGTCGCTGCAGCCTTGCGGAGAAACATCGACCAGGCCGAACTGGACAGGGTCCTTGCAGAACTGCCCCAGGGAGCCGCGCAGTTCTGGCAAGCGTAATGCGAGCTTCCATTCGCTTTGTCTCATGGAATGGTGTGAGCGTGGATTGAGTCATGAGTGTCCGCTTCGGGCGCTGACCTGACTGGCGCCTTGAGACTGACTGCTGTCATTCGTTGGAAAGGCAAAAAAGCCAAAGGAATGAGTCCAGCCCGAACAAAGCTGACCTTCGCAAAAATTGGACTGTCCATCGGAACCGGTCATTCGGGGACGCAATCACATGTGGCGACTCTACCGCTCTTGCGCAGCGGAAGCCATCATTCAGACTGGACGCTCAATTGACGCACCAACATCTTCCTGTGCGCTGGTTTGCATGGCGTCTGGCTGCGTTGCGGGTGGTGTTGCGTGCTGCATTGTTCACGCTCCTGTTTCCATGGATACCTGCGGCGCATGTCCTTCTGTCCTGTGCGCGGATTATTCAATGCTGGCCAGAACCGCCCCTGCGCACTGGTAACTGCCTGCCGGAGCATTTAGTGTGATGCAGCCGGTGCGATGGGCTGTGACCTGCATCTCCATTTTCATGGCTTCCATGACGGCAATCACGTCGCCCCTTGTTACCTCGCTGCCTGCGGCCACTGTCCAGGACTGCAATGTTCCAGCGATGGGCGAGGCCACGGCGTAAGCATCTTCAGCGGCTTCTGCCTGGACTGCGGGTGCAACGCCTGCGCCGCTGCCTAGCGACTGTATACCGCGCAGCAGTTCGGCGGGCAGGCCGAGAGAGACACGGCGTCCGTCGATTTCCATGGCGGTGCGGTAGAGGCTGGTGTCCGGTGCGGGCTCTGCGCGGGCGGCGGCGGCGAGGGTGTTGGTAAAGTCGGTTTCAATCCAGCGCGTGTGAACCTTAAACGTCTCTTTGGACACGAAATCCGCGTGTTCCATGACCGCACGATGGAAGGGCAGTACCGAGGCAACACCTTCGATGCGGAACTCCTGCAGCGCACGGCGCGCACGGGCGATGGCCTGCTGGCGGGTGGCGCCGGTGACGATGAGCTTGGCCATCAGCGAGTCGAACGTGCCCGGCACCGTGGACAGGGACTCCACACCGGCGTCCACGCGCACTCCAGGCCCCGAGGGTGCCGCAAACATCTTGACAAGACCCGGCGACGGTAGAAAGCCACGCCCCACGTCCTCGGCGTTGATGCGGAACTCGAAGGCGTGGCCTTGGGGTTCGGGGGTCTGGGTGATGGTCAGCGCGTGGCCATCGGCGATGCGCAACTGCTCGACCACCAGATCAATGCCTGTGGTCTGTTCGGTGACCGTGTGCTCGACCTGCAGGCGGGTGTTGACTTCCAGGAAGGAGATGGCGCCGCTGCCGCTGAGCAGGAACTCGACCGTGCCCGCACTGGTGTAGCCCGCTTCGGCGCAGATGTCGTGCGCCGCCTGGTGGATGCGGCTGCGCTGCGCGTCGCTCAGGAACGGCGCGGGCGCTTCTTCGACCAGCTTTTGGTTGCGCCGCTGCAGCGAGCAGTCGCGCGTGCCCAGCACGAGCACATGGCCGTGGGTGTCGGCCAGCACCTGGGCCTCGATGTGGCGCGGGCAGTCCAGAAACTGTTCCACAAAACACTCGCCCCGCCCGAAAGCCGTGATGGCCTCGCGCACGGCGGATTCATACAGCTCGGCCACCTCGTCCAGGCGCCACGCTATCTTCATGCCGCGACCGCCGCCACCAAACGCCGCCTTGATGATGATCGGCAGGCCATATTGCTCGGCAAAGGCCAGCACTTCGCTGGCATCTTTGGCAGGTTCGGTCATGCCAGCCACCAGGGGGGCGCCCACCTTCAGGGCGATCTTGCGCGCCTGTACCTTGTCACCTAGACGCGCAATGGCGGCGGGCGAAGGGCCGATCCAGAGCAGGCCGGCGTCGATCACCGCCTGGGCAAACGCGGCGCTTTCGGACAGAAAACCGTAACCGGGATGGACGGCGTCGGCGCCGCTGCGAACGGCGACGGCCAGCAGCTTTTCGATGTTCAGGTAGGTCTCAAAGGGGCGGTCGCCATCGAGCCCAAAGGCCTCGTCGGCCATACGTGCATGCAGGGCGTTGAGGTCGGCGTTGGCATATACGGCCACGGATGCCACGCCGTAATCGGCACAGGCGCGGGTGATGCGGACGGCGATTTCGCCCCGGTTGGCAATCAGTACTTTTTTCATGACGGGTCTCTATTTGTATTCGGTGGGTGAAGCAGCGTGGTTTTCGACTGCCGTGGACGGCTCAAAGCCACGAATGGGGTTGAAGCGCACCCAGGCATTGACCGGAATCTGCCCGGCCCGGTTCAGGTGGTAGGTGGCGACGCAGCCGATCACGGGATAGCCGCCGGTGAGCGGATGGTCGGCCAGAAACAGCACCGGCTGGCCGCTGGGCGGCACCTGAATCGCACCCCACGCGGTTCCTTCGCTGGGCAATTCGTCCGGCATGGCCCGCGCCAAAGCTACTTCGCCCGCCAAACGCAGGCCGACGCGGTTGGACTGTGGTGTCACTTGCCACAGCTGGCTGCGCAAGCGCTCCAGCGACGCAGGCGTGAACCAGTCCGTGCGCGGCCCCAGCACCACGTCCAGCGTGACCACTTCTTGCGTCGTGGGCAGGTCGGCGGGCGGTTCCTCGCGCAGGCCCACCACCGCCCCATGATGAACGGGCCGGATCGCCAGCACATCGCCGACGGCTAGCGGCGGGGGGCCGACATGGGCCAGCGTGTCGGTCGAACAGCTGCCCAGCACCGGCGGCACGGCAAAACCGCCGCGCACGGCCAAGTAGGAGCGAAGGCCTGCCTGCGGCTGGCCCACGGTCAGGGTGTCGCCATCGGCCAGCGCGAGCGGCTGGTAACGCGCGGCCTGCCAGTGGCTGCCGTTGGCGCTGGTGACGGTAATTGGCGCATCGGCCCCGGTCACGGCCACCACCGTGTCGCCCCGGCTGCTCAGACGCAGGCCGCCGCTGGCGGTTTCCAGGCAGGCGCTGTTTGAGGCATTGCCGACCAGACGGTTGGCGGCCTTGAGCGCGACCTGATCCATGGCACCGGAGGCCGATACGCCTTGCCCGGCCTGGCCGCCGCGGCCCAGATCCTGAAACAGGGTCTGCAGGCCGGGGGAGTGGATTTCCAGCGCGGCGCCGCCAAGGTCCGGGGTAGGGCCTTTCGGGATCAAAGTATCTAAGGCTTTTTGGCCTCTAGCCCCCGTAAGTACTGCGTCTACCGCTATTGAAAGTGTAGCAATATCCAAGAACCGCACCCGATAGCCAGGCTGCAACAGCGCAGGCACGTCACGCGCCAGGTCCCACATCGCCGTCGGCGTGACGCCAATGATCTGCCAGCCGCCGGGGCTGGCCTGGGGATAGACGCCGCTGAACGTGCCCGCCAGTCCGACCGCCCCGGCCGGAATGCGCGTGCGCGGGGTGCTGCGGCGCGGCAGGTTGAAGCTGGGGTGGCCGCCGCTCAGGTAGGCAAACCCCGGCGCAAAGCCGGTGAAGGCCACCGTGTACTCGCTGCCGGTGTGGCGGCGGATGACTTCTTCGGGCGTGACGCCCAGCAGTTGGGCCACATCGGCCAGGTCTTCGCCGTTGTAATGCACGGGAATCTCGATCAGCGTGCCGCCACGCTGGGCGCGTGCGCTGACATCACGCTGCCCGATCTCGCGCACCAGGTCTGCCCTGCTGCAGGCGGTCGGACGCCAGCTGATCAGAATCGTGCGGGCAGCAGGCACCAGCTCCTCAATGCCGGCGATAGGCTCGTTCTTGAGCGACGCCAGCAGGGCCAGGGTCTGCTCCAGGTTGTCCAGCTCGACCAGCAGGGCGTTGAGGTTGACCGGTAGAAAACGCATCATGCAGCCGCACATTCAAACGATTCGATGACCACTCCGGCCTGCTTGAAGCGTGCGCGCACTTGGCGGGCGATGGCCACCGCGTCGGGACTGTCCCCATGCACACAAATCGAGTCGGCCTGAATGGCCACCAGGCTGCCGTCGATGGCTTCAATCACCCCGTCTGAGACGAGGCGCAGCATGCGCTCGGCAATGAGTTCGGCGTCATGCAGCACGGCGCCGGGTTCGCGCCGCGACACCAGCGCGCCCGCCGGGGTGTAGGCGCGGTCGGCAAAGGCTTCGGCCACCACGCGCAGGCCTTGGTCTTGCGCCCAGCCCAGCAGCGGCGAGCCGGCCAGCGCCACCAGCGTCAGGCTGGGGTCCACCTCGCGGATGGCGGCGATGACATCGCGGGCCTGACGGGCGTCATGGGCGATGGTGTTGTAGAGCGCGCCGTGCGGTTTGACGTAGCGCACGGCCGTGCCCGCGGCGGCGGCCAGGCCCTTGAGCGCGCCAATCTGGTAGATCACGTCGGCGATCAGGTCGGCGCTTTCCACGTCCATGTTGCGTCGGCCAAAACCGACGAGGTCGCGGTACGCCACATGCGCGCCCACCACCACGCCGTTGGCCTGCGCCTGGCGCAGCGTGCGCAGCATCCCGGTGGGGTCGCCCGCGTGGAAGCCGCAGGCCACGTTGGCGCTGCTCACGATGCCCAGCATGGCGGCGTCATCGCCCATGCGCCAGGCACCCAGGCTTTCACCTAGGTCGCTGTTCAAATCGATTTTCATGTGGGACTCCAAAAGGGCTGCGCGGCCGTTGGGCCGGGCCGCGTGTGTCAATGCAATTGGCCGGCGCTCTCGCGCACGTCAACGCGCACGGCCAGGGCGGTGCGCATCACCACTTGCAGGGCCTGGACCTGGGTGGCCAGCGCCATGCTGGGCGCGCCGGGGTGGCGGGCCGCTTGCTCGGGCAGATAAGGCAGGTGGATGAAACCAGCGCGTGTTTGTGACCGGGCCGGCTCATAAGCCAGGCGGTGCATCAAGGCGTAAAACACCTGGTTGCAGACAAAGGTGCCCGCGGTGTTGGACACCGCGCCCGGCAGCCCGGCCCCGCGCAAGTCACGCACGATGGCCTTGATGGGCAGCGTCGAAAAGTAGGCCGCCGGTGCGCCGTCCACCACGCTCGTGTCAATCGGCTGCTGGCCCGCGTTGTCGGCAATGCGGGCATCAATCACATTGATGGCGACCCGCTCCAGCGACACCTCGCTGCGCCCGCCCGCCAGTCCCAATGCCAGCACCAACTGCGGCTGCCACTGGACCAGCGCCTCATCCAGGCGATCGATGGCGGGGCCAAAGGCACACGGCAACTGCACGGCATGCACCGTGGCACCGTCACACACGCTGCCGTTCAGCGCCTGCGCCACTTCCCACGAGGGGTTGACCGGGTCACGCTCAAAGGGCTCGAAGCCGGTGAGCAAAATACGCAGGGGGGCAGCGGCTGGCATGGCGCGTCCTGGTCAGCGGAACATCAAAAAGTTCAGCAGGAAGACATTGGCCAGCAGCAAGGTGAGCGCCGTTGGCACCTGCGCCCGGATGACCGCGTTCTTGTCGGGCAGCTCCAGCAAGGCGGCGGGCACGATGTTGAAGTTGGCGGCCATGGGTGTGAGCAAGGTGCCGCAGTAGCCCGACATCATGCCGATGGCGGCCATCACGGCCGGGTCACCGTGGTACACGCCGACCAGAATGGGCACACCCACACCGCCGGTCATCACCGGGAACGCCGCAAAGCCGTTGCCCATGACGACGGTGAACAGCGCCATGCCGACCACGTAAACCGCCACCGCCACAAACCGGATGTCCATGTTGATGTAGCTGGTCGTGGCATAGGCCACGGCCTTGCCCACGCCTGCGTCCGAGAACACCAGGCCCAACATGCCCAGCATCTGCGGCAGCACCAGCGCCCAGCCCAGGGCGTCCGTCAGGCGGCGCGATTCACGGATGCCTTGTACCGGGCTTTCCTGCGTCAGCCAGCAGGCCAGCCCGAACGAGATGACACAGCCGATACCCAGGCTCACCAACGTGGTGTTTTTGGGATCAATCAGCGGCAGGCCGCCCACGCTGAGGTACTTGGCCGACAGGGTGCCAATGACCGTGACCAGCGGAATGGCCAGTGCCGGCATGAACAGCTGGTTGCCCAGCCGCTTGGCGCTGGCCAGGTACTGCTCTGCCGAGCGCGCGCGGTGGCGACCCGCGCCAACGCCACCGAACCCGGCGATCAAGGCCATGACGACCACGCCGGTGCCGACCCATATCGGAGGCAGTTGCTCCCCGATCAGGAAGACCAGGGCGTAGAGGCCCCAGAACAAGGCGCTGGAATAGCGCTTGGGATGGCTGGCGTCGGCCAGCGTCATGCCGGCCGTGATGACCAGAATGGCGCCGACGAGGTAATACAGGTGTTGGATGGACAAAATCATGATCAGACTCCCTTGACCGCTACGCTGGCAGCGCCGGCCGCAGGGGTGATCGGCGCGCGTTGCGCCAGTTCACGCGACAACATCTTGTCCAGGCGATTGAGTCGCCAGGCATGAATGACAAAGGCGCAGATTGCCGTCGGGATGCCCCACACAGCGACTCGCAAAGGCTCAACATCGATCCCTGCTTCGTGCAGGAACGTGGTCATCAGCACGATGGCGCCGAACGCCACAAAGAGATCCTCGCCGAAGAACAGGCCTACGTTGTCGGTGGCAGCGCAATAGGCGCGCAGCTTGTGGCGAATGTGCTCGGGCAGCTTGCCGTAGCGCACTTCGGCCGTGCCTTCGACCATGGGTGCCAGCAGCGGTCGCACCATCTGCGGATGCCCGCCCAGGCTGGTGAGACCAATGGCGGCGGTGAGCTGGCGTGCGCCCAGGTAAATGAGGAGCAGGCGCCCGGCGGTGGCCGACTTGATGCGGCTGATCCAGCTCTGAGCATGCTGGCGCAGCCCGTGGCGCTCCAGCAGACCAATCACCGCCAGTGGCAGCAAGATGATCAACGGCAGGTTGCGGGTCTTGATGAACCCGGTGCCGATGGTGGCCAGCATCCTGTCGATGGGAAAACCCGCCGCGAAGGCCGTCACGATGGCCGTGCAGATCACGACCAGCATGGGGTTAAAGCGCAGGACAAATCCCGCGATGATGACCGCTACCCCGATGAGCGGCCACAGATTGACATCATGAATCATGTTGATCTTTCGTTGTACCTATCGATAAACCAAGTAAAAAATCACTGGGTAGAAATATATTGTTGAACAATTACGTTCTACTGACGCAGCAATTAGATGCCAATTGTCATACACAATTTCGATTGTGTGCGGCAAAAATGCACCTTATGTACTGGTATAAACCCTGATCAAGCGCGGGATGGCGCTTGAAATCTGGTAAAAAGCGCAATCCACTTCGGCTCTTGGGCTGCGAATCCTCGGCAGTGCTGCAATGCTGTCGTCACTACTCTTTCAGGCATGACACCCAAACTCCCGGCCAACACGCTGACATTGAACGAACGCACGGCCGATCTGATTCGCCAGAAGATCGTTAAAGGCGAGTTCTCGCCCGGCCAACGCCTGTCGGAGGCGGCCCTGAGCGAGAGCCTGGAGATTTCACGCAATACCTTGCGTGAGGTTTTTCGCATCCTCACCAAGGAAGGCCTGGTGCGGCATGCGCCGAACCGCGGCGTGTCGGTGGCGATTCCCAGCATCGCCTCCATCATCGACATTTACCGTGTGCGCCGCCTGATCGAGTGCCAGGCTCTGGCGCAGGCCTACCCGCGCCATCCGGCAAAAAAGCACATGCGCGAGGCCGTCGAAATGGCGCTCAAGTGCCGCGCCGCCGACGACTGGCAGGGCGTGGGCACGGCGAACATGGAGTTTCATATGGCCATCGTCGAGCTGGCCGACAGCGAGCGGCTGAATGTCATGTTCTCGCACCTCCTGGCCGAATTGCGGCTGGCTTTCGGCCTGCTCAATGATCCGGAGTTTCTGCACGCGCCGTATGTCGAGAGCAACGTGAAGATCCTTGAGCTGTTCGAGGCTGGCAAGCTGCAGGAAAGCGCCGCCACCCTCAGCGAATACCTGGTGCATTCCGAGCGCATTGTGCTGGCCGTCTATGCCCGGCGCCTCTCCGATTCAGGCGGTTTCGAGAAATAGACCATGATGGGGTGGCTGATCGTAAGCGCGCGGCGAACACACATTGACGTTTGAAACGCCATGGTGCTGAAGCGGTGCACAGCCCATGGCAGCGAGGCACCAATGAGAACACCAACGGCTTGATTCGTCAGTTCCTGCCAAAGGGTACGGATCTGTCTGGATACAGCCAAGAGCAGCTTGATGCGATTGCCGATCTGATGAATGGCCGACCCAGGAAAACTCTGAACTGGTGCACACCGCATGAGGTCTACAGTGCCTGGCTGGCCAAGCTTGAGGACTCAGCGCAAACCATCCAATAAACTACCGCTGTGTTGCATTTGGATTTGAGTGCGCCCTCGTCAATACTGCGCAAGCAGCTACACAATCAATAGCACCCTCAAACCGCAGGCGGCGCAACCAACAGCGTCCCATCCGCCGCCAGCGTCTCCCCCTTGCGCTCTGTGATCAGCCCGTAAGCGTGCGGCTGGCGGTGCAGGTCGAAGTTGAAGGTGGTGCGTTTGTAGATGGCGCAGAAGTCCAGGTCGCAGCGGGCGATGGCCATCTCGTCGCCCTTGGTCAGGCAGCGTGCCACCACCTCGCCGGACGGGGCGATGATGCAGCTGCCGCCGATGCTGTCCACGCCTTCTTCCACCCCGGCCTTGGCCACGCCCACGACCCAGGCGCCGTTCTGGTAGGCACCGGCTTGCATGGAGAGCTGGTTGTGGAACAGGGACAGGTCGTCATGCTCTGGCGCGGGGGCGTTGTGCACGGGGGTGTTGTAGCCGATCAGCACCATCTCCACGCCTTGCAGGCCCATCACGCGGTAGGTTTCGGCCCAGCGCCGGTCGTTGCAGATGGCCATGCCCATGATGCCGCCAAAGGCCTGCGTCACGCCCCAGCCGGCTCCGGGGGTGAAGTAGCGCTTCTCCAGATGCTGGAAACGCCGCCAGGGCTCGTGCTCCTTGTGGCCGGGCAGGTGCACCTTGCGGTACTTGGCCACGATCTGGCCGCTGCGGTCCACCAGGATGGAGGTGTTGTAGCGCACCGCGCCCGTGGCCTCTTGCGCCAGCTCGGCGTAGCCCAGGTAGAAGCCCACGCCCAGCGCTTTGGATAAGTCAAACAGCGGCTGCGTGGCGGCGTTGGGCATGGAGCGCTCGAAGAAGCTGTTGACTGCAGCCTCGTCTTCGATGTACCAACGCGGGAAGAAGGTGGTGAGCGCCAGCTCGGGGAAGACGATGAGCTGCGCACCCACGGCGTGGGCCTGGCGCATGAGCTCACACAGGCGGGCCACCACCTGGGTGCGGGAGTCGGCGCGTTGGATGGGGCCGAGTTGGCCGAGGGCGACGTTGAGGTAGCGGGGCATAAGTAGACGAGTAAAAGTTGAATGAAGGCAGGGCTTCGACAGGCTCAGCCCGAACGGAAGCGCGTTGGCATAGACATAGCCGTCACCACGCGGGGCGGTTGGCCAGCGCCAGCACCACTTGCAGCAGCACTTGCGCGCCGCGTTGCAGGTCGGCGGGGTCGGTGTGTTCGCGCACGTTGTGGCTGAGGCCGCCAACGCTGGGCACAAAGACCATGGCGCTGGGGCAGATGCGGGCCAGCATTTGCGCGTCGTGCCCGGCGCCGCTGGGCATGCGCTGGTGGCTGCAGCCCAGGGCTTGGGCCTGCTGCTCCACCAGATTCACCACCATGGGGTCAAAGGCCACAGGCTCAAAGCGGGCAAGTGAGCGGGATGTGATGCGCACACCCTCGGCCTGTGCCACTTGCAGTGCATAGGCGTGCAGGTGACCTTCAGCCTGCGCCAGCGCGGCACTGTCGGTGTTGCGCAGGTCCACGGTGAACACGGCCTTTTGCGCGATGACGTTGACCAGGTTGGGGCTGAGCCGCACGGCACCCACGGTGGCCAGTTGGCGCCCGCCCATGCGCTGGCTAAGCTCGCGCACAAACACCGCCACTTGCGCGGCCACCAGCGCAGCGTCGTGGCGCAAGGCCATCGGCGTGGTGCCGGCGTGGTTGGACTGGCCTTCTACGGTGAACTCGGTCCACGAGATGCCTTGCACGCCCTCGACCACGCCGATTTGCAGGCCCATTTGTTCCAGCACTGGGCCTTGCTCGATGTGCAGCTCCACATAACTGTCCACCAGCGGCGCGCCCACGGGGGCCGTGCCTTGGTAGCCAATGCGTTGCAGTTCGGCCTGTACCGATGCGCCGTCGGCATCGCAGCTGGCCAGCGCGTCTGGCAGCGGCAGGCCGCCCACGTAGACCAGGCTGCCCATCATGTCGGGCTGGAAGCGCGCACCTTCTTCGTTGGTGAACACGGCGACAGTCAGCGGGCGGCGGGTTTGCAGGCCCGCCTCGCGCAGCGTGGCCACCACTTCCAGGCCAGACAGCACGCCGTAGTTGCCGTCGTATAGACCGCCGGTGCGCACGGTGTCGATGTGCGAACCCATCATCACCGGGGGCAAGTCCTCGGTGCCGGGAGCGGTGCCGACGATGTTGCCAATGGCATCGATGTCGACACGCATGCCCAGCTCGTGCATGCGCACCACCGTCCAGTCGCGGCCCAAGCGGTCAGCATCGGTCAGGGCCAGGCGGTTGACACCACCACCGGGCAGCGCGCCGATCTGGCCCAGCGCTTGCAGGCTGTCCAGCAGGCGCGCTCCATTGATCTGTGGCGTGCTCATGCCGCATCCCCATCCGCCAGCACCTGGGCGGCGTTGCGGCCCACCAGTTGCTGGTACAGGGCGGGGTCGGTATCGCCCTCGCTGCCAAACAACAGCACGCGGCTGTCTGGCCCCAGCCGCAGCGATGCACTGGCGGCGGGGTCTTGCGCAATGAGCAGGGCGGCGGCCAACCCCGCCACGGCGGACTCACCGGCCACGATGACCGGGTCACCGCCCTGTGGGCTGGCCAGCAGGCGCATGGCATCGACGGCGGCGGCATCGGGAATGGTGCAGAAGGCGTTGGCACCGGTGGCCAGAATGTCCCAGGCCAGCAGCGACACTTCGCCGCAGGCCAGGCCGGCCATCAGCGTGTCCAGATCACCCTTCACGGCGACCACGGCACCAGCGCGCGCGCTTTGCAGCAGGCAATCGGCGCGCTCGGGCTCCACCACCACAAACACCGGGCGCTGCTCGGCAGAGCGCTCCCAGAAATAGGCACAGACCGCCGCCGCAAAGCCGCCCACGCCGGCTTGCACAAACACATGAGTGGGCCACCGCGGCAGGGCGCTGACGGCCTCATGCACCATGAGCTGGTAGCCCTGCATCACGTCACGCGGAATGTCCATGTAGCCGGGGTAGGACGTGTCGGATATCACAGACCAGCCGTTGGCCTTGGCATCGCGGTCGGCCTGCTGCACTGAGTTGTCGTAATTGCCGCTGGTGCGCACCACCTGCGCGCCATAGCGGACGATGGCCTGTTTGCGCCCCTCGCTGACGGTGGCGTGAATGTAGATGACGCAGCGGCAACCCAACATCTGCGCGCCCCAGGCGACCGAGCGGCCATGGTTGCCGTCGGTGGCGCAGGTGACGGTGATGTCGGCACAGGCCTGGCGCAGCGCGGGGTCGCTCTGCAACTGTGCGTGGCTCACGCTGCGGCCCAGGCGTTGGCCCAGTTCGCGGCACAGCAGGCGTGCCACGGCATAGGCACCGCCCAGTGCCTTGAAGCTGCCCAGGCCAAAGCGTGAGCCTTCGTCCTTGTAGTGGATGCTGGCCAAGCCTGCGGTGCGGGCCAGATTGGGCAATGTGCACAAGGGCGTTGCGGCATAGCCGGGCCAAGTAGTGATGACGGCCTGAGCCTGCGCCAGGGCGGCTGCGCTGAGCAGGGTGCCGCGGTGCTCACCGTAAGGCTCAGCGGGCTGAAAGCGGGGATTGGGCAGCAGGGTGAAGGGGTGTTGGGGTAAAGCGTTCATGGGGTGGGGTGGTTCAGAGAGGAGATTCAAGGTCGGCCAGTTGCGCATGGACCTGTTCGATAGCGGCCATGCGGGCGCGAGCTTTTTTGGGCAGCTGGGCCAGCGTGGCGGTGGCCAGGTAATTGATGAGGCTGATGGCGCTCACGTAAGAGTCAAAAATCGCCTCGTCCTGCGGCGGGCAGATGAACAAGGCCTGCGCCCGCGCCGCCAGCGCCGAGACGCGGGCATCGCTCAGCAGCACCAGCGCAGCACCTGCATCGCAGGCAATGCCCACCACCTGGGACAGGCGGCGGGTGCGGCGGCGAAAGTCCATGGCCAGCAGCACGTCGTGCGGCTGGATTTCTGCCAGCAATTCGGCGTCTTCACCGGCACCTCCGTTGAGCAAATGGACCTCGGCGCGCACCTGCGACAGCAGCGCCCGCGCATAGGACGCGGCCATGTAGGCGTTGCGGTAGCCCACCACCCAGACGCGCCGTGCGCCGACCAGCAGTTTGGCCGCCTGCTGCACGCCCTGGTCGGTCACGCTGTCGGCCAGGGCCTGCAACTGCTGGGCGTCTTGCGCAATGTGTTGTTGCAGCGGGCTAGCGCTGGTGCCCTGCTGCGCCATACGGTACAGCGGTGATGACTGTGGCGCGCCGTCACGTTGGTGCTGGCGAAACGCCTGAAAGTCGGCAAATCCCAAACGCTTGAAGAAGCGTGCCGTACTGGCCTTCGAGACACCGGCCAGCGCCGCCAGCTCGGTGGCGCTGTAGGCCAGCAGGTCTTTTTCATGGACCAGCACCACGTCGGCCAATTTGCGGTCCACCTGGGACAGTGCCTCGTATTGGGCCTGAATGCGCTTGCGCAGGGTGATAGTCGTGGTCATAGCAAGGCGGCTGACAGGTTTTGGTGCCGACATCCCCAAAATAGGGCGTATGCACCATTGAGAAACATATTTTTCATGAATTTGTGATTGAGAAACGAATATTTCATATTATCCACCATCTGTTTGCAAGGGCAATGCCAGGCGAAATAGGTGGCACACATCTTGCACAAGGGTTGTCGTGTCCCATTCTTTTTTTACTGGAACCCTCCATGAAATTCAAAGCACTCTCCACCTTGGCTGGTCTGATTGCCAGCGCCGTCCTTACTCTGGCAACGCCGGCCCACGCGGCGGATGAATCCCTCTCTGCCGTGCTGGCCAAGAAGTCGATTGCCTTGGGCGTGGCCTCCGACTTTCCACCCTACGGCTATATGGGCCCGGACTTCAAACTCACCGGGGTGGACGTGGCCACGGCGCAGTTGATTGCCGACAAGCTAGGCGTGAAGGCCGAATTTGTGCCGGTGAGCACGCCCAACCGCATTCCCTACCTGCAGACAAAGAAGATTGACCTGATCGTCTCGGCCCTGGGCAAGAACCCCGAGCGCGAGAAGGTGATCGACTTCACCGTGGCCTACGCACCGTTCTTCCAAGCCGTGTTTGGCCCCAAAGCGCTGAGCATCAAGAGCTTTGACGACCTGGCGGGCAAGAGCATTGCGGTCACCCGCGGCACCATCCAGGACGATGTGTTGCAAAAGGTGGCCCCGCCCACGCTGAAGATTCAGCGCTTTGAAGACGATTCAACCACCGTGGCTGCCTTCATCTCGCAACAAACCCAGTTGCTGGCCACCGGCGCGGCCGTGGCTGCGGCTGCCGTGCAGAAGAACCCCCAGATGCAGGCCGAATACAAGCTGCTGCTGAAAGACTCGCCCAACTTCATCGGCGTGCGCAAGGGTGAGACCGCGCTGCTGACCAAGGTGAACGATATCCTGCGCGCCGCCAAGGCCGACGGCACGCTGGAGCAGTATTCGCAAAAATGGCTGGGCCGTGGCACCGGCGTGTTGCCTGACTAAGCACGAATAACGTTCATCACAACACCCCTCGCACCGCCCACCCGAATTGCCATGATTGAATTCAACTTTGCCGTGGTTCTGGCCCAGTGGCCCATGCTGTTGCGCGGGCTGGGTCTGACCGTGGTGCTGACTGCCTTCTCGGCGGTGCTGGGCGCCTTGTTGGGCACGGCCTGTGCTTGGGCGCGGCTGCATGGCAGCACGGCCCTGAAGCGGGTGGTGGGCGCGTATGTGGAGCTGGTGCGCAACACGCCTTTCATCATCCAGTTGTTCTTCATCTTCTTTGGTCTGCCGTCGCTGGGCCTGCGGCTGTCGGTCGAAGTGGCTTGCGTGCTGGCCATGGTGCTCAACCTGGGCGCGTATGCGTGCGAGATCGTGCGCGCCGGTCTGCAGACCACGCCAAAGGGCCAACTGGAAGCGGCCATGAGCCTGGCGCTGACGCCGTGGCAAATTTTCTCGCGCGTGGTGCTGCCGCCAGCACTGGCGCGCATCTGGCCCGCGTTGGTGAGCCAGATCATCATCGTCATGCTGGGCTCGGCGGTGTGCGGGCAGATCTCGGCGGAAGAACTGTCGCAGGCGGCCAACCTGATTTCCAGCCGCACCTTCCGCAGTTTTGAGTCTTACATCATCGTCACCGTGGTTTACCTGCTGCTGGCGATTGGCCTGCGGCAGTTGCTGTACTGGGTTGGCCCGCGCTTTATTTTTGTCAGCCGCTAACGAGCACACCGTCATGGTTCAGTTTTCACTCTGGGATATTTTTACCTTTCTGCTGGGCGCCCTGCGTTGGACGGCGGCGCTTTCGCTGATTGCCTTTGCCGGCGGCGGGCTGGTGGGCATGGGCTTGCTCTTGCTGCGCTTCACCAAGCTGCGCGGCGCGGCCACGGCGGTGGCCTGGTATGTGCAGATTTTTCAGGGTACGCCGCTGCTGATGCAGCTCTTTCTGGTGTACTTTGGCCTGGCCTTGCTGGGCATGGACACATCACCGCTGGTGTCGGCGGCGATTTGCCTCACCCTGTATGCCAGCGCCTACCTGACAGAGATCTGGCGCGGTTGCGTCAACGCCATTCCGAAAGGCCAGTGGGAAGCCTCCACCAGCCTGGCGCTGAACTTCACCCAGCAGATGCGCCATGTGATCCTGCCCCAGGCCCTGCGCGTGGCGATTGCACCCACGGTGGGCTTTCTGGTGCAGATCATCAAGGGCACGGCGCTGGCCTCGGTCATTGGTTTTGTCGAGCTGACCAAGGCCGGCCAGATGATCTCCAATGCCACCTACCAACCCTTTCTGGCCTACACCTTTGTTGGCCTTTTGTACTTTGCCCTGTGCTACCCCCTGTCGTGGTGGTGCCTGCGGCTGGAAAACCGCCGTCTGGCCTGATCTATGACCCATTCACCTACTCCCCCCTTTGCACTGGTTGACATCCGCGGCCTGCACAAGAGTTTTGGCGCCACCAAAGTGCTCAAGGGCATTGACCTGCAGGTCGGGCGCAAGGAAGTGGTCTGCATCATCGGCAAGAGTGGCTCGGGCAAGAGCACGCTGCTGCGCTGTATCAACGGGCTGGAGACCTTCGAGCGCGGCGGTCTGGCCGTGGACGGCCAAGCCCTGCAACACACCGATGCAAATGCTATGCGCGAGTTGCGTCAGCAGGTGGGCATGATTTTTCAGAGCTTCAACCTCTTCCCCCACCTGAGTGCCGGGCGCAATGTGATGCTGGCACCGACCCTGGTCAAGGACTTGCCCAAGGAGGATGCGCGCGCACGCGCCCAAGCGCTGCTGGAGCGCGTGGGATTGGGCAGCCTGTTTGATCGCATGCCCGATCAACTCTCGGGCGGGCAGCAGCAGCGGGTGGCCATTGCCCGTGCGCTGGCCATGGCACCCACAGTGCTGCTGTGCGATGAAATTACGTCGGCCCTGGATCCGGAACTGGTGGGCGAAGTGCTGCAGGTGGTGGAGATGCTGGCCAACGAGGGCATGACCCTGATTCTGGTCACCCATGAGATGGCCTTTGCCCGCAAGGTGAGCGACCGCGTGGTGTTCATGCACCAGGGGCTGATCCACGAGGCGGGCACGCCGGACGAGATTTTTAACCACCCGCAGACACCCGAGCTGCGGCAGTTTCTGTCGGCCTTGCGCGACTGATCCCGGAAAGTGTCGGCTGCCATCGTGGATGCCAATCGAAAATTCACGATCTTTCGGAGAAAACGGAGGCCGGTTCGATTTCGACTGGAACGACCCGTGGCCAGTGCAGAACTTCGTCCGAGAAGTGGAGTTGGGGCAGCTGTCGGTGACGATGGAAAGCCACCCACCCGTTCAGCGAATAAGGACGTGCCATGGCAACGCCACCATTGACTTTGGACCAACTCAACGCAGCCCCGCTGGACGAAGCCTGCGCCATGCTCGGCGGCCTGTACGAGCACTCCCCCTGGATTGCCCGCGCGGCCCTGCAGCAGCGTCCCTTCCGGTCGCTGGCGCAGTTCAAATATGCGCTCTGCCAAGTGGTTACGAATGCAGACAAGGACGCACAACTCGCACTTCTGCGCGCCCACCCTGAGCTTGCGGGCAAGGCCATGGTGGACAAGAGCCTCACCGTCGAATCCACCAACGAGCAGAACAAAGCAGGTCTCACGCAATGCACGCCCGCTGAATTTGAAAAAATCCAGAAGCTCAACAGCGACTACAACGCCAAGTTTGGCTTTCCCTTCATCCTCGCGGTGCGTGGGCCGCGCGGTGTGGGGCTGCAAAAAGCCGAGATCATTGCCACCTTTGAGCGGCGACTGCAGAGTCACCCTGACTATGAGTTTCAGGAAGGCTTGCGAAATGCGCACCGCATTGCCGAGACTCGCCTCAACGACAAGTTCGGTATGTCGATTGAGCGTGGCAATTTGGTATGGGACTGGCAGGAAGCTCTGGCGCAGTACAGCGACCCCGGCTACGCCGAACTGGGCCAGCTCACCGTCACCTACCTCACCGACGCCCACTGTGCCTGCGCACAGCGCATCAGCAAAAACATGCGTGATGCCGGATGCGACGAAGTGCATATCGACGCTGTAGGCAATGTGGTGGGGCGCTACAAGGGCACGGGCGCAAGCCCCAAGGCCCTGATGACCGGCAGCCACTATGACACCGTGCGCAATGGAGGCAAGTATGACGGACGCCTGGGTATCTTTGTGCCGCTGGCGTGCGTGCAACGGCTTACAAGTGCCAACAAGCGCCTGCCCTTCGATCTGGAAATCATTGCCTTTGCTGAAGAGGAGGGTCAGCGCTACAAGGCCACTTTTCTCGGCTCCGGCGCGCTCACCGGCGACTTCAAGCCTGATTGGCTCGATCAGGTGGATGCCGATGGCATCAGCATGCGCCAGGCAATGAAACGTGCGGGGCTCTGTATTGACGACATCCCCAAGCTGAAGCGCATCGCCTCTGGCTACATGGGCTTTGTGGAAGTGCATATCGAGCAAGGGCCGGTGCTGAACGATCTGAACTTGCCGCTGGGCATCGTCACCTCTATCAACGCCAGCGTGCGCTATAGCGGCGAAATGTTGGGCATGGCCAGCCATGCTGGAACCACGCCAATGGACCGCCGCCGCGATGCGGCTGCAGGTGTCGCAGAGTTGATGCTCTATGTCGAAAGCCGTGCGGCGGCTGATAGCGATTCGGTGGGCACCGTAGGTATCCTGAATGTGCCTGGCGGCTCCATCAACGTGGTGCCCGGGCGCTGCGAGTTCTCGCTGGACTTGCGCGCACCCAACGATGCGCAACGCGATGCCATGGCCAACGATGTGTTGGCAAAAATTGACCAAATAGCCAAGGCACGCGGCCTGCATTACCACTTGACTGAGACCATGCGTGTCAGCGCCGCCTCCAGCGCTCCCGCCTGGCAGCAACGCTGGGAAGCTGCGGTCGCAGCGCTGGGCCTGCCGCTGTACCGCATGCCCAGCGGCGCGGGCCATGACGCCATGAAGCTGCACGACCTTCTGCCCCAGGCCATGCTGTTTGTGCGCGGTGAGAACGCAGGTATCAGCCACAACCCGCTGGAGTCCACCAGCAGCGATGACATGCAGCTTGCCGTGGAAGCGTTTGAACACCTTCTCAACGCTCAGGCGCAAGAGCTACGCTGAGGCCTGTGCCCTCAACCCTTTGCTTTTGACTGGAACACCCATGAACCACTACGAACAACTCGACTCTTGGATTGACGCGCACTTTGACGAGCAGGTGAAGTTCCTGCAACAACTCATTCAGGTTCCCACCGACACCCCTCCGGGCAACAACACACCACACGCCGAGCGCGCTGCCGACTTGCTGGACGCCATGGGTCTTACAACCGAGCGCCACGCCGTTCCCCACGAGTTGGTCAAGGCCGCGGGTCTGCAAACCATTACCAATCTGGTCGTGCGCCGCAAATACGGTGCAGGCCGCACCATCGCGCTCAACGCCCACGGCGATGTAGTGCCTCCCGGTGAAGGCTGGGTGCACAACCCCTACGGGGGTGAGATTGAAAATGGCAAAATTTACGGCCGCGCTGCGGCGGTGAGCAAGTGCGACTTCTCCACTTACGCCTTTGCCGTGCGTGCGCTGGAATCGCTGGGCATTCCCCTGCATGGCAATGTGGAACTGCTGTTTACCTACGACGAAGAGTTTGGTGGTGAAGTGGGCCCGGCCTGGTTGCTGCAAAATAAGCTCACAAAGCCCGACCTGATGATTGCAGCGGGTTTCAGCTACCAAGTGGTGACTGCACACAACGGTTGTCTCCAAATGCAAGTCACGGTACACGGCAAGATGGCGCACGCGGCCATTCCCGAAACCGGCATTGACGCGCTGCAAGGTGCCAACAAAATCCTTACCGCGCTGTATGCGCAAAACAAGTTGTACGAGCAGATCACTTCAAACGTGGAAGGTATCAAGCACCCCTACCTGAACGTCGGCAGCATTGAAGGCGGCACGAACACCAATGTGGTGCCCGGACGCGTGACTCTCAAGCTCGACCGCCGCATGATCCCCGAGGAAAACCCGGCAGAAGTGGAAGCCAATATCCGCCAGGTAATTGCCGATGCCGCAGCACAAACCCCAGGCATCACCGTGGAGGTGAAGCGCATTCTGCTGGCCAATGCATTGAAGCCGCTGCCGGGAAACAAGCCGCTGGTGCAAGCTCTGCAAAAGCATGCCAGCGAGGTGTTTGGCGAACCCATCCCCGCGCTGGGCACGCCGCTCTATACCGATGTGCGGATCTTCTGCGAGGTCGACATTCCCGGTGTAATTTATGGAGCCGGCCCGCGCACGGTGCTGGAATCCAACGCCAAGCGCGCCGATGAAAACCTCGATTTGCAGGACCTGCGCCGCGCCACCAAGGTAATCGCACGCAGCCTGCTGGATTTGCTGGGCTGAGCGCTTGAAGACTCCCCTTATGAGAAACGATCGACCCCCCCCCGCAGAATTGGCATTGTGCGAAGCCACCCGCAAAGGTTCTGTCTCTTCAATTTTTCAGATTGCCTGGAGTGTAGGTACCGCCGCCACGCCCTAATGTAGGCCACCGATTGACAGTTGGTTTCCTGCTCGCTATGCTGAAAGGCGAGGTGCGGGCGCCACGGCCCAAATTGGTTGTCGCGAGAGGATGCCCGGTGTGATCGTCGAAGTTCTTGTAAATATTGACAGCGGCGTTTGGAAAGTGGACGCGAACGGTTCGCCTGGGCGTATTCAAGTGTGATGGTGGTCGGCATCAACGGGCCAGTGCTCACCGTCGAGGCCCGCCCGCAAGGAGACGCAAAATGTACATTGAATTCGGTTGGATGGGCGGCGGCGCCATCCTGCTTCTGGTGATCGTTTTTTTGCTCGGCGCGGTACGCATCTTTCGCGAGTATGAACGCGGCGTTGTTTTCACCCTGGGGCGCTTCCAGCAAGTAAAAGGGCCGGGGCTCGTGATCATCATCCCGCTGATCCAGCAGGTAGTGCGGGTGGACCTGCGCACGGTGGTGCTCGAGGTGCCGACCCAGGACGTCATCTCCCGTGACAACGTGTCGGTAAAAGTCAGCGCCGTTGTTTACCTGCGCGTCATCGATCCGCAAAAGGCGATCATTCAGGTCGTCGACTACCTCAATGCCACCAGTCAACTCGCACAGACCATGCTGCGGTCCGTGCTGGGCAAGCACCAGCTCGACGACATGCTGGCTGAGCGGGAGAGATTGAACGTGGACATCCAGCAAGCGCTCGATGCGCAAACCGATTCGTGGGGTATCAAAGTCGCCAACGTTGAGATCAAGCAGGTCGACTTGACCGAGTCCATGATTCGGGCCATTGCCCGCCAGGCCGAAGCGGAACGCGAACGGCGGGCCAAGGTGATACACGCTGAGGGTGAACTACAGGCTTCGGAAAAGCTGTTTCAGGCGGCGAAGATACTCGCGCAGGAGCCGCAGGCGATTCAATTGCGTTACTTGGAAACACTGACCGTCATCGGGGCTGACAAGAATACGACCATCATCTTCCCGCTTCCCATGGATCTGCTGACGCCATTCCTGGAAAGACCAAAGTAGGCTTCAGGCGTGCACGTCGCAATACGGGAGAGACGCCTTGGTGTTGCGGTAAGCATAAGCGAAAATTTAGGCCTTGCTTGATTTCCGTAATAGCTCGTCCACGGCGCCCTGCGCAAGGTCCTCAAACGACTTCACTAGCCGCTGGAAGTGATGCTGACGTGCGTGCGATGGTATGTGGCCTATCCGCTAAGCCTGCGCCACATTGAGGAAATGATGCAGGAGCGCGGTGTTTTTGTTGACCACGCCACCGTGCATTACCGGGCTATCAAGATGTTGCCAGTGTTGGCTGCCGTTTTCCGGCGACGTAAACGACCAGTTGGCCTGAGCTGGTGGATGGATGAGACCTATACCAAAGTGGCCGGCCAGTGTAAATACTTTACCGCGCCGTTGATCGTGAGGGCGAGACGGTGGACTTCCTTCTCACTGCCAAGCGGGATATGACTGCGGCCCGACGCTTTTTGGAGCGCACCATCAACTTGCACGACGTCCCAGAGAAGATCACGATCGACAAGAGTGGCGCCAACGCGGCGGCCATTGAAAGCGTAAAGACTGACACTTGCGTCGATATCCTGATGCGTCAAAACAAATACCTGAACAACATCGTCGAGCAGGATCACCGGGCCATCAAACGAATCACCCGACCTGTGCTGGGGTTCAAGTCGTTTTTAAGTGCCCGAATCATCATTGCGGGTATTGAAACCATGCACATGATTCGCAAGGGGCAGATGGACTGCCCCGCTGGTCGAACCATGTCCGCAGCACAGCAGTTCTACAGTCGCGGTTTGATCACCAGGTCAGCGGCGCAACTCCTTTCGGCCTGACTCCACTATTGCGACACCCGGTTCGGTGCATCCCGTTGTCTTGATTGATGTCAACCGCACCGCAGGTCCTTCTGTTATCGTTGCCGCGATGATGGAACTCCACGATTCCCATGCATGAACGCCCGCTGAGCGCACCTTGCCAATCCGACATCTGCGAAGGTGGGCGCGGATGAGTCGCGCTCCGCTTGACGCCGGGCGCCGGGCGCTCGCTTTCGGCCTGCTCTGTGCGCCGCTGCTCGGGCGCACTGCCAGGCCTGCACCGCAGCCTTCAGTGCCGGTGCTGGTCTACCACCGGTTTGCGGCCACGGTCCTTGACAGCATGACACTGCGCAGCAGCAACTTCGAGGCGCAACTGCGCATGATGGAGCGACTGGAATGCAAGGTCATCCCGCTGGCCGACTGGGTCGCCTGGCGGCGCGGCGAGCGCGCCACGCTGCCGCCGCGCGCGGTGGTGCTCACCGCGGACGACGGCCATCGCTCGCAATTTGAGGTGATGGCGCCACTGCTGCACGCCCGTGGCTGGCCGCTAACCCTGTTCGTCTATCCGTCCGCGATTTCGAACGCGAGTTATGCGATGACCTGGCCACAACTTCGGGAGCTGCTTGCCGAACCGGGCTTCACAGTGCAATCGCACACCTTTTGGCACCCGAACCTGTTGCAGGAGCGCCGGCGCCTGTCCCCGGACGCCTTCCAGCGTTTTGCCGCCGACCAGCTGCGGCGCTCCCTAGAAGTTATCGAGCAACGGCTCTCACAGCCCGTGTCACTGCTGGCCTGGCCCTTCGGCCTGAGCGACGAGGCACTGTGGAAGCAAGCGGCCGAATGCGGCTACCAGGCCGCCGTCACGCTCGGCAACCGTTCGGCTTCGATGCAGGACCCGCTCTATGCCGTGCCCCGCCATCTGATCGTGGACAGCGTCGACGAGCGACAACTCGCGGCACGACTGACTGCGGCGTTCGCCGCCGGGGAGGCCCCGTGAAGCGCTGGCGCTACGCTTGCATCGTGCTGCTGCTGGGGAGCGTCACCCTGACCGTCCAGGCACTCGATGGCGTGGTGCGGGATGCTGTGACCGGTCGACCGATCACACTCGCCACGGTAGTTGCCGGCGATGCGCTGGTGCGCACCGACAACCATGGCCGGTTCGATTTCGGTGCCAATGCCAATGCCAATGCCATCCGCATCTCGGCGCGTGCGCCAGGCTACGCGCGGCACGAACGAGCCGTCCAGGGTGCTGAGCCACTGGTCCTCACGCTCACACCGCTGCGGCCGAAGGCCGTCTACCTGTCGGCGTATGGCATTGGCAGTACCACGCTGCGCGGTGACGCGTTGAAACTGATCGACGACACCGAATTGAACGCACTGGTGATCGACGTCAAGGGTGACCGCGGACTGGTGCCCTTTCGCAGTTCGTCCCTGGTTGCCGCTGGTTTGCCGCAGACCATCGTCACGGTCCCCGACATGCCGGCGCTGATGAAGACCCTGCACGCTCACGGTCTGTACCTGATCGCGCGCATTGTGGTGTTCAAGGACGCGCCGCTGGCAGCGGCCCATCCGCAGTGGACGGTGCACGACGCGCATGGCGCCGTCTGGAAGGATCGCGAAGGACTGCCGTGGATCGACCCGTTCCGCCGCGATGCCTGGGAGCGCAACCTCGCATTGGCCGAGGAGGTGGCGCAGCTCGGATTCGACGAGGTGCAGTTTGACTACCTGCGCTTTCCCGATGCGACAGGTCTGGTGTTCTCCGAACCCGACACCGAGGAGCGGCGCATCGCCGCCATCGATGGCTTCCTCGACGCGGCGCAGCGACGCCTGCTGCGCTACAACGTGTTCGTTGCCGCCGACATCTTCGGCTACGTCGCGTGGAACAGCAACGACACGCACATCGGCCAACAGCTCGAAGCGGTCGTGCAGCACGTGGACTACCTCTCGCCGATGCTGTACCCGTCCGGGTTCACGTTCGGTATTCCGGGCCACCGCAATCCGGTTGCCGAGCCCTACGACATCGTGCATGACAGCCTGCAACGCGCGCTCAAGCGCACCGGTCTGCCCAGTGTGCGTTTCCGGCCCTGGCTGCAAGCCTTTCGCGACTATGCCTTCGACCGCAGGGCCTTCGGCGAGCGTCAAATCCGTCTGCAGATCGACGCCGCCGATGCTGCGGGTACCGACGGCTGGATGCTGTGGAATGCGCGCAACCGCTACGGCGACGAGGGACTCCAACCTGAGCCACCGTCACATCAGCCGCCATGAAGACCGCCTGCTGCCGCTTCAGGGGCATGCTCGGCGTGCTGTTCGCGTTGCTGCTGGCGCCGTGCGTCGCCCTGGCCGGTGATCTGGCCCACCAGGACTGGACGCCGCTCGACGCGGCAGTGCGCGCGCAGATCTCGGCCGGACAGGTGCCCGGCGCCGTGTTGATATTCGGTGACGCCGAGCACGTCTGGCTGCGCCGCGCCTGGGGGGCTCGGGCGCGGGTGCCACAGCCCGAAGCCATGACGATGAACACCGTGTTCGACCTGGCCTCGCTGACCAAGGTGGTTGCGACCACGACCGCCGTCATGCAGTTGGCTGAGCGCGGCCAGCTGCAACTCGACGCGCCAGCCGCCCGTTACTGGCCGGCCTTTGCCGCGCACGGCAAGCAGGCCATCACGGTGCGCGAACTGCTGTCGCACAGTTCCGGGCTGCGCGCCGATCTGGATCTGCGCGGCGACTGGACCGGCCAGGACGAGGCGCTGCGCCGTGTGATCGCCGAAGTGCCGACTGCGACGCCCGGCACGCGCACGCTCTACAGCGATATCAACTTCATCGTGCTGGGCGAACTCGTGCGGCGGGTGTCCGGCCTGTCACTGCCGACCTATGTGCGGCGCCACATCTTCAGGCCGCTGGGCATGCACGACACCGGCTTCCTGCCGCCGCGCAGCCAGCGGCCACGCATTGCACCGACCGAGCTGCTGGACGGCGAGCCGCTGCGCGGCACCGTGCACGATCCGACCGCGCGCCGCATGGGCGGCGTCGCGGGCCATGCCGGCTTGTTCGGCACCGCCGACGACCTGGCGCGCTTCGCGCAAGCCTTGCTGCGGCGCAAGGGCATCCTCACGCCGGCCTCGATCGATGCGATGCGCCAGCCCCAGGCCACTACTGACATGCCCGACACGCCCGACTGGCGCGGCCTCGGATGGCTGCTGCAGGCGCCGCTGGTCGCCAACCGCGACGATCTGGCCCCGCTCGGCGCAGTCGGCCACACCGGCTACACCGGCACGGGCCTGTGGATCGACTTCGCGCAGGGCCGCTTCGTCGTGCTGCTGAGCAACCGCGTGCATCCGGACGGGCGTGGCAATGCGCAGCCGCTGCGCCGCCAGGTGCTGGCCTTGCTGGCCGGATTGGCGCCGCCGTTGGACGGACCAGCACGCAGCCTGCCGGACAAGGCGCCGCGCGTGGCCACCGGCATCGACGTGCTGCGCGCCCAGGGTTATGCGCTGCTGGCGGGACGTCGCGTCGGCCTGATCACCCACCTGGCCGCCATCGACAGCCGGGGCTGGCGCACGCTGGACCGGCTTCGCTGGGCGCCGGGGGTCACGCTGGTCAAGGTGTTCAGCCCGGAGCACGGCCTGTACGGCGATGCCGAAGGTGCCGTACGCTCGGGCACCGAGCCGTTCAGCGGTCTGCCGCTGGTCAGCCTGTACGGCAAGACGCTGCGGCCCGATGCGGCGATGTTGCAGGACATCGACACGCTGGTGTTCGACGCGCAGGACGCGGGAGCGCGGTTCTTCACCTACATCTCCACGATGGCGGAGGCCATGGAAGTCGCCGCCGAGCAGGGCTTGCGCTTCGTGGTGCTCGACCGGCCGAACCCGATCCGCGCTGACCGCGTGGCCGGCCCGGTGCTCGACGAAGGGCAGCAGTCGTTCACCGGCCCGGCCGGACTTCCGGTACAGCACGGCATGACCGTGGGCGAGCTGGCACGCTGGTTCCAGGACGACATCCGCGCGCGCCGTGGCCTGGCGCTGGACCTGCAGGTGGTCGCGATGCAAGGCTATCGCCGCACCATGTGGTTCGATCAGACCGGGCTCGACTGGGTGCCGCCGTCGCCCAATCTGCGCACGCCAGGCACGGCGGCACTGTACCCGGGCGTTGCCTGGATCGAAGGTGCGAATGTCAGCGTGGGGCGCGGCACCGAGCATCCTTTCGAGTGGCTGGGCGCACCCTGGATCGACGGGCCGCAACTGGCTAACGCGCTGAACGACGCTGCCATGCCCGGCCTGGTCTTCACGTCAATCGACTTCATGCCCGATGCAGGCCGGTACCGTGGCCAGCTCTGCCACGGGGTGCAGATCCGCGTACTCGATCGCGAACGCCTCGACGCCCCGTTACTTGGCGCGCAGCTTGTAGGCACGTTGTTCCGACTGTGGCCCGACGTCTTCGAGTTGGGCCGGACGCAGGCGCTCATTGGCGCGCAAGAGACGCTTCAGGAACTGCGCGCCGATGTCGGTGTCCCAACCATCGCTTCGCACTGGCAACCAGGGCTGGCCGTCTTCCTCGCGCGGCGTGAACGGTATCTGCTGTATTGACGCGTGCCGCCGAATTTGGCGACCCGGAGATCCCCGGGTCGATGGGTTGTTTCGCGTTAGCCGCTGACGAGCGCACTAGAGGTCATGGAGCAAAATTGCCGAATCTATCCAGGCAACTGAACGAAGTACGGTATGACGAGAAAATTCAGGTGCTGCCCACATAATTCGCACTGTTCGCCCAACCAACTTGAGAAATGAATGAACACCGAAAAGACAAACAAGAACGCTTACTTGCTGTTTTCAACATTCTTTATTGTCGTGGCCGTCGTTATCCTGAAAACATTCCTGTTTGGCTTGCTTTGGGGTGCTGTAATGGCAGTATCAGTCTGGCCACTTTACGAAAGTGTCACAAGTAACTCGGGCCTTTTGGGCAAGATGCATAAAGGGCTGAGCGCAACTCTTATCGCTGGTCTGTTTGCCTTGGTGTTTCTTGGCCCCATGGCGTACGGCATTTATGAACTGGCAAATGCCTATTCTGTCGGTTCCAGTTATCTGTCTCAGAACTCTGTGCTTGGTGTTGTAGCGCCTCCTTCTTTTATTCAGCACCTGCCTTTCGGTGAAAAGGTAGCAAAATTTTGGGTCGATAACATTGGCAGCAGTTCCGGACTGGTGGACGTTCTCAACAGGATAAGCAACGGAAAGCTGCTTGACTTCGTTCCTCTGCTGTGGGGCCACGTGATGGACAAGGCGCTCACGTCCGTGGTTATGCTCGTGTCTTTTTACTTCATGCTGAAGCACGGCCGCGCGGTCAAGTCTCGGTACAAGGCAGTGTTGGTGCATTGGGTTGGCGAAAGAAGCGTTCGCTACATCGACTCGGCCATTGTGTCACTTCGCGGCACTATCAATGGAGTTGTGCTCGTCGGTGCGGTTGAGGGCATGTTGCTTGCAGTTCCCTTAGTAATGGGCGGGGTCACCGCAGGCCTTCTCATCGGGCTGGCCGCCGGTTTATTGGGTGTCATTCCGCTGTTGATGCCGCTGCTTGTATTGCCTTGCTTAGGATACTTGTACCTAGAAGGACAGACTACGTGGGCCGTCATCGGTGCGATTGACCTCGCGCTGGTATGGTTCATATTTGAAAACGTGGTGAAGCCGCAAGTCATTGGCCACAAGGTCCGCATCAACACTTACCTCATACTGATGTCGATGGTAGGAGGTGTCCAACTTGTGGGGCTGGTGGGTTTGTTTCTGGGCCCCGCGTTCGTGGCAGTCGCTTTAGGCATGTTGAGGGACTTGGCACTGATTGAGGATGACGCTTAACATCTACCCAATTCTTGTGAATTCTGCGCAGGATGCTGAGACCTTTCAGCAATCTGATGAATACCATGACGTTCTGCAAATAGTCAGCAATAGGCAGCCAAGTCCGGGTTCATTTTTGAGGGGATTTGACTGGCAATCTTTGCAGGCGTGTCTGCACACACTACATTGTCAGACTCACTTCATGTATGAGCACTCAAGCCATTGATGCAGTACCTGATCGCACCGCAATCAGTTTTCGTTCTCGACGAATGTTAGGTAATTTCGAGAGGATGTATTGATGCCAGAACCTGAGCCGAATACCCTCAGTGGAGACCGCTCCACAGCCAAGTTACTGGCCATTGTGTCCGTAGAGCACGCTGACAGTGTTCGGTGTGGACAGCCCACCTGCGGACACTCTGTGTATCGCCGGATTCACGTTGTCAGAGAAAGCGAAAAGCTGCTGGTGCTTGGCTCAACTTGTTTTGCAAAGCGCTACGGAACTGATGGTGCGTTGGGCATGGCGCGCTTTGGCGGCGGCGAAGGAAGGATGTTGACTGACGAGGAACGTCAACTACTTTTGAACAACACGGAAGCGCTTATTGCACGGTTTGAAGAGGAAGCCGCTCTCTTGCAGGCTGCAAAGGTTAAGCCGGTCCCCACAGCGTTGCAACCAAGTCCTGTAAACGCATCCCCTCGGGCCACCGCAGTTAACTATCCCCAGGAGACTCCATGGGCATGGGTTAAGCCTTGGAGCTCAGTAGTTTATTTGAAACTCAAAGATGGGTCTGGGTGGATACGTGCTCAGCGAAAGGACGACAAGCACCTGTTGGTGCCATGGCCAGTTTTTGATGGATGGGATGAGGCTTTACCGCCGCTCTTTGGCCCGATAGATAGCGAATGTGGAGGCCACGTCCTTCCAGACGTGGCTACCGCATTGAGGTATTTACGCAACCAGGCTGAATGGGAGACAAAGCCCGGGCGTTGGAGAGACGTAATGGCAGAAATTGCCAACCGAACTACAGATACTGGTCAGCCAAAATGGCGTTAATTTGAGGATGGAACCAAGACTGTCAAAACGTCCGGCTCCATGGCTTTTCGGTCGATCGGATGGTAGCCCATACCCTTGTTTACGACTTTGAATATCGCATCCAAAATCAAACAACCCGAAAGCCTCATGGATGCTAGGCCCGTGTTTACAGTTTTATTTGCGAGGAATACGTCGACAGACTCTATTTGCTCCAGTTATTCCGTCCAAATAAAGTCGTAAACAGCACCCTAGTATCCATGCGGGTTAGCGGCGTACCAAATTGGCAACACCGAGAAATAAAGTCGTAAACAACTTTACAGCATTCAACACCGCGAGCAAGGCTAGACATAGATTGCCCGGTCAAATTTGAGAACATGCCCGTGACCTGACATTCGGCAATACCGGCAGTGTGCCCACTGAAGTCGATCACGACCTTGAAGACCTGACGTTCGCGGGTTCGACCGGACATGCCAGAGCAGTCATTCAGTTTGCGAGATCAACTTCCCAAGTTGGCGGTCAGCAACTCAGCGTTTGCGGGTATTCGCCAAAGGCTGCTTTCTGGTTGCCCACTTCACCTCCAATCAGCGGCTGATCGTGGCGGTCAAGTCAGTTCCCAATCCAGTCATGTTCTTACCGAGAAAGCAGCCGTTGGCCCAATTGATCATGAAAACGGAAAGCTGATGTTCGCCAAATCGGTGCAATCATTCTTGTCTGAGCGGTTTTTCTGTGGCGGTAGTGTGCTTTCCCCAGCGGCAGCCTTCTGGTTTAGCTGGGCGCTGTGCGACGATGAGCCATGGACAAAACTGGCAATTCGATGTGCATAAACAACGTCATAAAATGAATACATTCATAGACACCAACCCGGCGGCCATCTGGCCCCGCTAACCCTCGAGCGCCACTTGACTCACCGCATTGCAATTAACGGTTATGGCCGCATTGGCCGCTCTTTTTTGCGCGCCTTGCAGGAATCTGGTCTACGCGAACAGCTTGCAGTTGTGCACATTAACGAACCGGCGGATCTCGATTCTATTGCTTACCTGACCCGTTTCGATTCCACACACGGGCGCTTCCCGGGCAAGGTGGAGCGACACGGGGATGGGCTTTTAATAGACGATGCACAGATCAGTGTTAGCCACGCCACCTTGCCGCAGAACGTCGACTGGAAGGCGCTTGGCATCGATTTGTTGATCGAATGTTCTGGCCAGTATGGGCAACGCGGTGAACTCGATGCGTTTCTCAACGCTGGCGTTGCTCGGCTGCTACTTTCTCATCCTGGCCAATCGGCAAGCGACGTGGATGCGACCATCGTCTATGGAATCAACCACGGCACGCTGACCGGTACTGAGCGTTTGGTCTCCAACGCATCATGCACGACCAACGCGGTGGTACCGGTACTAGATTTGCTCGACCGGGAATTTTGCGTTGAGCAGGTTTTTTTAAGCACGCTGCATTCGGTTATGAACGATCAGCCGCTGCTTGACGGCTACCACCATTCCGACCTGCGTCGAACCCGTTCGGCGATGCAGTCGATGATTCCGATATCGACCGGACTGGCGCGTGGCGTTGAGCGCCTGTTGCCACAGTTGATGGGCCGCGTGCAGGCTAAGGCAATTCGGGTGCCGACGCTGAATGTGTCGGCGATTGACTTGGTCGTGCATTTGAAAAAAAGAGTCGATGCATCCACGGTCAATCGCCTGTTGGCTAATGCCGCCGCCGGCCCGTGGGCAAAACTCATCGCCTATTCCGAAACTCCGCACGCCTCAATTGACTTCAACCATGACCCGCATTCAGCCATTGTCGATGGCAGTCAAACTCTCGCGGCCGGCGATCGGCTGATCAATCTGCTGGTCTGGTTCGACAACGAATGGGGTTTTGCCAACCGCATGCTCGATGTAGCGAAGCACTGGCTGGGGAAAATTGGTTGCTAAATGGCTGTAGAGCGTTGTTGGAACATCCGGATCCCAGGCGCCATTTCCGTTGAACTGGCATGATGCAATCGGATTCAATGGCAAGAAAGCATCTTTCCCCAAACGCAAGTGACGGCGCCCTCAGGGTAAACCGGTGCCATTCCATGGGTCCAAGGCGCACCTGTCATGCTGATTTTTTGACAATATACTTTGATTTTCTCGGAGGATCCGTCGGCCCCGAATTGCCGCCGAGGTCGACGCGAGCCTATTTATGCCAGCACGGGAGATTGAGATGATGCCAGTTTCAATTTTCCATCTGGTGCCGCCGTGACGCGGCCTGTCTCAATCAATTTCTTGATGGCCGCAGTCATGGAACCCAGGGGGATGCCCGTCTCCTTAGCCACAGCCGTTTGGCTCACTGCTGAAAATTCGCTTGGGCTCAGGGTGCGCTCAAAATAAGAAAACAGTTTGTCGGGGTTGCTACTGGGTGCAGTAGCTTTTCCCGAAGTACCCGTGGCTTTGGGTTTGCTGACTTTAGTTTTTTTTGTAGCCGCATTTTTTTTCGGCTTGGCCACCACATCGGTAGCTGTCAAATCAGCTTGAACAGCCACTGTTTTAGATGCCAGCTTGACTGACTTCTTCTTCATCTTGACTTTTACCGTCGCTGTTTTTGCGGCAACTTTTTTGGTAATGCCCTTGCCCGCTGAACGTGTCGGCGCTGCAAGTGCAGGGACGTCGCGCACGCTGAGTTGGTCGTCGTCGATCAATTGCGATGCAACTTGGTAGACTTTATTGAGCTCTTCTTCGATGCCCGCTAGCGTATGCGAGAGACGCGCGGCAACCTTCCAATTCTCAATCAGGGTGTCGTTGCCAAGGTTGTACGGGTTTTTGGCAATCGCCGCATGAACGCGACCAGCATATTCTTTGACTTCCTTCTTTAGTTTCTCATCTGCGGTAAAGGCGGCAGCGCCGACATTTTGAAGGGCGGTGAGAGTGGAATTGGAAAGTGACATCAGGGAAATCCTTGTTAGATAAACGGGAGCGACGCATCGTTTTGATTGCTTAGGCGCTGCTGGGTTCGGTATCGTATTTTAGGCGTCGACTATTTCGATAGCTATATCGCTCTCGCCTTGTACGATAGTATTGGTTGTCTTGCGAACGCAAGAGCGGCCGTTTTCTGGCAGACGTTCCATTAAAGAAATCGGGCACATGGGATATACATAGGCGTTGTTGCACGGATCACGCTGAAGGCGAGGTTACCCCAACCCCACAGCGGCTTATGACGCCAGGGCTGAAGTGCGGACGGAATTCGGACGTCCAGCACCCAGCATGCGGTTGAGGACAGCTACCGCGACGCCTGCCTCCGTACGCTGGCCCCGCCAGTCACGCGCGCGAAGCCTGGGTCCGATGATCGCCTTGTAGCGGCCCATCGTGGTTTCCACCAGCGCGCGCGTGCCGTAGCCGCAGGCCTCCTGCCAGCCGAGTCGGCCCAGGCTCTGGATCATGAGCAGGTGGGTGTCGCGCCGAGTGGGGTCTACCTCGAACTGCGCGCTGGGCTGCGCGGTTACGCGCGGCGGTATGATGACTTGAATTTGTGGGTCACGTTTCGCAATGGTCTCGTAGGTCGGATCCCCGCCATAGGCCCCATCGGCAGTGACCTGGCCAATCTCATGTTCGATTTTATCGAGCAGTGGACCAACCTGGGACGGGTCATCGACGTCCTGCTCTGTCAGCATCGAGGCCACTATCAGCCCAGTGGTGGCGTCCACTGCCAGGTGCAGTTTTCTCCAGCTACGGCGCGCTTTAGCGCCATGCTTTTCCTGCAGCCATTCGCCCGCACCGAAGACCTTCAGCCCGGTGCTGTCGATCAAGATGTGTGCAGGCCCTGATGTCAGTTCGCACCGCTTGGAAATCGACTCCAAGCTCATGGCGCGCCGACTCACAGTGCTGTGATCGGGGACTTTCAGATCCACGCCCAGCAACCCAAAGATAGAAGCCATCAGACCTTCGGTCTGACGCAGCGGTTGGCCAAACACCAGGCGCAGCATCAGGCTGGTTTCGATCGCCGAGTCAGAATAGAAACATTGCCCACCAGGCGTACTGCGCGGCTGGGCTGCCCAATGATCCATCGCTTCAGCCGTGACCCACAAGGTCAGGCTGCCGCGACAGCGAAGTGCTGCATCGTACTCAGCCCAGTTGCGCACCGTGTACTTCATCTTCGGAATATGGTGGCGGCACTTGGTGTTATGTTTGTTGGGCATGCGGTTGGTCAGCTGTATTGGCAGGGCCGACGAGCCTAACAGGCCTCTGCCGGGCATCCGTGCAACAACGCCCGTGCCGAACGCACTCTTTGGTTCGCCAGCGCACAGACAACCTGTCTGCGTTTGCGTAGCGTCGGGGCTTGTCACACATCGCACGGCCATTTGGTCCGGGCTTGAAGGAGGGGCCCCTGTCTCTGCTTCTTCATTGTTGACATTCACAAAAGGATATTTATGAACACCTCTTGCAATTTCAAAGCTTCCCTCATCGTTGCCGCTCTGCTGTCATTCTCAGCGGCACAGGCTGCCACCCTGACCAAGGCGGAATACAAGGCCGACAAGACGCGCATCAGCGCCGACTACAAAGTTGACAAAAAAACCTGCGATGCCTTGAAAGCCAACGCCAAGAATGTCTGTGTGCAAGAAGCCAAGGCCAAGGAATCAGTAGCACGTGCCGAGCTGGAATACAGCTACACCGGCAAAGCCGCCGACCAGACCAAGGTGCTTGAAGCCAAGGCCAAGTCTGCTTACGCCGT
>Ga0209913_1000182_pt1 | contig 64534 bp, 63 predicted proteins | sample PersoiDNA2013203_FD_185805 | JGI IMG/M metagenome (GOLD analysis project Ga0209913, IMG submission 185805) | Permafrost soil microbial communities from the Arctic, to analyse light accelerated degradation of dissolved organic matter (DOM) -... | ecosystem: Environmental > Terrestrial > Soil >...
GCCAATAAAGCTGTATCTGATCCACCGCCATCGGGGGCAAGCCCCCTCCCACAGTTGGATTGTGGTTTGCACTTCAATAAAGGCGTGAATGTATGCGAATTGGACCAGTCGGCTATGGCCACGGAGGCAACCCTGCCTTCTACGGCTAGCACTCGGTCAATGTGGGAGGGGGCTTGCCCCCGATAGCAGTGGGTCAGCCAATAAGTTTGTATCTGATCCACCGCCATCGGGGGCAAGCCCCCTCCCACAGTTGGATTGTGGTTTGCACTTCAATAAAGGCGTGAATGTATGCGAATTGGACTAGTCGGCTACGGCCACGGAGGGCGCTTCTTTCATGCGCCACTGATTGCAACCCTGCCAGGCGCTACGTTTGTTGGCGTGGTGACTCGCTCACCCGAGCGCCGCCAGCAATTGAGCACTGATCTTCCAGGGGTTAAAGCCTTTGACAGCATCGGCCAGATCGTCGAGGCCGGCGTCGATGCGCTGGTGATTTCCACCACGCTTAAAGGGCGCCCGGCACTGGTACTCGAAGCCATCGAGCACGGCGTCGCGGTGGTCAGCGACAAACCCTTTGCCGCCAACGCCGAACAGGCCCAGGCGCTGATCACTGCGGCGGAACGCCACGGCGTGTTGCTCAGCGTCTACCAAAATCGGCGCTGGGATTCGGATTTCCTGACCTTGCGCAAACTGATCGACGCCGGCGCCCTGGGGGCTGTCACGCGGTTTGAGTCCTGCGTCGAGCGTTTCAGCCCGCAAGCGCTGGGCAATGCCAGCGGCGGCGGCTGGCTGCGCGACCTGGGCAGCCATCTGGTGGACCAGGCGCTGCAACTGTTCGGCCCGGTGGATCGGGTCTTCGCGCAATTGCACTACAGCGCCGAATACCCGAGCGTCGACCACGGCTTCTTTGTCGCCCTGACCCACCGCAACGGGGTGCTTTCCCACCTGTGGGGCAATGCCTTGCAGAACAGCCCGGCGCCGCGCTTCAGGGTCAGCGGCACCCTGGGTTGCTACACCGTCGAAGGGCTGGACGGCCAGGAAGACGCACTGATGGCCGGCAAGTCGCCCAAAACCGAGGGCGAGCACTGGGGTTTTGAGGAGCACCGCCGCTGGGGCTGGTTCGAACAAGGCTCGGAGCGCGAGCGTGTGCCGTCGGAGAAAGGCTGCTGGACCCAGTTCTATCGCCAGTTGCAGTCCGCCGTGCAAGGGCAGGGGCCGCTGCCGGTGGACGCCTATGAGGCGCTGGAAACCACCCGTATATTGGACGCCGCACGCCTGAGCGCCGAGCGGCAGCAGGTGGTTTCAATGGAAATAGAATTAAATTCTAAAACATGTTGATATAGAAATTATTTTCCAATAAAGTCTTTTCCAGGTTGCATAAAGTACGTCCGGATTCGATCTCGGCGACTCAACAAAAACAAGATCAAAAACAACCAGGTACCGTCAGATGAAAATCTTCAACGCTGTACTGCGAGTTTTACGCCCTGCCCACACGCCACGCGGTCTGCCCCGCGCCCGGCCGTTTTACTTTTCCTTCCTTAATGTGCTGTGCGTCGAAAACCAAGGCGCCCTGGTGTGCTGCATTCCGGGGGCACCGGTCGTCCGCCTGCCGTCCTCCTCGCTCTGATAAACGCTACGTCCAGAAAACCAACAAGAAAGTGGAGACAGACCGTTCATGAAGACCCCGATCCGTTTTACCGCGCTGGCGTTGTCCCTGCTGCTGGCCAGCGGTTTTGCGGCAGCTGCCGATCTGAAGATCGGCGTGAGCATGTCGCAGTTCGATGACACCTACCTGACCAACGTGCGTGAGTACATGGACAAGCAAGCCAAGTCCTATCCCAAGGGCGATGGTGTGCAGTTGCAGTTCGAAGACGCACGCGCCGACGTGGTCAAGCAACTGAGCCAGGTCGAGAATTTCATCAGCCAGAAAGTCGATGCGATCATCGTCAACCCGGTGGACACGGCGTCCACCGCGCGGATCAGCAAGTCAGCGCTCGAGGCGGGTATTCCGTTGGTCTACGTCAACCGCCGACCGGACCAGAAAGATCTGCCCAAAGGCGTGGCCGCCGTGACCTCCAATGATGAAGAGGCCGGCCGCATGCAAATGCAATACATCGCCGAAAAACTCGGCGGCAAGGGCAAGGTCGTGATCCTGCTCGGTGACTTGGCGAACAACTCCACCACCAACCGTACCAAGGGCATTAAAGAAATCCTGGCCAAGTACCCGCAGATCAAGATCGAGCAGGAACAGACCGGTATCTGGCTGCGTGACCGCGGGATGACCCTGGTCAACGACTGGTTGACCCAGGGCCGCGAATTTAATGCCGTGCTGGCCAATAACGATGAAATGGCCATTGGCGCCGCCATGGCGTTGAAGTCGGCCGGCACCAAGCCGGGCAGCATCTTGATTGCGGGGGTCGACGGCACGCCGGACGGCTTGAATGCGATCACTAAAGGCGAAATGACCGTGTCGGTGTTCCAGGACGCCAACGGTCAGGCGGTCGGCTCGGTGGAGGCGGCGCGCAAGATGGCGAAGAAGGAGACGATCGAGCAGAACATTGTCATCCCGTTCAAGCTGATCACCCCGGACAACGTCAAAGACTTCAAGTAGCCCCACCCTAACAACAATAAGCCGGCAGGGCGGTCGTGCCCGCCCTGCCGATGGAGTACCGTCCTATGCTTGCTCAAGCCACTGTCTCGCAGCCTCCCGGTATCCAGCCTTCACTGCTGGAAGAACCCTACCTGCTGGAAATCCTCAACATCAGCAAAGGTTTTCCCGGTGTGGTGGCCCTGGCCGATGTGCAACTGCGCGTGCGCCCAGGCTCGGTGCTGGCGCTGATGGGTGAGAACGGCGCGGGTAAGTCGACGCTGATGAAAATCATCGCCGGCATCTACCAGCCCGACGCCGGCGAAATCCGCCTGCGTGGCAAGCCGATTGTGTTTGAGACGCCGCTGGCCGCGCAAAAGGCCGGGATCGCGATGATCCACCAGGAACTCAACCTGATGCCGCACATGAGCATCGCCGAGAATATCTGGATCGGCCGCGAGCAGCTCAACAGCCTGCGCATGGTCAACCACCGCGAAATGCACCGCTGCACCGCCGAATTGCTCGCCCGCCTGCGCATCAACCTCGACCCCGAGGAGCATGTGGGCAACCTGAGTATCGCCGAACGGCAGATGGTCGAGATTGCCAAGGCCGTGTCCTACGATTCCGACATCCTGATCATGGATGAACCGACGTCCGCCATCACCGAGAAGGAAGTCGCCCACCTGTTTTCGATCATTGCCGACCTCAAGGCCCAGGGCAAAGGCATCGTCTACATCACGCACAAGATGAATGAAGTGTTCGCCATCGCCGATGAAGTGGCGGTGTTTCGTGACGGCCAGTACATCGGCCTGCAGCGCGCCGACAGCATGAACAGCGACAGCCTGATCTCGATGATGGTCGGCCGTGAACTGAGCCAGTTGTTCCCGGTACGCGAAACGCCCATCGGCGAGTTGCTGTTGTCGGTGCGCGACCTGGGCCTGGACGGCGTGTTCAACAACGTCTCGTTCGACCTGCATGCCGGCGAGATCCTCGGCATCGCCGGGTTGATGGGCTCGGGCCGTACCAACGTGGCGGAAACCATTTTCGGCATCACCCCAAGCACCCGCGGGCAGATAACCCTCGATGGCAAGGCGCTGCGTATTACCGACCCGCATATGGCCATCGACAAAGGCTTTGCACTGTTGACCGAGGATCGCAAGCTCAGCGGGCTGTTCCCGTGCCTGTCGGTCCTGGAAAACATGGAAATGGCTGTGCTGCCGCATTATTCGGGCAACGGGTTTATCCAGCAGAAAGCCCTGCGTGCGCTGTGCGAAGACATGTGCAAGAAGCTGCGGGTGAAGACCCCGTCGCTGGAGCAATGCATCGACACTTTGTCCGGCGGCAACCAGCAAAAAGCCCTGCTGGCGCGCTGGCTGATGACCAACCCGCGCTTGCTGATTCTCGATGAGCCGACCCGTGGCATCGACGTCGGCGCCAAGGCCGAGATCTACCGTCTGATTTCTTTCCTCGCCAGCGAGGGCATGGCGGTGATCATGATTTCCTCGGAGCTGCCCGAAGTGCTGGGCATGAGCGACCGGGTGATGGTGATGCACGAAGGCGAACTGATGGGCACCCTGGACCGCTTAGAGGCGACCCAGGAAAAAGTCATGCAGTTGGCCTCCGGTATGACCGCGGTCCACTGACGAACAGCCGCGCGGGCCTGCGGTTGGCCCGCGCCATAGAATAAAAAGGTGATTGGCTATGAATGCAATAACAGACAACAAGCCTGCCACGGCTACGGTCAAGCGCCGTCGACGCTTGCCGACAGAGCTGAGCATCTTCCTGGTGCTGATCGGCATCGGCCTGGTGTTTGAAGTGTTCGGCTGGATTGTGCGTGACCAGAGCTTCCTGATGAACTCCCAGCGCCTGGTGCTGATGATCCTGCAAGTGTCGATCATCGGCCTGTTGGCCATTGGTGTGACCCAGGTGATCATCACCACGGGCATCGATCTGTCTTCCGGGTCTGTCCTTGCGTTATCGGCGATGATCGCTGCCAGTCTTGCGCAAACATCCGATTTTTCCCGTGCGGTGTTTCCGTCGCTGACCGACCTGCCGGTGTGGATTCCGGTCGCGGTTGGCCTCGGCGTGGGGCTGCTGGCGGGGGCGATCAACGGCAGTATTATCGCGGTGACCGGTATCCCGCCGTTTATCGCAACGCTTGGGATGATGGTGTCGGCCCGTGGCCTGGCGCGTTATTACACCGAAGGCCAGCCGGTGAGCATGCTCTCGGATTCCTACACGGCCATCGGGCATGGGGCGATGCCGGTGATCATCTTTCTGGTGGTGGCGGTGATCTTCCATATCGCCCTGCGCTACACCAAGTACGGTAAGTACACCTACGCCATCGGCGGCAATATGCAGGCGGCGCGCACCTCGGGGATCAACGTCAAGCGCCACCTGATCATCGTCTACAGCATCGCCGGGCTCCTGGCAGGCCTGGCCGGTGTGGTGGCCTCGGCGCGTGCCGCCACCGGCCAGGCCGGCATGGGCATGTCCTACGAACTGGATGCGATTGCTGCCGCTGTGATCGGCGGCACCAGCCTGGCGGGCGGAGTAGGGCGCATCACCGGCACCGTGATTGGCGCGCTGATCCTTGGGGTGATGGCCAGCGGGTTTACCTTTGTCGGGGTCGACGCGTATATCCAGGACATTATCAAGGGCCTGATTATCGTGGTGGCGGTGGTGATCGATCAATATCGCAACAAGCGCAAGCTAAAACGCTGACGCAGTGCAACATGTGGGAGGGGGCTTGCCCCCGATGGCGGTGTATCAGTCAAGTAGGTGTCGACTGACACTCCGCCATCGGGGGCGAGCCCCCTCCCACATTTAGACCTGCATTCGTCAGATCTAACCGTTTGTCTTCTATATAGCTCCACAACACTGAATTTCTTGCTATAAACGCACTCCGATAACCATTCGCCAAGCCCGTCCTGGTGCTTTTGGGGGTTATCTTGGAAAAATGCCTGTCTTTTCAGTTGCTGCGCCCTCAAGTCGGCCTTAGACTGCCGCCCCTCGTAAATTGAGTGCCGGGTGGCGCTTGGAATGGATGGCGCCTTTCCGAGACCTGCAGAGGTCGACCGGAACGCTCCCTTATTCGCCTTAATGCACGTATTTTTTATAGAGAAATCAATGACAAAGGAAAAGTTGCTGGCCATGCCGGCGGATGACTACATGAATGCCGAACAGCACGCTTTTTTCGAGCAGTTGCTGCAAGACATGAAAGTGGAACACCACGAGCGCATTGAACAGAACCGCATCGCCATTGAAAGCCTGGACACCCCGGCCGACCCGGCGGATGCCGCTTCCGTGGAAGAAGAGCGCACCTGGTTGGTGAATGCCATTGATCGCGACCAGCGCATGCTGCCGCAGCTTGAGCGCGCCCTGGAGCGCATCAAGGAAGATTCCTTTGGCTGGTGCGATGACAGCGGCGAGGCTATCGGCCTCAAGCGCCTGCTGATCAGCCCGACCACCAAGTACTGCATCGAAGCGCAAGAGCGCCACGAGCAGATCGACAAGCACCAGCGCCAAGCCTGATGCGCTGAAGCTGGGGGCGCGAGTGCTGCGCTCCCCAGGGAAAATACCCGTTACGCCCGGTCTATTGATCTGCTGCAAGCTCCCCCACTAAAGGCCCATAGATAATGGCCGGATAGTGGCGTTTAATGCAGAGACAATAATGACAAGCAGTGGGGTGACGAAGATGGCTGGGGACGGACCTCTGATGGGCGCAGCAGTGTCACCGCAAGCGGTGGTGCGCGGGTTGCCCGGCTGGCTGACGCCGCTCTTGCAGAGCACCGCCCTGGTGCTGGTACTGCTGGGCCTTGCGTTTGCCAGCCTGCCGATTTATCTCTGCCTGACACTGGCCTTGCTGGTGATCTGGCTGCCCTGCCTGAAAAAACGCACGCCCAGCGCGGCGCCGTCTGAAACGGCCGATGCCATTGGCGACCTGACCCGCGACCTGTCCCATACCACAAGCCACAACGCATTGTCGGCGGCCGGCGTGGCCTATTCGGTCAAGCAACTGGCTGCTCGCTTGAAGTCGCAGTTGAGCGCCGCCCAACAGATCGTCAGCAGCGCCGAAGTGATGATCGGCACCGAACAAGTCACCTCCCAGCTCAGCCGCCAGGCACTGGGTGCCGCCAGCCAGGCGCATCAGCGCAGCACCGAGGGCCGCGAAGTGCTGGCCCAGTCGATCACCCGCATGCACCAGCTCAGCCAGCGTGCGAATGACAGCCGCGAGATGATTGAAGCCCTGAGCCAGCGCAGCGAGGAAATCCAGCGTGTGACCCTGGTGATCCAATCCATCGCCAGCCAGACCAACTTGCTTGCCTTGAACGCCGCCATCGAAGCCGCACGTGCCGGCGAGCATGGGCGCGGGTTTGCCGTGGTGGCCGATGAAGTCCGCGGGCTGGCCGGTCGTACTGCCACTGCCACCGAGGAAGTTGGGGTAATGGTGGCCGATATCCAGCAACGCACGGGCCAGGTGGTGGAACAGATTCGCCAACTGTCGACAGACCTGCAAACCGGTGTGGAGCAGGTGGAGCACGCGGGTGAGCAGTTGCACAACATCGCCAGCCTGGCGGCGGATGTCGAAGGGCAGGTCAACGAAATCGCCCAGGGCACCGAGACCAACCGGGCCCAACTCGACAGTTTGTTCCATGCGGTGGAGCAAATGCGCAGCGACTTGACGGTGAGCGACGAGCAAACCCGTGAATTGGCCGATGCCGCCGTGCAAATGGAAGGGCAGGCCGAAACTATCAGCGAACGCCTGGCCGAAGTCGGGCTGGATGACTATCACCAACGCATCTACGACCTCGCCCGCGAAGGCGCGAGCCGCATTGCCGAGCAGTTCGAGGCGGATGTACTGCAAAACCGTATCAGCCTGGAGGATCTGTTTGACCGCAGCTACACGTCGATCCCCAACACCCGCCCCAGCAAGTTCCACACGCGCTTTGACGGCTACACCGACCAGGTACTGCCGGCGATTCAAGAGGGGCTGCTACCGCGCCATGAGGGCCTGGTATTTGCCATCGCCTGTACGCAACAGGGGTATGTACCTACACACAACAAGGCGTTTTCCCAGCCTTTGACTGGCGACGCACAGGTGGATGCGGTACAGAATCGCACCAAACGCAAGTTCGACGACCGTACCGGGATACGCTGCGGCAGCCATCAGCAAGCGGTGCTGCTGCAGACCTACACCCGCGATACAGGCGAGCTGATGCACGACTTGTCGGTGCCGATCATGGTCAAGGGCCGGCATTGGGGTGGATTGCGCCTGGGCTATAAACCCGAAAGCACGAAGGCCAAGCGCTGAGTATTGTTGCGGTTTATGCAATGGAACTATTCAGGGGATAGCTTTTTCTGACGGGAGGAAAAACGTAGCATGCTCTACTTTGTTAGCTAGCTAATGATTGCTGCGGAGAAGTTCCATGCAAAACAAAGTCGATGTGGCTGTGATGATTGGCAGTGGCGTACCCGAAACCCTGCGTGCGCTGGGTCAGAAGGCTTGTTGGGTCGTGCTGCTCAACGGTGAACAGCGTGGCACGGCCTTCGCCAGCCGTGATGAAGCCGAGGAGTGCAGGGCCGCCTGGCAAGCGCAGTTGCGCATGGAACAGTCAGGCAGCCTGCATTGAGGGGCGTTATTGCGCTTGGTGCAGACGCTGGTTCAGTTCATCCACGGCCATTGCCCATTCGGCGTCTTCACGGAGCTCTTCCTTGAGCAACTGAGCTTGTTGGGGCGCCCAGAAGGGCGCGTCGATCAGCTTCACGTCGTCGGCCAAAGGATGCGCGGCGATAAACGCATCGATAGCCTTCGGGGTGGAATCCAGGCCCAGTTGATCAAACAGGGTTTCAAGGGTCGGTACTGGCGCGTCCATATCGTTCTCCATGCGGTTTGGGGGGGATATGCATCGGAGGCTTTTCGCGCAGTAGAGTTCTATCGGATTCTTAGGTGGTCAGTGCCCCTGAGTCCACTGCAGTCTTGAGTGCCTTGGCGGCTTCTTTTGCCGCGATGGCGGCGGTGTCTGCGGTCTTGAACCAACGATCTTTTTCCACTTGGTGCATTGTGATCGTGGTCAAGGGGGGCTTGGCACGCATTACGATAACTGCTTGGAATTCACCGTCTACTTCTCTGGCTTCGCCATGGATAAAAAATTCGCCAATATCAAATTCCGTCACGTATAACCTTCCCTTCAAGGTAACTGCACTGATGAAACCTGACCCGAAGGGGGCAAACTTCAATCGACGGGCCAGTATGGCAGTTGTTGAGGGGCGGCGGCGCGGTAAAGTCATCCAGGTGACGAAACGATTCCGCCGTGAGGGGCGTACAGTGCGGCTTCGAGGGTTTTTGCCAGTTCGCAGGCGCGGATATGGTTGCTGCGAAAGCCTTTGATCCTTCCGCTGGTTACTTCCAGAATATGAAAGAAGTTCCGGCCGGCGGGTACAACTTGATAAAGCACGGAGTTCGAGTATCCATTATGGCTGTGCAAGCAGTAGTATTGGCGCTCGTCTTGATAGGATGAATGAGTGCCGGAAGACGTAGCGTCGTGTTGACGTCGTTGCATGGTCAGCTCCTGTCGATCGATCTGGTTGGCCCGCCAGCAGCGGAACGGGTGGTTTTGACCCGTGTTGCTGTTTTAGTATTGTCGTCAGCGGTCGGCACTCGGTTCCATCCAAGGTATTTTGTTTTGTGCAGATTGTCGGAAACTGCGTTTTTTAATTGGGTTATTCTCTGAAGCTGGTCGACCCGTCTTCTCGGGCCGTTAAACCTGTGATTTGCTGTGAAGATCGATGGCCTGCATAAGGCCTATCGTGTATGCCTGTATTGGTCTTACGGCACCGCAAGGGGCGTTTTTTCAGGTTTTTTAATAAATGTGTTGTGTGAGCGTGCCGTTATGGCCGTTTTTTTGTGCTGCCCGTCCCGGCGGACAGTGCTTTTTTTGATGTGGGGGCGTTTCCTTGGCAGTCAGTAATCTGGATATGCACGCGTTATTCGTGCTGGGTGATTTGCGCGCAAAGTTGGTCAAACAGTTTCAATCCCGTTTTGTTTACATCACTGAACAGACACCGGAAGGCATCTACATCGCCGAGATCGATACTGAATCGGCATTGGTTGTGGATGACAAACAGCGCCTTGAACTCAAGGTCGGCGATCATTTTCGCGCAGCGGTATTGCCCAGTCGCGAAGGTGGCAAGTTTGAATTGAAGTTCCGCGATATCAAGTTGACGGTGTATGGCCTGGGCGACTACGCCTTTGTTTCCTCGGCCGAAGGCCAGGGCATTGTGTTCAAGGAAGGTCACAGCGTGATGCTGGTGTTTGCCGCCAACGAACAATTGCAGGAAGGCTTGACCAAAACGCTCAAGGCCGTGACCGGCAAGGCCGCCAAGTGGCGCAAGGGTGAACTGGTGACCTTCAAGGCCAGCGAATAACCCACCCGTACAGCGAACAGGCTTTATCTCCCGGAACCTCTACTACAGTTGAGTTGACTTAACTATTCAGAGGCTTCGCGCATTGGCGGCAAAACCGTCCGTTATTGCTGCGAACACGTGAGGTGCAAAGGCATGAAAGGATTGAGAACCCTGTTGGCGGCGTCCCTGGCGACCTTGAGTCTGGCGGTGGCTTCGTTGCCCGTTTCGGCTGCGCAGGCGCCTGTGCATTTCGCCGATTTGAACTGGGAAAGCGGCAGTCTGATCACCGAAGTGCTGCGGTATATCGTCGAGAAGGGCTATGACCTGCCTACCGACACCTTGCCCGGCACCACCATCACCCTGGAAACCGCCCTGGCGAAGAATGATATCCAGGTGATCGGCGAAGAATGGGCGGGTCGTAGTCCGGTGTGGGTCAAGGCCGAGGCCGAAGGCAAAGTGGCCGGGTTGGGCGATACGGTCAAGGGCGCCACCGAAGGCTGGTGGGTGCCGGAGTACGTGGTCAAGGGCGACCCTGCCAAAGGCCTCAAGCCGCTGGCGCCAGACCTGAAAAGCGTCGCGGACCTGGCGCGCTACAAGGACGTATTCAAGGACCCCGAATCCCCCGGCAAAGGGCGCTTTCTCAACAGCCCCATTGGCTGGACCTCGGAAGTGGTCAACAAACAGAAACTCAAGGCCTACGGCCTGGACGACAGCTATGTGAACTTCCGCAGTGGCTCGGGGGCGGCATTGGATGCCGAGATTGCCTCCTCGATTCGTCGTGGCAAGCCGGTGTTGTTCTACTACTGGTCACCGACGCCCTTGATGGGGCGCTACAAATTGATCCAGCTGGAAGAACCGGAGTTTGATGCACAGGCGTGGAAGACGCTGACGGATGCGGACAATCCCGATCCGAAGCCGACGCGGTCTCTGGCGTCCAAGTTGAGTATTGGGGTGTCCACACCGTTCCAGAAAGAACATCCGCAGATTGCCGGGTTCTTCGAGAAGGTCGAGTTTCCGATTGATCCGCTGAACAAAGCCTTGGCGACCATGAGCGAGAATCACACGGCGCCACGGGACGTCGCGCTGGCGTTCCTCAAGGCGCATCCTGAAGTGTGGAAGGCATGGTTGACGGAGGATGTGGCGCAGAAGGTTGAAGCCAGCCTGAAATAGCGGCCCATCCGGCTGCAGAACGCAGATCAAGCATGTGGAAGCGGGCTTGCCACAGTACGCCCGCTCTCACATTGGCTTGTATTGTAGGGTCAGAAGCGCGTTTGCACCGCCACTTCAAACGTCCGTGGCGCCCCCAGGTAATACGCTGGGGACACATGGGCGAACTCGGCATACACCTCGTTGGTCAGGTTGCGCACGCGGCCGGTCACCGAGGTGTGGGAGTCCACCCGGTAGCGCAGGAATGTTCCGAACAAGGTGTAGGCCGGCACTGTCTGGGTGTTGGCGTTGTCCGCATACACCTGGGCCACATAGCACGCGTCCACGCCGCCTTCACGGAACCCGCGCCATTGATCAAGGACGAGGGCCCGCCGACCAGCTCCACCCGATCATAGATCCACGCATCCACCGGCCGGGCCAGACCCGTGGCGACGTTGATGCCGTTGAACATCTGGGTGATCTGGCTGCTGGTAAACCCGCGATACGACACAAAGCCCCCAAACCCCGGCGGTGCGCTGGCGTTGACGCCGGGCAAGGTATTGGCCGCATCCCGGAAAGTCTTGGCGCCATGGCGCTCGATGTCATTGCGGTTGGCGATAGCCACCGAGGCAGGCGTTTCGCGCACGCTCAGCCCCAGCCGCGAAGCGACGCCACTGGACTGGTCCAGGCCCAGGCCCGGTTCGCTGGTGGGGTCGCCATCGATGGTGGTCGGGGCGAGTTCGAGCGCCCAGGCACAGACAGGCAGGCAGCCGAACAGGCCCGCCAACAGAGGTAAATGTTTCATGCTTGAATCCTGAAAACCTGCTTGAAAACAACGCACAGTCGCCCGTATTTCCTTACGGAAACGGCGTCAGTGCAGATCAGAAAACGCGAGGATCAGGCGAGGGCGGGCGGTGCCCGTGGGTGGGCCGTGGGCCAGGTGAAGCGAGCAGGGATATCAGCGGCCAGTACGATAGCCGGCGGCGGTGCATGGGGTTGCGGCAACACCGCGACGTTGAGGCTGGAGCTCAGCGCCGGGCCCATGCCGCCGGTGGAACACAGCGGGCAACCAAACGCCTTGGACAGCGTCGGCAGGCTTTCATCGGTGGAGTTGGACGGTTTGGGCGCCTGGGTGCGCGGGTCGACGGTACAGAACTGCCCACCGATGCCGTTGAGCTGCATGCCCACCATCTGCCCATGACCGATGCTGCACGCGAACACATTGAACAGGACGCAGCAGTAGAGCATCCAGGCAATGAGCGAACGGTCGGCTCGGGCGATTTTCATGGGGCGGCACTTTACCATCAGCCGCCGACGAAATGCCTGCAAAAAATCTCAGGGGGACTATCCTAGTTCGCACAAATTCCGGGAGAGGCCGCCATGAGCTTTATCGTCGCACGATGGATCGTCGGTATTTTCACCTTTGTCAGCATGGTGCATTTGTATTGGGCCGCCGGTGGCAAACTCGGCAGCCTCGCCGCCATCCCCCAACTCCCCGGCGAATTCGCCAGCGGACCCCGCCCGGCGTTCAAGCCCTCGGCGTTGGGCACCTTTCTGGTGGCGCTGGGCCTGGTGGCAATTGCCTTGCTCGTTTGCCTGCGAGCCGGGCTCTATTTCTCGCCGGTGTCCCATGGCGCATTGCAATGGGGCATCAGCGCGATCGCCGTGATTATGTTTGCCAGGGCGATCGGCGATTCGGAGCTGGTGGGCTTTTTCAAAAAGGTAGGTGGTTCGCGGTTTGCGCGGTGGGATACGTATTTTTATTCGCCGTTGTGCCTGGTGCTGGGGGCAGGGTTGTTGGTGGTGGCATGGAGTTGATCGACTGATCACGCAGCGAGCCTCCACACCCGTTTTGTAGTTTGTTTGCGCTTTGCGGCCCTTCACTTGCGTGGCAGGCGCTTAACCCCAACGGACCCCACCCTGTGGGGTTGGGCGCAGATCGATAGCCGTTGAGCCTGCCCGCCCACTTCTGCGGATCGGGCGTCAGGTAGCGACCACTCTGCGGATTGTAGTAGCTGTGGCGGTGGTAGTGCAGCCCGCTTTCCGGGTCGAAGTATTGACCTTGGAAACGCAGCGGGTTTTCAATTTTTTCGATGTCGAATCGGGTGACCTGGCCGTAGGCGCGGTAGTGCGCGGACCACACGATTTCGCCGTCAGGCGCGGTCAGCTCCTGCGCGGTGCCTAGGTGATCCAGTTGGTAGTGGAAAGGCTTTGTGTGGTGTGGGCCGAAGCCTTCCAGCAGGGCCAGTGGGCGGAAACTGTCGGGTTCGTAGACGTAGCTGCGATGCAGTTGTGCGTGGTGTTCGGCGATCAGTTTGTCGCCTTGCCAGAAAAACTCGCTGGTCGTGCCGGCAACGGTTTTGCTGATGCGCCGACCAAACGGGTCGTAGCGGTAGTGGGCGGTTTGGCCGTTGGGTCGGGTGAGGCCGATCAGGCGGTGCTGGCAGTCGTAGCGGTATTCGGTGATGAGTGGGTGGTCCTTGCCGTGCCGTTCGCGGACAAGGTTGCCAAAGGCGTCGTAGTCGTAGTACTGGTCATCCTGGGGCATCAGACGATTGCCGGCCGGAGTGTAGGCGAAGCGTTCCTGCACGGCCTGGGAGTGATCGGCGCGGGCCAGGCGGTTTAGCGTGTCGTAGTGGTAGCGGTGTTCGCCTTTGCGCGTGTCGAGCAAGCGGCTGAGGTTGCCGGCTTGGTCGTAGCCGTATTGGCGGCGGTAGCGAGTGCCCTGGACATCGCAGATGCCGTGGTTGAACAGGCGTCCATGGTCATCGTATTGGTAACTGCTGAGCAGTTTGCCCTGGGCGCGTTGGTGTTCTCGGCCGGCGTCGTACAGGTGCGAAGTCAGCAGCGCGCCATTGAGTTCAACGGTCGCCAGGTGGCCGCCCTTGTCATGGTTGAACACGAGCTGGTTGTTGTCCGGTAAGCGCAGGTGTTTAAGCCGGCCGCAAGCGTCGTAGCCATAGCGCAGTGTGCCCCAGCCCTGATGTTCGGCGATCAGGCGGTTTTGCTGGTCGTAGGCAAAAGTGAGGGGCCGGTGGTCGTCGTTGACGCTGAGGAGGTTGCCTTGGCGGTCGTAGGTATATTCAACAATGCTGCCGTCGGGCAGGGTTTCCCCTATCAATCGACCGGCGTGGTCTCGCCGGTAACGGGTGACCAGCAGACTGCCGTCGGCGCCGTGTTCGGTTTTTTCCAGCAGGTGCCCGTTGAGGTCGTAGGCGTAGGCGGTGCGTAGGCCGTCAAAGCCGATTTCCTGCTGGAGCAGGCCGTTGGGGTGGTAGTCGAACCGATAGATTTCGCCGATTTCGTTTTCGATTTCGGTGAGCAGCAATCGAACGTGGTCGTAGCGATAGTTGACCTGGGTGCCGTCCGCATTCAAGCGGCGGCTGATCAAGGGCAGACCGTCGGTGTAGTCGTAGCGAGTGACGTGCCCCAGTTCATCACGTTCGGCGGTGATTTTTCCGTAGGGGTTGTAGCTGTATTCCCGCGTGCCGCCGTCGGGCATGACCACACACGCTAACCGTCCGACACTGTCCCACTGGTACTGGGTCAGCGCCCCATGCTTGTCCTCTTGCGCCACCCGCCGACCGAGATCGTCATAGCGATAGCGCTTCCCGCCGCCGTCCGGCCACTGTTCCTCAAGCAGTTGCCCACGTTCATTCCACACCCGCCGCAGGCAGCTGTGGTCAGGAAACCAAACCCCGATCAACTGCCCACATTTGTTGTAGCTATAGTCAGTCACGTTGCCATCGGGGTCGGTCTTACGAATGACATTGCCTTGGTCATTATGCTCGTAGTTCCAAACGGCCTGGCCACGGCGTACTACGCGTAAAAATCCATTGGCATACTCGTAGGATGTCGGCTCATCCTCTCCTGGAAAAAACGCCACCAAGCGTCCGGCGTTGTCGTATTGATACGCCGTCACCGCGCCGAGTGGGTCTTGCTCGACCGTCAGCCGACCCTTGTCGTCGTAGGATTTGAAATGCTTGGCGCCATTCGGATCAACACGCTGCACCAGTTGTGCCTGTGGGGCATGAACATACATTTCCTGGCTCCCATCGGCGTTGTGAAGGGTAACGCTGCCGTCGTCGCCCCAGACGTACCGCGTGTCCATCTGCAAAAAACTGGCCCAATGCCGGACACATCGCGCGGCCTTGCCAGCCCCTTCCCACGCCCAAAAGAAACGCGCCCCGCCGGCCAACTGGCGTTCAAGAATGACGTGCTGCTCGTCGTATCGATAGACCTCGCTTTCCCCGGCCGCATTGGTCGCTGAAGCCAGTCGCCCAATGTCGTCATAGGTGTAGGAAACCACGGTCTGCTCGGTCACCCAGACGCAGTCCGCACGCGTGTTGGCCCGCTCAACCTGGTAATCGACCGCCACCATGCGGCCGTGCTCATATCGCCAAAACAGCGAGCGACCGACACCGTTATCCAATCGCTTAATGCGCCCCAACGCATCGCGGAAAACGCGCAGCCGGTTGTCGTAGGCATCGCTGATTGCGGTCAGCACACCGTTGTAGAAGTGGTAGAAACGTGACGCCTGGGACAGCACCAGTTCATCGGGCCAAGCCCCCAGGTAGAGCGAAGCGTCGGCCAGGCGATTGCTGATTGTCGGTCGCGCCTCAGTCGGCAAGGGCAGGACAGTCGATCGGTTCTCATGGTCAATCCATACCACCGAGTCGTCCGTCAGCGTTAGCCGATGCGCCAGCGAGTGACCCCAGCCAAACCCCAATCCACAGTCTACGTCCACCGCAAGGGGCTGGTGCCACCGCGTCCACTCAAACGGCAAAATCCCGTCCAGTGCGGCATCGGTCAGTCTCAGGGAGCCCCGTGCGCGGGCATACCTGGCGTTTACCTGCTGGGGATACTCGGCGGGGCGTTGATCGATGCTGTCCAGCTCAGATTTGATAAAGGCAATGTGGGAAGCGTTAGTCATCCGTGACGTCTCGGCAAAGGGTAAGGCGTCGGAGTCTGCTGCGGAAAAAAGGCGCTGGACGAACGGCTGGAAAAATCAGAAGGGGCTGACACGGCCTGGGGAAAAACCGTATGAAACGACTTGAAAGGGCACCCCAAAAAGTCGATCCGACCGATTGTGATATCGATACAGACCCGGTCATTTCCGACGAAGGCGATCACTCACGTAGTGCGATAAGGCAATTTAGTGGCCCCTGTGTAACAAAATTCTCGCCAGAATCGCTTTTATTTTCAGGTGGTTAGGTGAGGAAGCAAATGCGCACTGTTGGAATCATGCTGATCGCCTGTTCCCTGGCCGGCGGCGCGGCTGCCGTGCAGGCACGGGAACTGCGCGAGGGTGACAAGTACATGTGCAGTTGGGGCGCCGGCACGGCCGCCAGGGCCCAGGAACTCAAGCTCTCGGGCGTCTCACTGTATGCCGCGCGGCAGAAGATCCAGACCATCAAGTTCAATAAGTCGTGGATGCGCATGATGGCCATGGGCATCACCGAACAGACCTATGACAGCCGTTCACGGTTCAAGCCCGAGGCGATTCGCCAGAGTTTTTATCAGGATTGCGTGCGCTACAAAGTGGCGCGTAAATAAGGAGCTTCTGGCTGTTCGGCTGCGCGCTTTACAAATCCACGACAATCTCTGTGTTTCAATTTGCATACAATTGCGCCCTGCATTTAGGAGGCAGGTATGCAAGTACATATTCGCGTCGCGACGAAGGATGATGTCGATACGCTTTTCGCCATTCGCACTTCGGTAGTGCAGAACTACCTCAGCCGAGAACAGATGGCCGATCTCGGCATCACACCTCAGGTGTTGGCCGACCGCATCCAAGAAGCGGATTGCGTATGGATCGCCAAAGTGGACGGCCAGCCCGCTGCCTTTTCCATGGTTGACCTGGCCGAGGGCGAAGTGTTTGCGATGTTCGTGTTGCCGACACACGAGAACCTCGGCCTTGGGCGAGAATTGATGGCAGTCGCTGAGGCGGCGCTCTTTGAACTGCACGACACGCTGTTCCTGATCACCGACGGGCGCGATGAAGTCCGGGCTAATGGGTTTTACCAACGGTTGGGCTGGTCGGTGGTGGCCACCGTGGAAGGTGACGACGTTCGCTACGAAAAGAGTAGGAAACGCTGAGGTGACGAACCCTTCAGAGCCCCGGTCGCCCGACAGCTTGCGCTACTTCGCGGTCACGGTGCTGTGTGTTGCGGTGTTGTTGGGGAGCTATTTCGTGCACCTCAATACCGAAGTCGACCGCCAGCGTGAAGAGGCCGCCGAGCATCTGGCCCTCTGCAAGCAAGTGGAACGCGTGGCCAGTGCGGCGTCGTCAAACAGGATTGAACTTAGCCAGACGTGCAAACAGTTGAGAGGACAGTCGATGAAAAGTCTTATACAGCGATCGATTGATAATCCCTCTTTATAAAGGGACATAGTGCTCGCAAGTCACTGCGGTACTTGCACCAAAAAGTGGCGTTCATATACCTCTCCACCTTAATAAATGTGTGGTTATTGAATGACTTACAGCGACTTCAGTCCGACGAAAGGATTAAAATCATCTTGTTACAGGTTTAGGTAATCGGTACTATAGCTGCGCGTTCACCTCCCACGGTTTATGCATTTTTTAAATCCCAAGTTTCCATCAGCTACTTGGGATTTTTTTTGCCCGGGATTTGTCGTCGGCATCAAACTTCAATCTCGGCAAACTCCGCGCGCATCCGTCCATTGTGCTTGGCCTGATACAGCAACTTATCGACGCTCTCGACAAACCCAAGCATCACACTGTTTGGCGTGACGATATGAGTGCCCACGCCGAGGCTTAGGGTCAGCAGCTTCGATACCGGCGAGAAGCCATGCTCGATCTGTTGCTGGCAGATCAGATGCAAACAGCGCTGCGCCACCTGACGGGCCGAGGCCGCGTCGGTTTTCGGCAGCAACCAGACGAATTCTTCGCCGCCGATGCGCGCAATGAAGTCCCGTGGCCGGTTAGCCGCCAACGACAAGGTGCGTGCCACCTGGCGCAGGCATTCATCACCCTTGATATGCCCGTAGTGGTCGTTGTACTGCTTGAAAAAATCGATATCCAGGATGATCAACGACAGCGGCAACTGGCTGCGTTGGGCGCTGGACCATTCGCGTTCGAGCACGGTGTCGAACATGCGGCGGTTGGCGATGCCGGTGAGGCCGTCCTGGAAGGAGTATTCCTCCAGCTGTTTTTGCAGGCGGGTCAGGTGTTCTTCGGTCTTCTTGCGCTCACTGATATCGAACATGAAACCGATCAGCGCTTCGACCTCGCCATCCTTGCGCACCACATGCACCACATCGCGTATCCACACGTAGTCGCCGTCCGCCGTCAACGCCCGGTAGTCCGCTTCGTGATCCACGCCGGCGCGGGACTGCGATACGCAGAAATTCACCACGTATTCGCGATCGTCCGGGTGCATGCGCTCGACCCAGTCGTCCACGCTGACCCAGCTTTGTGGCGTCCAGCCCAGTAGGGTCTCGATCTGCGGGCCTATATAGCTGAACGTCATGGTGGCCCAGTCGATGCGCCATGGGATGGCTTTGGTCGATTCCAGCAATGTCTTGTAGACGTCGCTGTCGGGCTGGCTCGGAAGATCAATGCTCATGGTGGACGGCTCGCAATGATGGCGAAAAGCCAACAGCGTCTTTTGATCGCAGGCTGGAGTCAAGCGCCTGGAACGGCAGCAGACGAGAGGTCGAGTAACGGGCTCCTTCATGGAACTGAATGTTTCAAAATGCCACGAAGACAGTGCTCAAAGAAGCCCAACATCCTGTTGGGTAGAGTTAAAGGTAAAGCAATGTCCAGTATCGCTAACGTCGCGCCCTCGCCGATTCCCTTTGTTCCATCCAACTCGTTGGATGCGATTACGGATTTCGGTGGCGAGCAAGTTGATAACCTGCCTGAACAGATTCGAGTAAAGCGCCCCGATGCAGAACCTGCACAGTCTGCCGGGCAGCCTCAGATTACCTACTGAGTTCTGCCGACTGCCCCCTCAAGGCAAGGCGAGATGGACATCGCGTGGCGCGGTTCTGTGAGCCGTTGGCCAGACTAATCATCAACGCGCATGTTTACGGGGCGAGCGGTGGCGCACAGCCGCGGGCACGTTCGTCAAATCCTTTGTCGAACGGCAGTCAGCGAATGGCCTGGTCAAGCGAGCGGGCAGAGTGCGGAACTACAGGCGCCGCAGAAAGGATTTGACGATGTGCCGCGTGGTGTCGGTGGTGTCCAGCTCGTCCAGGGCACCGTAGGCGTGCCACCGGCAATCGGTGATTTCGTTGCATGGCCGCGCTTGCGCGATGTTCACGACCGACGCCTCGAACACATGGTGCAGCGTGTCGCGCGCCTTCAATTCCTGCAGGTACAGCAGCCCGTCGACGTTCAACCCGGTTTCTTCTTCCAATTCCCTCTCGGCAGCGCCGACCGGGCGCTCGTCGCGTTCGACCTTGCCGCCCGGCAACGCCCATTTCGATTTGGCCTTGCGCACGAAGAGGATGTGCCCCTCGTGTTCGCAAATCACCGTTGCGCGTATTTTCACCGTCTGTGCCCCGCAGCGAGATGTCTGTCATAAAAGTGTAATGCAAATGTCATGCTGGGTGGTGGTGGCGCACCTGCGTGATGATGTGGATACTGGTCGATTGACGACAACGCACGAGGCAAACAGATGAAAACCGTACGTTGGGGCATGATCGGTTGTGGCAGTGTCACTGAGTTAAAGAGTGGACCTGCTTTCTACAAAGCACCAGGTTCGGCTCTGGTGGCAGTGATGGGGCGCCGCGAAGAGGTTGTGCGCGATTATGCGGCACGCCACGGCATTGCCCGTTTCTATACCGACGCTCAGGCATTGGTTAACGACCCGGACGTGGACGCGGTGTACATCGCCACACCGCCCGACAGCCACCTTGAATACAGCCTGATGGTCGCCGCAGCCGGCAAGCACTGTTGCGTCGAGAAGCCCATGGCACTGAATGCCGAGCAGGGCGCATTGATGCAGCGCACCTTCGAACGTGCTGGTTTGCACTTGTTTGTGTCCTACTACCGCCGCTCGCTGCCGCGTTTCCAGCAAGTGCGCGACTGGCTGCGCGAGGGGCGCATCGGCCAACTGCGGCACCTGACCTGGTCCCTGTGCAAGCCGCCGGCCGTTGAAGACACCAGCGCCGCCAATTGGCGCACCGACCCGGCCATTGCCGGTGGCGGCTATTTTGCCGACCTGGCCAGCCACGGCTTTGATCTGTTCCAGTACCTGGCCGGGGACATTGTTGAGGTTGCCGGGTTTACCGCGCGACAGGCCGGGCAGTATGTGGCGGAAGACGCGGTGACCGCCTGCTGGACCTTCAGCTCAGGCGCGCTGGGCATGGGCTGCTGGAACTTTGTCGCGGACCGCCGTGAAGATCGCGTCGAGCTGATCGGCACGCAGGGTCGTATCACGTTTGCGGTGTTCGACGACCAACCCTTGCGGCTTGAAGGGGAAGTCAACGAAGTGCTGGAGGTGCCTTGCCACACGCATATCCAGTGGCACCATGTGTTGGGCATGAATGCGCATATTCGTGGCGACGCCGAGCATCCCGCGCTGGCGATCGAGGCGTTGAAGACCGAGCGGATTCTGGACAAGGTGCTGCAACGCAATCCCCTCCATCCTGAGTAGTTTTCCCTGGCGTCGTGTTGCATTCACGACTTTCGCTGGGCGTTGGCCTGCGCTAACAATGCGGGCTTATTTTTTTCAAGGAACAGACGGATGAAATACAAGGCAGCCTGGCTGGCCGTAGGGTGGGTACTGGCAAGTATGGCGACGCAGGCGGCGCCACGGGAGCAACGGCCGGCAGGGGACTTTGATTTTTATGTGCTGTCGCTGTCGTGGTCGCCGACGTTCTGCCTGGCGCACCCGAACAACGAGCAATGCAGCGGCAAAGGCTACGGGTTTGTATTGCATGGGCTATGGCCGCAATACGCGCAGGGTGGCTGGCCGGCGTCGTGCGATGCGCAGTCGCGGCTGTCGGCGGATGAGTTGGCCAAAGGGGCGTTGATGTTCCCGACGCAGACATTGTTCAAGCATGAATGGTCCAAACATGGCACCTGCAGCGGTCTGGGCGCCTCGCGCTACCTGGACGCCACCGATGCGGCCTTGGCCACGGTGCAGATCCCGCAGCAATTGCAACCGTTCAACGTGCCGGGTTACCTAGAGGCGCGGGAAATCGAGGCGCTGTTTCGCGAGAGTAACCCGGCCATGGGCAACCATGGCGTGGCGGTGATCTGCAAGGGCAAGGTGTTGTCCGAAGTGCGGGTGTGCCTGAGCAAGGAGCTGCGTTTTGCCGGCTGCCCCAAGAGTGTGAAAACCCAGTGCCGGGGCGGGGATATTCGGATTCCGGTTCAGCGCTGATCCAGCGGCTGCAGCGAATGCAATGCAATGGCCGCAGGGGCAGCGGTTGACGTCGACACCCCGCGCGGTCCGCCAGGTAACGCGCCGGCGGCTGGCCTACGGCCTTGCGGAACATGCTGATAAAACCGCTGGCATTCTCATAGCCCAAATCCAGGGCGACCCGCTGCACACTTTCGCTCCTGGCCAGTCGTTGCAACGACAGAATCACATGCAGCTGCCGGCGCCAGCGGCCGAAGCTCAGGCCGGACACCGCCAGGCTGCAGCATTGCGAGGGCAGGGCGTTGGCGCAGGATGTGCTGGATGAGCAGGTGTCGGATGTGACGTATTTCTAAGCCACACACCGCCACCCGTCATCGCCGCCAGTGGGACTACCGCGCACATTGAAGTATCCTGCGCGCCCCGCTTACCACTGATTCAAAAAACGATGACAGGACAAGACATGCAGGCGCTGTTGGAGTCGATTCTCGACGAAGTTCGTCCACTGATCGGCCTCGGCAACGTCGCCGACTACATCCCCGCGCTGGCCGACGTGCCCGCTGATCAACTGGGGATCGCTGTGTACGGCAATGACGGCACGGCCTACTGCGCCGGGGATGCCGATACCCTGTTCTCGGTGCAGAGCATTTCCAAGGTGTTCAGCCTGGTGCAAGCCATCGACCACGGCGGCGAAACCATCTGGGAGCGCCTGGGCCACGAGCCCTCGGGGCAGCCGTTCAACTCGCTGGTGCAGCTGGAATTCGAACGCGGCCGCCCACGCAACCCCTTTATCAATGCCGGCGCGCTGGTGATCTGCGATATCAACCAGTCACGCTTTGCCGTGCCGATTCTGTCGATGCGCGACTTTGTACGGCGGCTGTCGGGCAACCCGCAGATCCTGGTCAACAGCGTCGTCGCCGAGTCGGAAGCGCAACACGGCGCACGCAACGCGGCCATGGCCTACCTGATGAAGTCGTTCGGCAACTTCCATAACGACGTCGACGCGGTGCTGCACAGTTACTTCAACTACTGTGCGCTACAAATGAGTTGCCTGGATTTGGCCAGGGCGTTCAGCTTCCTGGCCAACGAGGGGGTAAGTGCCCACAGCGGCGAGCAGATCCTGACCGCGCGCCAGACCAAACAGGTCAACTCGATCATGGCCACCAGCGGGCTGTATGACGAGGCGGGAAATTTCGCCTATCGCGTGGGCTTGCCGGGCAAGAGCGGGGTCGGCGGCGGCATTGTCGCGGTGGTGCCGGGGCAGTTCACGGTGTGCGTGTGGTCGCCGGAGTTGAACGCGGCGGGGAATTCGCTGGCGGGGATCAAGGCGTTGGAGTTGTTGAGTGAGCGGATTGGCTGGTCGGTGTTTTGAGATTGCTTCCGTGTGTGCAGGAGCGATTTTAAGACGCATGACGCGGCTGGGAGCGACACCCTGAAACCGTCGTGGAGCATCACGGACCCAAATGTGGGAGGGGGCTTGCTCCCGATTGCGCTATGTCAGTACCAAATAGGCTGGCTGACACACTGCAATCGGGAGCAAGCCCCCTCCCACATTTGGATCTGCAGTGGTTTGGAGAGTCCCATACGGCCAAAAAAAATGCGCCCCTGAGGGCGCATTCTTTGGTTCAGTCAGCCATCGCCGTCAGGCGATCGCATCCCAAGCCCGATCACCGTGCTCGTCTTTGATCCGAGTCGGCAAGCCCATCACGTCCAGCGCCTTGAGGAACGGCTCAGCCGGCAGCTCCTCAACGTTGGCCATGTGCTTCACATCCCACTCGCCACGTGCAACCAGCAGCGCAGCGGCGACGGGTGGCACGCCTGCGGTGTAGGAAATGCCCTGGCTTTCAGTTTCTGCAAAGGCTTCTTCATGGCACGCCACGTTGTAGATGAACATCTCGCGCGGCTGGCCATTCTTGGTGCCTTTGACCAGATCGCCGATGCAGGTCTTGCCGGTGTAGCCGGGGGCGAGCGAAGACGGGTCGGGCAGCACGGCCTTGACCACTTTCAACGGCACCACTTGCAGGCCTTCGGCGGTGGTGACCGGCTTTTCGGAGAGCAGGCCGAGGCTGTTCAGCACGGTGAACACGTTGATGTAGTGTTCACCGAAGCTCATCCAGAAGCGCACGTTGGGCACGTCGAGGTTTTTCGACAGCGAGTGGACTTCATCGTGGCCAGTCAGGTACAGGTTCTGCGAACCGACCACCGGCAGGTCGTCGGTGCGTTTGACTTCGAACATGGTATTGCTGGTCCACTGGCTATTCTGCCAGCTCCACACCTGTCCGGTGAATTCGCGGAAGTTGATTTCCGGGTCGAAATTGGTGGCGAAGTATTTGCCATGGGAGCCGGCATTGACGTCGAGAATGTCGATCGAATCAATGCGGTCGAAATGCTGTTGCTGCGCCAGCGCGGCATACGCGTTGACGACACCCGGGTCGAAGCCCACGCCAAGAATGGCGGTGATGTTCTTCTGTTTGCACTCTTCCAGGTGGTTCCATTCGTAGTTGCCGTACCACGGCGGGGTCTCGCAGACCTTGCCCGGCTCTTCGTGGATGGCGGTGTCGAGGTAAGCCACGCCGGTATCGATGCAGGCACGCAGCACCGACATGTTGAGGAACGCGGAGCCAACGTTGATGACGATCTGCGATTGTGTCTCGCGGATCAGGGCCTTGGTCGCTTCCACGTCCAGGGCGTTCAGCGCAAAGGCTTGGATGTCGGCGGGTACTTTGAGGCTACCCTTGGCCTTGACGCTGTCGATGATGGCCTGGCATTTGGAGATGTTGCGCGACGCGATAGCAATACGACCGAGTTCGTCGTTGTGCTGCGCGCACTTGTGGGCCACCACCTTGGCGACACCTCCTGCACCAATGATAAGAACGTTCTTTTTCAATTGCTTTATCTCTCCTTTATCCGCCAGCTTACGAAAGGCTGGACAGGTAGTCGTCGTAACCAAATTCACGAACCACTTCGACTGTACCGTCGAGTTGTTTCACTACGATGGACGGCATTTTCAGGCCGTTGAACCAGTTTTTCTTGACCATGGTGTAGCCCGCGGTGTCGATGAACGACAGCCGATCGCCGATGGCCAACGGACGATCAAATTGATACTCGCCGAAAATGTCCCCGGCCAGGCAGGATTTGCCGCATACCATGTAGGTGTGTTCACCCGCGCTCGGCGCCAGCTTGGCGTTGAGGCGGTAGATCAGCAGGTCCAACAGGTGGGCTTCGATGGAACTGTCGACCACGGCGAGGTTTTTGCCGTTGTAGAGGGTGTCGAGCACGGTGACTTCCAGCGAGGCGCTGTTGGTGATCGCGGCTTCGCCGGGTTCCAGGTACACCTGCACGTCGTACTTCTGCGAGAAGGCTTTCAAGCGTGCGCAGAACGCGTCCAGCGCATAGCCTTCGCCGGTGAAGTGGATGCCGCCGCCGAGGCTGACCCAATTGACCTTGTGCAGCAGCGCCCCGAAGCGCTCTTCGATGGTACACAGCATCTTGTCGAACAGGCTGAAGTCGTCGTTTTCGCAGTTGTTGTGGAACATGAAACCGGAGATCTGCTCGATCACGCCTTCGATCTTCACCGGGTCCCATTCGCCCAGACGGCTGAACGGGCGCGCCGGGTCGGCCAGCAGGTAATCCGAACTGCTCACCTGCGGGTTGACGCGCAGGCCGCGGGTCTTGCCCTCGGAGCGCTCGGCAAAGCGCTGCAGTTGGCTGATGGAGTTGAAGATGATCTTGTCGCAGTTATCCAGCATCTCTTCGATTTCATCGTCGGCCCAGGCCACGCTGTAGGCGTGCGCCTCGCCTTCGAACTTCTGGCGACCGAGCTTCAATTCATACAGCGACGACGACGTGGTGCCGTCCATGTATTGCTGCATCAAGTCAAACACCGACCAGGTGGCAAAGCACTTGAGCGCCAGCAACGCCTTGGCGCCGGACTGTTCGCGCACGTAGGCAATCTTCTGCATGTTGACCAGAAGCTTCTGTTTATCGATGAGGTAGTACGGCGTTTTGATCATTTTTGAGAGCCTACGGCGGTGCCTGCCAAAAAAGGACACGCATTGTGCCCGCACTTGGCGCAGATCGGAAGGTTAGCGGGCGGATTTTGCGCGTCGGGTTTCCAAGCATAGCCCCGGAATATGACTATCCAACGGCATACACCGGCCCAATGTGGGAGGGGGCTTGCTCCCGATGGCGGTGGATCAGCTGGCCTATCGGGTGTCTGACACTACGCTATCGGGGGCAAGCCCCCTCCCACATTGGGATCGCGGTGTATCCAGGGCACTGACACCAAACCGTCATCTGCCCACCACGTTCCTGCCACATTGCGCCGTTACTGTCGTCGCCAATGAGATCGATCTCAAGCGAGTGACAATGACTGACTTGAAAGACGTTGCACGGCTGGCCGGGGTATCCCGCGCTACCGCTGCCCGCACCTTTGCCTCTCCCGACCAGGTGCGCCCGGCGACGCGTGAACAGGTGTTCGCCGCTGCCCGTGAGCTGGGTTTTCGGCCTAACTTGCTCGGCCGCCAGTTGCGGCTGCAAACCACCAACCTGATCGGCGTGGTGGTGCCCAATTTGCTCAACCCCGTCTTCGCCGAGCAATTGCAGGCCATGGAACGTGCGGCCCGTTTGCGCGGCTACAGCCTGTTGCTGGCAACCACCGACTACAGCAGCGAGCGCGAAAGCATTGTGGTGGAAGAGTTGCTGCGCCAGCGCGTCGACGGCCTGGTGCTGACGGTAACGGATGCCGAAAGCAACAGCGTGCTGCACAGCCTGTCCACCGAGCAGACGCCGTTTGTGCTGGCCTACCACCAACCCAGCAACCCCGACTACAGCGCCGTGTCTGTCGACAACCGCGCCGGTATGGCCCTGGCTACGCGCTATTTGCTGGAAGCGGGGCACCGGCGCATCAGCATGGTCGCCGGCCCCGCGTTGCAGTCCGACCGCGCACGTCTGCGTTACGCCGGTTATTGCGATGGGATGAAAGAACATGGCCTCCAAGCTCGCCCGGTGATCGAAATGCCGGCCCACACTCAGGCTGAATTCGCCGCCATCGCACCGTTTCTCAAAGGCCCGGATGCGCCGACCGCGCTGGTGTGCTCCAACGACTTCCTGGCGATCAGCCTGATCGCCGAGCTGCGCCGCAACGCCTGGAACGTCCCCGAGCAACTGTCAGTGATGGGCTTCGATGGCATCGCCCTCGGCACCCAGATGCACCCGACGTTGTGCAGCGTGGTGCAGCCCATCGCGTTGCTCGCCAGCACCGTGATTGACCAGTTGCTGGCGCAGATCGCCGGCAACGTCCCGATTTCCCATTGCCTGCCTTGCCATATCCGGCCGGGTGAAAGCACTCAACCCCATGAGGAGACCCTCGATGCGCGTATTCAGTAAAACCCTGGCCGCCGTGCTGCTGTGCGGTATGGCCAGCCTGGCCCAGGCCGCCGACACCGCGATTTGCTACAACTGCCCGCCGGACTGGGCCGATTGGGGCACCCAGCTCAAGGCCATCGCTTCCAGCACCGGCGTGCAGGTGCCGCTGGACAACAAGAACTCCGGCCAGTCCCTGGCGCAGTTGGTGGCGGAGAAAGCCGCTCCGGTGGCCGACGTGGTGTATTACGGCGTGACCTTCGGCCTGCAGGCGCAAAAGGCCGGCGTGGTCGATGGCTACAAACCCAAGGGTTGGGAGCAGATTCCCGTCGGTTTGAAAGACCCGTCCGGCCAATGGTTCGCCATCCACTCCGGCACCCTGGGCATTATGGTCAATGTCGATGCCCTGGGTGGCTTGCCGGTGCCGCAAAGCTGGGCCGACCTACTCAAGCCTGAATACAAAGGCATGGTCGGCTACCTGGACCCGTCCAGCGCGTTTGTCGGCTACGTGTCGGCGGTGGCGATCAACCGCGCCCTGGGCGGCGACCTGGACAACTTCGCCCCGGCCATCAACTACTTCCAGACACTGGCGAAAAACGCCCCCATCGTGCCCAAGCAAACCGCCTATGCACGGGTGTTGTCCGGTGAGTTGCCGATCCTGGTGGACTACGACTTCAACGCCTACCGCGCACGCTACAAAGACAACGCCAACGTCGCTTTCGTGATTCCCAAGGAAGGCAGCATCAGCGTGCCCTACGTGATGAGCCTGGTGGCCAACGCGCCGCACCGCGCCAATGGCGAAAAAGTCCTCGATTTCGTGCTGTCCGATGCAGGCCAGGCGCTGTGGGCGAAGGCTTACCTGCGCCCAATACGCCCGGTGCAGATGCCGGCCGAGGTCGCCGCGCAGTTCCTGCCCGACAGCGATTACGCCCGCGCCGGTGTGGTGGACTACCAGAAAATGGCCGCCGTGCAGGAAGCCTTTGCCGCTCGTTACCTGAACGAGGTCAAGTAAGTGGCCGCATCGGCAAGACACGCCGCCTGGGCCCTGGCCCCGGCCTTTGCGGTGCTGCTCGCGTTCTGGCTGTTGCCGCTGGCGCACCTGATGGTGCTCGGCGCCGAGAGCCGCGACAGCAACGGCAGCGGTTACTGGCAGGTACTCAGCAGCGCGCAGTATTTAGGCAGCCTGGCGCAAACCTGTGCGCTGGCGATGTTCGTCACGCTTGTGGCGTTACTGATCGGCGGCATCAGCGCTGTATTCCTGGCGCGCCAGCATTTCTTCGGGCGCTCGGCGCTGGTTGCGTTGCTGACGTTTCCGTTGGCATTCCCGGGTGTCGTGGTGGGCTTTCTGGTGATCCTGTTGGCCGGGCGCCAGGGCTTGCTGGCGTCCCTGGGCCTGCAGTTGGTCGGTGAGCGCTGGATCTTCGCTTACTCGCTGGCCGGGTTGTTTGTCGGCTATCTGTACTTCTCGATCCCACGGGTGATCCTCACGGTGATGGCCGCGTGCGAAAGCCTTGACCGCAGTCTGGAAGAAGCCGCGCACTCGCTGGGAGCAGGGCATTGGCGCGTGGTGTGCGATGTGATCGTGCCGGGCCTGGCACCGGCGTTGGCGTCCTGCGGGGCGATCTGCTTTGCCACGTCCATGGGCGCCTTCGGTACGGCGTTCACCTTGGGCACGCGGCTGAACGTGACCCCGGTGGCCATCTACAACGTGTTCACCAACTACGCCAACTTTGCCGTCGCCGCGGCGCTCTCTGTGGTGTTGGGCGCGCTGACCTGGGTGGTGTTGCTGCTCACCCGGCGCTGGGTGAAAAACGCGGGGACCGTCCTGTGAAGCGCTCATCGCTGTTCGTGATGCAACTGCTGTTTACCCTGCTGGTGTGCGCCTTCATGTTGGTGCCGGTGTTGATGTCGTTGCTGGCCGGGCTCACGCGCAATTTTTTTGTGGGCCTGTCCAGTGGCTTGACCTTCGATTGGTTGATCCAGGTCTGGCAGGCCTATTCGCCGACGGTGTGGTTGTCGCTGCAACTGGCCCTGGCCTGCGCGGTGTGCGTCTGCGTGATCGGCGTGCCGGCGGCCTACGCTCTGGTGTGCATGAACAATCGCTTCAGTCGCGCTTTCGAGGAACTAATGGTGCTGCCGGTGGCGATGCCGGGGCTGGCCAGCGCGTTGGCCTTACTGTTGACCTACGGCCAGTTCGGCGCGTTTCGCAGCAGTTGGCTGTTCATTTTGGTCGGCCACGTGCTGTTCACCTTGCCGTTTTTGGTGCGCCCGGTGATGGCGGTGATGCAGCGCCAGCACTTGCCGGTATTGGAGGAAGCGGCGGCCAGCCTGGGCGCCGGTCCGATCAGGCGCTTTTTCAGCGTGGTGGTGCCCAATTGCCGGGCGGGCATTCTCGCGGGTGTGCTGATGGTGGTCACCTTGTCGCTGGGTGAATTCAACTTGACTTGGATGCTGCATACGCCCATGACCAAGACCCTGCCCGTGGGCCTGGCCGACAGCTACGCCTCGGCGCGCCTGGAAATCGCCAGCGCCTACACCCTTATCTTTTTGCTGATGATCGTGCCGCTGCTGATTGCGTTGCAGGCCATCAGTGCTCGTTTGTCCCGTGGAGAGCGTCGATGACCGCTATCACTATCCGCCTGCAAGGTTGCCGCAAGGCGTTCGCCGACGGCACCGTGGCCGTGCATGACTTGGACCTGACCGTCGAAGGTGGCGAAACCCTCGCCATTCTCGGCCCGTCCGGTTGCGGCAAAACCACGACGTTACGCCTGATCGCCGGCCTGGAACGCCCGGATGTGGGCCAGGTGTTCTTCGGCGACCAGGATGTCACGCGCCTGCCCATCGAGCGCCGCGATGTGGGCATGGTGTTCCAGAACTATGCGCTGTTTCCCAACCTGGATGTGGCCGGGAATATCGTCTATGGCCTGAAGATTCGCGGCATGTCACCACCGGAGCGCAACAAGCGCTGCGAGGAACTGCTGGAGCTGGTGGGTTTGCAACACCATGGCAAACGCAGCATTCACGAACTCTCGGGTGGCCAACGCCAGCGCGTGGCCTTGGCCCGTGCGCTGGCGCCGCGGCCCAAGGTGCTGCTGCTGGACGAACCCCTGGCCGCCCTTGATGCGCAATTGCGTGAGCGCCTGCGCAGTGAGTTGAATCAACTGCTGCGCGGCCTCGGTATCACCTCGGTGTTTGTCACCCACGACCAGGGCGAAGCCATGGCCCTGGGTGATCGCATCCTGGTGATGGAGCACGGCCGCGTCGCGCAACTGGCCAGCCCACGGGACATCTACCAGAAACCGGCCAACGCCTTCGTCGCAGGCTTTGTCGGCAACCTGAATGCCTTCCACGTCATTGAGCCGTCACCCCATGGTTTGAAAGTCTGCGGCGGCGAGTTGCCGTGGCATACAGCGCAATTGCCCGGCACCGTGTACTGCCGCCCCGAACACTTGCGGGTGATGGAGCACGAAGGGCATCTGCACGGTCATCTGCTGGCGCAGTTTTTCCAAGGCGCGCAAAGCCGCCTGCTGGTGGATGTGGGCGGCCCGCAACCGTTGTTGGTCGACAGCAACGACCACCAGCTATACGCCGTCGGCGCGCCGATTGCCTTGGCGATCGCGCCGCACATGTTGTTCACCCTGAATGCGTGAGAGTTGCCTTTTGAACCGTCCGTTTCTTGTTGCGCAGATCAGCGATCTGCACCTTAAAGCTGGTCAGCGCCTGACTTACGGCGTGGTCGACACGTTGGGTGCGCTGCGCCGCGCCGTCGACCATCTGAACGCCAGCCACCCACGCCCCGATATCGTGGTGATCAGCGGCGACCTGGTGGACTTCGGCCGTGCCGATGAATACGCCGTGCTGCACCCCGAACTGGCGCGCCTGCACATGCCTTGCTACCTGGTGCCCGGCAACCATGACGCGCGCGGGCCGTTGCTGGATGCGTTCGGCGATCACGCCTACTTGCCGAGTTCGCCGGCGGGCCCGTTGGATTGGGTCGTCGACGCACACCCGCTGCGCCTGATCGGCCTCGACTCCACCATCCCCGGTGGTCATGGCGGCCAACTGCTGGACAGCCAGTTGCAGTGGCTCGACGACCAGTTGGCACTGCGTCCGGCGGCGCCGACTGTGCTGATCCTGCATCACCCGCCGTTTATCAGCGGCATCGGCCATATGGACCGCGAGCGCTTTATCAATGCCGCCGCCCTCGAAACTGTCGTGGCGCGCCACCCGCAAGTGGAACGCCTGCTGTGCGGGCATTTGCACCGGTCGATGCAGCGGCGTTTCGGCGGCAGTTTGAGCTGTGTATGCCCTGGCACGTCCCATCAGATCGTGCTGGATCTGCAAGACGCCGCGCCGGCGCATTTTAACCTGGAGCCGGCGGGTTACTTGTTGCATCGCTGGGATGCGCAACAGGGGTTGGTCAGCCACAACGGCGTGTTTGGGGACTACCCGGGGCCGTATCCGTTTTATGACGCTCATGGATTGATTGACTGAGGTTTTACGGAGGTTCACTTCACCCAACCAAGTAACTGAACGTTAGTTAACGCAACGGCCAACTCAAGTGTGGCCGCGTGCTTCCTGCTGTCCATTTTTAGCGCCCGGAACTTGGATTCCGCGCCGGAGTTCGTCCTGATGAAAGCCACTTTGAATGTATTAAGTCTATTGACCGGCAGCCTGGGCATCGCCCTGAGCCCCCTGGCTTCGGCCGACTTTTTGAGCGACAGCAAAGCCAACTTGAGTATGCGCAACTTCTACTTCAACAACGACAACCGCGACGGCACCGCCGCACCGTCGAAGACTGAAGAGTGGGGCCAGGCGTTTATGCTCAATTACCAGTCGGGCTTTACCGACGGCACCGTCGGCTTTGGCCTGGACGCTGTTGGCATGCTCGGCATGAGCCTCGACAGCGGTGCCGGCCGCCATGTCGGCAGTTCGATGATCCCCAGCGATGACGGCAAGGCCGTGGACAATTGGGCCCGTGGCGGCGCCACGGCCAAGGCGCGTTTCGCCAAGACCGAAGCGCGCTACGGCTACCTGCGCCCGAACCTGCCGATCCTGGTGAGCAACGATGGCCGCCTGTTGCCGCAATCGTTCGAAGGCGGGCAGCTCACCAGCAAAGACATCGACAACCTGACCCTGATCGGCGGTCAGCTTCAACACACCACCGGGCGCGGCTCCAGCGACCGCAGCGGCCTGGCGGCGGCGGGCGGCACGCAGGAAAGTAATAAATTCACCTACGCCGGTGCCGACTACCAACTGACCAAGGACCTGATGGTCCAGTACTACTACGCCAACCTCGAAGACTATTACCAACAACACTTTGCCGGCTTGATTCACGTATTGCCGCTGGGCGACTACGGTTCGTTGAAAACCGACCTGCGTTACTTCAAGACCACCTCCGACGGTAAAAACAGCAGCGCCGCCGGGCGCGCCGAAGGCTACAAGTTCAGCGGCTATACCAAAAACGGCAGCGGTGAAATCGACAACAACACCTGGAGTGCGGCCTTCATCTACTCCCTGGGGCCCCACGCGATTACCGCCGGTTACCAGCAAGTGTCCGATGACAGCAACTTTGCCCAGCTCAACCAGGGTGGCCTGGTGAACAAGGGGGAGGGTGGCTCCAGCCTGTACCTCTACACCGACCGGACGGTGCAAACCTTTATCCAGGCCGGCGAGCGCACGGCCTTTGCGCAGTACGCCTATGACTTCGCGGCGTTGGGCGTGCCGGGCTTGAAGGCGTCGATGATGTATTTGAAAGGCGACCATATCCTCACCGCCAGCGGGAATAACGCCAGCGAGTGGGAACGGGATATCTCGTTGGATTATGTGGTGCAGAGCGGCACCTTCAAGGACGTCGGGTTTGGCTGGCGTAACGGTGTGTCGCGCAGTGAGGTCGCGCGGGACCAGGACCAGAATCGGCTGTTTGTGAGTTATTCGATTCCGTTGATGTAAGTGGCGGGGGGTATCGAATCAGTGCCCCTGTAGGCGCGAGCAAGCTCGCCCCTACAGGGGCTCGCCCGCGTGACGAAATCGGTGACGCGGGTCGGCAGCGAGCGCGTCATGCCTCTATTAACATGAGTAGATCTTGTGATCATCAGGAATAAAATGAGTTTGTTTCACTATGCGAGTCTGCCGACAATGGCCGCCATCACTATCGGTATTGGAGTTGTAAGTCATGGCAGTCGCTCATTCCCTCGGATTTCCACGCATTGGACGCGATCGTGAACTGAAAAAAGCGCAGGAAGCGTTTTGGAAGGGCGAACTCGACGAAGCCGGCCTGCACGCTGTTGGTCGTGACTTGCGCAAGGCGCATTGGGCCCTGCAAAAACAGGCCGGTATCGACCTGTTGCCCGTCGGTGATTTTGCCTGGTACGACCAGGTACTCACCCATTCGCTGATGTTCGGTGTGATCCCTGACCGCTTCCGCCCGGCTGATGGCAAAGCCACCTTGCAGACCTTGTTCGGCATGGCGCGCGGCGTCAGTGACCCTTGCTGCGGCGGGGCGCACGCTCAGGAAATGACCAAATGGTTCGACACCAATTACCACTACCTGGTGCCTGAATTCAGCGTCGACCAGCACTTCCACCTCGGTTGGGATCAGCTCTTCGACGAGGTCAAGGAGGCGCGTGACCTGGGCCACACCGTCAAGCCCGTGGTGATCGGCCCGCTGACGTACCTGTGGCTGGGCAAGGCCAAGGGCGGCGATTTCGACAAGCTCGACCTGCTCGGACGCCTGCTGCCACTGTACGGCCAGATCTTCCAGCGCCTGGCTGACCTGGGCGTGGAGTGGGTGCAGATCGACGAGCCGATTCTCGTACTCGACCTGCCGCAGGCGTGGAAAAACGCCTTCGAACGCGCCTACAACTTGATCCAGCGCGATCCGCTGAAAAAGCTGGTCGCGACTTACTTCGGTGGCCTGGAAGAAAACCTCGGCCTGGCCGCCAACCTGCCGGTGGATGGCCTGCACATTGACCTGGTGCGCGCACCGGAGCAGTACCCGACCATTCTCGATCGCCTACCGGCCTACAAAGTCTTGTCCCTGGGCGTGGTCAACGGCCGCAACGTCTGGCGTTGCGATCTGGAACAAGCCCTCGGCACCCTGCAGCACGCCCATGAGAAACTGGGCGATCGGCTGTGGGTGGCGCCGTCCTGCTCGTTGCTGCACAGCCCGGTCGACCTGGGCCGTGAAGACCAGCTCGATAGCGAGTTGAAAAGCTGGCTGGCGTTCGCGGTCCAGAAGTGCGCCGAAGTGGCCGTGCTGGCCCAGGCCGTCAACCAGCCCGAAGCGCCGAACGTGCTCGCCGCCCTGGCTGAAAGCCGCGCCGTACAGGCGGCCCGTGCGGCATCGCCGCGCATTCACAAACCGGCAGTGCAAGCCCGCGTGGCGGCGATCACCGCCCAGGACAGCCAGCGCCAGTCGCTGTTTGCCCGGCGCATCGAGAAACAACGCGCCGTCCTCAAGTTGCCGCCGTTCCCGACCACCACCATCGGTTCGTTCCCACAAACCGCGTCGATTCGCCTGGCGCGCCAGTCCTACAAACAAGGCAAGTTGAGCGAAGCCGAATACGTCGCGGCGATGCACAGCGAGATTCGTCACGCCGTTGAGGTGCAGGAAAACCTCGGTCTGGACGTGCTGGTGCATGGTGAAGCCGAGCGTAATGACATGGTCGAGTACTTCGCCGAACAATTGGACGGCTACGCGTTCACGCGCTTTGGCTGGGTGCAGAGCTACGGTTCACGCTGCGTGAAACCAGCGGTGATTTTCGGCGACCTGAGCCGCCCGCAGGCGATGACCGTGGCGTGGATACGCTACGCCCAAAGCCTCACCCGCAAGGTGATGAAGGGCATGCTGACCGGCCCGGTGACCATGCTGATGTGGTCCTTCCCGCGTGAAGACGTGAGCCGCGAAGTGCAGGCGCGTCAACTCGCCCTGGCGATCCGTGACGAAGTGGTCGACCTGGAAGCCGCCGGCATCCAGATCGTACAGATCGATGAAGCTGCGTTCCGTGAAGGCTTGCCGTTGCGCCAGGCGCAATGGCAGCACTATCTGGACTGGGCCACCGAAGCATTCCGTCTGTGCGCTTGTGGCGTGCGTGACGAAACCCAGATCCATACGCACATGTGCTACAGCGCGTTCAACGATGTGATCGAGTCCATCGCAGCGATGGATGCCGACGTGATCACCATCGAAACCTCGCGCTCGGACATGGAGTTGCTGGACGCGTTCGAAGCCTTTGCTTACCCGAACGACATCGGCCCGGGCGTCTACGACATCCACTCGCCACGGGTGCCGGACGCGTCGGAAATGGCCAACCTGCTGCGCAAGGCCGCCAAGCGGATTCCGGCAGAGCGTTTGTGGGTGAACCCGGACTGCGGCTTGAAGACGCGTGGCTGGCCGGAGACTGAGGCGGCGTTGATTCATATGGTCACGGCAGCGCGTCAACTGCGCGCTGAACTGGCGTAACACAGCCCGGAAATGTGGGTGGGGGCTTGCTCCCTCCCGCATCCGGAGCGGTGATAGGTCACAGGTATTTGAGCCACACCATATCCCTTCGCCGTGCTTTCAACCCGGCAAACCAGCGCACTGGCCTATACAGTGCAATCGGTAATAGCAGCGCCACCCACCAAACCGCGCCAACACTGTCGAAACCGAAGTAGTCGCCGTGGTTGAGGCCGAACAGCGCCACACACGCGACGTACAGGATTTTCAGCACATACAGATGCAGCAGATAAAAGAACATCGGTGCTGCGCCAAATACCGCGAGCAAGCCGATCCAGCGTCGCTGCCCCGCGCGCTCAAGCGCCAGCAGCAATAACAGTCCAATGCCCAGCGTCAACGCGAGAAACAACAGCGAAGGCGGATACTTGGTGACATTGAAAAAGCTCATCAGCGTCGACACGCTGCTGTCATACATCTGCCAAGGCTTCTCGCCATACCCATTGGCTGCCCGCAACAACACGAACCCAACCAGCGCACCGAGTCCCGCCCGCAACAGGTAGCGCTGACGCAAGGCCGGCGACATGGTATTGGCAAACCACGGGCCCAGGCCGTAACCCAGCGCGATCACACCGAACCACGGCAGCACCGGGTACGTGGTGCGCAATCGCAGGTTATCGGACGCCTCAATCCAGCTACGTTCATGCAGGATCGCCCATGCACTCTGCTGCGCCGACCCCGCCGCGAAATGCACGGCATCCAGCAGGTTATGCCCGGCCACGATCACCAGTGCCAACGTGATCAGCAGCGGGCGCGGTAACCACACCAGCGCGGCAAGGGCGATCATGCTCAGGCCAATCGCCCAGATCACCTGCAGATAGATGACGCTGGGCGGCAGTTGGAAGGTCCAGGCGAAGTTGACCAGGCTAAACTCCAGCACAATCAAGAACAGCCCGCGCTTGAACAGAAAGGCCGACACATCGCGACGGCCCTGATACTTTTGGCCGTACAACCAGGCGGACAGCCCGGTGAGCAACACGAACACCGGCGCACACACGTGGGCGAGGGTGCGGCTGATAAACAGCGCAGGCTCGGTGCTGTCGATGCTCATCGGGTCGCTGACCTGACGGTGCAGCAGGAAGGTTTCGCGCACGTGATCCAGCAGCATGAAGAGGATGACCAGACCGCGCAGGGCGTCTATGGACAGCAGGCGTTGGCGTGAGGAAACAGCGTCATTCATGGTCGGTGATCACAAGGGCAGGGCGAAAAAAGCGGATGTTATTCTATAACATGTTTGTGCGCACTGCTGCGCGTTGTCACTGAGGGCGAGGACGCTCGTGCCTATCACTGGAAGAGGCTGCTGATGAGCAAGCAACACACCGAGGCAATCCACACACCGCATGCCGTCGTCGACTTCTGGAAGCAAGCCGGCCCCAAGCGTTGGTTCGCCAAGGATGCTGCGTTCGACGCCGCGTTTCGCGACACCTTCCACGCCACCCACCTGCAAGCGGCTCGGCGTGAGCTGGAGGGCTGGTTGACCTCTGCGCATGGCGCGCTGGCCTTGCTGATTCTGCTCGATCAGTTCCCGCGCAACGCGTTTCGCGGCACGGCGCATATGTTCGCCACGGACCCGTTGGCGCGTTTGTATGCGCGGCGCATGGTAGACGCCGGGCTGGATCAATTGATCGAGCCGGTATTGCGTGCGTTTTGCTATCTGCCGTTTGAGCATTCGGAAGACGTGCAAGACCAGCAACGCTCCCTGCTCCTCAACCAGCAACTGGATGCCAGCACTTTCCATTGGGCCAAGCAACACGCTCAGATCATCGAACGCTTCGGGCGCTTTCCCCATCGCAATGAGGTGCTGGCCAGGCCGACCACGGAGGAAGAACGGGCCTTTCTGGAGCAGGGCGGGTTTGCCGGTTAAGCCACTATTCCGCCGAGGAATGCCCGTATAAAAACTGCGCATTGTCTTTATCGTCGCCGATCTCGTAGGGTGGGCTTTCACTCAAGGAGATCCGTCATGAACCAAGCCGCGCTGCGCCTTTACGTTGATTCGCTGTTCGCCAGCCCCTATGCGATGTCGGTTTTCGTCACCCTGCGCGAAAAAGGTCTGGCGTTCGATACCGTGGTCCTTGACTTGGATGCTGCGCAACACCAGACGCACGACTTTGCCCAACTGTCCGTGACCCAGCGCGTGCCGACGTTGGTGGACGGGGGCTTCGCGCTCTCAGAGTCCTCGGCGATCAGCGAATACCTGGACGAGGCCTACCCCGAAACGGCGGTGTACCCGGCCGATCCAAAGCAGCGGGCGAGGGCGCGGCAGGTCCAGGCGTGGTTGCGCAGCGATTTGCTGCCGATTCGTCAGGAGCGTTCGACGTTGGTGGTGTTCTATGGGCAGCAGATGCCGCCGTTGTCGCCGGTGGCCGAGGCCGCCGCACACCGCCTGGTCAGTGCGGCGCAGGTGCTGTTGGCGGGGAATCCGGCGTACTTGTTCGGCGAGTGGTCGATTGCCGACATGGACCTGGCGGTGATGCTTAACCGCCTGATCCTCAACGGCGACAGCGTACCGGCCGAGTTGGTGGACTACGCGCAACGCCAATGGCAGCGGCCATCGGTGCAGGAATGGCTCAATCTGCCAAGGCCCGCGCTTTAGGCCATTCCTGCGTTACGCGCCGGTTCAGCTCTTCCCAATCGGCCATGCCCAGCACGCGAGTGGTGTTCAACCCCCGCAGGTAGCCCAGCAGTTGCTGGGCGCTGGCTTGGGCCTCGTCCGAGTCGGCCGTCGGGTCTTGCAAGACACGTTCATAGTCGACCAGGTAATCGGCAACCCGCTCGCGATACTCCGGCAATACGGCTTCGCGGATGCGGTCGAAGGTTTTCTGGTGGGGTTTCATAGCGTGGTCCTTATAGATTTTATGTAAGCACTATTGGTTCAGATAATAGTCATCATCGAGGATTGCAAGTTCTGTTTTTTCAGGAAAAGCGGAAAATCGCCCCATCGAGACGCAGTTCAAGGAAATCGCGCGATGAGGATGTTTATTCAACTGGCTTTAATGACCCTGATGATGAGCACTGCGGTCATGATCAACCCGGCAATTGCCGATGAACTGCGTACAGGCCATTTGCTGTCACTCGGCGGTAGCGTAGACTCGCTGCGGCACGAGCAGTCAGTGGGGGTGCTGTACAGCGAAAACACGGTGGACAACCTCAGCTACCTTGAACGCTACCACGACACGGCCCTGAATGGCGCTAGGGATGCCCTTGATGGGCGCATCCGCGAGGCGTTCGTCAACAGCTCCGACCCGGAGTTGGCCATCGACTGGTTGATGAGTTCGTTGCAAGGCACGTTTTTGTCGGTGACCGTTTACGACACGCTGGATGCGCTTGTGCAGGCTCACCCCGATGTGGTGGTGATGCTCGACACCCATAACCAACTGTTGACCCCGCGTAACGATCAGGTCGAGGCGCATTTTATCGCGCGCTTCTATGACGCGAACTTGCAGTACATCGCCAAGGCCGAAGGCTCGGTGCATAAGCAAGTGCCTTCGGTGTGGGCCCGTGACAAGGCCGCCCCGGAGATTGCCGCGCAGATCGAGCAGCAGCGTGATGTCCAGCTCGATGCCTTGAAACAATTTGATGTGTCGCTCAAGGCGTTAGTCCGAGCGGGTTGATGTGAACTTTTCCTTTTATATAGTCAGGATTTTTATGCGCTCTTTTTTCGCCCCGGCCCTGGCCTTTGCTTCCTTGTTAATGGCCGGTTGTGTGTCTTCTCCGAATGCTCCGACATTGACTCTGCAAACCGCCAAAACCCCCGAAGGTTATGTGCAATGTGTGTTGCCCAAGCTTGAAAAACACAACATCACCTCAACCGTGACGCAGAACTCGCGCCACGCCAAGGTGGTGTTGACCAGCAAGATTGCCGCCGATGATGTACTGGAGGCCTACAAGTCCCAGGACGGCACCAAGGTGTTCCTGTATGAGCGCAAGCCGCTCGCGTCGACCATCACGCCGTCGCGCCTGGAATTGGTGGCACAAGAGTGCAAGTAACCGCAGGCCACCGATAAACCCTGTGGGCGGGGCTATGGTTTAAGGTGTTGCTTCGTGGCTGAAGCTGTCGACAACCTTGATCAGCCCTTGAACCGCCAACCCCACCAACTCACCGCCTTTCTCCACGGTCGCCAGGGCCGGGTCCGAGCCCATGCGCCCGTCGGGGAACCGCGCGCGGAAGTCCAGCGCTTCACGGATCGGCCCGGTGTTGGCAATCTGCGGCGAATAATCGGCGGACTTGATCGACTCCGGATAAGCCCACAGCGTCACGGCGATCTCTGACGGCGTGGCATGGCTGCCGTGGCCGACCGGGAACTGTCGGTGAGCCAGCTCGTTGACGCCTTCCAGATCCCACCAGTTCACCAGTTTCAGCGCAAACCCGGCCGGTTGGCGGGCGAAGCTGGCTTCGGCGTACAGCTCGGAAAACGCCGCTTCAATCGTAGCGATGTTGCCGCCGTGGCCGTTGAGAAACAGGATCTTGTCGAAACCGTGCCCGGCCAGTGAACGTACCCAGTCGCCAATTGCAGCAATAAAGGTGGATGGGCGCAGCGAAATGGTGCCGGGAAAGCCCAGGTGGTGCTGGGCCATGCCGATATTGAAGGTCGGGCCGATCAGGATGTCAGCGTGCTTTTGCGCTTCGTGGGCGATGATTTCCGGGCACATCCAGTCGGTGCCCAGCAGGCCGGTGGGGCCATGTTGTTCATTCGAACCGATGGGGATCACCACCGTGCGGCTGCGCTCCAGAAACTGGCCGATCTCGATCCAGGTGGACTTATGTAGAAGCATGCGACGCTCTCTCTTATCGGTGGGGACAGGCTAACCGCCACGGATTGTACGACTACTCGCCACCTGTTGGGGTTTGCAGTTGAGGTAGGTCGAAGACTTCAACCAGCGCTGGTCCGGGTACCACGAGAACATGAACTGTCCATCCTTGAGTTTATCCACCACCTGGCGCGCCACCTGCGGGCGTACCGCCGGGCAGCCCTGGCTGCGGCCGATACGGCCTTCGCGCTTGCTCCACAAGGGGCTGACATAGTCGGCGGCGTGAATCACCAGGGCACGGTCACGCGCCTGATCATTGAAGCCCGGCTCCAGGCCGTCCATGCGCAGTGAGTAGCCATGAGTGCCCAGGTAACTTTCCTGGGTGCGGAACAGGCCCAGGCTGGACTGATGGCTGCCTTCACGATTGGAGAACTGGGTGGCGAAGTTTTCCCCGGACTTGGCCCCGTGGGCCACCAGGTCGCGCAGCACCAGGGTCTGTTTGCGCAAATCGAAAATCCATAGCCGACGAGCGGTCGAAGGCTGGGAATAGTCAATCACCGCCAGGCGCTCGGAACGTTCCTCGCCATTATTGACCGCGCACTGCACCGCGTTCAGCGCGCTTTTCAGTACAGCGGGATTGAGTTCTGGAGCCGAGCGCGCCAGGCTGCTATACAAGGAAACAGGGTTGCCGTCGGCGGCGAGCACAACGGTGCTCAGCGTAGCCACGGTCAAGGTCATCAGGCCGAGGCGGCACATAAAAGTCAGCATCTGCAGTACATCCCCCCACTGTGGATTGGAGCAACGCTATTGTTCAAAAAACACGCATGTTACTTGAGCATTTGCTTGCTCGTTGCACCGCTGGTCGCGACAGCCGACGAAGTGCTGATGGACGCGTTGCCGGTGATTCCGGCGAGCCCGGTGCAACAGGCCCTCGCGCAGTTGCCCAGCGTCTGCCCCAGCCTTGCCCCGCGCATCGACGCGGCGACATTGGCGCGCCTGCAGGCGTTCTATCAGCAGCAGGGCGATGTGCCGCTGTGGGCCGCCGCCGAACGCCGTCAGGCACTGCAAACGCAGTTGCTGATGCTGGCCGACGACGGCCTGGACCCCACCCACTATAGCCTGCCCACCGCGGATGCCGCGGCCAACGTGCTGTGCAGCGATATCGGCACCAGCGAGCAGTACCTGCATGCCCTGCAGGATTTGCATTACGGGCGCCTGCAGCAATCGCGCTTCGAACCGCTGTGGCATTCCCAGCCGCCCAGCCGCGACCCGGATACCGAGGTGCTGGCCTTCGCCACCACGGGCTTGCACGACATGGCCCAAGCCTTCGACCAGGCCCGCCCCGCTGCGGATTTATACCGCAGCCTGCGTAACGTCTATTCCACGCTGCGCCAGCAGCCGTTGCCCCATTGGGACGCGGTCGCCAGCGGGCCGCTGTTGCGCCCCGGCATGGAAGACCCGCGCGTACCGGAACTGGCGCGGCGCCTCTACCATGGCGGCTACCTCGCCAGCGAACCCAAGGGCAACGGCAAGCAGTACCGAGACGAACTGGTGCAGGCGGTCAAGGTCTTCCAGGTCAGCCACTCGCTGCAATCCGACGGTGTGATCGGCGCCGGCACCGTGGCCGAACTGAATATCAGCCCGTTGATGCGCCGCGAACAGTTGCGCATCAACCTGGAGCGCTTCCGCTGGCTGAGCCAGGACCTGGAGCCCGAAGGCGTGCTGGTCAACGTCGCCGCCGCGCAACTGAGCGTCTATCAGAGTGGCATCCCGGTGTGGCAGACCCGCCTGCAGGTCGGCCGCGCCGAACGCCAGACGCCGCTGCTCAAATCGCGCATCACCCGGTTGACCCTCAACCCGACCTGGACCATCCCGCCGACCATCATGCGCGAGGACAAGCTCCCGGCCATCCGCCTCAACCCCGAATATCTGCGCCAGCAAAACCTGCAAGTGCTCGACCCCGAGGGCCGCCCGCTGGCCCCCGAACACATCGACTGGGCCCGCCCCGGCAACATCCTGCTGCGCCAGGAAGCCGGTCCGCGCAACCCGCTGGGCAAAATCGTCATGCGTTTCCCCAACCCATACTCGGTGTACCTGCACGACACCCCCAGCCAGCCGCTGTTCACCAAAGGCCCGCGCGCGTTCAGCTCGGGTTGCGTGCGGGTCGAACAACCCTTGCTGCTGCGCGACTTGCTGGTAACCCCGGCAGAACGCACTCGCACCGATGAATTGCTCGCCACCGGGGTGACCCATGAATTCCGCCTGGCCACGCCGGTGCCGGTGTTGCTCGGGTACTGGACCGTTGAAGTGGATCGCCAGGGTGGGTTGGTGTATGCGCCGGATATTTATGGGCGCGACCTGGTGTTGATGAAGGCGATGGGGAGCGTGCTCTGATTTGTCACAGTCCACAGCACACCCCATGACGCTGCCTTTCGTGAAGATGCACGCGCATGGCGACGATTTCATCATCATCGATCGCCGTGGTCTGGATGATCCGATCACCGCGCAGGTCGCTCGCCGCCTCGGTAATCGTCACACCGGCATCGGCTTCAATCAGTTGGCGGTGGTGCTTGATTGTGCAGACGCCGCCGCGCGGATCAAATTCTGGAACCCCAATGGCACGCCGCTGCAAACCTGCGGCAGCGCCACGCGCGGTGTGGCCGACCGGCTGATGCACGAAGCCGGCACCGATTCCATCGTGCTGCGTACTGACCGAGGTTTATTGACGTGTGTGCGTGAGTCGGGGCGGCGGGTGTCGGTGAATATGGGCGCGCCATCGCTGGGCTGGGAAACAGTGCCGCTGGCCGAGTCGATGGACACCCTGTGGTTGCCACTCGAAGGCAACCCGGCGGCGTGCAGCATGGGCAACCCCCATTGCACCTTCTTTGTCGCGGACCTGGCCGCCGTCGACGTGGAAACCCTGGGTCCGGCACTGGAAGCTCACGCGCTGTTTCCCGCCAGGACCAATGTGCATTTTGTCCAGGTTGTTGATCGCGGGCATATTCGCCTGCGTATCTGGGAGCGCGGGGGCGGTGTGCCGCTGGGGTCCGGCTCGTGCTGCTGTGGCGCCGTGGTGAATGGAATTCGACGCGGCCTGCTTGACGATAGCGTTGAGGTGCAATGTGACGGCGGCACGGTCACCGTGCAGTGGGACGGGCAGGGCGGCGTGGTGTTGACCGGGAGCGTAGAACCGATCATGCACGGCATCGCCATGCGTCTATAGGATAAAGTTGCGCCTTGCGATGAATTCTCAGGTAACCCCTATGATAGGGCGGTTGCGACACTCTGCTGTGTTTGTGCTGGCGGGCGCGGTGGGGCTGTGCTGGGCCCCTGTGCATGAGGGGCACTTTATCCTCTGGGCGCGCGTCAGTAGGCGTCGGCAGGATACTCTGAACCTGGCCTCTCTGACTTATCGAAGGATCGACCCATGCTTATCGTCTTCAGCGGCCTGCCGGGCTGCGGAAAAACCACGATCGCCAGCGAACTTGCGCGCCAGAGCGGTGGTGTTTACCTGCGAATAGACGTGATTGAGCAGGCACTGCGCGATGCTCGGGCATTCGCGGGCGACGTGGGCGCTAGCGGCTATGGCGTGGCGAATGCGCTGGCGTTGAGTAATGTGCGCTTGGGTCATACGGTGATTGCCGACTGCGTGAACCCGGTCAGACACAGCCGGCAGGCCTGGACGGACGTGGCCGCCCAAGCGGGAGTGGCATTGCTCAACATTCAGGTGATTTGTTCCGATCAGCACAAACACCAATCCCGCGTGGAAGCCCGCGCTGGCGATATCTGCGGGCTGGTTCCGCCTAGCTGGCAATCCGTGTTAGCACATGAGTTCGAGCCGTGGGATGAGGCGACTGTCACGGTCGACACAGCCTTCCTGAGCCCAGCCCAGGCCGTCGCGATTATTCTGAACAACATCACTGCACTTTAGAGCATGCTCCCCATCTCATGAAATGAGCTATCCGGCCATGGCGCTCACGCCAGCACAATGTAGTCGCTCTGCTGGATCACCGGCCGGTGCTGGCCTTGGACGAGGTGAAGGTAACGGCCGTCCACCAGGTCGATGGGCAGGCAGTCGTCGATATCCAGCACGCCGTCGGTGTGGGCCTGTGACCAGTGGCTCAGCATTTGTTGCTTGCCTTTGCGCGTCGCTTCCTTCTTGTCGCGAGCAACCACCAGCAGGTAGTGATGCGCCTCGCCAAAGCGGTTGGCCTCATAGCCGCCCAGGTTGATGAAGTACAGGTGGTGCGCGCCGGCCTGGGGCGCCAAATGGCTGAGCTCGACTTTCCAGCCGTCGACGCCGTCGACCGCCATCCACGAATCGATATGCACACCCTTGGGGCTGCCAAACCAGGCGTCGCGCAACTGTGGGTAGGTGGCGTCCAGCGTATCCGCCACGGCGAATACCACGTCATGGACTTCGATCCTGGCCCGTGGGTGCTTGCCCCCGAGCATTACGACAAACAGCATTGCAGGCCCTTCCCGGCGATTTGGCAAAGGGCAACCATACTTCGATTGAACCCTTTTGTCCGGTGAATGCCACACTGTTAACCCGCGAACGCATCAGGAGGTTGTCATGCGAACCATCGATTTGGCCGGTGTTCCGGTCCCTGTCATCGGCCAGGGCACCTGGCGCATGGGCGAAGACCCGGACCGGCGCCGCGCCGAAGTCGCGGCGTTGCAGTGCGGCATCGACGAGGGCATGAGCCTGATCGATACCGCTGAAATGTACGGCGAAGGCGGCGCCGAAAGTGTGGTTGGCGAGGCCATTCGCGGCAAGCGCGAGCAGGTGTTCCTGGTGAGCAAGGTCTACCCCCATAACGCCAGTCGCACGGGCGTGCCCCGTGCGTGCGACGCCAGCCTGCAACGGCTGGGCACCGACTACATCGACCTGTACCTGCTGCACTGGCGCGGTCAGTACCCGCTGGAGGAAACCGTCGAAGCGTTCGAGCGTTTGCGCGAGGCCGGCAAGATCGGCCGCTGGGGTGTATCCAATTTCAACGTGGCAGACCTGCAGGAACTCGCTTCACCGGCCTGCGCGACCAATCAGGTGCTCTACAACATTCAAGAGCGCGGCATTGAATTCGACCTGCTGCCGTGGTGGCAACAACATCACTTGCCGTTGATGGCTTACTGTCCGATCGCGCAAGGCGGCGAGTTGCTGTCCAGCCCCACCCTCAAGCAGATCGCCCATCGGCATCAGGCGACTGCCGCACAGGTCGCGCTGGCCTGGGTGTTGCGCCAGGAGGGGGTGATCGCCATCCCCAAGGCCGTCACGCCGGAGCATGTGCGGCTTAACGCTGCGGCCGCTCAACTGGTGCTGGACGAGCACGACCTGGATGCCATCGAGCGGGTGTTCGGGGCGCCCAAGCGCAAGCATCCGTTGGCGATGGTATGACGCGATAAAACCCGCGTGGCACTGCGGGTTCATGGCCCTCGGTGTCAGCCGCTTACGCCATGCAACTCGCAGTAGGCGTCCCAGCTCATCCCCGCCATCTGCGCCACTTCCTTATGCACTTCGAGGCGTTGCGCTTCGAATGCCTGGGCGGATTCGGCCGTCAGCTTGAGGGTCAGCTCCCAGGCAAACAGCCCCAGGCGCTCGGCTTCGGCTTCGAACGCTTCATGCAGGCGTTCGGAGCGGTATTGCGCCAGGGTTTCGCCTTTGGCCTGGGCGGCCAGTGGGTTCAGGGTGTCCAGTTGGGTGAGTACATCCGGGTGCTCATGCAGGAATCTGTCCAGCGCGAGTTGATGGGTATCGCCGGGTTGGGACAAGGGTTTACTCCTAGAAAATTGTCAGGCACCCGTGCCGGTGTCTTGGCGAGCCTGTCTACGCCGGGCGCGTTTGTGCAGGCGGCGGTTTATCCTGGTTCGTATGGGGTCAAGGACGAAGAGTAACAGGTACGCCGTCAGCACCAGCGTCAGGTCCATCCAGGTTTCGCTGATGGGCCCTGAAAACACTTCCACGAGCGCCTTGATCAGATAGAGCAGGGCAACCCCACATAACCACAGTGCGGCGTTAAACATCAGTGGGTGCATAGTATTTGACCGCTTGTGTTGCATCTCGAACCAACCTCCTTGCGGCTTGCGACTTCAGCCTGTTCCCTGGTTGGAGCATCAGGGAATTCTGAAAAGTTGCTGATTTTACATCTTGAAGCTGGCTTAGGGATTGATTCTTGTCAGAAAGTTCCATTGTTCAATAGCGAACACGTCAGTGATCGTGCTGAGGCACCTGAAAACGCGCGTGTGCGAGCGCAAAACTGGCCAAGGCGGCCAGACGCTCGGTGAAGTGCAATTTGAACAGTGTTCGCGCCATCTTGAGCACCCTCGGTGATAGGGCGACGGTGGTGCTGCAAGTGGCGCTGCGGGGCGATCAGTTGCCAGGTTTTGTACGCACTAAGCCTAGGCCTGGGCTGACCGGTATGCGCGCTGGGTCTGCTCGATCTCTGCGACCAAGCCATCGATCCTCGCCAGGCGCGCACGGTTGTCGTGGTCCCACGGATGAAAGCCCGGTTTGAAGTAGTGCAGCCACGGCCGCAGCATCCGCGGGAACACGCCCTTGGGCCCATACAAAAACTTGAGCATGCGCCAGAATCCTTGCAGGTGCCCGCCGGCCTTGCGGTCGGCAATCAGCAGGCGCACGTAGAAATCAAACACCACCAGCCAGAAGAGCAGCGTCGTGGTCAGCATCGTCCCGGTGCGCAGCAGGTAGCGCAGGGGGCCCGGCTTGATCACGCGGTTCCACATATCGAACGCCACCGCCTTGTGCTCGGTTTCTTCGAGGGCGTGCCAGTACCACATCTGCTGGTAGCCCTTGAGTGAATCGCCGAAGCGCGAAGGGTCGCTCAGCAGGATTTCCGCGAGCATCGCGGTGTAATGCTCAAGGGCGATGGTCACCGCCAGGTTGAACGACGGCGGCAGGTGTTTTTTCTGCAGGTCGAGGAAGAATTTAAGGCGCCGATCCAGGCTGTGTGCCGGCAGGCCTGCGGCTTGCAGCAAGTCGTTGTAGGCCACGTGTTCGCGGCTGTGCATGGCCTCCTGGCCGATAAAACCCTGGATCTCTTGTGTCAGCGCCGGGTCATCGATGCGTTGGCGGTAGTGGCGCACGCTGTCCATGAAAAACAGCTCGCCCTGGGGAAACAGCAGCGACAGTGCATTGAAAAAATGCGTGATGAACGGGCCTTGTTCGTGCCAGTTCTTGATGCGTTCGGCCGGCAAGGCAAAACGGATATCGCGACGGATCGGCAGCATGGGCTTGCTCCTGTTCAGAGACGGGGCTCGTCGTTGGTTTCAAACACCGGCGTGGGGCGTTTGGGCGCCATGCGCTTGCTGGCGAACACCACCAGCGCTTGATAGGCCGCCGGCAGGCAACGGGCGAGCAGGTCGAGAAAATACGCATCGCGGCCGATGAGCACGCGCCGTTTGTTCTTGCGCACGCCCTGCAGGATCACCTTGGCGGCCTGGTCGGCGTCGGTAATGAATAGCTTTTCGAAATCGGCGCGGGCCTGCTGTTCGCTGTGGATCAGAAAACCCGTCATGTTGGCGTCGATGCGGCTGCTGCGACAGATATCGGTACGGATACCGCCGGGGTGTACGCAGGTGGCCGAGACGCCGCATTGTTGCAGGTCCAACTCCTGGCGCAGGGCTTCGGTAAACCCGCGCACCGCAAACTTGGTGGCGTTGTAGCCGCTCATGCCGGGTTGGGCAAACAGCCCGAACACGCTGGAGGTGTTGATCACATGGCCCTCGCCGCTGGCCTTGAGATACGGCAGGAATGCCTTGGTCCCATGCACCACGCCCCAGAAGTTGATGCCGACGATCCATTCCAGGTCGCTGTAGTCCACGCCTTCGACCGTGCTCGACAGCGCCACCCCGGCATTGTTGAAGATCAGGTTGACCTGGCCGTGATCGGCGACGCAGCGCGCGGCCCAGGCCTCCATGGCTTGGCGGTCGGACACATCCAGCACTTGGGTGGTCACGAGCACCGGTGACAGCGTCGACGTCTTGATCAACGCCAAGGTCTGTTCCAGGCCTTGGCTGTTCTTGTCCGCCAGCGCCAGGTGGCAACCTTCTCGCGCCAGGGCCAGGGCCAACGCACGGCCCATGCCGGATGCCGCGCCAGTGATCGCCGCCACGCGGCCGTTGAATGACTTCATGACACGCTCCCTTCTGCGGTGGAGTGTGGCGCAGCCGTTGCGCGGGGAGCCGCGTCAATCGGCGCCATGCGGGCGACATAATCCTTGAGCGCAAAATGCCGGGTGATTTGTTTGAAGCGCCAGGTCGAGCCCGGCCACAGGGTGGTGTTCTTGCCGGTGCGGGGGTCGAGGTACCAGCTCCGGCAGCCGCCGGTGTTCCAGATGGTGCGCGTGAGTGTGTCCTGCAGTTGGAGGTTGTAGGCCTGTTCCACCGCGGGTTTGACGTCGACCGTGGCGATGCGGTGGCGCTGCATCTGTTGCAGCGCATCGAGGATGTAAGTGACCTGGGCTTCGATCATCAGGATCATCGAGTTGTGCCCCAGGCCGGTGTTGGGGCCGATGATCAGGAACAGGTTCGGGTAGCCCGGCACCGTGGTGCCTTTGTAGGCGTGGGCGCCGTCGTGCCAGGCGTCCATCAGGTCGACGCCGTGACGCCCGATGATGCAGTCGCGGGGCAGCGGGTCGGTGGCCTGGAAGCCGGTGCCGAAGATCAGGCAATCGGCTGGGTGCTTGAGGCCGTCGGCGGTGATCACGCCATCGGCTTCGATGCGCAGCACCTTGTCGGTCACCACCTGTACATTGCTGCGCGACAACGCCGGGTAATAGTCGTTGGAGATCAGCACGCGCTTGCAGCCGAGGGTGTAGTCCGGCGTCAGCGCCTTGCGTAGGGAAGGGTGGGCGACTTGTTTGTGCAAATGCCGCAGGGCGACTTTCTGCACCATTTTCATCAGCCGTGGGTGCCGGGCAAAGCCCACCACGCGGCCTTCCAGCGCCCAATACAAGGCGCCGCGCACCAGCCGTTGGGTGAAGGGCAGGCGCTTGAACGCCCAGCGCTCAACACGCGAAATCGGCCGGTCGGGCTTGGGCATGATCCACGGCGGGGTGCGCTGGAACAGGTCGAGATGCGCCACCTGCGGCGCGATCTGCGGCACGAACTGAATGGCACTGGCGCCGGTGCCGATCACCGCCACACGCTTGCCCTTCAATGAATAGTCGTGGTCCCACTGCTGGGAGTGAAAGCGCGGGCCCTTGAAGCTGTCCAGCCCCGGGATATCCGGCAGCGCCGGGCGCGACAGCCCGCCCATGCCCGACACCAGCACCCGCGCACTGACCTGGCGCCCCCCGTTGAAGCTCAGTTGCCAGCGTTGTTGCTGCTCATCAAACACCGCCCGTTGCAGGCCCATGCCGAAACGCAGATACGGCGCCAGCGCGAAACGTCGGGCGCATTGCTCCAGATAGGCGCGGATCTCCGCTTGCGGGGCGAATTGGCGTGTCCAGTCCGGGTTGGGCGCAAACGAAAACGAATAGACATGGGACTGCACATCGCAGGCGCACCCAGGGTAGTGGTTGTCGCGCCAGGTGCCGCCGAGTGTCTCGGCCTGCTCGGCGATAAAGAAGTCACTAAACCCGGCTTCCTTGAGCTTGATCGCCATGCACAGGCCGGCAAAGCCTGAGCCGATGATGGCGATGTCGATGGAATCACTGTGGGCATTCATAGGCTGTCCTGCGTGGGCATCGGATGTGCTCCTGTTTTTGTTTTGTCTTTTAGATAGAACACCATTGCAAAGAAAAATTGAATTACTTATTTTAAAAAAGATTTTAAATAATCTACCTGAAAATATCGCCTACGCTAGTCCCTGGCTCCTCATGTGCGACGTGTCCGACGGTATGCACGAAGTTTAGGTCCAGGGTGTGGACGATGGCTGAGGCCTTGATTAATTCCGGTCGGGCGGTCGGCAGCGGGGAAGCAGAGGACCGAGCTATGGCTGTTGAATGGGTTATCGCTGCGGGTGTGCTGGTCGTAGCGAGCGTTTTGTTATGGGGCTTCAGTGCCTGGATGACACGGCGCATTGAAGCGGCCGTTCCAGGCAATGGGCGCTTCGTCGAGGTCGATGGCGAGCGCTTTCATTATTACGACGAGGGCAAGGGCCCGGCACTGGTGATGATTCACGGGCTGATGGGCAGCAGTCGCAACCTGACCTACGCCTTGTCCGGCCAGTTACGCCAGCATTTTCGAGTCATCAGTGTCGACCGACCGGGGTCGGGTTATTCCACCCGGCACCCCGGTACGGCGGCAGACCTGCCGGCCCAGGCCCGGCAAATCGCTGCCTTTATTCAGACGCTGGGCCTGGAAAAACCGCTGGTGCTGGGGCATTCCCTTGGCGGCGCGATTGCCCTGGCACTCGCCCTCGACCATCCCCACGCGGTCTCGGGGTTGATCCTGGTGGCACCGTTGACCCATCCCCAGCGCCTATTGCCGCTGGTGTTCCTGTCATTGGCGGTGCGCCCGGCAGGGTTGCGTCGCTGGCTGTCCCATACCCTGACCCTGCCTATCGGCCTGCTGACCAAAGGTGCGGTGGTCAAAGGCGTGTTCGCCCCCGATCCCGCTCCAGCGGACTTCGCCACCCGCGGCGGCGGGGTGCTCGGCATGCGTCCGGCCAACTTCTACGCGGCCTCCACCGAGATCAACCAGGTCAACGATCACCTGCCGGGCATGGTCAAGCGCTACCCGCAACTGACCCTGCCCATTGGCCTGATATACGGCGCAAAGGACAAGGTGCTGGACTTTCAAAAGCACGGCCAGGCCCTGGCGAGCCTGGTGCCCGGCGTCAAGCTGCAGTTGGTGGAAGGGCGCGGGCACATGCTGCCGATCACCGCCACGGAGCGCGTGGTGGCGGTGGTGGAACAGGTGGCTAAACGTGCCCGGCCGGTGCAAAACGCCACGGTGTTGCATCCACCGTTCGCCCTGGTGAGCAAATAGTTGCGCCCTCCGACCTGCGGTTTAACAGCGTCAATGCTTGCCCTAGACACCTGACCCTGCGGCGGGAAAAGAGACTGCCCGGTCACGTCAATAAGGGCTTGAAAAACTAGTTGACGACCTAACGATTCCGCGCTATCTATTTAAAAAAATATTTCAATGTTTGTTTTGAAATGATTTTTGAAATGCCTAAGAGCGAATAACAATGAAAAAAACGTCTTTTATCGCATGCTTGATTTCCCGGAGCCTTGAGCGCTCCTCGAACCTGTTTTGCGCCTGCCTTGCTCGGAGGTTGCCATGAATCAGAGCCTGGCCGCCCCGCACGTCTGGACCGACGGCAAGCGCCACCTGTGGTGGCTCGGCATCCTGCCCCTGGCAACGCCTTTGCTCTCCGGCACGCTGGCGATCACCACCGGCGTGCAACACCTGTGGTGGGTTGGCGTATTGGTGATCTTCGGCCTCATCCCGCTGATCGATGGCCTGCTGGGCGAAGACGTCAGTAACCCGCCCGAGTCCGCCGTCGGCCACCTCGAATCCCAACGCTACTACCGCTGGATCGTCTACACCGGCGTGCTGTTCGTCATCGCTTCGGTGGTGATCACCGGCTGGCTGGCTGCCGGCGGCATCGACTGGATCATCAACGGCGGTTTGCTCCAGGCCACCGCCGCACTGGAACCTTCGAACTGGCTGGCAAAAACCGCCGCCTATATCACCTCGCGCACCCAGTTGCACGGTCAGATCAGTGCGTTCACGTACCTGGGCATGGCCATGTCGACGGGCGCCGCGACCGGCATCGCGATCAACACCGCCCACGAGCTGGGGCACAAGCCCAAGCCGCTGGAAGTGTTCCTGGCCAAAGTCACCCTGGCGCCGACGTTCTATGGGCACTTCTACACCGAACATAACCGGGGCCATCATGTCCGTGTCGCCACCCCGGAAGATCCGGCCAGTTCGCGTCTTGGCGAGAGTTTCTGGGCTTTCCTGCCGCGCTCGGTGTGGTGCAGCGCACGCTCGGCGTGGAACCTGGAGCGCGAACGCCTGCGCAAACTCGGCCTGCCGGCCTGGCACTGGAAAAACGCAGTGCTCAGCGCCTGGATGTACAGCGTGGTGTTGTGGGGCGCGATGATTGCCTGGTTGGGTGCGGCGGTGATTCCGTTCCTGATCATCCAGGGCATCTACGGCTTCTCGTTGCTGGAAGTGGTGAACTACGTCGAACACTACGGCCTTAAACGCCAGAAGTTGCCCAATGGTCGTTATGAGCGTTGCTCACCGCGGCACTCGTGGAACAGTAATCGAATTGTCACCAATATCTTTCTGTTCCAGTTGCAACGGCATTCCGATCACCACGCCAACCCGACGCGCAGTTATCAATCGTTGCGTCACTTTGATGAATCGCCGCAACTTCCCTACGGTTACGCGAGCATGATTGTCTGGGCTTATGTGCCGTACTTGTGGCGACGACGCATGGACCATCGAGTCCTCAGGCATTATGCCGGGGATATAACCCTGACCAATCTTCAACCCGCAAAACGTTTGCAGTATCTGGAACAGTACGGCGGCAAAAGCAAAACGTTCTGATATGAATTGAAAAGTAAATAGCGTGCTCGGGATCTTCGTGTGGCGCCGTTTTTTATCACCCGGAATTTGTCGATTTCATTGCAAGAAAGTTGTTTGACCCAACAAAAATAAAAGCAAGGGAAGGACGTACACCATGCAAACACCTGCCAAGTTCACCACCCATATCGTATTGGCCGCGTTGGGCCTGATTGTCTATCACCAGGCCCAGGCCGCGCGCATCGAACCTGCCGGCAGTGCGTTTACTGCCCAAGGCCCCATCAGCTTTTCCAAAGGCAAGCTGATCAGTGCCGACTGCACCATCAAAGTGGCCGGCAAGGTGGCGGCCGATGGTTCGTCCGTCAATGTCGACAAGGTCGAGTTCGACGGCGGCCTCAAGTGCAGCCGGGTCGAAGCCATCAACCTGCCGTGGATATTAGTGGCCAAAGACACCCAAAGCGGCTCGATGTCGAAGATCAGCGTGGACGTCCACGCCTTCGGTCTGGGCGGCAAGTGTGGCCCGTCCACGGCCGACGGCACCTGGGATAACGCCACCGGCAAGTTGGAAGCCGCCAATGTGCCGATTGGCGAAGACTGCAAGATCAAGGCGGTGTCGATCAAGATGCCGCCCAACTTCAAAGTTGTCGAATAAACACATCCAACTGTTGTAGCGGTAATTGAATTGAGATTTGGCTGGAAAGGGAAGTTCTGCAGTTTCTCCGTGACCTCTCGATCATGGCCATTACCCCTGGCGAAATGACTCGCCATAACATGTGAGGAAAAATAATGAAAAGTTTGAAAACTCTCGTGTCGTTGACTGCGCTGACTGTGTGTATGGGTGCTGCCTCCATGGCAAATGCTTATAGCATCAGCCCAGTGAGTACCAGCTTTACCGCGCCCGGCACGATTTCGGTGAAGTCGCCATCTTCTTACCAGGCCACTGTTAACTGTGGGGCAACCTTCACTGGCAATGTCGACGCCACTGGCGTTGCGAAAATCACGCGTGTTGCGGTCACCGGCGGTGGCCTTTGCGATCTGCCAAAAATCACCGGCCTGCCTTGGACTCTGACGGCCACCGCTCCGGCGGCGGGCTCTGTCGCCAACGTGGGTTACACCATCGCCGGTTCGATTCTGTACCCCGCCTCCAACTGCGGCCCTTCCACCATTGCGGTGGGTTACAGCGGCGGTGTGCTGACCGCTAGCAACCAAGCACTGGCCGGCAGCTGCACCGTGGTAAGCCTGAGTGTTACCCCATCGCCAGCATTGACCATTGTTCCTTGATGGCGGCTTGAGAACGAAGGGCTGATCACCCGTTGAAAGACAGACGCCTCAGGTGAGGCGTCTGTTTACTCAAGGCAGGCTGAGCTGCCTGGGAATTATGGATAGTCTTCCAACTGCTGGAACTTAGACAATGCACAACTTCACCACTCGAGTTTCTTTGACTGCGTTGCTGATTGGCCTGGCGTGTACATCCAGCATGGCCAGCGCGGCAACTTTTGCCCAGGCGGGTACATCATTTACCGCTACCGGCTCGATTGCGACGGCGGTCAAGTTGTTGGTATTTACACCCGTCCCCTGCAACCTCGCACTGACTGGCCAAGTTGCCGCTGACGGCTCCAGCGCCAGTATTACCGGTGCCACTTTTACGCCCGCCAATGGCACTAACGTCCTCTGCACTCTGTCTGGGCCACTGAACTTGCCCTGGACGCTTGTACCGACAAATGCCAACACCGCCACGCTTTCCGGTTTCAGTGAAAAGGCGGCCTACGACAGTTGCGACACCCCCAGTGTGCTGACGACGCAGTGGAGCGCTGCCAACAACACCTTCAGCATCGCCAGCCCTTTTATGGTGAATGCCAATTGCAGGATCACCCGTTTCAGCTTCAAGCCGTCGCCGGCGCTGACGATCAATCCTTGACCGGGCGACCCAACTGGCAAGACGAACCGGCCGGCGCCGGTTCAGTGAAATAACAATAAGGAGTGCCGTATGAATAATAAAAAACAACAGGTGCGGGTTTTGCTGGGGTTGGCGTTAATCGGAGGGGTGATAGTTGCCGCCCCGGTGCAGGCCGGGGGCTTCTCCACACCGACGTATGGCGCGCCAGGCTGGGGCAGGGCGTTTGCCGGTGGCTCGCTATTTAAGAACGATCCAAGTTCTGCCTATAACAACCCGGCGGCCATGGCGTTTGTTGACCAGAATGTCGCGCAGATGACTGTTGATTACGCGCGCATCAAGATCAAATACAAAGGCACTGCTTCCGACTATGCGGGTAATCCGATTTCCAGTACCCCGTTGGACGCAAATGGTTTCCCCGATTCCACGGCCACCACCGTCAATAACAACGACGGCGGCGAAGGTGGGTTTACGGCCTGGTTGCCGACCGGTTTTATGGTAATGCCCCTGGGTGATCGGTTTGCTTTCGGCTTGAGCCAAGTCGTGCCGCAAGGCATGCGTTCCACTTGGGATGAAGACTCCAAGCTGCGTGACTTCGCTGTTGATACCAAGATTGAAACCATCGGCCTGACGGGCTCCCTGTCGTTCAAAGTCAACGATCAGTTCGCTATCGGTGGCGGCCTGATCGTGCAGCACAGCAAGGGCTTTGTCAGCCAGAACATCGACTTGTTGTCCGCCGCGGCCGTTTCCAACTCGGTGCTTGGCGGCATCAATTTCCCATCGGATGTCGGTACTGCGTTGATGCGCGTCAAGGTCGATAACGTTTCGGTCGGCTGGTTTACCGGTGTCGTATGGAAACCGACGGATCAAGATACGCTGGGCTTGAACTACCACGCCAAAATCAAGAACAAGATGACCGGCAAATACAACATTTATGCCGATAAGTTCTCCTACAACCTGATGACCCAACCGAGCCCGTTTGGCGGCAGCGGCACGCTGGTCAATACGGCATACCCTGGGTTGGAACTGCAACCTGACGGTGCCAATGCCAGTACTCAGTTGGACATCCCAGCCACCGCTGGCCTGGACTGGGTGCACCAGTTCAACGATCGCTTCACGATGGGGGCGAGCGTGACCTGGACCGAATGGTCGTCGTTCAAGGACCTGACGCTGAAGTCCGGTGACATGACCATTGTGTCGATTCCCTATAACTACAAAAACACTTGGATGTACTCCCTCGGGGGTGACTACCGTGTCACTGACGAGCTGACATTGCGTGCGGGGGTGGCGCTTGACCAGACGCCGACTCGCAACTCAACCCGTGACCCACGGATCCCGGACGGTGATCGTACATTCCTGTCACTGGGGGCCGGGTACGAGGTGAAGCAGGTTAAAGGGTTGAGTGTTGATGTTGCCTATTCCCACCAGTTCGTGCAGGAGGTCAATCTGAAAACCAAGAATGTTGATCGCCTGGGGGGCGCAAGCCTTGATGGCAAGGCGGAGTCGTCCGGTGATGTGGTCAGCCTGTCCGCGACGTACAAGTTCTGACGCCGGTTGAGGGACGAAGGAGAGGGCACCTGGCGCATCCGGGTGCCCGCATCCTGAGTTTCTCTTCATCACTGGGCGCGCGCGCAAGCGGCGCCGATTTCTTCACCTGCCGACCGTGGCGGCTGAGTCATTCAGCCGCTGATTGTTTCGTCTAAGCATTAAATAAAAATTTCAAAACAAAATTTTAATCTGTCTTTCCACGTTTGTAGTGTGGCCCTGCGCCGCAGTTCATGTCGATCTGCACAAGCGTTCGCCACACCCTGAATCGAGTAGAGGTATCCCCATGGTGATCTGGTTATTGGTGGGTTTCGCAGCCGCGATTGCCCTGGCGTATCGACAAGCCGCTGCCACCCTCTGGCTGGGCGCCGGCCTGGCCTGGCTGGCGGCCGGCTACCTGTTCAACGTGGTCGCCGTTTTCGGCACCACCGTCGTGGCGCTGCTGGTGGTATTGCCAGCGTTGTTGATGACAGTCAAACCGCTGCGTCGCAGCCTGTTGACCAGCAAGGCTCTGAGCCTGTTTCGTACAATTATGCCGGCGATGTCCGACACCGAGCGCGCGGCCATCGAGTCTGGCACCGTGTGGTGGGACGCCGAGCTGTTCAGCGGCAAACCCGACTGGCAACGCTTGCTGCAAGCTGCGCCGGCCAGCCTCAGCGTCGAGGAACAAGCGTTCCTCGACAATGAAGTCGAAACCCTGTGCGACATCGCCAACGACTGGGAAACCACCCAGGTCTGGCAAGACATGTCCCCCGCAGGCTGGCAGTACACCAAGGACGCCGGTTTCCTCGGCATGATCATTCCCAAGCACTACGGCGGCAAAGGCTTCTCCCACTACGCGCATTCGCAAGTGGTGATGAAGCTGTCGACACGCTGCTCGGCGGCGGCGATTTCGGTGATGGTGCCCAACTCCCTGGGCCCGGCGGAACTGCTGCTGCATTACGGCACCGATGCCCAGCGCAATTACTACCTGCCGCGTCTGGCGCGTGGCGAAGACATCCCGTGTTTCGCGTTGACCAGCCCGTATGCCGGCTCCGACGCCGGGGCGATTCCGGACCTGGGCATCGTCTGCAAAGGCCTGCACGAAGGCGAGGAAGTGCTGGGTTTCAACGTGACCTGGGACAAGCGCTACATCACCCTTGGGCCGATTGCCACGGTGCTCGGCCTGGCGTTTCGCGCCGAAGACCCGGATGGCTTGCTCGGGCAGCCCGGTTCGCTGGGGATCACCTGTGCGCTGATCCCGACGTCCCATCCCGGCGTCAACAGCGGTCGCCGTCACTGGCCGCTCAACGCGGTGTTTCAGAATGGTCCTACCACCGGCAAGGATGTGTTCATTCCCCTGGAGTGGGTGATCGGTGGCCGCGAACAAGTCGGCAACGGCTGGCGCATGTTGATGGAGTGCCTGGCTGCGGGGCGGGCGATTTCCCTGCCATCAGCGAATGTCGGCCTGGGCAAGGTCGCGGTACGCGGCACCAGCGCCTATGCGGCGATGCGCAAACAGTTCGGCCTGCCCATCGGCAAGTTCGAGGGCGTGCAGGCGCCGTTGGCGCGCATGGCCGGGCATTTGTATGCCTGCGATGCGGTGCGCAAGGTGTCGGTGGCGTCCCTGGATGCGGGGGAAAAACCCTCGGTGATTTCGGCCATCGCCAAGTACCACGTCACCGAGCGTGCGCGGATGATCGTCAACGACGGCATGGATATCGTCGCGGGCAAGGGCATCTGCATGGGCCCGAATAACTTCCTGGCCCGCGCCTATCAGCAAAGCCCGATTGCGATCACGGTGGAGGGCGCGAACATCATGACGCGCTGCCTGATCATCTTTGGCCAGGGCCTGATTCGTTGCCATCCCTATGTGTTCCGCGAGATGGAAGCGGCGCGCAACCCCGACCGGCGCAAGGCGCTGGAGGCGTTCGACCGTGCGATGTTCGGCCATGTGAGCTTTGTCCTGGCCAACACCACACGCGCGGCGGTGCATGCGTTGACCGGCGGGCGCTTGATTGCCGCCCCGGTGAAGACCGACCCGGCGCTGGCGTCCTACTATCGCCAGGCCAATCGGCTGTCGGTGGTGCTGGCGTTGATCTCGGATGTTTCCATGGGCGTGCTCGGCGGTGCGCTCAAGCGCAAGGAAAGTATCACCGGGCGTCTGGGGGATATTCTGTCGCAGTTGTACATCCTGTCCTGCGTGCTCAAGCGCTTTGAAGATGACGGCCGGCCCCAGGCGGATTTGCCGCTGGTGCATTGGTCGGCCCAGGATGCGTTGCTGCGTGCCCATGAAGCCCTCGCCGAAACACTCGATAACTATCCGTCGAAAGCCGCGGCGGCGGTGGTGCGCGGCTTGAGTTTTCCGTTTGGCATCCCGTTGCGCAAACCCTCGGATCGGCTGCTGGCTCAGGTGGCGGATGTGGTGCAGACCCCCGGCGAAACCCGTGAGCGCTTGCTGGCCAATTCCTACATCCCACGTCCGGAAATCGACAAGCTGGCCTACGGCGAATTGGCTTTCCGCCTGTTGCCGCAAGTGGAGTTGATCGATGCGCGGCTCAAGCCCGCGATCAAACAGAGCTTGCTCGAACCGATGCCGATCGCCGCCACGGCCTTTGCCGCCTGGCGCGTCAAGGCGCGGGCGCTGGACTTGATCAGCAGCGACGAAGACGCCTTGCTCGCGCGCTATGTGGAATATGCCGACCACGCCATCCAGGTCGACGACTTCCCGCAGGACTTCGGTTTGCTGGAGGCGTTGCAGCAACGCAAGCAAGCGTTGGAGCCGCCAACCAAGCGGCGCACCAGTCAAGGCGAGAATGCCTCGGTCAATTGAGTGGCACTGAATGAACGCGGTCAGTGTGGGAACTGGCTTGCCTGTGATGCAAACGACTCGGTGCGTCAGCCAAACCGAGGTGATGCCATCGCAGGCAAGCCAACTGCCACATTGATCGGGTGTTCATGCCGATACCGTGTTGTGAATGGATGTTTATATGAATGACCGCTACCTATCGTTCGTCAATTCCGCCTGGGGCCGGCGTTTGGCCCAGGCCGTCGGTTTGCCGCAACCCTTGCCGCTGCAACGCCATCGCAGTGGCCAGCAAGGCCTGGCCAACCCGGTGATCGTCGCCGGAGCAGGGCGCCTGACTGCGCAAGTGCAACAGCTTTTCAGCGCCACCGACACCGTCGCCGCCACCCCGGCGACGCTCGGCGCGCCGTCGACCGTCAAGGTGCAGGGCGCGGTGTTTGACGCCAGCGCCGTGGCCGATCTACAGCAGTTGGATGAGCTCTACGTGTTCTTCCACGCCAACGTCAGGCGCATCGCCCAGCATGGCCGCGTGGTGGTGCTCGGCACCGCCCCCGAACACTGCCAGGATTTGCCCCAGGCCATCGCCCAGCGCGCCCTCGAAGGCTTGGTGCGTTCGTTGGCCAAGGAACTGCGCCGGGCGATCACCGTGCAATTGATCTACGTCGCGCCGGGGGCCGAAGACGCCTTGGACAGCAGCCTGCGCTTCTTTCTGTCGCGCCGTTCGGCCTATGTGTCGGGGCAGGTGGTGCGCCTGGAAAAGCCGGTGGACGGCCCGATGGCGGTCAACTGGGACAAGCCCTTCGCCGGTCGACGCGCCCTGGTCACCGGTGCGTCGCGAGGCATTGGCCTGGCCATCGCCCAGGTGTTGGCGCGGGACGGCGCGCATGTCGTGTGCGTGGACGTGCCTCAGGCGCAGAACGCGCTGCAGCAGGCCGCCGCCAGTGTGGGTGGCTCCGCGCTGGCGCTGGACATCACCGCAGCGGATGCGGTGTCGCTGTTGCAGGCGCATGTCAGCCAATACGGCGCCTTCGACGTGGTGGTACATAACGCCGGGATCACCCGCGACAAGACCATCGCCAAGATGACCGAAGCGGCGTGGCGCAGTGTGTTGGCGGTCAACCTGGAAGCGCCGTTGCAACTGAGTAACGCGCTGCTGGAAGGCCAGGGCTTGAACCCCGGTGGGCGGATCGTGTGTGTGTCGTCGATTTCCGGCATCGCCGGCAACCTCGGGCAAAGCAACTACGCCACGTCCAAAGCCGGTGTCATCGGCCTGGTGCAAGGCCTCGCACCGCGGGCGGCGGCGCAACAGGTCACGGTCAATGCGGTGGCACCCGGGTTTATCGAAACCCAGATGACCGCAACGATCCCGTTGCTGATCCGTGAAGCGGGGCGGCGCATGAATTCCCTGTCCCAAGGCGGGCAGCCAATCGACGTGGCCGAAACCATCGCGTGGCTGGCCCATCCCGCCTCGGGTGGGGTCAATGGCCAGGTGGTGCGGGTCTGCGGCCAAAGCCTGCTGGGAGCCTGAACCATGCACGACATGACCCAGATTATCGACCCGCTACCGTCGCGCACCCGGTTGCTGCTGGACAGCGTGCGCGCCCTGCGCAAACCCAAGCTCGACGGCGCGCCTGAGTTGCCCAAGGCGCGCCTGGTACGTTCGGCGGTGGAGTTGACGGCCACCGACATCGCCACCTATGGCCGCGCCTGTGGTTTCCGGCGCGAGCAAGGCGTGCCGCTGTCCTATCCCCATGTGCTGGCGTTCCCGTTGCACCTGATGTTGCTGACCCGGCCGAGCTTCCCATACCCGGCCAGCGGCATGGTCCACCTGGCCAACCGTATTCGTCAGCAGCAGCGCTTGCACGAAGGCCAGGCCCTGCGCCTGGAAGTGTTTTGCGAGCGCTGGGTCGCCCACCCCAAAGGGCAGGCCTTGAGCATCGCGACCCGCGCCTACAGCGCCGGCGCCCTGGTGTGGGAAAGCGACAGCCTGTACCTGCGCCGGGCGGTTAAAAATCCGTTGGGGGAGCCTTGGCATGACGGACTGCCGTTACAGGAAGAGGGCCTGTTGCGCACCCAGCGCTGGGTGCTGCCCGCCGATTTAGGGCGGCGTTTCGCCGCTGTTTCGGGGGATTTCAACCCGATCCACACCTCGCTGATCGGCGCGAAACTCTTTGGCTTTCGCCGCGCCATCGCCCATGGCATGTGGACCCTGGGCCGCGCGTTGGCCGCCCAGCAGCCACCCGGTGGCCTGGACCAGGCCGAAGCCCATTGCGACTTCAAGCTGCCGATCTTCCTGCCCGGCCAGGTTGCCCTGTGGAATCGCCCGGTAACCGGCCCGCGCCGTGAATTTGAAGTGCGCAATGTTGCCGGGGATAGGCCCCATATGCGCGGGTTGTTTATCTGGAATGAGAGCCTTAAATGAGTGACTACAGCTTCAACCCGGCCCCGACTCGCCGTGTGGCGATCATCGGCGGCAACCGTATTCCGTTTGCCCGTTCCAACACGGTGTATGCCCACGACAGTAATCAGGATTTGCTGGTGGCGGCGCTGCAAGGCCTGGTCGACCGCTACAACCTGCACGGCCAGCGCCTGGGCGAGTTTGCCGCTGGCGCTGTGATCAAGCACTCGCGGGATTTCAACCTGGCGCGTGAGTCGCTGTTATCGACCACGCTGTCCGCGCAAACCCCGGCCTACGACCTGCAACAAGCCTGCGGCACCGGCCTGGAAGCGGCCTTGCTGGTGGCGAATAAAATCGCCCTCGGCCAGATCGAGGTGGGCATCGCCGGTGGCGCCGACACCACGTCCGATGCTCCCATCGGCATCAATGAAGCGCTGCGTCACACCTTGCTTGCGGCCAATCGCGCCAAGGCCCTGGGCGACAAGGTGAAGGCGCTGCTGAAGGTGCGGCCGTCGATGTTCTTCAAGCCGCTGCTGCCGCGCAATGGCGAACCGCGCACCGGCCTGTCCATGGGCGAGCACTGCGAAGAAATGGCCAAGCGCTGGCAGATCAAGCGCCTGGCCCAGGACGAGTTGACCCTCACCAGCCACCAACGCCTGGACGCGGCCTACCGGCGCGGCTTTTTCGACGACCTGATCAGCCCCCATCGCGGCCTGGCGCGGGACAACAACCTACGCGCCGACACCAGCCTAGAGAAACTCGCAGGCCTGGCCCCGGCTTACGATCGGCAAAATGGCACGCTCACGGCGGGCAATTCCACGCCCCTGACCGATGGCGCCTCGGTGGTGTTGCTCGCCAGCGAGGCGTGGGCCGCCGAACACGGCTGGCCGGTATTGGCCTACCTGCGCACCGGCGAGACGGCGGCGGTGAATTTTGTCGACGGCAGCGAAGGCCTGCTGATGGCCCCGGCCTACGCCGTGCCACGCATGCTCAAGCGCGAAGGCCTGGGCTTGGCCGACTTCGATTTCTTCGAGATTCACGAAGCGTTCGCCGCCCAGGTGCTCTGCACACTCAAGGCCTGGGAAGACGCCGACTACTGCCGCGAACGGCTGGGGTTGGACGCACCGCTGGGCGCCATCGACCGCGCGAAGATGAACGTCAACGGTGGCTCCCTGGGCTGCGGTCATCCTTTCGCCGCCACTGGCGGCCGGCAATTAGCGGCGTTGGCCAAGGCCATTCACGAGCGCGGCGGCGGTCGCGGCCTGATTTCGATCTGTGCGGCGGGCGGGCTGGGCATTACCGCCATCGTCGAAAAGTAGCGCTATCAAAAACAACAACAAGGAGACTGCCATGAACGCTATCAGCCTGGAACACACCGAACGGGTCTGGTTGAACGCTTACCTGCCCGGCGTCCCGGCGGACATCGATGCCGGTATCGAGGACTACCCGTCGCTGCGCGAGGTGTTCCTGGAGCACCTGGAAAAATTCCGCGAACGGGTGGCCTACGTCAGCATCGGCACTGAAATGACCTACGCCGACTGGCAGGTGCAAGGCGTAGCGTTTGCCGCCTGGCTGCAGGGCCAGGGCGTGAAGACGGGCGACCGCGTGGCGCTGATGATGCCCAACTGCTTGCAGTACCCGATCTGCCTGCTGGGCACGATCCTGGCCGGTGCCGTGGTGGTCAACGTCAACCCGCTGTACACCGCCCATGAGCTCAAGCATTTGCTCAAGGACAGCGGCGCCGAGACCGTGGTGATCTTCGAAAACTTCGCCCACACCCTGGAAAAAGTCATCCCCGGCAGCAGCGTCAAGCGCGTGGTGGTGGCGGCCATCGGCGACTTGCTTGGCACCTTCAAGGGCGCGGCGATGAACTTCATCCTGCGCCGCGTGCAGAAGCAGGTGCCCAGGTTCAGCCTGCGCGGGTCGGTGCGGTTCAATCAGGCGCTGAAACAGGGACGGGCACTGAACCATTTTCCGATGGACATGCACCTCGACGACCTGGCCTTCCTGCAATACACCGGCGGCACCACGGGTGACGCCAAGGGCGTGATGCTCAGCCACCGCAACATCATCGCCAACCTGCTGCAGGCCAAGGCCTGGGTCGGCAACCAATTGGACCAGGATCAGCAGGAAACCAACGTCACCTTGCTGCCGCTGTATCACATCTTTTCCCTGACGGTGAACTGCCTGATGTTCATGTGCCTGGGCGGGCGCAACATCCTGATCGCCAACCCGCGGGACGTGAAACGCGTGCAGATGATCCTGCGCAAGGAGCGCTTCAACGGGATTGCCGGGGTCAACACGCTGTTTAACGGCCTGCTGGAGAACCAGGAGTTTTGTGCGCGGGACTTCTCCGCCCTGCGCATGGTGATCGCCGGTGGCATGGCCACGCACACGGCGGTGGCCAAGCGCTGGAAGGAAGTCACCGGGCTGCCGATCATCGAAGGCTACGGGCTGACCGAATGCTCGCCGGTGGTGAGCATCAGCCCCATCGATATTTCACGCATGCGCGAGATGGAATTCACCGGCAGCATCGGCGTGCCCTTGCCATCGACCTGGGTGCGTTTTATGCGTGAAGACGGCGAACTGGCCGAGCTTGGCGAGCAGGGCGAACTGCAAGTGCGCGGCCCGCAGGTGATGCAAGGCTACTGGAAGCGGCCCAAGGAAACCGCCGAGGTGCTGGATGCCGAGGGCTGGCTGTCGACCGGTGATATCGGGGTGATGGATGCGCGCGGCTATATCCGCCTGGTCGACCGTAAGAAGGACCTGATCCTGGTCTCGGGCTTCAACGTGTACCCCAATGAAATCGAAGACGTGGTGGCATTGCACCCCGGCGTCGGTGAGGTGGCGGCGATCGGCGTGGAAGACGGCGTGACTGGCGAGCGGGTGAAGATCATCGTGGTGCGCAAGGACCCGAACCTGACCCAGGAGCAGCTCCTCGCCCATTGCCGGGAATACCTGACGGGGTACAAGGTGCCCAAGTTTGTGGAGTTTCGCAGCACCGAATTGCCCAAGACCACAGTGGGCAAGGTGCTGCGCCGCGCGCTGCGCTAATTCGAAGGTGTCGATGATCAAAATGTGGGAGGGGGCTTGCCCCCGATAGCGGCGTGTCAGTCACTGAATCTATCGACTGACCCACCGCCATCGGGGGCAAGCCCCCTCCCACATTTTTATTCCGCGTTGATGTCGACCCAGCGTTGTTCCCGAGCCGCCACCCGAATCGCCGTCGCCAGCCGCTCGACCGCCCACGCCGCTTCAAAGTCACTGCCGTCCGCGCCTTGGCCGGCGACGGCCATGATCAACTCCTGCACCTCCAGCGTCTTCAAT